>Ga0208692_1000732_pt1 | contig 22100 bp, 18 predicted proteins | sample June2015DPH_20_1_3_FD_184721 | JGI IMG/M metagenome (GOLD analysis project Ga0208692, IMG submission 184721) | Peatland microbial communities from SPRUCE experiment site at the Marcell Experimental Forest, Minnesota, USA - June2015DPH_20_100... | ecosystem: Environmental > Terrestrial > Soil >...
GCCAGGGACAGCGAGCAGGGGAAACGCGACGGTGAGCGGGAGGCTACTACCAGCGGAGTGGCGGGTCAAGCGGAATCTTCCGGGTTTTGAGGGAGGGGAAGATCAGACGAGACAGACCGGTCCCTCGGCCCCGGCTATCCGAGTACCGGCTCGGGGACGGGGAGGTCGTCGAAAAGCGGATTGTAGGACCACTCGCGCGGCGGGTCAGCGGCCAAGTCATCGGGCGGGTCAGACGGCGCGCGGGGGCTGGGCGCTGGGGTGGGGAGGCCGAGGTGCTCGAGGATCTGCCGGATGATCGCCGGACGCTCAATCACGGCAATATGCCGCTGAAGCAGTCCGGGTACTCCCTGCCGTCGGCGCCGCGCATGGTGCAGCCCGAGGCCGAGGCGGCCTCGACCGGCTCGAAGCCGGCCACCATGCTACTGGTCGTAGAGTTCCTTGGTCTTCATCGCGTCTCCTCTAAAGTCTCCGTTTGCCCGGCACCGCTCAGGTGCGGGTCATCGTGCCTTCCCAGGTCCCGACCTTCTTGCCCTTGAGGTCCTCATCGCTGAACCAGTAGCTGGTCACCGCGCGGGTCTCGGTGAAGAAGGCCACGCCGTCGCGGCCCATGCAGTGCAGGTCGCCGAAGAAGCTCTGCTTGTGGCCGGTGAAGGGAAAAACCGAGATGGGCACCGGGATGCCCACGTTGATGCCCACCATGCCGGCCTCGGTGCGCCGCGCGAACTCGCGGGCGTAACGGCCGCTGGTGGTGAAGATGGCCGAGCCGTTGCCGAACTCGCTGGCGTTCATGATCCCTAAGCCTTCCTCGAAGTCCTTGACGCGCTTGATGGACAGCACCGGCCCGAAGATCTCGTCGATGCCGATGCGCATCCCGGCCTTGACGTGGTCGAAGATAGTCGGGCCCACGAAGAAGCCGTTCTCGCAGCTCTTGACCTTCGCACCCCGGCCGTCGAGGACCAGCTTCGCGCCCTCCTTGACGCCCTTCTCGATCCAGTCGGTGACCCACTTCTTCTGGTCGGCCGAGACCAGCGGGCCCAGGTCGGTGGTCGGCTCCCAGGCCGGACCCATCTTGAGCTTCTTGGCGACGGCGACGATCTCGGCCACCAGCTCGTCGGCAATGGGCCTCTCGACGCAGATGGTCGGCAGGGCCATGCAGCGCTGGCCGGCGCAGCCGAAGGCCGAGTTGACGATGCGCTGGGCGGTCGCGGCGATGGGCGCGTCGCGGAGCACCAGCGCGTGGTTCTTGGCCTCGGTCAGGCACTGGACGCGCTTGCCGGCGGCGGCAGCCGTGGAGTAGACGTGCAGGCCGATCTTGGTCGAGCCCACGAAGGTGATGCCCTTGACCTGGGGGTGCTTCAAGAGGATCTCGGCCTCGTTGCGCGAGCAGGTCACGAGGTTGAACACACCCTTCGGGATGCCGGCCTCGGCCCAGATCTCGGCCATGCGCATGGCGGTCTGCGGCACCATGCTGGCGGCCTTCAAGACGTAGGTGTTGCCGGTCGCAACGGCCAGCGGCGCCATCCAGCCCATGGGGATCATCGCCGGGAAGTTAAACGGCGAAATCCCCACGAAGACGCCCAGCGGCTGGCGGTTGGCCACCGTGTCGTAGCCGGTCGAGACGTTGGCGAGCGAGTAGCCGGCCATCTGCACGGGCACGGAACAGGCGAGTTCCGTGACCTCGATGGCTTTGAGCACGTCGCCGCGGGCCTCGTTGAGGTTCTTGCCCATCTCGGTGGCCAGCAGCTTGCCGAGCTCGTCGAGGTTCGTGTCGAGGAGCTCCTTGATCTTGAACATCACCTGGACGCGCTTGGTGATGGGCGTGTCGCGCCAGCCGGGGTAGGCGGCGGCCGCCGCCTCGACCGCGGCGTTGACCTCCTCCACCGTGCACTTGGGCGCCTCGGCGAGAAGCTCGCCGGTCGAGGGGTTGTAGCAGGGCATGTACTGGCCGCTCTTGGTGCTGACCCACTCGCCGTTCACGAAGAACTTCAACTTCCGGGGGGCGTTCTTGGCCATGGGTGTCCTCTTTCCTCTCCTGTTCTAGAATGTCGGCGGCGTGCAGGCGGAAATCATCCGCGCGCTGGTAGACCGGCACGCGCCCGAGGCCGACCACATCGTCCCGGTGAACCGGGTGAAGCCGCACATCAGCATCCGCGGCCCGGCCGAGAGCGGGCTCCTCAAGATGCTGGTGATCGGGTTGGGGAAGGACAAGGGCACCCTCTTGGCCCATCGCCCCGCGGTCGACGTCGGCCTCGGGCGGATGGTGCCAGAAATCGCGAGGGCTTCCCTGTCCAAGCTGCCCGTGCTCTTCGGCGTGGCCGGCGTCGAAAATGCCCGCCACCAGACGGCGATCGTCGCCCCGTTTGGCGCCACGTCGCTGATCAAGGGCGGCTGCCGAAGCCACAGGCTCTCATTCGAAAAGGTCAGGGCTGGGGGTTACTCATCCCGCTTACCTCAATGTCGACAATCCGTTCGTACATTTTAACCAGCGCATTCGTGTTCTCCAGTCCTAGCCCGCTGGCTTTAGCAAGATCCAAGACGTTGAGCAGGCTGTTAACCATCGGCAGAGGGACGTTTAGTTCGCGACCCAGGGTGCTCATATAGTTCATGTCTTTATGGGCCAACCGAAGCTCAAAAGCCACAGGAAATTCTCGCCGACAGATCATCGGAACCGTCCCCTCGAAGACCCGACTGTTACCGCCGCTAACGCGAACAACGTCGTAAAGCACCCGGATGTTCACGCCAGCTTTCATGGCGAGAGGAAGCGCCTCGGCCACTGCTGCATTGGAGATCTGTCCCAGGAAGTTGTTGATCAATTTCACAATGTTGCCGTGACCCGTGGGCCCCACGTAGAAGATGTTCTTGGCTATGGCCTGGAAGATCGACAGGCACCTCTCATACACCACCTTGTCGCCGCCGATCATCAGGTTTAGTTCCCCGGCATTGGCGTGTACCGGCGTCCCGGTCATGGGCGCATCCAAGATGGCGATCTTCCGCTCCGCCAGCCGTTCGGCTAGCATCCGGGTGGAAGACGGGTAGCTCGTGCTAAAATCGATGATTATTGAGCCGGCGCCCATACTCTCGAACAGGCCCTCGGTCCCCAGGATCGCGGCCTCGACCTCCTTTGACGATGGCACGCACAAGAGGACCCGGTCGCTAGAAGCGCCCAAATCTCTTAGCGTCTTTGTGATGATGGCTCCGCCTTTCTGTAGGTCCTCGAGATTCAGGCCGTCGCGGTGCGCGTACACCGCCACCGGAAAGCCCTTCTTCAGGAGGTTCTTTACGATACCCTTCCCCATGAGCCCCGGGCCCACGAATCCAATGCGTTCTACCATAGCGCTCCTCCTTAAACTGCGCGACCAAGCCTGCGATTTCACAGCTGGCGCGGTCCGCAAATCGATCTACGGCCTGCGCGCTCTCCGAGAGCTGCTCCAATCGCGGACCTCGGCTTACCCGGCCTTCCTGGCTGCTATCGAAGCCCTGGTAGGGTCGAGAACTGGCGCGGTACCCCGTGAGGCTCCCCTTGGCAGTCTCCGCCGTTTCCAGCTTCGTTTAGGTTCGCCGTGGGCCCGTCTCCAGTTCCCGCCCGGTCAAATGGAGCGTGCGGATTTCCCGCACTCCGCTTTCCTGCTCGCTTCGCGCCCCGGGTTATGGGACCTATCGACTGGGAGCGCTTTCGGCCAGGACTCCGAGAGCCCCCGCCTACTCCACCTCATCCAGCGGACTCGGCCTTCGCCGGGGCGTAGATCCTCCGCCGCGTGGTCTTGCAGGTTGATGGGCGCTTTTCTCAGGGCGCCCCTGCCTCCCGTCTGGCGGAGGAACACGAGCAGTCGGGTCCCTTGGCTCCGGCGGCATGTCCCCGCCCTCCGCGCTACTCCGGACCCATCCGCCACCGTCTCGCCTTCGATCGCTTTCCCGGTTGTGGCCGGTTATACGATCTACCTTGCTCCACCGCTTTCGCGATGGGGCGAGGACGGTTTCTCCCGTTGCTCGACATGCCCTCATCACCGTGCTGTCCCTCCCACCCCGCCGAAGGGATCTGAGGCGTCGGTCAGATTGCCGCCGGCCATGCTGCCTTCGTCCCGGACCAAGGGACTCGGCCTTCGGATTGTATTTTTCTCGAGGCCACTGGTGGGTTCACTTGCGTTACGGCCCGGTGACTCGCTCACCATCCCGAAGATGGCTTTGTCAGGTGGCTTCCTCCGATTCGTTTCCTCCCCGGAGGCCCCCCAAGCTACGGGGGTCCTGACTGGTCCCCCGGTGGGACTGTCCCCCACTGAGCAGGCCAGCCTTACCTGGACGCACTGGTGCGCAAGAACTCCGTGCGTCTTTTCCTTGGGCTGCCAATCTTTCCTGTTCGAGTCCGAATCCAAAGGCCGAATCCGAGACCCCGAATTGTGTTACAGCTATCCCCAGGGGAGGGCTGTTAACCTGAATCCGGCGCTATTCGTGTTCCGTAACCGAGTGAATCGCTAGTCTAATCTGGTCAAACTACCCATTTCGCGCTTTCTGCACGAACCTCATTTTCAATGGGGTTCGTGCAGAAGGCAAAAAAACGAATTTTGTGGCCCAGCGAGCGGGCTAGCATGCGATCACTACTGCCCTTGCCGCCGGACTCAGGTTAACAGTGGAACAATATGCGTCGTTGGGGCATTTTGCCTTGATTGGCATGAATCGAGGTGCGCAAGGGTTGCGGTGGGAGACCCAGCTGGGCGAGGATCTCCCAGATGAGTGATCCCCGGTGCCTGCTACGTTGCCTTTTCTCGTTGTACCCGCTTCGCTTCCGCGCGCAGCGAGAGTTCCGGAGTCTGCCAGCCGTCCGACACTACGTCCACCACCACCGGCCCGTCGACGTGGAAGGCGTGGCACAGTGCCCGGGAGAGCGCTTCGCGCTGTTCAACTCGCACACCTGTGCAGCCGAATCCGCAGGCCACCTGCGCGAAGTCTACGTTGGGAAAGCTCACTGACTGGAAATCGGTCTCGCCCCGAAGCCTCTCCATCAAGCGATTGTAGCCGAGGCAGGAATTGTTCAGGACGACCATAACTAGGCTGAGACCGTACTTCGCGAGCGTGGCCAACTCCATTATGGAATATGCGAACCCGCCGTCGCCTGCGAGCAGCACCACGTTGCCTTTGGGTCGCGCGAGACGTGCCCCTATCGCCGCTCCCAAGCCGAAGCCGAGGCCTGCTGCTCCGCGAGGGAACAGGAACTTCTGACCGTCTACCTGGGCGTCCAGGAAGCTGACGACCCACCCAATAGACAAGCTTGCGTCGGTCACAACCACGTCATCAGGGCCGATGAGCTTCCGCAGCTCAGCCATCACGGCCTGCGGCGTGACAGGTGACTGGGCATCGCTCATCTCGGCTGCCAGTTCGGCTTCCCAAGCCTCTTTGAGCTCTCGCGTCCGCCTGTGCCATGCACTCCGATCCGGCTGAGGAAAGCCGCGCACCGCCTCCGTCAGTGACCGGAAGCCGGCTCGAGCGTCTGCCACCAAGCCTACCTCTGTTCGGAAGACCTTGCCGATCTCGGTTGGATCGATGTCCATGTGCACTACACGTTGTGCAGCGGTTGGAAGGGTCCAGGCGAAGGTGACCTGCTGCGACGACTTACAGCCCGCCAGCAGGATGACGTCGGCCTCCCGATAGAGAGCATTAGCCGACTCCTCTCCGTACTGAACGCCCACCACACCTGCGCTCAGCGGGCTGACCTCGGCGATGGACCCCTTCCCAGCAACGGATGTGGCTACCGGTATCCCTGCGGCTTCGGCGAAGGCTCGAAGTTCTGAATGAGCCTGAGAGATATTGACACCTCCACCGGCCACGATCAGCGGTCTGTGAGCTTGAGAGAGCAATCTGACGGCTCTTTCCACGTCATCAGGGTCAGGGTAAACGCGCCACGAGGGAAACGCCCCGTTTCTCGACTTGCCGCCAGAGGCTGGTGAGCCCGGAATCCACTCCTGACAGAACACGTCATGCGGAATTGTCAAAGCTACCGGGCCCGGTCGGCCCCCTGTGGCCTTGGCGAAGGCGAGCCGCACGATCTCCGGCAACTTGGCCTGGCTGGGAACTCGCGCAGTCCACTTGCTCACCGCTTCCAATGTGCGCAACTGGTCCATGCCCTGAGCCGCGCACCCGCGCTCGTTCAGGTGCACCTGGTCCCCGGGAAAGTCGTCGGCAAGGGCCAGCACCGGGATCGACGAGTTGAAGGCTTCTGCAAAGCCTGAAACGACCTTGATGAGCCCAGGTCCCCTAGCGCCATCGCAGACTCCCACCTTGTTGGTGACACGGGCGTAACCATCGGCAGCGAAGGCGCCGTTTCGCTCGTCGCGCACCAATATGTGCCGAATCTGCCCCGGGCGACTGTGGATTGCATGATACATGGGCCAGTGCCCGCTTGGGATTCCGAAGACCACCTCCACTCCGTGGTCGATGAGGCTCTCTACAAGCAGATCACCTGTGAGCATGTTCGCCTCCTAAGTTGATGTCGCTAAACTGAGACGGCCGGCAAGTGTGTTAGACGCTACGCCGGCCAGCTGGGCTTCCTCGGTTGCGTGCCAAGCACGCCAAAGGCCTCTGCCGGCATTGAGGTTGCCGCCTGTCGTCGGGGATGCCACCCCTGAACTGAACCTGCATTCTCAGCGCCGAGTGTAGTTCCTATACAGGCGGTGTAACCGGCTCGAGTCCGCGCTTAGCGCGGAAGAAGTTGATGGCTGCCACCAGCCCCGCCTCCAGAGAGAAGAGTGGCCTATGGCCCAGCTCCTCCTCGACTTGCCGTGTGTCCAGATTGCTCGTTGGCGTCTCGGTCCGCGCGTCGGGGTTCACTGGCTCGATGGTCAAATCGCTGCCCGGCAGCAACCTACGTACGAAGGCGACGGCATCGTCAACCAGCCGAACGTCACCCCCAGTGTTGAAAACACGGCTGCGTGTCGGTCCCTCCCTCTCGAGCGCGAGCACGATAGCATGCGCGGTGTCCTCTACGTACTGGAAGTTGAAAAAGACACCGCCGAAGGGAACCCTGCCTGGCAACCCGATCGCCGGCTTCTCGATGAGCTCGACGAGGAGGGTAAACGACGATGGTGCCCCGCGGAGTCGGAATGGACCATAAACGAGGGGAAACCGTAGCCCGATAGAGTCGACACCAAACTGCTGAAAATAGTGCTGACCCATGAACTCGTTGAATGCCTTGCACGCGCCATACACGTGGGAGGGATGCACAGGATCATCCTCACTGACGGGCCTGTTTCCATAGTAGGCCGCGGTGCCGTACACTCCCTCAGAGCTGATGTAGACGACCCGCTCCACACCAAGGAGCCGGGCCATTTCGAATACGTTGTTCAGGCCGTCGATGTTAATCTGCACCGATCTGGCGGGGAAGTCCCGACACTCGGGCAGTAGGGCACCCGCCAGGTGCACCACCTTATGAACCGCGTTATCCTTGGCAACGTGCATAAGATTCATCACGTCGAGCACGTCGCCCTTCACCAGCTTGACGCGCTCCAGTTCCTGGTGACTCAGGATGCTCTCAATGGAATTGCCGAGGGTCGCCAAGTCGTACACCACCACATCGTGCCCTTGCTCCAGGAGCCTCCGGATTGTATATGCACCTATGAACCCCCCTCCACCCACAAGCATGTAGACCATTTTGCCTCCTCGACCGTCCTCACGGACGTATAGTGGTTGGCTTCCACTCTTGAACGCGTGTACATGCACTGCACTGCCAGCCGGACTTGGGGCGGCTCCAGCCCCGGGTCAACCCTTCACTCCCCCTAGCGCCAGCCCCTTGACCAGGTAACGCTGGATGACGAAAGTCAGCAACAGGACGGGCAACGCGACGAGCACGGCCGCGGCGGTGACACCCCCCCAATTCAACTCCTCATACGTCATGAATCGAAAGACAGTCACAGGCAGTGTCATGGTCTTGTCCCCCGAAAGTATCAAAGAGAATATGAAGTTGTTCCAAGAGAAGATGAGGCTGAGGATCGCGGAAGCTATGATCCCGGGTGAGGCTATCGGCGCGGCCACACGCAGAAAGACGCCGAGGCGGGAGCAGCCATCGATCAGTGCGGCCTCCTCCAGTTCGACCGGCACGTCCTCGAAGAAGCTGATCATGATCCAGATCGCGAAAGGCATGGTGATGATCAGATGGGTCACAATAAGCGCGAGGTAGGTGTCAATCATGCCGATCAGACTGAACATCAGGTACCAGGGGATTAGGAAGCTGATCCAGGGGACAATGCGTGAGACGAGGATCGCAACCGCCAGCTTGGACTGCTTCCATCTGGCTATGCTGTAAGCGCACGGAAGCCCAAACAGCAGCCCGAGGCCTGTCGCCCCGACCGAAACTACCAGGCTGTTCATGGCGTAGGCCAGAAAGGGCACCCGACGGAAGACCTGGGCGTAGTTGTCTAGCGTCGGCGCGAACACGAAAAGGGGAGGCCAGGCCGTCTGATCGACACCGGTTTTCACGCTGGAGAGGACCATCCAGAAGAACACGAACATGAAGGGACTGATCACCAGCAGAACCGCCACGTAGAAGGCCCCCTGTGACAGAGCCCTTTGGTACATCCTCGACCTAATTCGCTGCTGATGCGGGGCCACCGCAGCCATCCTGGTCACTCGGCTAACCTCCTCATTCGGATCAAGATGGCACTCACCATGAAGACCATCATCGCCAGGGTAACCGACACGGCGGAAGCGTAGCCCATGTGGAGGTTCACGAAGCCGGACCGGAAGGCGAACAGATTAATGGTTTCCGAGGCTCGCCCAGGCCCACCCTGCGTCATCACATATATCGTGTCGAAGGTCTTGAGAGTGTCTATCACCCTGAAGAGAACGGCCACCATGATTGCAGGTCGGAGAAGTGGCAGGGTGATGTTCCAGAAGAGCTGCCACGTTCCCGCGCCATCAATTCGTGCCGATTCATATGGTGCTACAGGCAATGAGGATAGGCCTGCAAGGAGCACCAACACCACGAAAGGCGTATTCTGCCATACGTCGACAACAACCAGGGACGGGATGACCAGGTGGACATTAGACAGCCACTCCTGGGGCGGCACGCCGACCAGACCGAGAAGGTAATTGAGGACGCCAAGAGTAGGGTTGTACATGAGCACCCACATTAGGGCCATAGCCGTTGGGGTAGCCATCAAGGGGAGCATGAAAAGGGTCCGGACCACCTGGTGGCCCTTGAACTGCCGATTTAGGAGAAGCGCGATGCCCAGACCTAACGCCATTTCGATGGTTGTCGCAAGCGCAGTGAAGTATAGAGTACGCCAAATCGACTGTCGAAAGTTTTCATCCTTTACGAAGATCTCTGCGTAGTTTCTCAGCCCGATGAACTGCGGTCCGCCCGGGTTGGTGAGATACCACTCATGCAACGACATAAAGAGATTGTACAGCAAAGGCAGGATCATGACTGCGGAGAGCACGATTACGGCTGGCGCAGGGAAGAGGAGCGCGGGGTGAGCATCGATGAAGGTCGAAACGGCCTGGAGCCGCCAGCGCTCCTCTACCCCCTGTCGCCCAGTCACTGTTCAGACTCCTGATGTACTGAACACAGAAGCTACTTCTCTGTTCTGGCCATGATGTCGACAATATCCTCCTCGGCCTTCTTGGCTTCCGCCTTCAGTGTCTCCCCAGTGGCACCCTGAAGGGCCTTGACGATCACCTCCCCGACCCGAGTACGCACCTCGAAGACGGCCACCACCGCTGGGTTGTAGGTCTTGTCGCTCATCGAGAAGGTCTTGAGCGTGCTCTCCACCATATCCGGGATCTTCTTCGTTACTTCCAGACCCTCTGGGGCATGCCATGCCGATTGGCGGCCCACTGTGAGGCCCCTGGCGTGGGTGTAAATCTGATTCTGTTTGTTGAGTCCCCAGAGGATGAAGTACCAGGCTGCTTCCTTCTTCTCGGAGAACGTGGAAATCGCGAGCCCTGCAGTCCAGGTGCTGGGTGTGTTGCCGGCTGGGCCCGCGGGGAAGACAGCATAGCCGACCTTCCCGGCGACCCTGGACACACCGGGATCTTCGATTCCACTGGAGACGGAGCTGCCATCTGTCAATACGGCAGCCTTGCCCTGGAGGAACATGGCCTGCGCCTCCGGCCAGTTGAACGACGTTACACCAGGTGGCCCGTAGTTCCGGAGGAGCCTGGCGAAGTACTCTATCGACTGCACCGCCCCCGGGCTGGCGATGGCTGGTTTCCGGTCCTTCGTCAAGTAATCACCCCCGAAGTTGCGCAGATAGCTGGACCAGGGGACAACCACCTGCTGAGCCGTGCCGCGCGAGGTGATACCCACTAGGTTCGGGGGCTCGTGCACCTTCGCCACCACCTGCTCCATCTCATCCAAGGTCCTCGGCACCTTCACTCCCTTCTGTTCGAAGATGTCTTTTCTATACATGAAGAGAGCACATTCCGCGCTGGCAGGCCAGGTGATCTGCTTGCCGTCAATCTTGCAGGCGTTCACAAGACCTTTGGAAACGTCCGCGGGATCCCAGTCCGAGGGGGTCGCAGCGGGGTCATTGAGTAACCCGTCCAGCGGGTGAAGCCAGCCGGCTCTGTAGTACTGGGTTCCCTCCACGCTCGGGACGACGTATAGCAAATCGAGATCTTTGTTCTTGGCTATGAGCTCAATCGGCGCCTTCTGACGATGCTGGTTCTCCGGGAACATCTCCCATTTCACTTTGATGCCGGTGAGGTTCTCGAATTCCGGCAGCTTGTCGACCATCAACTCGTTCCAATAGTTCTGCCATGAGAGGAACCGTATCGAAGTGCCCGAGTGTCTCTTCCAGTTGAAGTCCTTGGACGCGACGGCCGCAGCCGGGGCGGCAGTCGATGATGGAGCAAGCAGGATTGCCGTCGAAGACCCAGCGGCAACCTTGAGGAAATCTCGCCGACTTAGACGCCTGCTCCATCGCGAACGCGAGATATACCGGATAGGAATGTCTTCTTTGACCCCACCAAAATCAATCAGCGCCATGGGCCTCCCTCCTTGTTTTGTTGCGGATTCTCAGTTGCTTCAGGCAGTTGGTTCTCACAGATGCACTCAACAGGAAACAGGCCGCCTTTAAAAAAACTCCGCCGGCTCGCGCGCGACCCGGCCGTGGATCTCTGGAGCGTCGATGAGTGCCACTTCCAACCGCACGGGACCCGGTGTACGATGTGGGTGCCCCCCGAGCAGACCGACCCCCTCGTGCTCCACGCGCCGACGCGGAAGACCGTGGCCCTCTTCGGCGGGGTCCAGCTCCGCTCCGGGCGCCTGGTTCGGCGCTTCGAGCCCCAGTTCAACGGCCCCACCCCGGGCCTGGGGCGTCGCCTCGTCGCCGTCGTCGATAACGCCCCGTACCATCACGCCGTGGCGCTCGCGCCCTACCTGGAGGATAACCGGGGGGTGCTGGCCTTGGCGTTCCTGCCGCCCTACAGCCCGGAGCTGAATCCCATCGAGCGCGTGTGGAAGCTCGCGCGGCGGCTCTGCACCCACAACCAGTACTTCCCCCAGCTGGAGGAGCTCGTCCAGGCCGTGGCCTCTCAGCTGGACCACTGGCAGACACCGAATCCAGTATTGCGAAGATTATGCGGCATTACTTAAGGCGTCATGTATAATAGCTGGTTGCGTCAAGTGCATAGCCCTAATTTCTTATGAAATCCATAGGTGCCAAAAAATAAGTGGCACGATTCTCTTCCTGCGCGCTGCGTTCAGCTTCTCGGCACGCTCTCGCCTATCCCCCCTGGCTCCGTATCTCCCTCAGCCTATTCTCGTGACATCTCAGACAATACTTCCCCCACGATCTCCAAGGTACGGTCCACATCCTCGTCAGTGTGGGCTGCAGAAGTGTAGAAACGGCCACGGCTAGGGTGGAAGCGTAGGCCTCGTTCCAGACATATGGTGCGGAACCGCTGATACTGCGCTTTGTCTACTTTGAGAGTATCGCGGTAATCAGTCATGGGCTCGCTGATGCCGAACTGGAGTTGCCAGATCGACGCTATGCTAGCTGAATACAGGGCAATGCCCTCCCGCCTGGCAATCTCCTTGACCCCCTCGGCCAGACGACGCGTAATCCGAGCCATGTGCTCGTAGACGCCGGGTTTCTCTAACTCTGTGATGGTGGCTAGGGAGGCGGCGACTGCGATAGGATTAGCATTGAAGGTACCCACCGGCTGCACGCCAGCCTCCAGGATCTCGCGCTTCCCAACAACTCCCGCCAGTGGGTAGCCGCCAGCTACGGCCTTGGCGAAAGTGGAAAGATCGGGAACTACACCGTAGTATTGCTGCGCACCGCCTAAGGCCAGCCTGAAGCCGGTGATCACTTCATCGAAGATCAGTACGATCTCGTTTTCCCCCGTAATCGCCCGCAGGCCCTCGAGGTAGCCTGGATTGGGCATCACCAGCTCTGCATTGCACATGACGGGTTCGGTAATGATGGCTGCGATCTCGTGTCCATGCCGCTTCACCGCCTGCTGAACCAGATCCAAATCGTTCCAAGGGAGGACGATTACATCATCTAGGGCGGCCAAGCGCTGTCCGGCGCTGCTCAGGACCTTCCACGGATTGTTCCGTGGCCCTAGCATCTTTACTGAGGGAGGGTTGTGGCTGATCCATTCCTCATCTGACCACCCGTGATAGTGCCCCTCAAACTTGATGATCTTGTTCTTGCCGGTGTAGGCCCTGGCCAATCGGAAGTTCAGCATGTTGGCCTCGGTGCCAGTGCACGCGTAACTCACGAGGTCTGCACAGGGGATGATCTGAGTGAGCTTGTTCGACAGTTGGTTCAGTTGCTCGAAGGGTGCGGCGAACAGGGAACCCCGCCCAATCTGCTCGATAACGGCCTGATCGACCGCCGAGGGGCAATAGCCCAGGATCATCGGCCCGTAGGCACCGAAGTAGTCGATGTACTCGTTGCCATCCACATCATAGATGCGTGATCCGAGGGCCCGCTCTATGAAAATAGGGTACTCCTCCCATTCGGCCTTGTGGAGAGCACTGGCAACGCCGCCTACAAGTTTGTGCCGGCCTTCCTCAAAAAGCTGCCTTGATCTCTCCGTTTTTAGTCTATCCGGCATGCCATTCTCTCTCTACATGCGCAGGGCGCGTTGCGCTCCATGCGATCGCGCCATTATAATAACCTCTCTCGGCTGGAGATCTCGGGGGTTACTAATCAGAGCAGTTAACAGATGGCATAGAATGCGAGCTGTGGTACCCTCCGTGCATGACAACCGCCGATGCGCGTTCGCTGCCCGCCGCAGCCCAGGGGGATCTCCGGCGGAGGACCGTCAACGCGGTCCTGAAGGGCATGACCCACGCCGAGGCGGCCCAGGGTCTTCGGCGTGACCCGACCCACCGTCACCCGCTGGGTGACCGAGTACCGCCAGGGCGGCGCGAAGGCGCTGAAGGCCAAGCGCCGGGGCCGGCCGCCGGCCGTCGCGCCTCGCCCCCCACGAGGCCGCGCTGGTCATCCGGCTCATCCTGGGCCGCTGCCCCGACCAACTCCGCCTGCCCTTCGCCCTCTGGACCCGGGAGGCAGTCCAGCAGCTCCTCGTGGACCGGTGTGGGCTCCAGGTGTCGGTTTGGACCGTCGGCCGCTACCTGAAACGCTGGGGCCTCACGCCCCAGAAACCCCGGCGGCGGGCCTTCGAGCAGGATCCCGTGGCGGTCCGCCGGTGGCTGGCGGAGGAGTACCCGGCCATCCGCCAGGCGGCCAAGGCCGCCGGGGCTGAGATCCACTGGGGGGATGAGATGGGGGGGGCTCCGCTCGGACCATCAGACGGGCACCTCCTATGGCCGGAAGGGGCAGACGCCGGTGATCCCCGGGACCGGGCAACGCTTTCGCTGCAACGTGCTCTCCACGATCACCAACCGGGGACGCCTCGCCTTCATGGTGTTCCGGAGCCGCTTCACCACCCCGGTGTTCCTCCGGTTCCTCCGCCGCCTGCTCCGCCACGTTCGCCGGCCCGTATTCCTCATCATGGATCGGCACCCCGTCCACGTCGCCAGGGCGGTCGACCGTTGGGTGGCGCAGCGGCCCGATCGGCTCCGGCTCTTCTTCCTCCCCGGCTACAGCCCGGGCCTCAACCCGGATGAGTTCCTGAACAATGACGTCAAGGCCAATGCCCTGGGCCGGCGCCGGCCCCGCGAGGCGACCGAACTGGTCACCTCCGTCCGATCGTACCTCCGGAGCACGCAGCGGCAGCCCGCCATCGTGCAGAGCTACTTCCAGGCCCCGAGTGTCCAGTATGCGGCCTAACACGGACTGTCATCTATAAAGTGTTCCTGGTAATAGCTCTATTGTTTGCTCCTTTCCTTCATCATTCTGATGAGTCTTTCCGTTGCTTGCCGGAGATCTTCCGTTAGCCAGAACTTCACCCGCTCAGCGTCCTTGTTCTGCACTGCCTCCAGCAGTCCCTGGTGGTTCTTTAACACCGACTCAATCGGCCACCGTCTTTCATTCCGGTGCAGTATGTACAGGTAAGGGCTATACCGCTCCCAGAGAGACTTGATTATCTCCGTCAGAATGGGGAGCTTCGCCTCTTCATAGATCGTGAAATGGAAGTCCCTGTTGACCTGAAGATATTTCTCCACAACCTTCGTGAGTGTTATCCTCTTGTGCAGGGATTCCAGACGATCAACCGCCTCGTCACTTCGTATCTGGGCGGCCTTCCCTGCGGCATAGCACTCCAGAATTAGCCGGATCTCGATGATCTCTTCGATGCTTTGTACGGACAATTCAGTTACGCAGATACTTCTATTCCTCTCTCGTTTCACTAGTTTATTCGCTTCCAGTTTTCGTAAGGCCTCACGAACTGGCATGTTGCTTATGCTGAACTGGGTGGAAATCGACTTCAGGGTTAGCCGCTCTCCAGGGTGTAACTTTCCAGAGACGATAGCGTTTGCCAGTTGCTCATATATTGCCTCTTGCATATTGCTGGTTCGAATCGGTGTAAATCTCATGGCTCTCCGGAGGCGCCCTTTCTATACGTGCGTTAGCCGGGACGGGGCCTGGGGCGGAGCGAACAGGACCGCTCTGGTACGCAATGCGCTTGCCCAGCGCCGCTAGGGCCTAAACACCTCGCGCGTGGCAAGCAGGGCTCGCGTAGCTCTCACTTGAGAGCTTGATCTATAATATGTGACCTTTGATCACACATGTCAAGTGGCTTTCCGAATGTCTGTAAAGAAAATGCGGTCTTCTCCCGAATGAGTGGGTAGAATTCAGGGGTGTCCTCCGTAAAAACCTCGTCCGCCCTCCATACTCAGTGGTAAGCTCCCTGGTAGGGTCGAGACTTCCTATAGCGACTGTCAAGAATCTTTTTGCGTTCACGCCACCTGCCGGAGGTGCTGGCGGGCCATCGTCGCCAGATGGTATTCCTCCCGGTACGGGGTCTGCCGTTGCCAGAGCACGAAGATGATCTTCAACCACTTCGCCGCCAACGCCCGCAGCGCTTCGTGATGTCGGTGGCCCCGCCCGCGCTGGCGATCGTAGTAGGCCCGGGCCCACTCGCTCCGGGTGAGGGAGCAGAGGGCGAAGAGGTGGAGCGTCGTGCGGAGGCGCCGATTGCACGCGAAGCGGAACTGCACGCACTGCGCCTTCCCGCTGCGGACGGTCACGGGCACCACCCCGCTGTGCCCCTGCAGATGCTGCCAGGAGGCCCAGCGCCCCCCCACATCGCCGAGCTCGGCCCAGATAGTGGGCACGAGGATCCCGTGCCCGGCCGGCAGCGTGGTCGCCCACTCAGCCGCCGGCAGCTGCGCGAAAAAATCGGTCACCGCCTCCCGGTACGCGTCCACCGCGGTCACGGCCGCCTCGAGTTGGGTCACCAAGGCGCCGACCAGCCGGCTCTTCGCCCGGACCACATGGGCCGGGACGGGGAGCTGGGGCTGCCGGCAGAGGTCCCAGAGGGCCGTGGCCTGGTCCGCAGTCCACCGGTGGGGACGGACGAACTCCTGCCACTGCTCGGCCGTCACGGCCGCCAGGGCCATAGGGGTCGGGTAGGCCCGGAGCAGCGCCCAGGCCCGCTGCGTGGTGAGGTCGGGGCAGAGCTCCAGGGCGCGCGGGTAGTACTCCTTCAACGTCACGGTGAGTTGGTTCAGGAGCCGCGTCTGCTCCCGCACCAGCCGGGCGTAATCGCGCGCGAGGAGCTTCAGCTCCTGGGCGGCCTCGGAGCTCGGCTGGAGCGCCTGGAGGTGCGCGTGGTCGGTCCGGAGGAACACCGCCAGCACGCGGGCGTCAAAGGGGTCGCTCTTCGATTGGCTCATCCGGAAGCGGTCCCGCGCCCGGTCCAGGGCCTTGGGGTTGACGGGGAAGACCACCACCCCGTGGTCCAGGAGGAAGTCCACGACCCGGCCGTCCGGGCGCTCGATGGCCGCCCAGAGCGCGATCCCGCTAGCCCGCTGTTCATCCAGCCAGCGGCCCCACTCGGCGAACCCCTCGGCGGTGTGGGGGACCGCCCGGGTCAGCACCCGTTCGCCTTGTTCGTCCTCCACCCAGATCGCATGGGCGGTATCTGCCCAATCCACCCCGATGTAGTACCGCATCACATCCCCCCTTCTCCCGATCAGCAGGCCGGAGGAGAACGGCAGGTTGCCCTTATATCGGTCCTCCGAGGGACGACTTCCCATTGAACCTGGTACCGTTCATTCGCTGGAAGGGACAGTCTCGACCAGATCCTCTCCGGGATAGGCTGGCGCGGGTCCTCACCCAGCGAACTCCGGATCCTGTGACCGCGGGAGGCGAGTGTACCCTCCTTCCCCTGCCTCTGAATATAAGGCTGGCGCGGTACCCCGTAGGCTCCTGTGGTTCCGGATTACTGCAACTTATGGTTCCAGTTGACCTTCTGGACGATCTGCATCATCCTGCCTGCCTCGGATAATCCGCTCTTCGCCTAAAGGCTCGCGGCATCATGACGTCCATCATTCGTGCGTTGCTCGCGTTCGCGGTCAGCCTGGTCCGGTCGCGCGTCTCCCTGCAACTGGAGATATTGGCGCTGCGACATCAGCTGATGCTCTATCACCGATCGATCCGGCGCCCGCACGTGCGCCCGAGCGACCGCATTGTCTGGTCGTGGCTGTCCCGCGGGTGGTCCCGCTGGCGGGAGGCCCTGGTCTTCGTGCAGCCGGCGATCGTGCTCGCCTGGCAGCGCACACGCTTTCCCGTGCATTGGGCCCGCCTCAGCCGGGGGGGACCGGGCCGGCCGGCGATCAGCCAGGAAGTCCGGGAGTTGATCCGGGAGGTCTCCGCGGCCAATCCGCGGTGGGGGTCCCCACGGATCCTGGGCGAAGTGCGGAAGCTGGGCATTGCGGTGGGGAAATCCACGGTCGAGACGTACCGCGTGCGCCCGCGCCGGCCGCCCTCGTCCTCCTGGCGGGCCTTCTTGAAGAACCACCTGACGGAGCTCGTCGCCCTTGATTGCTTCACCCTGCCGACGGTCGGGTTCAAGGTGCTCTTCCTGCTGATCGTGCTGGCACACGCCAGGCGGAAGGTCCTCCATTTCAATGTGACCGAGCATCCGACGGCCCGGTGGACGGCGCAGCAACTCGTCGAGGCCTTTCCTTGGGAGACCGCGCCAAAGTACCTGCTCCGAGACCGCGATGCCGTGTATGGCGAGGGGTTTCAGCGGCGCGGCGCGAACGTGGGCGTCGAGCCAGTGCTCACCATCCCGCGAAGTCCCTGGCAGAATGCGTATACGGAGCGCCTGATCGGGAGCATCCGGCGGGAGTGCCTGGACCATATGATGGTCTTCAGCGAGGGCCACCTCCGGCGTCTACTCGCCAGCTACTTCCCCTACTACCATCGGTGGCGCACGCATCTGTCGCTGGCCATGGATTGCCCCGAACCCCGACCAGTCTTATCGCCCGAGCGGGGGGCGGTCGTCGAATTCCCGGAAGTTGGTGGCCTACATCACCACTTGGCGGCATGAGGTCTGGTGATGAAATACCTTGCAGGATCGCACGGTATAGGCTTTCGGGAGCGACACCCGGATTGAGAACCGCCTCCCTCAGCCGCTGGATCCTCAGTTCGCCCGGATCGCCGGGCCTGAGGATTGCCTCCTCCACCAGCCTGCCGAACCAGGGAGCGTTTGCTCTCTCCCACCAGGTCACAGTGCTGGATGCGTCAGCCACCGGCGTCAGGATGCTTCTCCTTGTTCTTTGTGGGTGACACGAGTTTGCTTTTGGCCAATGGGCTGGCTGACTCTTCGCCACGCCGCCGGAGTAGCGGCGAAAGCATCAAAGCCAAGAGAGCCTGGCACAAGCGACCTGCGGGAGTAAAGCCAGCGCCCTCGTCTGCCCCGCATGTCACCAGGTATCACCCGGCTTTGCGGCCCATTCAATCCCCAACTCCGCCAGTTTGGCGAAGGTCGGCCACCCCGTCTCCGGATCCCAGCCTTCCATCTGGTAGTACAGGCGCAACGCCCGCTGGAAGGTCTCCGGGTCGATCCGGACCCCCTGGAGGGGGCCGTCGGTGAAGGCCTCGTGCAACCGGGCCGGCAGCCGATCATCGTTGGGCGTGAATCCTTCCCTGCAATTGAACACACGGGCCAGCGCGGCGCCGCGCTCCGCCACCTTGGCCAGCTCCCAGAGGCTAGTGTCCCAGCCGGTGAGCGCCCTGGCCAGATTCACCATGTGGGTGATGGTCTGGGCATTGTTGGGGACCGCGCCGAGATCGCAGATCCCGAGTGAGCTGGTCAGTGCCCACCAGTGCTGGGCGTAATAGTAGGCCCGCACCTTCCGGGGGGACAGCTCCAGGCGCGGCAGTGGCTCGCACAGCCCCAGGGGCTCCAGGGCGTGGGCGCCCGAAGGGTGGAAACCCTCATACACTGGGTCGTGGGGGGCGCGCATGTGATCGGCCCCGACCGGCGCCGTGGCGTAGGACAGGGCAACGGCCTGCTTCCCTCGGGGCTCGTGCAGGGGAAGTTCCAGCCCTTTGACATGCATGGCGAAGCGCTCCGCACCCCGGCCGATGCGCTCTGCTGCGCGCTTCACGCCGTCGGCCAGCACGTCCCCGAATCCCTCGCGCCTGACCATCTTTTCGATCATCTTGAGCATCGCCTCCGCGTTGCCGAAACGAAGCTCGATGCTGTCCGTCTCCCGCGTGGTGATGAGGCCGTTCTCGAAGCACTCCATGGCGAAGGCGATGGTCACGCCAGCGGACATGGTGTCCACCACGTGTTCGCCGCAGGTCTGGTGGAACCGCGAGATGGCTTTGAGATCGCCGATGCCGCACAGCGGGCCGCAGGCACCGATCGTTTCGTACTCGGGACCGCCGTACTTGGATGAGACACCGAGCTCCGGCACGTCCACTTCGCGCTTGCAGGAAACCGGACAGGCGTAACAGGTGCCCCGCTCCTTCAGGAGCGTTTCGGTGAGGTACTGTCCGCTGACCTCCCTGGCCTGCTCGAAGGATCCTTCGCGAAAGTTGCGGGTGGGCAGGATGCCATCCTTGTCCATGGTCATTACGTTCCGCGCCGTGCCGAACTTGTACAGGACGTCGGTGGTACGGTCGTAGTGCTCGCGGAACCACTGCAAGCAGCGGGTCAACCCGTCTGGATCCTTCGGCTCCAGCTTGTCGTGGCCCCGGACGACGATGGCCCGCAAGCGCTTGCTGCCCATGACGGCGCCGAGGCCCCCGCGGCCGTTGAAATGCCTCAGCTCGTTCACGATGTTGGCCAAGCGGATTCCCCGCTCGCCGGCGGGCCCGCACTGCAGGACCCGCGCCCGCCGGTCCGTTTCCCGCTTCAGGCTATCCTGCACCTCGCCCGACAGTCGGCCCCATACATGGGAGGCATCCCGGAGTTCGGCCTTCCCGTCGGTGATCCACAGGTACACGGGGCGGGGGGCCTGCCCGGTCACGATTATCCCGTCGAAGCCAGCGAACTTCAGCTCGGGGCCCCACCAGCCGCCGGCCTCCCCCTCGCCGTACCCCCCGGTGAGCGGGGACTTCGCGGCAGCCGTGAAGCGGGTGGTCCCGGAGATCGGTGCCCCATTGGTTAGGCAGGTGGTGAGGATCAGCACGTTGTCCGGACCCAGAGGGTCAATCCCAGGCTTGAGCTCTCGGACGAGGAAGTATGTCGCCATGGCGCTGCCGCCGAGGTACATCCGGTAGATCAATTCGGGCACGTCCTCGACTCGTGTGGTGCCGCTCGTCAGGTCGACGCGGAGCAGTTTCCCGTTGGAGGGACCTTGCATTTTTCGTCTCCTCGCCCCACGAGAGCTGGAAATGGTCTGCTGACGTGAGACAACCTGAATATTACTCGTCCCTTCGTGAAGTTCCCATCACCTCTGGAGCAGGGAAGCAAGAGGTCCGGTTGTCTGAACGTTTCCCCCACTGGTAAGGAAGCTGCAAGCTTCAGCCGGTCTAAGGACGCGCCCCCGTCAGCGATCCTAGGCGCTCACGTACAGCTTCGTCAGCACGAACTCCCGGTGGCCGAGGGCCTCGGCGGCCGTGAGACGCCCGTTGGCGGTCCGCACGATAAGATCAAGGAGCTTGTCCCCGGCCTGATCCAACGTCATCTCGCCCCGGAGGATGGCCGACACGTCCAGATCGATGTGCTCGCTCATGGTCTGGCACGTGATCGGGTTGGCCGAGAGCTTGATCACCGGCAGAATGGGATTCCCAATGACGTTGCCCTGTCCGGTGGGGAACAGGTGCACCACCGCCCCGGAGGCCGCCCACAGGGTCACCGCCTCGGCTGCGGCCGACGAAGTGTCCATGAACCATAAGCCCTTGCCCCGAGGAGCCTCGGCCGGCTTGAGCACGCCCACGTAGCGTGCCTGCTTCCCGATCTTCTGCAGATTCCCAAAGGCCTTTTCCTCAATGGTGGTCAAGCCCCCCCGGATATTCCCTTTGGTGGGCTGGCTGCCGGAGAGGTCGTCGGTCTTGTGACTCACAATGAGATCGTTGTACGCTGTCCACGCCTTCATGAAGGCCTCGCCCACCGCGGGCGTCGCCGCCCGCTCCTTGCATACCAGCTCCGCGCCGGTGATCTCGGAGGTCTCGCCGAAACTGGTGGTGGCGCCCATCGCGACGAGCTTGTCGATGGCATTGCCCACCGTGGGATTGGACGCCAGCCCGGAGGTGGTGTCTGATTCGCCGCACTTGACGGAGATGTAGAGTTCGTCCAGAGAGCACTCGGTCCGCTGCAGCTCCGAGGCGCGCTGCAGATATTCCTTGGCCTGACGGGAAGCCTCGGCGATGGTCTGGAGGTCCCCATGGCGCTCAATCGCGAACCCCTTCACGGGTTTTCCCGTCTGCGCGATGCCCGAGACCACGCGTTCCGTCCACTCCGGCTCGATGCCGATCACCACCACGGCCGCCACGTTGGGGTTTGCCCCCGCACCGATGATGGTCCGGAAGAAGAGTGTCAGGTCCTCCCCAAACTGCAGCCGCCCGTAGGGGTGGGGGATGGCCAGGGTCCCCTTGATGTTGTTGGCCACGGCCTCGCAGGCGGCATTGGACAGGTCATCCAGCGGCAGAATCACCACGTGATTCCGCACCCCCACCCGGCCGTTCTCGCGGCGATACCCCAGGATCTTTGGCGTGTTCATCGCTACCACCTCTTCGTCCTGAGATTGTGGATGTGGACGTGCTCGCCCACCTGGATGGTAGCCGTCACCCGGCCGATGTCGTGCCCGTACTTGATCACCGTGTCTCCCATCTTGAGGTCCCGCAGCCCAACCTTGTGGCCGAGCGGGATCGCCGTGAGGGCTCTCACCTTCACTGGCGCCTGCGTGTCCATGAACAACCCCTTCGCGACCTCTCCGGCCTTGATGTCTACCGTTGCCACCCCCACATTGTCGGACCGCTCGTGCACTAAGAACTGAATCACGTCCGCCTCCTTTTCTCGATAGGGCTATTTTCCAACAGATGTCCAAAAAACGACATGGGAGGTTTGCGAACTGCCCATCCCGCGGTCACATGCAGCCCTGCTGAAGCTTCCAAAACATAGGCCGGTTCCTCCCGGCAATTGTTGGGGCTGGATTCCGATGATCTCCTGGAGTCTTTCGTCTTCTTCTAAGAAACTGACTGCCCGGCGGCAGGCACCAGTTGGAATCCGAGCGCCCGGGCCTGAGCATACAGACGGGATTCCAAGCGCTTGCGATACATGCCCTCGTGCTT
>Ga0208692_1000735_pt1 | contig 22012 bp, 22 predicted proteins | sample June2015DPH_20_1_3_FD_184721 | JGI IMG/M metagenome (GOLD analysis project Ga0208692, IMG submission 184721) | Peatland microbial communities from SPRUCE experiment site at the Marcell Experimental Forest, Minnesota, USA - June2015DPH_20_100... | ecosystem: Environmental > Terrestrial > Soil >...
CATGGCGTCGCCAAAGGATGAGCATTCGAAACTCCTGCGTTTGTTCTGCGTTTCATGTGGGCCTTCTTGACCGGCCTACTTGGTGCCTCGCATGTGCCCACGACCACCAAACTTCTTCCACACCTCTAATGTTTCCCGTCCGATACCGCCTGCCCTTGTCGGGACATGTAGGCCCGCGCATTTTGTAGATCGTTAGTATTACTCAGCCTCCGATGGACCCGCTCCAATACGGACTCTGGTATGCGGAGGGTCGCATACCTGTTCCCGATCACCAAAACGCCCCGCTCTCGGCGAAAGAGGCGCCGCACAGAATCCCGACTCAAGCTCCAAAGCTTTGCCACTTCACTGACGCTGTAATGCCGCTCGCCGTGAGGCATCAAAGACAACACCGAGGGCTGCAGGGTCGTTTGTCTCTCCCGCATTTCGGTTTGCCGTTCTTCAAGTGTGCTCAAATTTCCCATGTTCACCTTCCACACCAACTGTCAAAAGCTCGCCAAGCCTTTGTCGGCACTAAGACACCAACCGTTCTGTTCGACCGGCGCTGTGGTCCAGACGAGCTTAGTTCTGCAACGGAGAGTTTCGCCTCCACTTACACTGCCGGTACGAGTTGTTTCGATTTAGTGAAACCAGTGCTGGGCCTACAGAGGCTTGTTGCGCGTAATCCCCTGTCATCTACATAGAACAAGCTGTTCTACCTGTCAAACGGCCCAGTCCAGAATCCCTGTACGTAAGTTGGTTATTTGGGGAAGTAATTGGAAACGTGGGATTTGTGGGTCTATTGGGCAGACGCCACAGACACCCCGCGCGATTCGCACGCGGCACGTCGAAACGAATTCGATGCAACCACAACGTTGCTGCCGGAGACGACCAAAATCACCTGGTGCCAATGAGGACCCGTGACCGCGGGCGGCGGTGTGTCGGTCGTGTTTCGCTGTAGAAAACTGCGAAGTAAAGGCTTCGCAAGGAGATCCGCCAGATTAGAAACGCCTCACCGTTGCCAGCGAACGTGCCACATCCTATAAGACCCGGCCCCTTTCCTCTTGCGGATGGGCCCAGAGGTAGTTGTTGTTAGCCGTGTGCAGCTTCGGGCGTTGGGCACCCACGCGAGTCTAGACGCGGTTCTCACAAGCGTCGACCCGTGAAAAAAAAGTGGCAACTGACATGGTCTCTCTTTGGTTACGGACATGGGCGCATCGACGGCTGCGCCGCCCAATGGCGATCTACGCTCTTGGGACGCACTGACGAACTTGCGTTAGGCCCCAGCGCCCGCCCCGGTCGACGGAGTGGCGGTTTCTGAGAATTCGGCTTGGCCTGGGTGTAACAGGGAATCCATATTCGCCTTTAGTCGGACCAAGGCCGCCGCATGGAGCTGGGAGACCCGCGATGCGTCCACCTTCATACAGTCGGCAATCTGTTTCATAGGCAACTCCTGCTGATAATAGTGGAGGGTAATGATTTGTCTTTCACGCTCCTTCAGGCTGGAAAGCGCGCGACCTAGAATCTCACACTGCTCACGACGGTAGCAGAAATCAAAGGGATCGGGATCGTCACCCGGAAGAAACGCTGGCTCAATCTGTCGGCTGACCGACCTGGAGGTCGGGCCCGCCGAAAGAGTGCGCGCGCTGAAGTCGAATCCCACGCTCTGAACCTCGTCGAGCACCCTGTGCCATTGCGCCAGATTCATTTCCTGCGCCGCGGCCATCTCCTCGTCAGTGACCGGACGACCGAGCTTGACCTCCAGTTCGTGATAGAGCTTTTGGATTCTTTGGTTCTTGCGTCGTAAGTCCCGGGAGGCCGGATCGGCGGCACGGAGACCGTCCAAAATGCTTCCGCGAATCCGGTGCCGTGCGTAGGTCTCCAACCTCACCCGCTTGCTCGCGTCAAACTTGGTGACCGCATCGACCAGTCCCAGCACGCCGTCTGAGAACAGGTCATCCAGCTCCACATGGGCAGGCAGGCGTTTGCGGATCTTCAGAGCCACGCGCTTTACCAAGGGAAGCATATCAACCAACAGCTTCTCCCTGTCTTGGAGGGCCTTTCCCTCGTGCCTTCTCCTGGGACGCAAAATCGGAGGAGTCAGGGGTCGGCGCGGTCGCGCCGGCGAGCGAGGGCGAAGATTGGCCACTGCCGTCAAGCTGCTCAGTTGCTGAAAAGTAGGACCGGATTGAGTTGCCATAGAACCCTTCGTCACTCTGGAATAGACCCATAAAGGTCAGCGCCTTTCGACCTTGGGCTACGTTGCTGATGTCCGCAGGCAATACTTCAACGGCAGCGTGGAGGCTGTGGCTCCGCGCTCCATCCACGTTTCCGGCTTTTGGGGAGGTTCTTCTCAGGCGGGTTGTGCTATGGCAATGGCAGGATGACTATGATGACGAGTTCGGAATGAAAACACTCGCGGCGGGATCGTTCAAGGCACATTGCTTTATTCAAGGTCAATCCGGACCGTATCCCCGAAACGCGCAGTTCGACGGGAATCGGTTACCCAAAGCACCGGATATTCCGGCGCCTCCGGATACGAATCACAACACAAATCGGTGAGATAGATAAGGCAGGCCGGCGCGAGGTCCTTTTCAGTGACCCACTCGAAAACCGGGCAGAAGTCTGTGCCTCCACCGCCTTTTGGTTCGAGTTGCACCGGTTCCGACGCTCTGAACTCTTGAGCGGACTGAACTGCTGCATCGCAATACACCACGTGTATGGCTTCCGGCTGCGCCTCCTCGGAGATGGCCGAGATTTCACCAGCAAATTGTTCCAGCTCGAGTCTTCCGATCGAGCCGGAGGTGTCCACGGCAATCACGATCTCGCCCAATCCCCGGCGCTCGATTGAGGGCAAGTACAGGCCCGATGCGATGTACCTCCGATTGGGTGGGGTCCAGCGATAATCAGAGGGCGTAGTGGCGGCCACAAAATCACGCAGGATCGCGCGCCAATCCTGCATGGATTGGTGGCTTTCGCTAAGCGGCCTCTCGATCCCGGCAGGTTCGTGTCCCCACGCCTTGGCCGACCGCTGGGCCTGCTCCGCGGCGACGCCCCACTCGTGCTCCTGGCGACGCTTCTCGGCTGGCGAAGCCGTATGACCGTGCTCATCGGTCGCGTCCTGGACCTCGCCGAACCCTCCGGGCCGCGTCGATGTCGGCCCCGCGGCGTCACCCGTCGTCCGCCCGCGTTGGTCTGAAACTGGCTGATGAGAGGCGTCTGGCTTCGGATTGCCGGGCGCAGCGCCGCGTGCCCCTTGCGGACCCGTAGCCATCCCACCGCCAGCATTCGTCTGCTGCTGCTGCGGCTTCGCTGCTCCGTTCCCCTCGCTTGTTCTCCGCAGCAACCGGGCATAGATTTCTTCGGCGCTCAAGTTGTTGAACGCAGGATCAATCAGCGCCCCAGCGGGCAGCACGAAACCGTTTCCCAGCAGAATAGGGTTGATGGCGAGGTCCGCGGCTTCATTCCAGAGTTCTGGGTCGCGGTTGCCGCGGCGGCACTGGTGTCCCAGCGCGCAGTGCAGGACTTCGTGGGCAAGCGTTCCCTCGAGTTCCGCTGGTTTGAGTTCATCCACGAAGGCTGGGTTATAGACAATCCGCGAGCCGTCTGTCGCCATCGTCGGCAGACTTCCCGGTATTAGTTTCAACCTCAGGCTGAGCGTGCCGAAAAAAGGCTGCGTCAGCAGGAGCTGAACTCTTGCCCGGGTTAGCTTTTGTGCCGTGGTGGTGAGAGAAAGCTTCACGCAGCCCTCCCTTCGTTCTGTAACAACAGGTATAAATTGGCCGGGCCAACAACCATAAATTGACCGAATATGCTGGCTTTCACGAGGTCTTTCCACCCAAATTATGGGCTGTGCAAGGATAAACTGGCCGCGAGTACTGCTTTCCAACCGTAGTCTGGCCACGAGTGCTGCATTACTCTAGTGGTGTCCCTACCATATTGCGGCTTCCTGTGCGAATTTTATTTGTCAGCGGATAGAATATATGTTATTGTACGTACATGCAGAATGCAGAAAGCCCCACTGAAGTTCGTCGTTGGTTCCAAGCGGCCGTTCGGCGAGTGTGGCCGATTGCCGAGGGGTCACTTTCGCTTAGAAAGACCCGCTGCATTCGTAAGAACTGTTCAGCGTGCGCTTCCGGAAAGGGGCACGTCAGCTATGTGTTGTGCGGACGCAGAGGCTCCCAGCGATTCTCGATATACGTACCTGATGACTTGGCAGCGGCGGTTCAGCAGGCCATCGAGAATGGCCGTCACCTACAAGAACTTATGAGCGAAGCGGGAGTGCGGCTTGTGCATGCGCTGAAGAACCGGCGAAAGGGACGAAAGAAATGAACGAATAGAGTTACACCAGGGGGAGGGTTCATGCTTGGAAATGAAGAGCTGGTGGCTTGGTTCCAGCACGTCCGGCTGCCGGAGTGCGGCCGCTCGATCATTCACCAGGTTCGGTCCTCGGATCCGGCTCGGCGTGTGGGCGGAGGGCGCCGTAACGTAAGCGGCCGCTATCCCAGCAAGAAAATGGGAGTCACAATCCAGTTTGAAAGTCACCGTGTCGAGTTGGCAAGGATCTACGAGTTGGAGCACGATTCCGGGGTGATCGAGTACTGGGACCAGCCTCCCTCCTTCAAGCTGGAGTACAAGAGCGCGCAGGGAAAGCGGATAGTGGCTGTCCACACCGCCGATTACTTTGTCATTCGTGCCGATAGTGCGGGATGGGAAGAATGCAAAACTGAAGACGAGCTTGTGCGCTGGCTCGAAAAAAGCCCACATAGATATTGTCGCGATGATGACATTTGGCGTTGTCCTCCCGGAGAGGAATATGGGCGGGAATTCGGCCTTACTTACTGCGTTCGCTCGTCACGGGAGATTGATTGGGTATACCAGCGCAACATCCAGTTTCTTGAGGATTATCTACGCGATGACCGCACATCGGTATCGCCTGTCACCAGGAACCGGCTGGTCGCCCACGTCGCGGCTCGACCGGGCATTTCATTAAAAGAATTGCTCGCCGCCGCTGTTGGGGGTGCAACCCAGGACGACGTTTATTTACTGATTGCGCAGGGCGAGTTGTATGTGGATCTCAACAACTCTCCCCTTGTGCAGCCGGCGACCGTTCCCGTCTTTCTCAATCGACAGGCTGCCGCGCACGATTATCAGAACCCGATGGTTGTGTCGAAGTCCTCGAGTAACACACCGATGCGCGAGCCGAGGTTGGGCAGCGAGGTGAGTTGGGATGGACGGCGATGGGACATCCTCAACTGCGGACAAACGCACGTGGTCCTGCGCCGCACTGACGACAACTCGATCACGCAACTCCCCGCAGCGGCCTTCCATACGCTGATGGAGAACGGGGAGATCACAGTCACGTCTTCGCATCCAAATGATGACAACCCGGAGATCATGGACCAGCTTTCCAAGGCGAGCGAGGAAGATTTGCGCCAGGCAAACTCTCGCCATGAGATCGTGCACCGGCTGTTGGACGGCACAACATCGACTGCCCCTATCCCTGTCTCATCGCGTACAGGTCGTCGCTGGCGCGAGAGGTACAAGAAAGCCGAAGCACAATACGGGAGTGGCTATCTTGGGTTGATTCCTCAAACTCATCGACGCGGCAATGGCGCGGCCAAATTGCCAGAAGCCACCAGGAAGCTCATGGCGACTGTTATTCATCAGGACTATGAAACGCACAAGCAGAAGAGCATTTACGCATCATGGAGCGCTCTCCAAACTGCGTGCGTGAACCAAGGACTGATCGCACCCAGCTATGAGACTTTTCGCCAAGCTGTCCATGCTGGTGCCGGCCATTTGCAGGTACTGAAGCGGGCGGGGCCGCGAGCCGCATATCAAAAGGAATCGTTTTACTGGGAGCTGGAGTTGAAGACACCCCGTCATGGAGATCGCCCCTTTGAGATTGGGCATGTTGACCACACGGAATTGGATGTCGAGTTGGTCTGTTCGACGACTGGCCGCAATCTTGGCCGACCCTGGCTCTCCTTGCTCACTGATGCGTTCTCACGACGGGTTCTGGCGGTTTCATTATCCTTCGATCCACCCAGTTATCGCTCCTGCATGGCAATCATCAGGGAATGCGTGGCCCGCCACAACCGTCTACCGCAGATCTTCGTAGTTGATGGAGGCGCGGAGTTCGACAGTGTCTATTTCGAAACCATGCTGGCCAGATACGAATGCACCAAGAAAACCCGGCCGCCCGCCAAGGCACGCTTCGGTGCTGTGGTCGAACGTCTGTTCGGGACCTGCAACTCTCAGCTCATCCACAATCTCCGCGGTAATACCCAGGTCATGCGCCAAGTGCGACAAGTCACGGCGAGCATCAACCCTAAGCACGAAGCAATATGGACCCTGGCCGATTTGCATGATCACCTGACCTGCTATCTATATGAAGTCTATGACTCCCTGGATCATCCTGCCCTAGGCCAAAGCCCCCGCGAAGCGTATGAGGCGGGAATGGCGCACGCCGGGCACCGGCCCTGGCGCCGCATCAATTATGATCGCGAGTTTTTCATAATGACCCTCCCGACCACGTCCTCGGGGACCGCCCAAGTATTACCCGGACGGGGCGTGAAGATCCACTACACCTATTACTGGTCTGATCTGTTCCGGGATCCGGAAATCGAAAGAAAGCAGGTCCCCGTCCGCTACGACGCATTCGATGCCGGCACCGCATTCGCCTTTGTAAAAGGCCAATGGGTTCAGTGCCATTCGGAGCACTACGCCATCTTTCAGGGCCACTCGGAGCGTGAGCTGATGCTGGCAACGCAAGAACTCCGGAAACGTCACCGGCAACACGCATGCCAGCGGGGCCTTTCAGCAAAGACCATCGGCGATTTCTTGCAATCGGTCGAAGAGCGGGAGATCCTGCTCACTCAGCGACTCCGCGACTGTCAAGCCAGAGTGACCCGCAGTGAATCTGAGTATGTGGTAGCCCAGCAGCCCCCCAATGACGGCCACGCGCCCTTTATGCCTTCTTGCGCTGCGGCGCCTTCCCAAACTGCTGTTGTGGGACCTGCTGAAGAGTATGAGATTTATGGAGCATTTTAAGAAATGACATCAGAAGAGATCGCGGACCGCGTCCAGAAATTTCGGCTACTCACCGTGGCGCACCCGTTGCTTTCAACCGCGAAGGATCTGCTGGTAGCGGCGATCAACGAGACACCCTCCGGTTCGATCGTGATGGTCTTTGGACCGACGGGTGTAGGTAAAACGACTCTGCGATTAAAGATCCAGCAATTGCTCTCCGAGCAGAGTGAAGCTCTCATGAAGACAGATCCCAGCCGCCTGCCATTCGTTGCCGTTGAGGCAGCGGCCCCCGATAACGGAACCTTTAGTTGGAGAGATCACTATCGCCGCACACTGGTTGAGCTGAGTGAACCGATGCTTGACTGCAAACTCAAACCGAAGTGGATCCACTTCGCGCACGATTCTCAGGGGCAGCAGCTTGTTAGACCTGATGCCTCTGCCGCTCAATTACGTCAGGCCCTCGAGTCGGTCGTCCAACACCGGCGGCCTGCCGCTATTTTGATCGACGAGGCCCAACATCTGACCCGCATGGCCTCCGGCAGAAGATTGGCGGACCAATTGGAAGTGATCAAGTCCCTTGCCAACTGCACGCGCACCGTTCACGTATTGCTCGGCACCTACGATCTGCTCGCCTTTCGTCATCTGAATGGCCAACTATCCCGAAGAAGTCTCGACGTCCACTTTCGGCGCTACAGCGCCGAGAGCCAGGACGACGTTCGCGTTTTCAAAAACACTGTCCTCACCTTTCAAAGACATCTGCCATTGGACGAACAGCCCAACCTGCTGCCACTCTGGGAATTGCTCTATGAACGATCCGTGGGATGTATCGGGATCTTGAAAGAGTGGCTAGACCGGGCATTGATCGCAGCTCTTAGAGAAGGTTGTAAGACTTTAAGTGCCTGCCACCTGGAAGCAACTGCTCTTTCTGCTGCACGGTGTGAAAAGATCGCAGTGGAAGCCTATGAAGGTGAAAGACATCTGTTGTCGGCAGACCAGGCACGGCCGCGCCTGCGTGACCTGCTGGGGTTGGGAGGGAGCGCTGCCGTAGCCGCTGCCCAGAAAAGGCCCTATCCACGAAGGCGCGTGGGCCAGCGCAGACCTAAGCGTGACCCGATCGGTCAACCTGCCGGCTTGTCGAGGCCCGCTTGCCATGGCGTATGACCTCTGGAATTTGGCTCCACGCGCGTTACCTCCACGCAGCCGATTGTATTCTCTACAGCCGATGGCGATTGGCACCCCGCGTGTCGAGAGCCTGACCAGTTACATCATGCGCTTGGCCGAAGCGCATACGGTCTCGGTCAGGACACTGATCCTGCGAGAGATCTTTCCGGGTCTCTCCACCAGTCCGAACAACGCCCACTTTTCGGGCCTGCATTCTCTGAACGGGATGGGCACCTGCTTTGAGCAATGGGTGGACATTCTGGGAAAGCTGACGGCTCGCAGCTGCTTGCGCGCTTTGACCCTGTTACCTTGGCAGAGTCCGCTGACCTCCGGTGGCATCCTGCGGCGGCGCCGAACATGGTGTCCGCGTTGCTTCCAGGAGTGGCAACGCCATGGGATGCCGATCTATGAGTGCTTGGCTTGGGTGCTCACGCCAATCACCGTCTGCCCCATTCACGATATCTTGCTGGAGCAGTGCTGCCCCCATTGCCGCCGACCCATGTTGGTCCTCTCAGCGCACGCGCATCCCGGGTTTTGCGCTCACTGCAATCGTTGGCTGGGAGACCATTCGACCGCGCCAGGTGCTCCCGCGGCCCAAGAAGTCATGGAAGATCAGCTCTGGATAGCAAACCAACTTGGCGAATTTCTCGCTCTGGGAGCCACTGTAAGCGATAAAGGCTCAACCTGTCATCTGCTAAGTAACCTGCAACGGGTGCTGGTCGAATTGGCAAGGGGGAATCAGCGGTTGTTTGGACGCGTAGCAAAGATCAGCGACTCAGCGCTGAACGGGTGGCTCAAGGGAAAGTGGCTTCCCTCTTTGCCGCTCGTCATTCGGATCTGCCAGAATCTCAGATGGCCCCTCAATCGCTTGGTCTTGGAAGAGGTTTCCAGCACTGATCCGGAATGGAGCGTGCTCGCAAAACAAGGATCATTGGCTGCCCGCCGGAGACAACAAGTATTTCGGCCGCAATACCCCGTCACCCGAGTTGTTGGCCAGGGGCCAATTCCACCAGAGGAACGCGAAGCTGCCAAAGCAGAAATCAAGGCCTGCTTGGAAGCAAACCTCGAGTTGGACGAGCCTCTACCGATTCAAACGCTCTTCCAGAAACTTGGCTACCGCAGCCCGTCCAGGGGAAGGATCTGGTTCCCAGATCTATGCGCAGCAACCAGGGCCAAACGCGAACAGCGAGTTGAAATTTACCGGCAAGCACTCTTGGCCGCGCTGACAGAAGAACCGCCACCTACCATTGCGCAGGTAGCGCTTCGACTTGGTATCAGTGTTCCTCAGCTGTGCCTTCGCCTTGCCTGCCGCGAGCTTTGTAAGGCTCTCGCGGCCCGTTCTCCTGATCGGCGCCGCTTTGAGAAAGCGAAAACTGAAGAGGCACTCAGAAGGGCGTTAGAGGAGCCACCTGTTCCGCTCGTCATCCTGGCATCGAGACTACATAAAGACGCAAATCGTCTGCGGGTTGTTTTCCCGGGCCTCTGTCGTCGCCTTCGGGCCCGGTACATGGCACATCGATCCTTGGAACGACAGCGGGCCGGGCTTGTTTATGAGAACGCAGTCCGGAAAGCAATCGGGGAGATTACCGACGCTGGCGAGTATCCATCACTGCAACGAACTTTCTCCTTCATATTGAAAAGGAATCTGCTGCTCACGAGCCTCCACCTGACCAACCTCGCAATTAAGCGTATTCGTATTAAACTGGGACAGCCTGCCAAGCTACCTCTTGATCAGAATTCGAGCTAGAGTCTCAAATAGCCGTGAGCCTAACTGGCCGCTATCAATTACAAGCATAAACCGGCCGTTCTGGCCAACTTATGGTTGTAGTGTCATAGCCGACGCAGGGACCGAATATCCTGCCATATACGCGGCCATACGGTCGCAAATCGCGGTGGCAGCCTTGGCGGTCTCGCTACGAATCGACTCCGACTTTCGCAGCTCTTGGGGATCGACCAGCAGCGACGCGCGCACCTGGTTGGCCAACCGTTCCAGCTCTGGGTCTCCCGTCACGTTCAGCTTGGGCAGAACATCGACGAGTTTCACCAGGTTGGTGACTACGGAATCGCGGAAGGGATGTTCAACCCCCTCCCCCGTCACTTTGTAGGCTTGGAGGCGCTCGGCCAGGTGACTGACCGCCTCGTACAGCCGCTGCCAGAGCTCACGACTCGCGACCTGAAGCGATGCCTCGACGGCGGCGGTGATCTGGCGCTTAATTCGCTCTTTCTCCTCGTCGCCCAGTGTGACTCGGAAGTCGCCTGCATCCGGCAGAGGCATCACCTTGGTTTCGAAAGAGAACTTGGAACGGAGTTCTTCGGGAGCCGGATAATCCTCCGAACGGAACAGGCCGCCAAGTCGTACCCTGGCCTCCTCCACAAGCTGTCCGAACTGCTGTGTCAAGGTGTCGATGGCTGGTGTGAACTGGTTCGATAGCTCCCGCATTCTCTCCGTGTGGTCCATATACGCTGCTGCTGGGAGCACACGATAGCCGTTATCGTCCCAGGGCAGGGTCATAAAGTAGTGATCCTGTCGGGCCTCGCTTACGATCTTTTGGACCTCGGCGAGCGCCGCTTTGGGGAGAAGCACTTTGTGATAGCGGCCGGCATCGGGCTGAGCGCCGTGGCGCTGCGCGATCTCCTCAGATGCTTCGGGGTCGTGTTTTCGCGCCGACCACATACTGATCGAAAGCGAGCACAGCATGGCCCGCGAAGACAGAGTTGGTTCTGGAGTCGAGATGGAGTTCATGGCAATATCTCCTGGGTTCTTTTGGGAGATCTATCTGGTATTGCAATAAAGGCAGAAGTGAGCGTTCGCTAAGTACGGCGCTCCAAAGCTCTTCGGCTAATTCCAGCGAAGCAGTCAGTCAGCATTTTTCCGACTGCGGCCTCGATCATCCGGGTTACCTCTTCGGATTCTCCGGTGAGTAACACGGCATCGAATATACTGATGTCTTAACTGTGAGGAGAAAAGCTCAATGCTGGAGCCCATGACTGAAGAGCGATTTCGCGAGACGATTTATGGGAAATACAAGGGCCACCTCGACCATGTATATGCTCTTCTCCGGCTCGCGGGTCGCGCTGTTGAGACCTACAGGAACTTCACGTCTACCCATTATGAGGCGTCGCTCTCACTGATTTTCGCAAGGGCATACAAGTCCTACGACTCTATTCGCAGGCTGTGCGAACTGGCGTCATGCGAGGATGCCGGCGTGCTTCTTCGAAATTTACTGAATTTGACTGCCGTGACGCGATGGATTTCGCGGGACCCGGCGAGCCGCGCAAAACGATACTTAGATTGGTATTGGGTTTCGCTGAAGGCCGATGCTGAAAAATCTCCGTATCGTTTCCCGCGCCTATGGCTCCCCACGATTCAGGAACATTTCGAGGCTGTGAAATCGCAATTTGAGTATATGGACAAGAAGAATCGGCCCAAATTGGTGAAGCATTGGTATGAGCCGGAGGTGCGTTCCATTCGTGATCTCTTTGAGAAGGTCGAACTGAAAATGCAGTACGAGGAGGCGTACACCCCGTTGTCATCCATTGAGCATTCCGACATCAATGCCTTTCTCGCGATGACGGCACAGTTGACTCGAGAGGGTGATGAAAGACCGCTTGAGATTCATGGCGATGTCTTTGTACCGCATTATCTCCGCAACGCATTCCAGTACTTCGCAGACATTTTCCGTATCTGCAACAAAACCATTCCGCTTGCGGACGGGGCGGAGCTTAATGCCATTGTCGAAGCGGGAGTCAAGTTCTACGCAATTGACATGAAGAGGCGCGGAATGACGCCACTGTGACCCATTCTTGCCTCTCGCCTAAAAGCCGGGCGTTGAACCGCTTGCTTGCGGTTGCGGGGCTGCGTACGGTTCATTCGGCTGCTTTGGCTGTTGGCCGACAAACTGTAGCAGGAGTCAACCGTTGGCTACCCTTGCGAGGTCATGGCCTCGGAGAGCACTCCCGAGGTTTCGCCGTTCCGCCCCGGTTGTGGCAGTCATTTAGGGCGAGGTCGGCTTCCGAAGCCGCTTAACAACTTTGCCGTCTGGCCCATATAGGACAATGGTCTTCGCCTTCCTGCCCTTCGCAAGCCACTCTTTGACGATGGATTCGAGGACGTTCAGCAGCCTGGGAACGGCGGCGTTGCCGACAAGAAGCGCAACAAGCAAGACCTTATGCCAGTCTGGCCAGGGCACCGCGGGGTTTTTCCGTACGGTGGGAACAAGTGGAAAGTGGCGGCCTAATTCGCGGGCCAGCGCGGAACATTCATCGTCGGTCAGCCCACTGCATTTAATTGTGTATCGGACTGAACCGCGAGGACTGCGTTTCTTTGGGCTGCTTGGGGGCGGCCCGAGGTCGTCCTCGCCTCCGACAATGTAAACGGTTCGCATGCACCATTATACCCCAATCCCGGCGTCTACGAGGTAACCGCAATCCTTCTGGCTGGAGAGTAAGGTACCTGCAGAGCAGTCGGTCGCAGGCAGCAACACGCTTTTAGTCCGAAAACAAAGGCGCTCGAACAAGAGTGGGCCAAATACTAGGACCGGCACGGCCTCGATCTCTACGGCAAGGATCTCCTTGAACGCGGGCACGGCGAAAGCTGTTGCAAGCGGGGCGCTACGATCTCGCCTTGAGCACAATAAGCCCGTTTGTCCTTCTGAATCCAATTTAGGTCAGGCATTGGACTGTTCTTGCCAACCGCCAGTAAACACGCTGGGCGACTTATACGGAGTAATGCCGTGTTCCCGTCCGCCGCGCAGTTCCAGGCTTGCAATCATTTTCCACGACTTGAGCCGAAACTCATCAATCGCGCGATAGCTGGTGCGACGCTCGATTTTCACACCCACCAGAATTCAGCACTCTGAAACGGTCCTCTCACGGTCCGCGGGATCAGGCCTTGCGAAGCGCCGTCCACCCCAGCCCACCGTCAAGACTCCGTTGCCTCGCGCGTCTGGAACTTAGCCTCCGCAGCAATCAACGGGCGATGCCACTCCCACATTTCTTTCAGCGTTTGGAACTGCTCCGATACGGGATTGGGCTCCTGGAAGGCCTCCTCTGGAGTTGCAGGTAGATACTGATGCATGAAGCGCTCACCGGTGCGGCGGGGAAACTGGGCCAACGAGGACTGAAAGTAATCGGTGCAGTAGTCGTAGTGATGAGTATGAATGAACCGTTTCCACCGCTCGGTCAGGACGGTCTCTGGCTGCACGTCTATCATCTCAATTTGCTCGAGGTTCCGCTGATTCGGGTCACCCCAGGCCGCGCTCATGAGCGCGACCGCCTCCACGTCCGTTTCTGGAGCCCCGTACCCGAAGATGGTGATCCGCTTCGCGCGCTGGAGCCAACCCTTGAGTCGTCTCCACTGTTGAGCGATGAACTCGTCGGTGTTGTAGGCCTTGTGAGTCACCGGGTACAATAGCCGAGTCGGGACAAACTCGTATGTAAACACCGGATCTGCAAATGTGCCTGCCGGACCGGCTCTGTGCAACTCCCGCGAGTAGCCAATTGCGACGCTCCCGTGTAGGAACGAGAGACACGGCACCCCCCCAACCTTCCGATTTCTGCAGAATGCCTGGTAGAGAAAGGGATCCCAGTTGAAGGTGGCAATCAGGTCCCTGGGGCGTAGAGCCAATACAAGATAGTCGTAAATGGTCGGTGTCGAGGGAAGGGCGAGGCTGCGGAAATAGTCCGCCACTCGCCGTTCGATCTCAGCGATCACTGGGGAAGTGGGATCCGTGTCATGCAGCTTGCTGTATTCCGTCTCGAAGTTGCGGCTCTCTCCGCCTGACGTACTGGGGCCGAGAATATCTTGAAGTCCCACAACGTCGATGAAATCATCCATCGATGGGAGCTTCTTGCCCGATGGTTCCGGATTTCGGAGGGTGGAAGCGATGCTGGCGCCAGCGCCGAGAATTACGACATGGCTCGGTCCCCCGTACACTCTGCGGATGCCCTCACCACGTGTCATTTGTTGCGGACGGCTCCTCAAGTTCTTCTTACGTGTAACGGAGAGGATTTTTGGTTCAGCGGACGCAGGCTAGTAAAGCTCGAAGAGTTGCTCGTAACTGACCTTGCCTCTGTCGCGCGTCTGCCGAGGCGTTTCTCTACAAACCAAGAATACTACATCTGCTCAACCTGCGAGTCCAACAGGACTCCCTCACCGAACTCGTCAATCTGTATCCGCGGCCTGGGTCTTGGCGAATACCGCTGGTCACCGGAAATGCCGGATAGATCCCCTGTGACGGTGCAGTGTAGACCATCACTAGGCGATGGCGTGGTGGTTATCTACTGCCCACTTGGTGTAGCCAGCGGTACAGCGAATGGCGGGCACACGGAGGGTGGCGTCGCGCACACAGAGCACCCGAAACTCAGTTGGTAGTCGATTCAGATAAAGGCAAATGCGGTCGAAGTTAGTGTCGGAAGCGCATCGGGCCAGGGCCGAAGCCACCGCGTACTGCGCTGCCGCATTCTCCGGGACGGGTTCCTGGGTTGGGTTCAGCAAAATAGCATCGATGTTGGGCAATTCCCGGAACATCCGCAAAAAGGCTGAGAATTCCGTGGCCGCGCCCGTCCCCACCGCTCCCGCAATGACTTCGTGCTCAATCATTGGGTCCGACTGCGAGTCGAGGGAATCGAGAATGCGTGAGACAAACTCCCAGGAGCGCGGTGATGGGAAAGCATTGGCGTCGCGGTCGAAAGCGCTCAGAAGCTCCGGCCGGAAACGAAGGAAAGAAATTACCTCAGGACGAATCCCCGCCTGAATCGCCCATTCGGACCATTCCTGTACATCTACCTCAAACTCCAAATGTACGAAACGATTCCGGAGCGGAGTGGGCATCCGTGTCGTCACTGCCCGGTCCGAATCACGATTCCCGGCGGCGATAATGGCCCAACCCTCAGGCAAGACGTATTCACCCAATTTGCGATCGAGGACCAACTGATAGCAACTGGCCTGTACCATGGCCGGCGCCGCATTCAGTTCGTCCAGGAAGAGAATGCCCGTTCCGTTCTGCGGCAAGAATTCCGGCGTCGCCCACTTTGAACGACCGTCACTTCCCAGAAATGGCAGGCCGCGTAGGTCGACCGGATCGAGCAAGAGTGCCCGTACGTCCTGGAGCGTGATTTTCAAAGCTTCGGCAAGTTGGCGGACGATAGCGCTCTTGCCTACACCAGGTCCTCCCCAGACAAAAACAGGTTGCCGAGCTGACACAAGAACGCGCAAAGCGCCAGATACGGCGGATGCTTTCATGGCGATTTCCTTTCACACAGAACGACAAGAACACAATTGGGGGGTGGCGGAAGGATCAATAAAAGGAGGGTTGGAACTGCACGCTTCGGTTCTCACAATTGTCGACCCGTGAAAAAAAAGTTGGTAAGCGACGTGCTAGGGGGACTCTAACGCCACGAGATGGAACTAACCTCTCCGCTCCAGTTCCGCGAGGGTCGCGAGCACTACTCGGCCCACAACGGTCAGACTTTCGGGGCTACACTTTTCAATCGAATCCGCGGCGGTGTGATGATAGCTTCTGAACGGCGTCAAATCGATGATGTCAACTGAAGGAATGCCCTTGGCCAGGAACGGCATATGATCATCCTCAACAGGAAACGTGCCACCCCTGAACAAGTTTCCGTAACCCAGCGTGCTCGCACTTCTGAACACAGCCTCCCTCAACGACCCTGTCGAGTTCGACTCGCGCAGGATGCTCAAATGCCGGTCCGCGACCATGTCCAAAAGAATCAACGCCTTGATCTGCCCCAACTTCCCTTCACGCGACAGTTTTTCGGCCAGATGCCGGCTGCCGTATAGACTGTCGCTGGCTGACCACTGCTTGAGAGCTTCCTCGCCATCGAAAAACACGACCCAGTAGGTGAGCGTGTTCTTCCGGTTACTCAGAACTCGGGCCATTTCCAAAAGGAACGCGGCACTGGACCCGCCGTCGTTTGCTCCCACGAACCGCACGCCGTTGATCGTGGCAGTGTCGTAGTGGCCGGCGAGAATGACCACGGTCGGATTCTCTCCATGAATTACACCGATCACGTTGGTCATGGGGATGTCACCCACGGGCGTCGTGGCCAGGAAGGGGTCATCCCGAATCTCCACACTGGCGGAGGATAACTGATGCTCAATGTATGCGCGTGTCCGCTCTAAGTTCTCGGAGCCGGCAGGTCGAGGCCCGAACTGCACGAGTTGGCGCAGATCATTAAAGGCTCGCTCTCCACTGAATCCGGCTACCGCAGCCAGAACACCTGCGCGAGCACGGTATCGCTCAATCTCGAAAACAGCGGTGGCCGCGATGCCAACTAGAATCAGACCCACGGCCGCTTTCATTCTATTCTCCGCCCTGTTGGAAATCGGCCCTCACGTCGCCTCCGATAGGCCGACCGCCGGAAACGTAGTCGCTAACCGCCGCTCGTACTCCCGCAGTTCGCGCAGCGGTAGCACGATCCGCTGCGGGTCATAATGGCTCCGCATTCCTTACATACCGGCGCGTCCGTCTGGTCCGTGCCCGATCCGTCCCCCAAAGGGGAGGCGGGCGCCAAAGCCTTGGCTTCGCCTTCGGCGCCCGTTGGGGGAGGAGAATTAGGCGGGAGTAACCTGAGGCCTAACCAGCGGAAGATGTAATCCATAAGGGACTTTGCATATCCGATTCCCGGATTCCCTGACCATCCACTCGGTTCGAACCGCGTGTGGCTAAACTTGTCGCAAAGCACCTTGAGCGGCACACCGTATTGAAGGGCGAGCGACACTGCGGTGGCAAAACAATCCATAAGGCCGGATACCGTCGAGCCTTCCTTCGCTGTGGTGATGAACATTTCCCCAGGGCGCCCATCGTCGTAAAACCCGACAGTCAGATACCCTTCGTACCCGCCTACGTTGAAGTGATGGACTATAGCTTTACGCTCGTCAGGTAGGCGCCTCCGAATGGGTTGCGCGGCCACGGTTTCTTCGATTTCAGGCATACAGTCCTCTCAGCAGACTCCGCTTCGCGCCAATAACGGCGTTTTCTCGTGCTCGAAGCTCGAATCGATGTCAATTTTGGCGAAGCGCCTCCCATGGCCGGGATTTCCATGTTCACGCCCGGCTGTCGAGGACCTGCCCTTGAAAGCCCTGCGAGCGCACTGCGGTCCAGCGGTCTCGAAAGCCATTTCGATGCTGCTCGATCCAGCGCCGGGTATAGAGCTTTAGCCCCTCCAACCATACCTGCGGGTTGGGGGATTTGAGCAGGCTCAGCTCAAAATTACTGACCCTGCCACCCAACTGTCGTTCGCTCGACACACGCATGTACTCACGAAGCTCGCCACTCAACCGTGCCATGGGGAGATAAAGCCATGCGGGAGTCAGAACGAAGGCAAGCTTGTCCGCCAAGCATAGCTTCGAGTACCTCTTACCAGCAGTCTCCGCCCAATGCCTCGAATGGCCCAGGACGAAGTCGCGCCATTCGGGACCACAAAACCAGCCCATGATCCGGCCTCCCAGGACAACATGCTGCTGCCCCTCAGAGCCCTCCATGTTGGGGCTTCCGACATAGCCTACGTCATGGACGAGGAAGGCTAGCCACAGCCTGGGATCCCAGGGGAAGCCGTATAACCTGGACCACGCCCAGGCAACGAAGAAGGGGTGGACCAGAATCGAATGCACCCCAAAAATCACGCTCTTGGTTCCGACTCTCATCCAGAAAAACCTCCCACCGTTGTTGTTACACCGTTTTGGCACTGCTCTTCCGAGGCAGTAGGCTTCTCAACGATGCTAATCACTACCGCTTCTGCCCTATTCATTGCCCCCAATAGCATTGCAAGGTCACTTGTTCGCCCTCGCACAGCAATCCCGAAAACGATTTCAATTTCGATATCGCCGACGGGTGTCACGCGTGCCCCTCCGGGACCGCTCTGGATGAAGGGACAGCGGGTGCGGCAACCAAGTAGTGACAATGCGAACATCCACAGCAAGTCACCGCTTTGGTAATGGCGCGAGTCACCGCTTCGAATTTCGCGGGCACTTCCAGACGTTCTCCTCCGCGCGAGTAGAAGGTTGGCAGGACTGCCCCGGCGCTCTCCTTGTCCTTTCCCCAGAGCTCGAGCTCCAGGTAGCCATGCACTCCGCGGAACAAGGTCTGGCTCTCCAGAGGCGGGCGACGGCCGTTTTCAACTTCGCCAATGCGGCAGCCCGTGATGAGGAGCTCGTATGTGCGTCCCGTCCGCAGCATTTCCACCCGCACCAGGACGGGAGCGACCACCACGGCATGAACTCCATTCACACCGATGGCATCCATGGGATGGAGATAAGCCAACGGTGCGCCGTCGTCGCCGGAGAAGGTGACGTAGTGACCCATCTCGCGGGTAGCCCCGCCCGATTCCACTCCCCGAATCACGTACCGCCGCGCCAAGTGTTGGTGCTCCAAACCCACTTCCGCCCGAGCAAGAATTCCAACCTGACGTAACTGGCTGCGGACTGGCGCGGGCAAGATAAGTCCCTGGTGCGACGAGCTCTGACTTCCGCCTTTCATTCCTTAGCCTCCATATCAAGCTCCGTCCGCGTCACGACGGCTCAGACCTCCTGCCGCATTCGGATTGGGCAGCCAACCGCCTCGCGGATCATCTCCTTCGTGCAACCCGCCCAGCACTTGTAAAACCGCGGATCGTCAATCCGGATAGCCAGGTTGTCACCGCTTCGGTCATGCCCCGTCTCCGCACAGGAGGGACAACGAGTGACGTAATTCCGGCCGACCTTGCGAACCTTCCCTACGTGTTCGAGAATGCGGAATTCCGAGCCCCCGGAGTTGGCGCGCGGGGCTGCGGGTTCGGGGCAGCGTGTGCGGCGGACCGCTTCCGCAGGCAGTGTTTTCCCTGCAATGAAACGCCCCATCTCTTCCTCACTGACCTTTCTCAACTGCCTCAGATAGGCCATCTGCCTTTCCGGATCGTATTCAGCCCCGTAGAACCAGAACCGGCGACTGGCCCCGCGATGTATCCCGAGCGGCCCTCGGATGGCGTTTCCGAACTCTCCCGGCCCGAGTTCATCGTGCTTGGGGAAGATTTCAATTCCTTCGGCCAGCCCGTTTCCCTTCACCGGCACGTCAAGCCGCGACGCGAGGTTGTGGATGTAAATCCGGCAGTCTCGGGCCAGGAGGGGTGTTTCTAGGAAGATCCACAAATGCCCGCCCCGCTGGCTCATCTCCAAGGCCGCCTGGACCTGGTCTTCGCTCAGGTAATACTGGAGCTTCACGAGGTCTTCCATGGCGCCCTTGTAATCCGCGTCGATGGCGACCCATTTGCAGCGTTGCGTGGCGGGGTTGATGGCGTATAGCCCGATCGTGATTTCACCCTCGATGTGGCGCCGGATCGTGTCTGACGTCAGGTGGAGCCCCAGGCCGGTCGTCTTATCTGTGGGACGGTAGTAGTAATGCCGACCGCTTTCGGGGTGCGGCCGGTCGGACTGGAGGGTGTACGCCCGCCGGTTCACGAAGAGGCGGAAATAGTCCTCCACCACGTCAGCCGACGCTTTCAGACGAAGCCGCTGCATCTTCTCCTCCGTGAACCCCGGTGGCCGCCACAAGTCCATACTGATTGGAAATAAAACGAGAAATATTTTTCGTCAAATGAGCCTGCTGGCGGTCCGGGCCATGTTGTGTTTTCAACGAGTTACAAACTGGCGGGCCTGGTTGGCTGTCCAACTCCTTGCGGGTAGGTGCGTCCTCAAGCTGGGAGTCTTCGCGAAACCGTGGGTCTCTGGCCGGGTGCAAGGAACCATTGGACGGGCGATTCAAGCAATGCCGGGGATTCCACGAGCCCGAAAAAGTGGCATTGGCTGATCAGAACATCGAATTGCGACGGGCTATACCCACCGTAGTTCCGATCATCGAAATCCACCCAAAACCAGATACACCGCTTACGGTCATACACATAAATGGCCCCGCAATCAGGCGTGTTTTCATGGGCCAGAAAGACCACTAGGGCCGTTGGAAACTGGAACCAACGAACAAGGTTAGGGTAGTCAGCAAACTGCAACAGCTTAGCAACCGCTTCGTCCACGGTTTCCAACTTGGTCAATCGAAACATCCTTGTGACCTGCATCTCTCCGAACATAATTGTTTATCCTCCTTTCTTCGGTGTGAAGTTACAGATTTTCCAGCCTTATCCGGAGCATTCTTACCTCTAGCCCCGGCCTCTGCGGAACCTTTAGGCGACGGCAGAGGTCCACGGCAAGTGCGCGAAGCGCTACCCCGCTGGTACAAATCCCGTCCTCTTGGACGCCGATGTCCGCAAGGCCTTACGCAGTGAAAGAGTCGTTAACGACGCCATTGACTTGGTGATCGAGTTGAGCAAGGTGAGAAGCTGCAAGCGCAGAGATTACCGCTCGAATGGCTCCTGAGGATGTGTGACCTGGAGGTGGCCACGCTCAAATTCGTCTTGGGAATTGACCGTGGGTTCCTCATCAAAGGAAAAGCTCGCCGTCACAAGAGCAGGTCGTGGCCAGCTACCCCTACGCCCGCTAGGCGGTAATTTGAAACTGCTCCAGTAATTTTCTTACCTCGGTTCCGGTCATATATCGTTCCTGAGAGTCGGTGGACCACTGACTTTCCGGGCCGAGATCGAGCCGTGACACGGGCTCTCTAGACCACAATGTTTCTGCAAGCGCCTGAATTATGTTCCAACGTTCCTCCACCAACCGCTGTGTTGCTTTCCGTAACCTCTGTTCCGTCGCCGACCAGGATGGATGTTTTTCTGACTGGAATATTTCCGTAAAGAGCGCATTGGCGGTAGTTTCATCCTTGAGAGCACCGTCACGTGGACAGCCAGAGAAGAATTTTCTCTGCGCGATATAGCCTGCATACAGCATGATGATGGTGCGCTCCCGTTGCTGGATATCGTCGGGAGCGTTCCTCGGATCGCCGGGGTTTCTGCAACATATGAGCGAAACGCCGCAGCACTTGGAATCCACATGCACTCCACCTTCTCGAAGCGGCATTTTTAGCAAGGCTGCAGCAACTGTATGGCCCGCCTCGTGGTACGCAGCGCTTTTAAGGACCCGTTCCTTAAAAGCCTTGAATGTCTCGCTCATTTTCTACCTTGATTCTTTGGAGCTGTTTACGTATCTGCAGCTTGCCTCTAATGGCCAACCATTCTAGTCCGATTGCGTTCTGCGACGTCCTTCGCCAAAACCGAATCGCTGGCTAGCGTTTCAATTTGCGGATCAGATCTTCGTGCGTCAGGGGGATGGTAAGGTGGTTCGGTGCGAGCCTGTAGCAATCTGGAATTCCTCCGAGGCCGCCTAACGATTACCCTTCCTCCGGAGCGCGGCGGCGAGGTTGTAGCGCGCGTTGGCATGGTCCGGCTGGAGGCGAAGCGCGGTGCGGTATTCGTCGATGGCCCCGTGCAGGTCGCCCTTAACCTGGAGCGCGTAGCCGAGGTTGCTGTGCGCGTTGGCATGGTCCGGCTGGAGGCGAAGCGCGGTGCGGTGTTCGGCGATGGCCCCCTCCAGATCGCCCTCGGCCTGGAGCGCGCTGCCGAGGTTGTCGTGCGCGTCGGCGAAGTCCGGCTGGAGGCGAACCGCGGTGCGCCATTCGGCGATGGCCCCCTCCAGATCGCCCTTGGCCTGGAGCGCGTTGCCGAGGTTGTAATGCGCTTGGGCGAGGTCCGGCCGGGGGAGAAGCGCGGTGCGGTATTCGGCAATGGCCCCGTCCAGATCGCCCTTGGCCCGGAGCGCGTTGCCGAGGTTGTAGTGCGCGGCGGCGTAGTCCGGTTGGAGGCGAACCGCGGTGCGCCATTCGGCGATGGCCCCCTCCAGGTCGCCCTTGGCCCGGAGCGCGTTGCCGAGGTTGATGTGCGCGTCGGCGCGGTCCGGCTG
>Ga0208692_1000737_pt1 | contig 21924 bp, 23 predicted proteins | sample June2015DPH_20_1_3_FD_184721 | JGI IMG/M metagenome (GOLD analysis project Ga0208692, IMG submission 184721) | Peatland microbial communities from SPRUCE experiment site at the Marcell Experimental Forest, Minnesota, USA - June2015DPH_20_100... | ecosystem: Environmental > Terrestrial > Soil >...
GCGCGATGTTGAGCGGCGAGATTGCCCGCCGCTATGGCTCCGAGGGTTTGCCTGATGACACCATCCGGTTCGAGTTCACCGGTTCGGCGGGGCAGAGCTTCGGGTCTTTCCTGGCGAGAGGCGTCACTTTGGTTCTCGAGGGCGAAGCCAACGATTACGTCGGCAAGGGGCTTTCAGGAGGTAGGCTCATTGTTTATCCTCCTCGAACTTCGTCGTTTCAGCCCGAGGAGAATATCCTGGTGGGGAACGTCGTTCTGTACGGGGCCACGAGCGGCGAAGCCTATTTCAACGGCATGGCCGGCGAACGCTTCGCGGTGCGCAATTCCGGAGCCACGGCGGTGGTGGAGGCGGTCGGCGACCACGGTTGTGAATACATGACTAAGGGGACGGTGATCGTGTTGGGCAAAACCGGCCGCAACTTTGCCGCTGGCATGACGGGCGGCATTGCTTATGTCCTGGATGAAACCGGAGAGTTCGCCCAGGTGCGTTGTAACCGCGCCAGCGTGGACCTCGAGCCCCTCACCGATTCCAAGGATTCCGAGCTCGTGCAATTTTTGACCGCTCGCCACGTGGAGCTGACCGGTAGCCCGCGGGCGAAATGGATTCTGGATAACTGGGAGGCGATGCTGCCGAAGTTCATCAAGGTCTTCCCGCACGAATACAAGCGAGTGCTGGGTGTTCCACGCGCCTCCGCAGCTCTGGCCCCGGTTCATGCCTCGGCTCAGCCGTCAACCCGGGAGGTGCTGCGTGGGTAAGGTGACCGGATTCATGGAGTATACGCGCGAAGTCCCGGGGCGCCGGCCCGTCCCGGAGCGCGTCAATGATTTCCAGGAGGTGTACCAGGATTTCCCGGAGCAGAAGCTGCGCATTCAGGCGGCGCGCTGCATGGATTGCGGCGTGCCCTTCTGCCACACGGGCTGCCCGCTTAACAACGTCATCCCGGATTGGAATGACCTCGTCTATCGCGATCGCTGGAAGGAAGCCATTCGCAGCCTCCACGCTACGAACAACTTCCCCGAATTCACCGGAAGGGTGTGCCCGGCGCCCTGCGAAGCTGCCTGCGTTTTGGGTATTAACAACCCTCCTGTAACGATCAAGAACATTGAACAAACAATTATTGAGCACGCCTTCCGCGAGGGCTGGATCCATCCCGAACCCCCTTCCAACCGGACCGGCAAGCATGTGGCCGTCGTCGGCTCGGGACCTGCCGGACTGGCCGCAGCGCAGCAACTAAACCGCGCCGGGCATACGGTGACAGTATTCGAAAAGGCTGACCGCATCGGCGGTCTGCTGCGCTATGGCATCCCGGACTTCAAGCTGGAAAAGCACATTCTTGACCGGCGACTCGAGCAGATGGCCCGGGAAGGAGTGGTTTTCAAAACCCGGAAGCACGTCGGGCAAAACCTTCCAGTGGAAGACTTGCGCCGCGAGTTCGACGCCATCCTGCTGGCGGGAGGCGCCGCGAGTCCGCGCGACCTCAAGGTCCCGGGACGCGAGCTCAAGGGTATTCATTTCGCCATGGAGTACCTCCCGCAACAGAACCGCCGCCTGGCCGGAGATGCGGTGGCCGAACAAATCCTGGCCACGCGTAAACGCGTCGTGATTATCGGCGGCGGGGACACGGGCGCGGACTGCCTGGGCACTGCGCACAGGCAAAAACCTGCGTCGGTTCATCAGTTCGAAATCCTGCCCATCCCACCCCTGGAGCGCTCACCAAACACGCCCTGGCCTCTTTGGCCGCTGCAGTTGCGGACCGAAGGCGCCCATGAGGAGGGCGGCATTCGAGAATGGGCAGTGGCCACGACCAAGTTTGCCGGCGACGAACATGGCCACGTGAAACAATTGCATGCGATTCGGGTTGGGCCACCCCCCAAGTTTGAACCGATTCCCAGGACTGACTTCGTGCTCGACGTGGACCTCGTGCTGATCGCCATGGGCTTCATGGGCCCCGTCAAGAATGGGATGATCGAAGCGCTGGGCGTGAAGCTCGATGCGCGGGGCAACGTCGAGGCGGACACGAATCACATGACGTCGGTTCCCGGTGTCTTCGCCGCCGGCGATATGCGCCGCGGCCAATCGCTGGTTGTATGGGCTATCTCGGAAGGCCGCCAGGCGGCGCGCGGCATTGACCAATACTTGCTGGGCGAAACGCGACTGCGGTAGCACGGGCCTCTGAAGCTGTGAAAGAATTCTGGAAGGACCTTTATGCAATCGATTGCTTCACAGCTTCTCTCGCCCGTGAATGTGTAAAGCCGTTGCAGAGAGGTTCTTCTGGAAAGATTCAATCGCCGCCTACCGCTGGGTCAAACGCCAACCAAGCCAGCCGCAGCCCAACGCTGTCTGAACAGCTTCTTCTCGCGCCGTGAAGATTTCTGCTCGTGTGCGCAGTCTCTCTGTGTGCTCTTTGGTCAGAAGAGCCTCAACACGGCGCGGCAGAGCGGCAACCCAAGAGGAGACCCTGGAGTGCGGCAGCTTGCTGCCGCTTTTCTCCTGCGAGCTTGCTCGCGCCTCACCTGTCCAAGTGCCGCGCTTCAGCGCACGGCCAGCAAGCTGGTCCCGCCGTGCGGGAAAAGCGGCAGCAAGCTGCCGCACTCCAGAGACGAAAGCGCACTATACCTTCTACGTCCAGCGAAACCAGCGAAGCGCCAGCAGGTACGAGAGGGTGCCCCAGAGGAGCAGGATGAGCAGGCGTGTGCCCTGGGCCGCTAACGTAGCGCCCCCGAGAATCGTAGCGCGCAGAGCATCATTGAGTGCAGTGAGTGGCAGCACTTTGATCAGCGGCTGAATGAGGGCAGGGAAACGGTCGTAGGAGAAGAAGACACCGGAGAAGAGCCACATCGGCATCATCACCACGTTGATCAGGCCACTGACGGTTTCAATTTTCTGGGCGCGGCTGGCCGTGAGCAGGCCCAATCCCCCGAAAGATAGCGCTCCGACCGCACTGATCAGAATAACCGACGCCCACGAACCCATCAGTCGCATCTGAAATGCCAGCACGCCGAATCCGAGCAGCAGGGCAAGCTCGATCAGCATCAGGGCCAGGCGGCTGCTGGCTAGCGCAAGAAGGAAATCGCTCCGCCGCATCGGAGTCGCCACGAACCGCTTGAGCAACTTTCGCTGGCGCATCTCCACCAGCGCAAAACCGATGCCCCACATTCCTGAGTTCATCAGGTTCATGCCCAGCAATCCCGGGATCAGGAAATCGATATACCTTGCCCCTGGCTCGCTCGAGGCCTTTGCGGACGTCGGAAGGATCTCCTTTCTCCCCGCCGCGGCCTGCATGGCATCATTCACGGCGGCGCGGGCCAGCACGCTCTCCGGACGCCCCGGGTCGTATCGATATTCAAAACCGCCGCCCGCCTTGGGGATCACGACCAAGTCGTACTTGCCGAGACGAAATTGATTGAAAGCGTCAGCCGCGGGAAGCACGTCAGTCCGAACAGAGCCCTTTTGGAGAGAGGCTTTCAGCAGATCGAGGGCATGCGCGGCTCCCTCCCCTGCCACGATGGCCACACGATTGACCTCTGCGGGCTTATTACGAAAGGCAATCCCCAGTCCCAGCGCCAGAAGTATGGGAAATACGAACACCCAGAAGATGACCTCCGGCTCGCGCCACATCTCCTTGGTGCGCGCCATCATCAGTTGCCCATAACCCGCCCAACGGCCGTTTTCTGGTGAGGCGGTGGGCAATTTCGCAACCGGCGCGGAGAAGCCCGCAGTGTGGGGTTCAGCGTTCACCGTACTCACTTTCAGTCTGATCTGTCATTCTGAGCCCCGACTTGTCGGGGCGAAGAATCCCTGCAGTTGTTTTTGCGCTCGGCAGCATCCCACAAACTGCAGAGATGCTTCGCGGAGTTTACCCTGAGCGAACTGCGGAGATTCTTCTCCCGCGACTGCGGGATCAGAATGACAGGCGAAGGGCTCAGCATGACACAATTCTCTCACTCCTCGCGCAAGTGGCGCCCAGTGAGGTGAACGAAGACATCCTCCAAGCTGGCGTGGCGCGTGGTGAGATGCAGCAGGTGCGAGCCGCGCTTCTGCAAGGCCGCCAGCAGGGCGGGGATGGTCTCGTGAGTTTCGCGCACGCTCAGCAGGACCCTACCGTCTTCCACATGGACCGCCTCGACACCCGGGAGCGACCGCCACAGCTCCGTTGCGACGGGGTCATTACCCGTGGCATCAAATTCCACCATCTGTTGCCCACCCAGTTCCTCAATCAATTCGGCGGGGCTGCCGGAGGCGATGGCACGGCCATGATCGATGATCGCGATGCGGTTGCAAAGCCGCTCCGCTTCGTCCATATAGTGCGTCGTCAGCAAGATGGTCCCGCCGCGGCGCAGGAACTGACGGATGATGTCCCAAAGCTGCCGCCGGCTTTGCGGGTCCAGCCCCGTCGTGGGTTCATCGAGAAACAGTATTTTCGGATTGGCCACCAGAGCTGTGGCTACCGCGAGCCGTTGTCTCTGGCCTCCGGAGAGCTTCCCGACCCAGCTATTCGCCTTTTCGGTCAGGGCCATTTCTTCCATAACCTCAAGGGTCGAACGTGGATAGCGATAGAAGCTGGCGAAAAGCTCCAGTGTTTCCCGCACCGTGAGCTTCTCGCCGAGGCGAGTCTCCTGTAGCGAGATGCCTAACACCTCGCGCAGTTCCCGGCTGTGGGCGTTCCAGGTCTTTCCTAGAATCTCGACTTCGCCGGACGTTTGCGAGAGCAGTCCCTCCAGTATCTCGATGGTCGTAGTCTTGCCGGCGCCGTTCGGGCCCAGCAGCCCGAAGCATTCGCCGGTTAGAATCTCCAAATCGAGTCCCCGAACGGCCTCGACCTTGCCGTCATAGGTCTTGCGCAGGTTACGACATCGTACCGCCACGTCCATGGTCTGTATCATACCGAATGACGCGGCTCTTGGGAACCAATCAGCGCTTGGCGCAGAGTCTTGCTTCCCAGAGACTCTGCCGCTCTAAAGGGTCGTGGCGCTGCATGGGCGAGTACCCTCGCTCTCGTGCCCCGTCTGCGCCGTCGCGCATGGCGGGATTGGACCGGTTCTTCTTCATCACCTGACTTATCGGAACCCGGTGAGGGTCGGCTTGGGGAGGCAAACCGAGGGATGGAGATCGTCGAGCGTGCATGACTATCGCGGGATGCTGAGCGCGGCGGAGATGCCGCGCGGGACTCTGTTGATCGACCGGGTGGAGCTGCCCGCAGACGAGCACGCGCGGATTTGAGAGAAAAGCCGCAGAGTCTCTGGGAAGCGAGACTCTGCCTTACCCTGCTCTCGCCGTGGGCTAAAATATGTCGCCCCTGTCGGGGCTTCTGATGGGGTAAGTGGTGTAGGCGTTCCCTCACCCACGGCCGAGGCCGTGGCCTAAGTATGCCGCCCCTGCTGGGGCCTTCCGGGGTTGGAGACCCGGCCCCTCTTTCCTTGATTGTCCGGGTCTCCCTTTGGAATTGCTTAGCCCTTTCCCTGCGAACGCGCCGCAACTTCCTTGGCACCCTTCGGGATGCTGAGGTAACCCTTCACCTGATCTGGTTTTACTTCATTTACCACCAATTCGTAAGGCCTCTTTGAACCGTTTACGTAGAAGAAGATCGGCTCATTGATGGTCCGGTCTTTCTTTTCCACCTGGACGTCATCGGCCAGCAAATCCAGATTGAACCGGTGTCGCTTGACGCTTGCCTTCGTTAAGGTCAGGGCGACTCCTTCCACATGCACAGGGGTCTTGCGCTTGGCGGTGAACTCGAAGTAGTCGCGTTCGCCCAGCTTGCGGAGTTGCTCGATGTCATCATGGTTGCGGGCGATCAGGGTACCCATTTCGCTGCGGGCCATGCCGAGATCGGAGCGGACAGAGTCGAGTACCGTCTTGGTCTTATCGAGGTCGGTGCGTTGCGCGGAAACGTCCTGGTTCAGCGCGCCCACTTGCTGTTGGTCGGCCTTCTGGGCCAGTTCTGCTTGAAGTTGTTCGGACTGTTTGCGCTGGTCGTTCTGAAGTTGCGTTACCATGGCGCGGGCGTGCCTCAGCTCGCCCCCCGTCGCGCCCACACGCTTCGACGCCGCATCCAATTCGTCTTTGAGCGCATCCATTTGCTGCGCATTAGTACGTTCGAACACGCTCAAGCGGCCGGTGAGTTGATCCTGGAACTCCGCGCGCAGTTGTTTGCTTGCCTGGGTTTGCTGCGCTTCCAGCCCGTTGCGCATCGAGCTGATTTTGGAGATCGTCAAGATTTCACCCACGACCAGCGCCGCGAGCACCAGAAAAATCAGCAGAAACTTGTTACGCAAGCCGGAACTTACCGGCTCCATGTCGAGGACTTCCCGGTCTGGAACTTGGTCAATAGCCATTTCATTTTCTCCTTTTCTGGGGCCGTCATCGCGCCATCGGCCCAGCATGTTCATTTCGATCCCTGCTGATGAACAGCACGTCCTATGCCAATCCTGGATTTGCCTATTCTGTTGAAAATACAGTGCTTATACTGAGGTTCAGATTGAACGGCTTCCCTCCGGGCAGAAAGTCTTACACTGCGAGTGCAAAAAGTGCCGGGAGAGCCAGTGAAGGTCAGTAGATGGTAGGTAGTAGGTGGTAGGTGGGGAAGGGCAGGATTCAGGAGTCAGGATTCAGGATTCAGGGGCGTAGCGCAGATCCCACCCTCTGGACCTGCGGCTCTCCAAAGGCCGGATTCAGGAGTCAGAAGTCAGGAGTCAGGAGTCAGGAGTGAGAATGAAGGGCATCTGCTTCTCGCTCTCTGCCTTCCGCCTTCTGACTTCTGCCTTCTGACTTCTGCTCGTCACTCGCACTGCCCTTATGTCTCTTGCCGTCCTCCCATAACCAGTGTATACAGGTCTGGGAAGCGGAATCATGGGCGGTAAGGCTTGATACGATTGATCTCTGATCGCGCCCATGGCATGGACGCGATGTCTATGCACGCCGTATAAACAAAGGGGGCCATCATGGCTACGACTGAAAATAATCTCAAGGAAGCGTTCGCGGGCGAGAGCCAGGCGAGCCGGAAATACCTGGCGTTTGCAAAGAAGGCTGAGCAAGAGGGTTTCAGCAATGTGGCACGACTGTTCCGAACGGCGTCTGAAGCTGAGACCATCCACGCCCTGGGGCACTTGGGCGCCATGGACGGCGTCGGTGCCACTTTGGACAACCTGCGCGCGGCGATGGCGGGGGAAACCTATGAGTACACTGAAATGTACCCGCCGATGCTGGAGCAAGCGACAGCCGATACCCACCGAGCCAGGCGGATGTTCTCCTATGCCTTGAAGGCAGAGGCTGTTCACGCCAAGCTTTACCAGATGGCTCTCGAAGCCCTTCAGCAGGGGAACGATCTGACTGAGGTGGACTTCTACTTGTGTCCGGTCTGCGGCAATATCGAGATCGGTAAGGCCCCCGACGCTTGTCCGATCTGCGGGGCAAAGGGGGGGAAATTTATAAAGATGTAAGGGCGAACGACCTCTTCGGTTTGCCTACGCCCGTCCTAAGAACCCGGACTAGCCTTCTTGCTTTCTTGGTTTGACGTTGGTTCGAGACCGCGAGGCAGAGAATTCTGCTCGGGGCATTTGAAGGTGTGGAATAATCCGAATGCGGATTGGTTTCCCCGCCGCATCGCCCTTGGAATAAAGCACTGAAGAGTGAATTCATTTATGGGAGGAACTGTCGTGCAAAGACGAAGTTTTCTGGCTTCATCAATCGCTGCATCGGCTCTCGCTGTCAACGCGTCAACCCCCAATCCCCTGGGCAGCCAGGGGACCGGGGCGGGAGAGAGTCGCGAGTACTACGAACTTCGGCGTTATCACTTGCTCACGGGACCCCAAGTTAAGCTCGCCCACGACTTCTTTCGGGAGGCACTGGGGCCGGCGCTGAACCGTCTGGGGATCAGCCGCGTGGGAGTCTTTAATGTCGAAATCGGTCCTGATAGTCCGTCATTTTACATTCTGATCCCATGTGCCTCGGTCGAGACTCTCCTCACCGTTGAGTCCCGTCTTTATCGAGACGCTGACTATCTTAAAGCTGGGGCGGCCTTCCTGAATGCACCTGCCCAACAGCCTGCCTATGTACGCATGGAAAGCTCACTGATGGTGGCTTTTGAGGGCATGCCCCGGCTTAAGGTCCCGCCTGCGACGGCCGAGCACCGCTCGCGGATGTTTGAGCTTCGGACTTACGAAAGTCCCACCCATCAGGACCACCTGCGGAAGGTCGAGATGTTCAACAACGGGGAATTCGACGTTTTCGAAAAGGCCGGATTCTGGCAGGTCTTCTACGGCGACACGCTTATCGGGTCGCGATTGCCGAACCTGACCTACATGCTCGGCTTTGAAGACCTCGCGGACCGAAACAAGAAGTGGGAGGCTTTCCGGTCAGCCCCGGAATGGAAGAAGCTCTCCAGTTCGCCCAGGTACGCCTTTGAGGAAATCGTCTCCAACATTACGAACGTTATCCTGAAGCCGGCGCCCTATTCACAGATATAGGCGAGACGCCCGCTTGGCGCGATAAGGCCGCTGAAACACAGTCATGCTGAGGGGCCGCCCGGCGCGGGGGCACGAACGACCCCGCATCCGTTGTCACTCCAAGAGCTGAGTCGGGACTTCCAAAAACGAGGTTGTGGGATGTACACTCTCACTTGCTTGCGATTCCAAAATGGAAATCCCGGATTCATAATGAAAACGCTAGCAAGGAGGCTTATCCCATGCCATGGCCTGCTGTAAAGTGCTTTCGCTTAGTGATCCTTCTCTGTGGAGTCTCGTTTCTGATTGCGGCGATCCCAAGAAGTTCTTCTGCCCTCGAGCAATGGAGCGAACCAACGCCTTTGGATCCCACCGCCGGCATCACTTCACCTGTGCTGGAGTCTCAGACCCACCAACCATTGCCCGAACAATACATCTGGTCCTCGAAAGGTGCCCATGAGCGCCGCGAAGGACCAAGCTATTTTCGTTCCTCCTTCAACCTTTCGGAAAAGCCACCCAATGCCACCCTCTATGTGGCGGGGCCCGAGCAGGTTGCTGTCTACTTGAATGGTGAGTTAATAGGAAACTTCAAGCAGAATCCCACCTCTCGATTGCGCCCCTTTGTTTTTTGGCTCGATGTATCACAGCAATTAAAGGAAGGACGCAACGTGTTGGCCCTTCAAGTGGTAGGGGGCGACCGCCTGGCCGTCAAGGTTTTGCCACGCGGGCCCGAGGAATTGGCCCCGGCTCTCCTCCTAAGCGGGACCAATTGGAAGTTCAGCACAGAAGCGCAAAGCGGCTGGGAGCGCCCCGATTTTGACGATAGCAACTGGAAGCCGGTGGTCGCCTTGGGAGGAATTGAAAGCAACATCGACTTCTTTCAGTGGAATTCGGACGCGAACATGTACCTCTGGCCTGGATACGATGGGATATCTCCCTTCCTGGCGCGGCTTCCTTTGCCTGCCAGCAAGGTCACTGACGCTTTCGAGGGCCTTGGACACTTCGATCATGTGGAGGCTTTAACGTCGCCAGCCAACTCCTCCCTGAGCGCCGACAGCGAATTCGCGGTGCGTCTACCCCCGGCTTCGGTACCCCTCGAGGAGCATCCCAGCCTTGTCTTGGATTTCGGGCGCGAAATTAATGGGCGGCTGGAAGTAGTTTCTGATTCGGATGAACCCCTCAAGGTGCAGATCGCTTATGGAGAATCACCGGGAGAGGCTTTGCGCGAGCCGTATCTTGGCACTGACGATCTCCTGGTTCCTCCCCATGCGACGGCGTACGGACCCAAGAGCGCTTTCCGATACGCGCGCATTCAATTTCTTCAGGGGCCCACGCCCCTGCGCTTCAAGGCCATTCGCCTCGACGCTATCTATTATCCGGTGAGGTACGAGGGGGCTTTCGAATCCTCTGATCCCTTGCTCAACCGCATCTGGGCTGTAGGCGCCTACACGGCGCACCTGTGCATGCAGGACGATATCTGGGATGCTCCCAAGCGGGACCGTGGCCGCTGGATGGGAGACCTGGACGTGAGTGGACGAGTGATTGATTCGGTCTTTGCAGACCATTTTCTCATGCAGGACACCATGGACCGGTTGGTCCACGATGCCGGCAGTCCTGTTGATGCCGACGTCAATACCATTCCTGGTTATTCCGCTTTTTGGGTTATGGGAGAGGCGGATTACTACCGGCACTTTGCTGACCTCGAATATCTCCGCTCCATTCATGACCCACTCGTGCAACTTCTCTCCTACATGGAAGGCGCATTGGACCAGCGCAACCTTTTCGCCGAGCCGCGAAAATCCTGGCCCTACGTAGACTGGTCGCCTGATATGAATCAGAACACTCCGGAAGTGAGCCGGGCCACTCAACTGGAGTTTTGCAAAGCTTTCTCGGACGGAGCCTGGCTGCTTCGGCAGCAAGGCGATAATGCATCGGCTGAGCGTTTCCAGGCAAAAGCGGATGCCATGAAGGCGGCGGCACAGAAGTTCTTGCTCGACCCCGGCACGCAGACCTTCGGGCTTCGACACCAGACTAATGCCATGGCGATCTTTTCGGGTGTGGCCGATGCTGCCCAAACCGAGACGATCTGGCAACGCGTACTCTCCCATCCTAGACAGTTCATGATCTCTCCCTACTACAACTTCTACGTGATTACCGCGATGGCCCAAGCAGGCCACCGGCGCGAAACCCTCGAGGAGATTCGCAACTATTGGGGCGGGATGGTCAAGGAGGGCGCCACCAGTACCTGGGAGGCCTATGATCCCAGTTGGCCAAAGGAAGATTCCCATCGCTCCTTGCAATCGGACAACGGCCAAGGCTACTTCGTCAGCCTGGCTCATGGATGGGCTTCCGGACCTACCGCCTGGCTGATCGAGCAGGTTCTGGGGATTCAACCCCTCGAGCCCGGATTCCGCGAGGTCTCGATTCGACCTGATTTAGTCGATTTGGAGTGGGCTCGCGGCGCTGAGCCCACACCTCAGGGGGTGATCCGCGTGGACTATCGAAAGGCCGCCAAGGGCTTGGAAGCTGAGATCGATTTGCCCCAGGGTCTAATCGGAAAGGTCTCCATGCCGGTTAGCGCCAGCCAGACTTCGGTGATGGTGAACGGGAAATCTCTGGAGGGTTCGCCCGTTGAAAACGGCTCGCGCCTTCTCTTACAACTGACGCAGGGGGGCCACTACAAACTCGGCCCAGCCTCAGAATAGTTTGCGGCCTGAATCCGCCAGGGCTTCAGACCAATTCTTTGTCATGCATAGTGTATTGCAGCGGGGCCGGCCGCAACCAAACAAGACCCTCTATGTCCTCCGTGCCTCTCAAGCTTTAACACGGAGGACACGGAGCATCTCAGTGGTCTCTGTGTTGTGGCTCTTCTCGCGAGGAGGACACGGAGGCACTACGGACGCCCGGGTCAGCAATCACAGCAAGTCCACTCTTGGACCTGTCCGACTGAATAAAAACACTATGTGTGACGTTCAATTGGTATCAGACAGTAAGCGACTCCCCTCCTCAGCGGAGAAGGGGGTAGGGGGTGGTGGCGACCAAGGTCATCTTCTGATTGTCCCCGTTGCAGCGTCAATTATGAACGGGGCCACTTGTCGCAGCGCGCGCACCCCTTGCAGCGCGTGGCCATTTCGGTTAAAGATTGGCTGCGATGCTTACGGACCGTCCCCCACGCCATGCAGCGCTCCTAGCACAGTTCCTCGATAGCGACCGGCTCGGTATCCTCGAAGTGCCGCAGGATGCCCGCTGGCGCGCGCCGGCAGAGTCCATCGACTCGGCAATGAGAACCGGGAAGAGCGCAGCCGTCCGGGAGGCATGCGCCGAGTTTCTCACCCTGGCATCCGACTTCTACAAAGTGCCCAAGCCCCTGGTCCGCGTCCTTGCGGCCCGCCCGGTTCGAGTCCGCGAGGGCCGCTGGGCCACCGAGCTTTTTGGGGACTACGCTGCGGAAAAGACGCTGATCCGCGTCTGGATGCGGACGGCGGTCCGCAAGCAAGTCACTTCGTTCGGCACGTTTCTCTCCACCCTCTGCCACGAGTTCTGCCACCACCTCGACTCTCAGCGCTTCGGGTTTCGCGACTCTCCGCACACGCGTGGCTTCTTCGCGCGCACTGCCGCGCTTTACCACCACGCGCGCGGAACGCCGATGAAGCGGTTATTCTGGGTCGGAGTGCGAGGCGCGCGCTGGCGGATCGACTGGCCGCGAACCAATCGCGGCATCTGACATCACCCCCAGCAGGCAGTCGGCAGTAAGCAGGCGTAGCGCAGGTCCCGCTCTCCGGACCTGCGGCGCTTCAAAAGCAGAAGGCAGAAGGCAGAAGGCAGAAGGCAGAAAGGTGAAAGCGGAAGTCCGAAAGCAGAAGGCAGAAGGCGGAAAGGTGAAAGGGGAAGGCAGATGCTCTTCATTCCGATTCCTGACTCCTGACTCGCGGCATCTGACCCCTGAACCCTGACTCCTGAATCCTCATTCAGCCCCTGACACCTGGAACCCGACACCTGGAACCTGCCCTTTCACTTCCTGAATCCTGAATCCTGAATCCTGAATCCTGTTTTAGCCCCTGCCACCTGGAACCTGACACCTGAAACCTCCTCTTCTGACCCACAACCCGTCGATTTTTGGCCGTATTTTTTGCTTTGATTGGCGCTTTTCGCACTCAAAAACCAGTTCGTTTTGAGCCCCTGAAAAACGTAAGTCCTTTATTTTCAGCAGAATCTTAGGTTCGTTCCGTCTATTTAGTATCTTTTTTGCCTTTTCCGCCCATCTTTCGCAGCCGTGGGGCCGATTTAGAACCCCTTGCAAGCGGTGTGGTGGCGCGTCCAGCATACGTCAACTACAGTAGGCTACAGCATTTCCGGCCTCGTGTCAAGAGCAAAAACGGCGCATTCACAAGAGCGGGAGTGTAGAGGTGGGCGCAATCCCGAACTCCTCTCAAACGCAGTAGGCAGTCGGCAGAAGGTAGAAGGCAGAAGGCAGATGCTCTCCATTCTGACTCCTGGCTTCTGACTCCTGACTCCTGAATCCCGAATCCTGAATCCTGTTCTTCCCTCAGCCTCAACCGGGATCAGCATGTCGCAGACCCGTCGCGGCCTACGGTCCGCTGATCCTAATGGTGGGCAGGTCTACGCCCCGCGTGCGGGGAGTCAAGGAAACCGCTGCAAGGGCTCACTTTTCATAAATCTCGAGGTAGATCTTCCTTTGAGAACTGTTCGCACCCCCGCAGTGCGCCAGGAGGGTCAGCATTCTGTGAAAGACCGGGTATCTGATATTTGGCTTTACCTCTTCCCATATTGTTCTTCCCGTCGGGGGAACGAATGGGCTCGCGTGCATCATTCTCACGATCTCGCTATTAACGGCCCCAATGGTAACCCCCGCGCGCGCGAAGTATTCCCGAACCTGGCCCGCTACCACGGATTCGAAATGCGGCCTCCGAATAGCTTCTCGCCCACTGCGCGTCAACGACCCATCCGAGTCGATTAAACCCAGCATCAGGCAGAAGGAAACCGTCCTGCGCACCGCCTTGGCGGAGGTCCTCGTGACGAACCGATCGCTCTTGCGATCATACTGCTTTGTCATAAAGTTCGGGAGCCCGCGAGCCCAGACTTCTTTGGCTAGGTCCTGAACGGTTTCTACCTTTACTGATTTTGAAACGTCGAGGACCGATTGAATCTTCCTGTAAAGCGACCTTTCCCCAGGCATGACAGTGGTCCTACTTAGGCCCGATAGATTTGAGTGCGTAAATCAGGTTATTTTTGAGCTCTGGAACGAGGCTGTCAGTATCACCATCAAAGACATTTTCAATGGTTGATGGAAAACGTGGAAAGCTCTGCTTAGTTACGCCCGCGTAAGCTTCGGCCCACAGTTGTGCAAATCGCTTCGATTCATATGATTCCGTGCCGATTATGCGTTCGCGGTGCCTTTGGTAGTAGGCGATTGCATAAATGTAACGCGACAGGGAAAGTACTCTCTCGGCCTTCTTTGCTAGGTCTCTTACCTCGTTCCCATCCCAAATCAGCTCGGGAGCGCTGTGAACATGGCAAAACGCGTCCTTTATTGCTGGGTTCTCGATTTCCGCTAACATCCGATCCCTTGCGTCGCTATAGTCCTTGCGGTTATCCATCGACTTGCGGCGAGCCTCTTCTGCGCGGAACAGGACCTTTGAAGACGGCTCGTAAATGTCACCCCCGCCCGCTAGGGCCTTCATCAACTCGGCGCGGAATGGCTCAATATCGCGAAACTCCTTTTCAATGTCAGCCACCGTCTTGGTTGCGTTCTCGTGCGTTCCCAGAGCGCGAATCTGAGGGGCGCTCAGATGCTTTAGGGCACTTCCCAGTTCAGACAGGATACTAACTTCATGCTCTGTGAATCCACTTTGCAAGAACGCCTTTGGGCTACCCACGATCTCCGAGCGTACAGTGGTTCTATGGTCCGTGGGACAATCCGGCTTGTCTTTTGGGGGCGTGATCGTGAAATAGTGGAGGGTATTCTCCATCTGCAGCTCATGTAAGATTTCCAATAGATATATCGGAGGCCCCGTGCCGTCGAAGCGACCCGTGCCACGACCATGCACGCCGGTGATTTCTTGCACCGGGGAGGGGAAAGTCACTATACTCGGCTCGGCGTCTGTCGCGTTTGATACGACCTGATGTGCAGTCTCCTCGGTCTGGCGAAACATCTCGCTCCACAGCTTATGGAAGACCATGCCCAGCTTGTCGAAGGCGATTGCCCGCAATTGCAGGATCCCGTCCTTGTCGGTGTGGTCAAATGAGGGTTCGCGCTTCGTGTAAGAACACCATGCGTTTAGGAGATATGAGACCGCACGGAAAAAGCGTTCAAACTGAACGCCTTCACGCCCAACACGTAAGTCGCAGAATAGTAAGGGACCGCGAAAGGGTTCAAAAGCCATATGGTACGCCCCATTGCGTAGTGTAATGCCGGACGTACTTGCTGACGACCTCCCCGTCAGGCTCGAAAGTTCGGGACACGCGCAAAGCCCCTTCCCCCTCGTGCAACTTTTCAACGTGAGTGACCAGGAGACCTTCGTCGATCAAAATGTCAAACAGAGTGCTTGTTCGCTCCTCTTCCCATCCCAACTGAGGGCTTTTGCCAATGTCGAAAATCTCCTGGGCAGTTAGTCCAAAGGGATGAGGGTAAGGAACCTCATTGAATAGCCCTTGTTCCATAACTCGCCGATCCAAGACTAGGCGCATGATCTGAACGAGCTTTAGCGCGTTTGCGCGCAGCTCAGTGTCTTCGTAAAGGGGCAGCTTCTTCGGGTCCTGCTTGTAAGACCGCAACAGTTTGCCCTCGGACCTTGCTTCCATCGCGACCCCCGCTATTATCTGGGTGAGCCTAGTCAGGTCGAGGGTCGGGTACATTGCCCGAAGGTGTTCGAGGGTGTATCCTCCTTTTCCGCGGTCTCCGTATGGATCCTTGGGGAGATTGAGGGTGTAGGCGTCGTCCTCAAGGACGCCCAAGTCCTTTAAGGCCCAGCGAAGAACTTCGATGGCTGCAAGCAGTCCGGTGCCATAGAAGCGGGCGGTGTCGTCTGTATGACCGCCGTAGCCTAATAACTCCCTGACCCCCAGGTCTGTCGGCCAGCCTTCGACGCCTGCAGGAATTGAGGGAAAACATATCGGCATAATGGAGTACTCGTCAACCCCGGGCCTGACCTGGAGAACTCGGCACTTCTTGACTATGCTTTTGCACTTCATCCCTGCGGGAAAAGGAGTCTCCGGCAGCTGATGAATCCCATCGTCCTCGTAAAACACCGTTATGTTTGTGAGCTGATCGTGCGACCGGAACACCACCACTTTTGCTCTTCGGCTAAGGGCCGTGACGAACTGGTTGAAGTTCCCGTGCAATCTGACCCTGACTTCCAGGTGCTCCGTATCCAGCATCAATGACCCCGCGTGCTGGAGCATTCGGATTATCTGCGTTCGAACTCGCTCATAATCCACTGAAGTCAGGTACCTGTAGAAACACGCAAACTGGATTCTCGTATTGCTATCGTAAGGGACTCCTTCAGAGTTCTCGGCGTGGGCGGCGAAAACCGCCAATCGCAGATTGGGAGAGCCCGGTTTCCAAAGTGCTCTCTTTTCAAGCTCCTCGAGTAGTTCCACAATGTGCGTCCCGGTTCTGGTCATGTCGTCGAAAACGAGCAGTTTCCTTCCAACAAAAAACTCGTCCGGCATCTGGCCAACGGCACTTGACGATATGACCTTCTCCCAAGGCCAGCCGAGTCGTTCCTCGTTCCATGCATTCAAGGCTCGAAAGACCGCCGTGCCTTTCCGCTCAATCACGATTACGAGGCCGGGTTCGAAGTCGTGGAGCTGACCGCTCAAAAAAGTGTGAAGTTGACGTGTAATGGACACCGGAGCGGGCGAGGGGTAGTATGCGATAGATCCCGGTGAGTCGGGTCCAATCAACGGCTTGCCCCAAACCGGGTTTTCAGCTAGGGTCTGCATGTCCACCTCCCGATCGCGTGCGTATCTCATACAGGAACTGCAAGGCGTCATCCTGCGAAACGCGCAGAATCGCAGCCGTGCGCTGTAAATACTCGTCCAGCGCAGCCTCGTCCGCCAAATCGTACTTTTCCATTACTTTCTTGCGTATCTCTCTATCTGTGTGCGTTTCTATAGTGCTCTTCAGCCGATCAAAGAAGGCTCCTGCGTCGAGTGGGAACCAGACGACCTTGCGTGCCTCCCATATGGCCGATCCAAACCGCCACGAGAACTCATCACGGGCTCTGGAAACAAGGCAAGTCCTCTTGACGGACCTGTGTCGATCTTCAAAGTCCTGACGGTATTCCATATAAATGCGTCGGAAATCCGGATCATTCATTGAATATCCCACGAACACAAAGGCATCATGGGTGTGTAGGGCGGTTGCAAATTCCGTCTTGACGATGCTGTGATTTCTTTCGAACAAATCTGTTTCTGTGATCTGGCAATTCTTTTCCAGAGTCCCGTGCAGATGAATCACGGGGATCTTACCTGTTTCCTGTGCCTTGCGAATCATGTCCGCATTGTCCTCTGTGACCGTCTCACTTCGTGCTCTACCGATGGTGTCTTCAAGAAGAAAGTCAAAGTTCGTAGTGAAAATGCTATGGAGCTTCGGCTCCCCTCCTTCATACAAAATAGACGCGAAATCACGATGCGCTTGAGCAGGTCGAAACTTTGTATCAAGCAAGAGACCCGCAAGGATTTCAGTCAGTTCCTTCCGTCCAGTCAGAAGGCTGTTCTGGACTGCCTCCACGAGAGCCTCGAACGGAAAACTCGAAGCCAACTCGCTCAGGCGAGACTTCGCGGGAGGATTTGTACCTGACCTGGGGAAGAACTGTTCCAGGAGTTTTTCGGCGAGTGTGGAACCTGCCGGAATCCCGCTCTCGCACGACATGCCCGCGCCGAACAGAAACTGTGCGCTCCTGTTTCGCAGGGACCTCGCAATCCCTTCGAGGGCGCGATCAAGCTTGTCGGCTTCTGTTGTGTTGCCGACGAACGGCGGGTAGGGAGATTTCGCCATCTTGATCCTCAATTCAGCAGTTAAACAACAGTCCACGCTGCTCGTGCCAGCCCTGGGGATTCCCTAGGTATTGCTTGACCGACTCCAGGTCGGGGGCTGCCAAGTAGTGCGCATCCTGGCACACTGACAAGGCAGTTGTCATGTCCGTGACCGAGTGTAGCCTTATGCCCTTCGTTGCCAGGGCCTCCCCCCCACCCTGCAGTCTGTCAAAGACAACAAGTGCGTCTTCAACCACTGCACCGGCTTCGCGAATCGCTTGAATGAAACTTAGCTTGCTGCCTGCGTCCGTTATTAAGTCTTCTACGAGTAGAACCCTTGCTTGAGCGTCGAGAACCCCTTCAATGCGTGAGGCAAGCCCGTGGCCTTTAACCTCTTTCCGGACGTAAATCATCGGCGAGCCGAAGGCGCGGGCAACGAATGCGGCAAATGGAATTCCAGCCGTCTCCCCTCCGGCGACGACGTCGAACTTTACTTGGCGGTGCTCAACGATGAGTCGGGTAGCTGCCGCAAATAGGTCGACAAACGCCGGGGAGGAAATGAGTAGACGGCAGTTGATGTAAATCGGACTGTAGTTCCCTGAGACTAACCGGAATGGTTCGGCTAAGTTTACCTTGATCGCCCCAAGCTGCCATAATTGAAGGGCCACAAGGCGGCGCACCGTCGAATTAATCTCATCCGCAAGGTCAGGCATTACGTTCGGACTTCCTTCACAAGGTTTTGCAGCGCGACCTTCGGATCGGCTGCTGCATATATCGCGGAGCCGACGATCGCGAAGCGGCGGTGCGGCGTCGCTGCCTCGAATGCAGACATAATGGAGCCACCCTGAGTCCCGATTCCGGGCATCATGATCGTCACGCCCTCAATACCGGCAAAGGCCGATTCCGAGAAACGCCTCACCACATCCGGCTTCGTGCCTGGAAGGACAAAATGGGTGACACCAAGACTCAGTGCGCTCTCACAAATCAACCCCGGGGCGTCATCGCGCAGATAGCCACCCTCGGATTGGAGGTATGCAGGGTGCGTCATGACGAGCCCGACAACGGGCACCAGTCCATGCTCGAATGCGCCCTTGACAAAAGCTTCGAGCACCTTGGGTCCCGAGTGAGGGAAAATGATTACGGCCTGCGCGCCAGCCTCACGGCAAACCAGGGAAAAGGACTCCCCCATTTGAGGGATATCGGTGCCAGCTTTCTGGTGGTCGTAGACAACAGGAAGTTCGGCCACCTCTTTGATGGCGCCGACAACAGCCGGAAGGCCATGCCGGAGCGCAAGCGAAAACCCTACTTTGATTCCCCCGACCTCTCTTACTGACGAACCAAGTGCGGCCAACCTCCGGAGGTCGGACAGCGTAGTAACATCAGCAGCAATAATGATCCCACACTCCCGCCCGCAAAACAAGTCTGACCCGACAGCCACTGAGACACCTCAACCGAGGAGAGCGATGACGTCCTGCGCCTCCACGCTGGCCATGGCAAAGCTCCTCGCACGTTTTCTGATCTTGTCTGAATCCCCGCAAGGATACTTTGTAATGCCGAACGGTGTCAATAGTCCGGATCGAGTCTAAACGTTACTAGTGAGGCACCGTCAAGTCATTTAGAAATGTAACCCGTCAAGCTGCCCACAATGTAGGCGAAGGGAACAGGGAACAGGGAATAGGGAACAGGGAATAGGGAACAGGGAACGGGGAACAGGGAATAGGGAACAGGGAACGGGGAACAGGGAACAGGGAACGGTGTATGAAAACCCCAAGGCTTACCTGGCCATCCAACCGCCATCGACCGTGAGGATGGAACCGTGGACGTAATTCGAGGCAGAGGAGGCAAGGAATACAACGGCTCCCTTGAGGTCCTCGGGTTCGCCCCAGCGCCCGGCGGGGATTCGAGCCAAGATGGCCGAGGCGCGCTGCGGGTCGTTTCGCAGCGCCTCCGTGTTATCGGTGCTGATATAACCGGGCGCGATGGCGTTGACGTTGACGCCTTTCCCCGCCCATTCGTTCGCCAGGGCCTTGGCAAGTTGACCCACACCGCCCTTGCTGGCCGCATAGCCCGGAATCAGGATGCCGCCCTGAAACGCCAAAAGGGAAGCCGTGAAGATGATCTTACCCTGGCCTCTCTCGACCATCCGTTTTCCGATCTCCCGGCTCAGAATAAACTGCGCGCTGAGGTTGACTTCAAGCAATCTATCCCAGTATTCGTCGGGGTATTCAACGGCAGGTTTGCGCAAAACGGTCCCGGCATTGTTCACCAGGATATCGATGGTTGGAAAATCGGCCTGCACCTGTTTGATGAACGCATAAAGAGCCTTGCGGTTGCTGAAGTCGCAGGCATAAGCACGGAAGTCTCTGCCCAGCGCCCGAACCTCTCGTTCCACCTGGCTGCCGGTTTTCTCCAGCGAGGCGCTGACCCCGATAATATCTGCTCCGGCCTCTGCCAGAGCCAAAGCCATGGCCCTCCCGATTCCGCGCCTGCAACCCGTCACCAAGGCGATTTTGCCCTCGAGTTTGAACTGGTCAAGAATGTGCATTTCGCTTTGCTACCTCCTCTGGCGCTCTGGAATTGCCGATTTTCGATTGCTCCCGCTCGGCGGGACTGATGGACATCGGAAGAAGTTGCCACACCACCTTTTCAATCGTCAATCGGCAATCAGCAATCGGCAATGATGCGGCTTCATGCTCCTCACCTCGGAAAGGTTCTTCATCCCAACAAATCGCCACTAAGAATAAGCCACCGTGAGTTTTGACACCAGAAGCAAGCGTGCTGAGTCAGAGGTTCGTTGATGAAGTCAGCCCCGACTTGTCGGGGCGAAAGAGGGTAGCCCACGGCGTCAGCCGTGGGTATGCGCCCCCCCCTCTCCCCCGTCCCCTCTCCCGCCCGCGCGGGAGAGGGGTGTCCCGCAGACGCGGGACGGGGTGAGGGCTTCTTCCCCCAGGGCTGCCGCCCTGGGCTATCCCGCCTTGCGGGACCCCTGTCGGGGCTGTGGAACGGCTACCCGAAACCGGAAGACGTTGTTAGCGAGCTTCCGACCCAGGACACAAGCTGATCTTTTACTGTACAGCGGAATTTGGAAGTTGCCGGCAAGCGAGGCTTCACATAAACTCGCGTTTCGGAGTTGAAGGGCACTGACCCCATGCCTGCGGCTGCGGCGACAGCGACGAGCAGAACGATCATGACAGCAGAAGGCGGCGCCTACGCTTTAATCCTTTTCTGTTCCCAACAAGGGCCGGTCCAAATAGGGAAGCTCGGCCCATTGCAGCTTCGACGAGGTTTCTACGTCTACGTGGGCAGCGCGGTCGGGCCGGGAGGTGTCCGAGCCCGCGTCGCGCACCATCAGAAGGCGTCGCTGCGACCTCACTGGCACATTGATTACCTGCGACCCCATACCTGTCTCGACCGGATCTGGTACTCTCACGACCGGGTTTGTCGCGAGCATCAGTGGGCTCGCGTTATCCGCGCGCTGCGGGGAGCCTCCGTTCCCGTCGCTGGATTCGGCTCGTCGGATTGCAGGTGCAAGACGCACCTTTTCTTCTTCACGAGACGGCCATCGTTCAAGGAGTTTCGGCAGAAAGCGCAAGGGAGTGTACGGGCGGGAAAGGCATCGCCCGTCTATGTCTTTCACTCGGATTAAGCGCATCATGTGCTGAGTGTGCCGGAGGGCCTCACCTGCGCATTAAGTCATATAGGTTGGTTTCTCCACTGTAGTGTCCGCAAAATATCTGTACAATGCGCTCGGCGTAGCGCCGGTCCGGCGCGGCAGGAGCAGCAAATGCCTCCGGGACCCATCCCCATCTGACAGACTAACAGGTGAATGCCTCTCCCGGCGCCCCCGGATGAGCTTGCGGATTCTGTTATCTTTCGATTCTGAACCCAATTTTGATGGTGACTTGGAATTCTGCCACCGCACCGTCTTTGATCTTGCCCCGTTCCTCCACAACCTCGAACCAATCCATGTTCCGCAACGTTTTTGCCGCTTCCGCAACGGCTGCCTTTGTAGCTTCGGCAAAACTCGTGGGTGAGGTTCCCACCAGCTCTGTGATTTTGTATGTTCCCGGCATTGTGTTTCTCCTTGGTCAATTTGCTTTGCCTGTAGCGATGCATTCTAACCCCAAAAGGCCGCCTAGAGAGACCTGAATTGTGGCACGGGGTGCTAGTGTCATTTGGAATGGGGATTCACTCGAGCCGCCGGTCATTCCCGTCCCGCCATGGTGGGACGGGAATGGCTGCGCTCCAAATGACACCAGTGCCCGTATGCTTGACAGTTTGCACTGTGCCTCATAAAATTGAATTGTTGTAGCTCGTTTGGCGGCAAAAAAGGTTGGACATGGACAAGAAGAAAGTCGAATACTACAAGAAGCGCCTGGTCACGACGCAAGACGAGTTATTGCGACTGGTGACGAAGTCCGAGCGCGACGGGCGTGAGGCGGACGAAGAAGCCACTCAGGATATCGCCGACAAGGCCGCCAAC
>Ga0208692_1000744_pt1 | contig 21824 bp, 24 predicted proteins | sample June2015DPH_20_1_3_FD_184721 | JGI IMG/M metagenome (GOLD analysis project Ga0208692, IMG submission 184721) | Peatland microbial communities from SPRUCE experiment site at the Marcell Experimental Forest, Minnesota, USA - June2015DPH_20_100... | ecosystem: Environmental > Terrestrial > Soil >...
ATAAGGCTTCAAACATGATGGCATAGTGGTACCAGAGGGCCATCAACCGGGACCCTCCCAAAATACGGGAGAAGATGTGGGCCATGCCAACAGCCAGGGATGGCGCGCCGCCAGTCCGATTAAAGAGCGTCTTTTCTCCGATTCTCAATGCCAGGTCCGCCATGTGCTGGGCGGTGACCGGGAAGCCCCAAGAGGAGATAATCGCCGCCGCATGTTCGGGAGCGCTCCCAACAACACCTGCAGGACTGTTGATCGCGAAGTAGACGCCCGGCTCGAGTCCGGCGGCCGCCACCATGGCGGTCACAGCCACCAGCGACTCCAACAGCATGCTGCCATAACCCACCATGCGCGCATGGCTCTCCTTGGCAATCAACTTTGGCGTAGTCCCCGAGGCAATGAGCGAATGGAATCCAGAAACGGCCCCGCAAGCAATGGTGATGAAACAGAAGGGAAATACCTTTCCGCCGAAGACGGGTCCCGTTCCGTCGGTAAAGCGGGTTAATGGCGGCAGCAACAAGATGGGACGCGCCGCCAGGATGCCCAGAGCCAGCGCCACAATTGTCCCCAACTTCACGAAGGTGCTTAGGTAATCACGGGGCGCAAGCAGGAGCCAAACAGGCAGTACCGAAGCTACAAACCCGTAGCCGATGATTATCCAGGCCAATGTCGGAGCGTTGTAGGTAAAGAGGGGCGCAAGCATGGGCGAAGCAGCTACGTAACGACCGCCCACCACCGCGGCGACGATCAGGATAAATCCCCATATTGACGCTTCGAGGACCCTGCCGGGGCGCCAATAGCGCAAGTAAACTCCCATGAGGAGGGCAATCGGGACGGTCATGGCGATGGTCGAGAGCCCCCAGGGACTACCTTTCAGGGCGTTGACAACCACTAGCCCCGCCGCGGCGAGAAGAATGACCATGATGCCGAGCACGCCAAACAAGGCGCAATAGCCACCCAGCGCGCCGAGTTCGTCCCTCGCCATCTGGCCCAGCGATTTGCCGTCCCGGCGGATCGAGCAGAAGAGCGTTACCAAGTCGTGCACGGCCCCGCCCAGCACGCCTCCGATCACTATCCAGAGCGTTCCGGGCAGATACCCGAATTGCGCCGCCAGGATTGGCCCCACCAGCGGGCCAGGCCCCGCGATGGCTGCGAAGTGATGTCCAAGCACGACCCATTTGTTGGTGGGAACGAAATCGCGTCCGTCCTCCAGTCGTTCAGCGGGCGTGGCGCGCCGATCATTCAGTTCCAGGACTCGATAGGCCAGATAACGACTGTAGAAGCGGTAGCCCAAAGCAAAGACACAGCCTGCGGCGAGCATGAGCCAAACGGCATTGATCGGCTCTCCTCGCGAAACGGCAATCACGCCGAGCGCCAGGGCGCCCAGCGCCGTCAGAAGAAGCCAGCCGAGTTTTTTGTACACCTGCATTTGGGGATGACTCCAAAAGGAAGTGCTCCCAATCTCGAACCCGACGAAATATATCACGTCCGGCCCCGTCGCGGGTGGCGACCGGAGGGAGGCGGTGTGCTGGGGCTAGAGATTTCACCAGCGCGAGTCACTGCTTTTTCTGATACAATCGCGTCCTCCAGACGGCGCTACGATACAACTCTCACGGAGGGAGATCATGAAGGCTCTGCACTGGCTTGGGATTCTCATCCTGCTCTCGGCCCCGTCCTTGTGGCCGGCGGACGAGCTATTCGACTTGAAGCTAGTCGTCCCGGGCGTCTACGCGGCGATTGCCAAAGAGCAATACAAGGTGAACTGCAACGCCGCGGTGATTCTGCTCGACGATGCTGTGCTGGTGGTGGACACTCACTCGAAACCTTCGGCCGCGCGGGCCCTCCAGGCGCAAATCAAAACCGTTACCGACAAGCCGGTCAGATTCGTGGTCAACACTCATTTCCATTGGGACCACTACCAAGGCAATCAAGCCTACCTGGACACCTGGCCGAAGGACGTTCAGATCATCTCCTCCCAGGCCACACGCGAAAGCATCGAGCAGCGCGGCATCCCGCGTGTGAAGCACGAGATTGTCGCGGTCCCCAAGGAGATTGAAAAACTCAAGGCTGACCTCGCCCAAGCCTCTGACCCGCAACAGAAAGCCACAATTCAGGAGAACCTGCGCCAAGCGGAAGATTACCTGGAAGAACTGAAGTCCATGCGCGTGACGTTGCCAACCATTACCTTCGACCGCAGCCTGATCCTGTACCAGAAATCGCGGGTCGTCGAAATCCTCTGGCTGGGCAGGGCGCACACGGACGGCGACGTCTTTGTGTATTTGCCCAAAGAAAAGGTGATCGCCAGTGGCGATGCGTTACAAGGCTGGATGCCCTATATGGGTGACGGGTACCCCTACGATTGGATCAAGACGCTGGAAAATGCGGAGAGGCTGGATTTCGATTACGTCATCGGGGGCCACGGCGACGTCATGCGGGGCAAAGCTCAGTTTGAGTTGTGGAGGTCTTATATCAGCGACCTGATGGCGGAAACTGCCGATGCTTACGCCCAAGGCGCAACGATGGCTGAGGCGGAAAAAACTGTGGCAGCAAAGCTGCTACCGAAGTACGCAAACCGCTTTCCACCACAGGTGTTTGAGCAATCCGTGGCCGGGACGATCCAAAAAGCCTATCGTGTGGTGAGCGGTTCCACGGAGTGACTGGGAGGCAGCAATCGGCAATGAAAACCTGTTCTTTGGTTGCGGCCGTGCCGCGCTGCGCCTTTGCGGAATATCCGGGACGAAAGGCGCCGGTGGGGACACCAGTCATTCTCAGTCGGTGCGCAAGAGCAGGCAAGTGATGTCGTCGTGCTGGCGGGTGTGACCCACGAAGGCGTCAACAGCGGAGAGCAGGCTTTTCAGCGTGGCTTGCGCACCCGCGGCGTCGCTTGATTTCAGCACCTCCAGGAGGCGGGATTCTCCAAAATCCTGGTCGGCATCGTTCACCGCTTCAATCAGTCCATCCGTAAAGATCACCAGGAGGTCGCGGGGGGCCATGGTTGCAGCGCCACAGGTGAAACGAGCGCTGGCGTCGATTCCCAGCGGCAGGTCTCCGGTCTCCAGCCGCTCGAGGCTCCCGGAGGCGCGGCGAATGAAGGGCGCATCGTGCCCCGCGCGGACGTAGGAGAGTACGCCGGTCTCAGGTTCTAATTCTCCAAAAAATGCGGTTGTAAACCTGCGGCCGCCCAGGCTGTGGGCGCAAGCATAGCGGTTCAACCCTTCGACCAACTCGAGGAGAGAAGTATTTGCTTCGGCCAGGGTTCGCAGGCTGGCTTGAAAGGTGGCCATCAGCAACGCAGCGGGAACGCTCTTTCCCGCTACGTCTGCCACAACCAGCATCAAACGCTTCGAGTTGGGCTTCGAGCTCGGGGCGACGCGCAAGAACGCATCGTAGTAATCCCCGCCCACGGTGTTGGCAGGCCGCGAAACAAACGCAATCTCGACTCCCGGCACCTCGGGCGGCGACTCAGGCACCAGCCAGCGCTGGATCTCGCGGGCAATTTCGAGGTCGCGCTTCATGGTGACGCGGTCAGCGAGTTCGAGCGCCAGCAGAAAAAGCAGAGCGGCGACGGCCAGCACGACGGGCAGGAAATTGTGGGGCAGGGCTGCCTCGTAGGTATGTTTAGAAGTCGACATCGTAACTTGGGTGCCGCTCAAGGCAGCGATGGCAAAGAACAAGGCAATGAGCAGGAAGACCCGGCGGGCCGGCGAAAGCTTCATCAGCATCGCCCAAAAGAGCGCACTAGTGGTCTTCCTGAATCGCCGGCCTCGGGTTTCCTTGCGCAGCGCCTCCCAGTCAATCTCGCGGGAGTAAAGGCTGTAGCTCTCCCGCGCTTCCGCCATGAATTGCGACCAGAGGACTTGCACCGTGATCCCTTCGGTCACTCGCTGCCAGAAGTCTTCAATCCTTTTTCCGATGCGCATGATAATGTCTCCCAAGCTCGCGACGGCCCTTTCAAAATCGCTGCCGGAATTGGAGGGCATGATAAAGAATTATAGGCTAAATGAGGCACTGACAACTGACAACTGACCACTGACAACTAGACAAAATCCCGTCCGATCAGCCGCTCAATGCGCTTGCGCATGGGCGGGTGGGTGGAAAACAGGCTGGAGAAAACCTCGCCGCTGGTGAGCGGCTGGCAGATGTACATGTGCGCCATGGAGGGCGAGGCCTGCATGGGGATTCGCTTGGACCCCTTGTCAATCTTGGCGAGCGCCCGCGCCAGACCTTGGGGATTGCCGGTAATGCGCGCGCCCGTGGCGTCGGCCTCGTACTCGCGCGAGCGGGAAATGGCAAGCTGAATGAGCATGGCCGCAAGGGGCGCGACAATCATCATAGCGAGCGCGGAGAACATGCCTCCGCCGCGCCGGTTGTTACTGCGCGAGCCGCCAAAGCCCCCAAACAGCTCGCCCCAATAAACCATACGAGCAATCAAGGTGATGGCGCCGGCAAGCGTGGCCACAACCGCGCAGATCAGGATGTCGCGGTTTTTCACGTGGCCGAGTTCATGCGCCAGTACGCCTTCAATTTCCTCGTCGTCGCAAATATCCAGGATGCCGCCCGTGACTGCCACCGAAGCGTGGCTGGGATTGCGGCCCGTGGCGAAAGCGTTCGGCGAATCAGTGGGGATGTAATAGATTTTGGGCACCGGAATGCTGGCCTTCGCCGCCAGGCGCTCCACGATCTGGTAAAGGCGCGGGTTCTCTTGGCGCGAAATCGGCTTGGCGCCACTCATTTTCAGCGCAATCTTGTCGGAAAAGAAATAGCTGCCCAGATTCATCACTGCCGCCAGCACCAGGGCGAACATCAGCCCCCGCTGCCCGCCCCAAAGCTGCCCAATGGCCAGCAGCAGGCCGGTCATCGCCGCCAGTAGTATCGTTGTCTTCAGATTATTCCACATAACCTCAAACTCCTGTCGTCCTCATGACCATGCTCTACTATATTAGATGCTTCACCTCTTCCATATGACCAATAGGTCAGGGCCATAAGCGCAACAACTTAACGTTCGGATAGCTGGGCGAGAAGGTACGAAATAGCTTCTCATCAGCGGTAACCAACTCGCACTGAGCCTCGAGCGCAAGCGCCACGTACAAGCAATCGTAGACTGAATGCTGATGTACCAGAGCCAGTTTGAAGGCTCGCCCCGCGAGATCCAAGAGGGGCTTCAAAACGGGGCGGATTCGGTTGAAGCGGTCGAACTGGAACTCCGCTTGGCTGGCTTTCATGCTCCCCTGTCGGACCCTCTTCGATAAGACACTGCCAACTTCCGCGACCAGCAGTTCGGGGGCTACGGGGTCATATTTGCCAAGTCGACATGACTCCAGCAGAGCCTCTGCCTTGTCGGTGTCGGACTCCTTGACCAACCACTTGACGGCGACGCTCGCATCCACGACGAGATTCATCGGCTGTCGCGATCCTCGCGAATCAGAGCCACGCTGTCGGGGGCACTAGGATGCTCTCCGGCAACCTCCTCGCGTACGCGACGGAGTTCGGGGAGAACCTTGGCTATTTCCTTCCGGCGCATCTCCCAACCGTCCTTCTCAGCAAGGATGTCGAGGATTTCCGCGTTCAGACTGCGCCCGCAGCTCCTCGCGCGGGCCCGCAGCCGCTTATAAGTCCGTTCGGGGATGTTTCGAACCGTCAGGTTAGGCATGATCACTCCGATAGCAAAATGATATCATGACTGACATCGATGCGCCATCATAGCCGACAAAACCCTTGGCGCGGGCACAGCGTGCCAAGAATCGTGCTCATCGGCTTTCCCTATCCTCACGGATCAGTTCAAGCATCTCGTATTTCACCGGGAACTTCTTGGCGATCTCCTTGCGCAGCCGACGTAGCTCTAGCGTTTTCCTGTAGGCGCTTGTAGATCTCTTCGGGAATATTCCGCACTACAAAGTCTGGCATGTCTCCTCCGACATCATAATGATATCATTTTGATGTCATTTTTGGAATGGCAATGCGGAGAAGCCAAGGAGGAGGGCGGTTTACGAACCGCACCTACAAGCCTTGCCGCGCCGCCAAGCATCAACGGACGCGCGCCAGACGGAGCACGGTAGGATCATTCCAATACTTTGTCCTTGGCCGGGGACTCCGGCTGATCAGCATCCACGGAGAGGCAGGCCTCGATCGCCTCGTGGACGTTCGCCTTCAGCTCTTCCATGGTTTCGCCCTGCGTGGCACAGCCGGGGATGGCCGGCACCTCGGCCCAGTAGCCGCCTTCCTCCGCCTCGTGCACCACAACCTTGATCTTCAACGGCCTGCTCCTCTCTGGTTCCTGTCTGTCCAAAATTATACCGTGAGGCGACAAAGCGTGACGTGAGGCGCCTCTCGAGGCTCCCGGCCCGCGCCGCGGGGCCACCCTCCCCCAAGGAGGGGCTCATCAGCCAGTGCCTTGACAATCGACCTACCCGAAAGGATAGGTAGTCGGGTCACGGTGATAGGCTGATGGTGTGCAGACTCAATTCTCTCGGGTGGTAGGTCTTCAAGATGTCCCGATTCTTTTTCTCTTCAATGATCAAATGGATGACTTCCCGGATGTTCCGCAGCGCCTCGTCAACAGTCTTCCCTTGGCTATAGCAGCCTTCAAAAAGAGGACACTCCACCACGTAGAATCCATCCTCGTCCTTTTCAATGAAAACCGGGACTTGCGTGTCGCGGTGTTTTGTCTTCGCAGGCCCATTTGATCTTCGCATGGTTTGATCCTAGAGCATCAGGTAGCAAAAATCAAAGTGCGGCTTCGTGCCGAAGTCCCTGTGAGCACGCCAATCCTGCAACGTCGCCCCGCGGCCAGGAAATAACATGTGCTGCAGGCCAGCGCTTCCCAACCGGTACCCTCTTGACAAGACGCGTGTGCCAGAAGGAAACTCGTCTCGCCATGCGTCTCCAGCCTCAACCGGCTAAGCACACCAGAATCTCGGGTGCGTTTCTCGACACAGCACGCCAGGCCTTGTCAGAGGCGGGATCGCCGACTGAGGTGACCACGCTGGTCGACATAGTTCTCAAAACCAGGCCCCTCCGAAAGAGCCCAGAGCTGTTGGGGCAGGAGCTGTATAAAACAGCGAAAACCGGCGAGCGCGGTTTTGTCGTGGAAGAGTATCCGAGCTTCAAGCGCAAGAGGCTGGGGCCACGTACCCAACTGCCGAATCGCGGTTACCTTGCCGCAGCGATGAGTGTACTGAGCTCCCCAAATGTTCCGCGGGGATACGTTGATGTCAGAGAGATTGCGAGGCTGGCGTGTGAGGCTGGCATTTTGCAGACAGTCAGTCCGGTCCCTGAGTATTGGATGTGCCTGATGATGGGTCAGCGTCCTGACGTCTTCGCACGGTCGGGGCTGCTCACGATTGGCTTGATAGACTGGCGGCAAACCGCCGCCGTAAGCGGTGCGGCGACGAAAAAAACCGAAGCAGCTCGCAGGCCTTCGAGCATAGCTGAGGCGATTTACGAGAGGGATCTCGAATCGCTCGTGGCGGAGAGGCTGGAATTGCTGGAAAGAGGTTTACAGTTGTTAGGAAGGCAGTATTCAACGCCCGTGGGGCGGCTCGACCTCTTGTGCAAGGATAGGCGCGGGGCGTTTGTGGTGGTCGAGTTGAAAAGCTTTGGAGCCAGGACAGACGAAATCATCGACCAAATTACGAGGTACATGGGTTATGTTAAAACCCACTTGGCGAAGCCGGGGCAGCTCGTTCGGGGCATCATTGTAGTTGGCCGCGTCGATGACAGTTTGAATTACGCGGTTGTGGCGATTCCGAACCTGGAGATAAGAACATTCGACGTGACAATCAGCCCCGCGCCGCCCTTTGCTGGCTCGGAAAGCGGATGACTGGACTTCGGCGGAGCCTCCCTTTAAGGCGTAGCGGGCCAGCCAGCACCAACGGCAAGGCTCGCAAACCCTTAGACCGAAGATTTGCTGCGCCGACCGCTGAAGGACCTCAGAGCAAACAAGGCGACCCCCAGCAGGCCGGCACCAACGACGTAGGCTCTGAGCTGCGGGCTTTCGGGTGCGCCGATCACAACCCAAGTGACAAAGTGTTCGCAGTTGGCTGAGAACAGATTGTACCCCTGTCCGAGCTGGCTGTACGCACGGTCTAAGACCGCAGCCTGTTGCTCAACCGCGTCTGGAACCCAGACGTACTCTACGGCTCGCCCCTCAGCGAATTGCTCGAAAGTTCTGACTTGCACGCCGTCAAGGGTGTTGTCTACGACGGTTGGCGTCCCGTCCGGCAAGGGCATGCCAACGATGCCGGAGTGGTCCGGGAGGGGGAATGGGCTCCTAGCCTTGACTACCGAACCTGCAACCGGTCCAGCGTGCCGGGTTGTTAAGCGGTAACTCATAACGCCTCCATTGTAAGCCAATAGCCAAAGTGGGCCAATAGCCAACGCGATCGTTCCGCATCTGGCGTGAGCGCCAATCACCGCACAGCCTTCGCCGTTTCGCGGGTGAACGTCATCGTGCCCTTCTTCAGGTCGCCGTCAACCTCCACCGTTTCGCTAGGCAGCACCTCGCCGTCCAGGAGCTTCATGGCCAGCGGGTCCTGGATGAGGCGCTGGATGGCGCGTTTCAGCGGGCGCGCTCCGAATTGCGGATCGTAGCCTTCGCGGAAGAGCAACTCGTTCGCCTTGGGCGTCAATTCAATCTGGATCTTGCGCTCGGCCAGCAGGTTCTTGAGATAACCGAGTTGCAGCTCGATGATCTTCTTGATGTTCTCCTTGCCCAGCGGGTTGAAGATCACAATCTCGTCCACGCGGTTCAAGAACTCGGGACGGAAGTGTTCGAGCAGCGCCTCGTGGATTCGCTTCTTGAGGACCTCGGAAATAGCCGGGGGTTCATCGCCGCCGCGCCCGCTCATCGCCTCGTGAATGTAGGTGCTGGCGATGTTGGAGGTCATGATGATGACCGTGTTCTTGAAGTCCACGGTGCGCCCCTTGCCATCTGTCAGGCGGCCTTCGTCTAGGATCTGGAGAAAGATGTTGAACACGTCCGGGTGCGCCTTTTCGATTTCGTCGAAAAGCAGGACGGAATAAGGCCGGCGGCGCACCTGCTCGGTGAGTTGCCCGCCCTCCTCATACCCTACGTAGCCCGGAGGCGCGCCAATCAGCCGCGCCACCGCGTGCTTCTCCATGTATTCCGACATGTCGATGCGCAGCATGGCGCGCTCGTCGTCGAAAAGGAATTCCGCCAGCGCTCGCGCCAATTCGGTCTTGCCCACGCCTGTGGGGCCGAGGAAGAGGAACGAGCCGATAGGCCGCTTGGGGTCGGAAAGCCCCGCGCGGCTGCGTCGCACGGCGTTCGAAACGAGCTTCAGCGCCTCGTCCTGCCCCACCACCCGGAGTCGCAGGCGGTTTTCCATCTGAACGAGCTTGGCGACGTCACCCTCGAGCATCTTCGACACCGGGATGCCCGTCCATTTCGATACCACGCGGGCCACGTCTTCTTCGTCCACTTCTTCCTTCAGCATCCGGCCCGCTTTCTCCATGCCCTCGAGTTTGGCGTTCACGGCGGCCAGCCGCTTCTCGAGTGACACCAGCTTGCCGTAACGGATTTCCGCTGCCTTGTTCAGGTCGCCTTCGCGCGTTACACGCTGTTCGTCAACCTTGGCCTGCTCGATTTCCTGCTTGAGCCGGCGGATCTGCGTGATGACTTCCTTTTCAGATTTCCAGCGCAACTTGAGCTTGGACGACTCCTCTTTAAGCTCGGCCAATTCCTTTTCAAGCACCTCGAGGCGTTCACGCGAGGCCGGGTCATCCTCCTTGCGCAGCGCCTGCCGCTCGATCTCGAGTTGCGTGATGCGGCGCTCGATCTGGTCAATCCCCGCCGGCATGGAATCGATTTCAATGCGCAGGCCGGAAGCGGCCTCGTCAATCAGGTCGATGGCCTTGTCGGGCAGAAATCGGTCGGAGATGTAACGGTTCGAAAGGACTGCGGCGGCGACGATGGCGGAATCCTTGATGCGCACGCCATGATGAACCTCGTAGCGCTCCTTGAGTCCACGAAGAATTGCGATGGTGTCCTCGACGCTCGGCTGGCCCACGTAAACCGGCTGGAAGCGGCGCTCGAGTGCGGCATCCTTTTCAATATATTTCTTGTACTCATTGAGCGTGGTGGCGCCGATGCAGCGCAATTCGCCGCGCGCCAGGGCAGGCTTGAGCATGTTCGAGGCGTCAATGGAGCCCTCCGCCGCGCCCGCCCCCACCAGCGTGTGGAGTTCGTCAATGAATAGGATGACTTGGCCGCTTGACTCCTCGATCTCCTTGAGCACGGCCTTCAGGCGGTCCTCAAACTCTCCCCGGTACTTCGAGCCGGCAACCAGGGCCCCCAGGTCAAGTTGCACCAGCCGCTTGGACTTGAGCGACTCAGGCACGTCGCCTGCCACCACGCGCTGCGCGATGCCCTCCACGATGGCCGTCTTACCCACACCGGGCTCGCCAATCAGCACGGGATTGTTCTTGGTGCGCCGCGAAAGCACCTGGATAACCCGCCGCACCTCATCATCGCGGCCAATGACGGGGTCGAGCTTGCCGCGCCGCGCCAGTTCCGTAAGGTCGCGCGCGTAACGTTCCAAGGCCTCGTATTTGTCCTCGGGGTTCTGGTCGGTCACGCGTTGCGTCCCCCGGACAGAAACCAGCGCCTTCAGGATGGCGTCGTGGCTCACTCCGAGCTGAGCCAGAACGCGGCCCGCAGCGTCCTTCGACTTCCTCGACAGGGCGAGCAGGAGGTGCTCGGTGGAGACGAACTCGTCCTTGAATTGCTCGGTCTCCTTGGAAGCCTGGTCCAGGACTTCTTTGAGCGCCGGGGAGAGATAATGGTCCGTGGTTCCCCCGACCTTGGGGAGATTCTCGATGGCCTGCTCAGCTTCCTTTGCGACCGAAGCGGGTGGTACACCGAGCCGGGCCAGAAGGCTTGGGACGATGCCCTCCTTCTGGTCGATCAAAGCCAACAGCAGGTGCAGAGGTTCCATTTGTTGATTGCCGAAACGGCTGGCAACATCCTGCGTCCCTTGCAGGGTTTCCTGGGCTTTTACCGTGAATTTGTCAAAACGTGTCGCCATATTGGAAACTCGACAATGGAAAATAGAAACTGGAAACTAGAAACTGGGAAATCGCGCAGTACGCCCTGACTGTTCTCAGCCGCTATACAATTTAGCGAAACAGGCGGTTCAGAAAAACAAACCGCGCCGGGCCGCTTTGGCGACCCCAGCGCGGTTCAAGAATCCCGGGTGGGCAAGTCGTTGCCGGGGTCTTCGCTAGACCCTGACCGCTCGAACCGGACCACCTTAGCTCTTGGTCACGTCGATCTTGATGGTCTTCGGCTTCGCTTCTTCGCGCTTCGGCATCGTCAAGGTCAGCAAGCCATCCTTGTACTCCGCCTTCACTTTCTCGGCGCTGATCGAATTGGGGAGCGAGAAGCTCCGAGCAAAGGAGCCATACGACCGTTCAATGCGGTGGTAGTTCTGCTCATTGACCTCTTTTTCGTACTTGCGTTCGCCCTTCAGATAGAGCGTGTTGTCCTCAACCCGGACTTCCACGTCCTGCGGATCGATCCCGGGCAGCTCCGCCTTCAGAACGATGGCGTCCTCGGTCTCGTAAATGTCGACCGGAGGAGCCCACGAGCGTGTCGAGACTTCCGTCTCACCGGACATGGGCGAAAAAGCTTCTTTGAACAGACGGTCAAACTCCCTCTGAGTCGTCAGAAGATCTCGGAAGGGTTCCCATCTCACGATTGGCATTGTCATTTACCTCCTTGAATTTTCTTCCTTCAACCTTAGTAGATGCACATCATATAACTTGAGTTACATGTTGTCAAGAATTATTTTTCGTTTATTTTCAATTGGTTACGATGAGTATTCGCAACGAGTGTTCTGCTGACGGGCCGCTTTCTAGCCTTTCTGGGTATATAGAACTGAGTCGCATGGTTGTCCGCCAGCAGGAGCCGGCTTGTTGAGATTCGTTAGTCGAGGAGGGGAGTACAGATTCCCCTCCCGCCGCGGCGGGAGGGGGCAGGGGGTGGTTGGTTGCAACAACGACTCGAGCCCCCTCGGCGCCCCATTCGCCCGTTGAGGCATTTAACCGCAGGCTCGCAACTACGGGGAAATGAGGTCAGGCCCAGTCTTCCCCATGCGGCGTGTGCTCGCGCATGAAGCCGGGGTCGATTTCGAGACCGAGGCCGGGCCCCTCCGGAAGCTGAAAGGTCGAGTTCCTGACCACCGGTGGCTTTCCCGCAGCCATCTTCTCGACCATGCGTCCGGGGCGGCCCAGACGGTTTTCCGAGCGGTAGAAATTTGCAATCGCGGCAGCGAGTTGAACCGAGGCATACGTCCGCACCAGTGTCCCCACGTTGTGCAGAGCCATGGGCGTGCGGTACAGCGCCGCGTAGTCGGCGATCCTCCGGCAACCGCTGATACCACCCGCGTAGGAAACATCGGGATGGATGATGTCCACCGCCTGAGTATCGACAAAGGGTTTGAACTGTTTGACCATCTCGAGCTTTTCCCCGGTCAGAATCGGAGTGCGTGTCGCCCGCTTGACCGCCATCCACGATTCGCAGTATTCGATGCTGTTCAGCGGGTCTTCAAAGAACACCGGCTTGATCGATTCGGTGGCCCTGGACACGGCAATCGCGCTGGGGGTGTCCCACTGGTTGTGGGAATGGACGGCGATGTCGATGTCATCTCCCACGGCGGCGCGCACGTTCTCGAATCCCCGGGCGATTTTCCTCAGTTGCGCGGTGGTGGCGGTGGGGCCCACCTCTTCGCCGGGAGCGAGGGCCTGCTTCGGTTCGATCTTGAAAGTCGTGAAGCCTTCGGGCTGTTCGCGGATCATCTGCGCCCACTCGCGGCAGGAGGCCGGGCTGGTCATGTCCTTAAGAAAATCCCCGTGTGAATACAACAGCACGCCATCGCGCAGCGGCCCTCCCATCAGCTTGTAGATGGGGAGATCCAGAATCTTCCCGGCCACATCCCACAAGGCGATGTCAATTCCGCTGATCAAGGGGATGATCGGCCGGAAAGGATGAATGGCTCCGGTCATAGCCTGGAAATGACGCTCGATGGCGAGAGGGTCGGCGCCGACGAGGTGCAAAAGCGGGATGCGGGCGCGCGCCGTCGCGACGTCCACGCCGGTCTCTCCGTACCCGGTAATTCCGGCGTCGGTCTCAATCTTGACCAGACAACCATCGCCTTCAAAATCCAGTTGCAGCGCCTTGATGGACGTGATCTTGACCGCAGCGCGCAAAGGCGCGGCCTGCGCTTTATAGCGTGCCAGCCATAACCCAGCGGGCAGGGCCAGAGCCATTCTCAAGAAGTCTCTTCGCGTCCACATGGCGTCTCCTTATCGATATGGATTTAGCTCCCCACAGTGCGCGGCTTGCGTTGCGGCAGCCGTCCGGGAGTATACTCTTCTGCTTACTGGATGTACAAACGATGGACGGGGTGGGTCAAGCCTCACTGGAAGTGTCTACCAGCATTTCGCGCAACTGCTGAAAATGTGGGATAATAGAACTGGACACTATGGAGCGTCAGCTCCAGCGTTTCTTCATTTGAGGCTGCGGGGCTTTTCTTCTCCACGCCACAGATTGATCGCAGGGGCATTTCTCTTCGGGGGTTGGATGTACCCCCGACTACATCAACCCCGCGACGCGCGGGACGCTAGACTCTTGAGGCGAATGAATGAAAAACATTTTTGTTGGAAACCTGACCTTTAACACGACCGAAGACGCGCTGCGTGGGCTCTTTAGCCCGTTCGGAGAAGTGCAGCAAGTCCGGATCATGACCGACCGCGACACCGGAAAGTCGCGCGGCTTCGCCTTCGTCGAGATGGCTCAGGACGACGACGCTACGAAGGCGATCGGCGCTTTGAACGGCAAGGAATTCGAGGGACGCGCGCTCACCATCAATGAAGCGCGCCCGAGACCGGAGCGCAGCGGTGGATTCCGCCCGGGCGGCGGCGGAGGCTTCGGCGGGAAGCGCAAAGGTGGCCACGACAACTCCCGCGGGCCCCGCTCGCCGCGCGAACCTCGCTGGTAAGATGAACTCCCGGCGCGGAGTTTCCGCCCGGATTCTGTTTCCCGTCCAAGGGTGAAAGGAGCCTGCATGGCAGGTCGACAGCGAACGACTTTTCAGAAGCGACAGAAAGAGGTCAAGCGTCTGGAGAAGCAGAAAATGAAGGCCGATAAACGCGCCATTCGGCGGCTGGAGCGGGCTCAGAACCGAGCGCCGGCGGCCTCCGAGATTCCTCCGCCCCTTGCGGAGCCCAACTTGAACCAGTCCTGAAGAGACGCTGGCTGGCGCGGAGCGCAGCTCTGCGCTTCAGCATGCCATATTAGCGCTGGTCATGCCGGCCTCCAAACGCCATTTTGCGCCCGGACAGCCGCAATTCCTCACCAGTAGCACCTATCGCCGCGCCCGGCTTTTTGAGAGTGATCGGTTCCGCTCGAGCTTCGTCGAAGCAGGTGTAGCGCGGACCTGTTTTGTAGGTCCGCGGCTTTCCGCTTCAAATCCTCGCGTTCTCATCGGCGGGTCCCGCGCCTGCGGGACATGCGGTCAATAGTTAGCCCGCACCGGCTCTGCTGTTCGGCGGCGTCCACGCCCGCGTATTCAGGAAAACTGGACCACTTCCACTGCTCGGGTCGCTTCACCAGACCTCGTTTCACCGGATTCATGTGGATATACTCTACGGTCTCCCCGTAGTCTTTCACCGTGCGGAGCGCGTGGTCAAAGAAACGCTCTTGCCAAAGTTCTCCCTTTTCGTGTCGCGCGTGATTGATTGCGACCATCGAGCTGACCTTGATCGCACTCATCGCTTGCGCGATGCTCAGCGGATGGGGTGGGTAAATGATGGCATGCCAGTGATCGGGGAGAAACACCCAGGCCGTCAGTGCAAATCGCTGCTTTTGCCGCATCCGCGCCAGTGCAATTGCCAACCGTGCGAAATCGGATTCCTCCAGCTTGCGTCTCGATCTCAGCAAATTCACGGTCACGAAGATGTAGCGGTCATAGAGGAACGGGCGCCGCAACTTTGACGTGCGATCAATCTACGCGGGATGCCGTGCGGAGGCAATAGTCAACCGTGCCAACGAGCACTGGCAGGCACGAAAAGCCGCGGACCTACAAAACAGGTCCGCGCTACGCTTGCTGGGGGGCGCTGCGCGATTGCAGATGGCAGATTCAAGATCTCAAAAAGACGAATTCAGAAGTGAGGAGTCAGAAGAGCAAAACAAACGTGAGCGGCGAGCACTTATTACCGCTGGTGGGCGGTGGAAAGTTTGGGAGTCCACCTGGGGCGGTCCCGCAGAGCGGGATCGCAACCTCGACCCTCAATGTCTGATTAGGACACTCCCGGCTGCGGATGCACATCCTGGTCTAACCGACCAGATAGATGAATGAGCCTTCTCAGCTCAGCGGCGCGGAGCTCGAGAGAAGACTGCGCCGGGAACCGGTTCTCGTCGCCCACGCCACAAACCCCCTGCCACGGCTACGCGCTTCACAAGGCGCTGATATGAACGCTTCCACCGTTGGTATGGACTCGCAGGGTCTCCCCCCCGGACCCAAGTGTGGCGTGGAGCCTGGATTGGGAAATCTCTCCCGTCACCTTCAGGGGAAGATTTGAGATCACTTCGCCACTGGAGGCCGACGCATCCAGGTTAAGGCTAACTGCCGGATCAACGCGAACCTTGATGTCGCCGCCGGAGGTTTCGATTTCTCCCCCTTTAGCATTCCCACGCGCAAACGCCACATTCACATCTCCACCCGAGGTGTGGGCCTCAACACGGCCACTCGCGTTTTCAAGGGTAATATCTCCTCCGGAGGTCTTGACCTTAACTTCTCCGGTGAGGTCGCGCAATTCGATGTCCCCGCCGGAGGTGGTTGCCGCTAAATTACCTGCGAGGTCTGAGACCGCAACATCTCCGCCCGAAGTCTCGAGGTTTGTGTCGCCCTCGAGGTGGCTGACCTTGACGTCTCCGCCACCGGTGCGGATCTCGACACTCGTCTTCGCGGGAACTTCCACTTCCATGCGCACTTGCAGCGACTTGGGCCAGGGCTGCACGCTTCGTTTTCGCACCTCGATGCGGACTGCCCCAGGCTCTTCGTTGAAATTGAAGGTAAATAGATCCTCCAAATCAGCTCGATTGGAAGTAATAACCACGTGGGCGCCCGATTCCGCCCTCCCCGTCACAATAACGTCGCTCGCGCTGGCCTCGACAACCAATCTGCCGCCGGGATCAAGCTTCAGATCCTTCGCAAGGCGTGATTGGGAATAGGCGCGAGACCCTGCGGCGAGCAAGAATACTAAACAGCACAAACCCAGACCAATTTTGCGGCTCATCTTTTCCTCCAACGACTCAAGCGTGACCTGTACCTCTATTGGACGAAGCCGGCGCGGTTTGGTAATCAAGGCAGGAGCCAGAAATTAGGTGTCAGAAGAACAGCGCGGCCCTTAGTGGCAACCCAAGAAGGATTTCACCACAGCGGTCACGGAGAAGAGATGCAGGCAAAGACTGTGGGTCAACAAACAAGGAACCGTAACCTTGTAATCCCTGCTCGCGCGAGCAGAAGTACTTTTCTCTGTGGTTTCTGTGCGCTCTGTGGTGAATTTTTTCTTCGCGGCAGGAGAAGAAGTTGGCCCATGGTGCTACAGCGCGCCCCTTGGCCGCAACCAAAAGCAGATTCTTCGCTACGCTGCGCTCCGCTCAGAATGACATGTCATCCTGAGTGCGCCGCGGCGGGCCTTCCGCAACCAGCACCTACTTCAGCTTTCGTTCGCAAGGCATGTGGTCTGGCATTCTGTAAGTGCTAAAATCTCGTCGGCACTATGAGCAGCGTAGGGGTCACCCACTCTTCAGGGAAACGTTGGTTGGTGGCGATTGCCGTGATGTCCAGCGCGGTGATGGAGGTGCTGGACACTTCGGTCGTCAACGTCAGCCTGCCGCACATTGCGGGCAGCCTTTCGTCCACCGTCGACGAAGCCACCTGGGTTCTCACCTCTTACCTGGTGGCCAACGCCATCATCCTGCCCATCACCGGCTGGCTCGCGAACTACTTTGGCCGCAAGCGATTGCTGCTGACCGTCGTGACGGGCTTCACGGTATCGAGCCTTTTGTGTGGGATTGCCCCCAATCTGCCCGCGCTGATTTTCTTTCGCGTGCTCCAAGGCACTACGGGCGGAGGGCTCCAGCCGCTTTCGCAGGCTGTGCTGCTCGAGGAATTTCCCGGCGAGGAGCGCGGCAAGGCAATGGCGTTTTGGGGGCTGGGCATTGTAGCCGCCCCCATACTTGGCCCCACGCTGGGCGGGTGGATTACGGATACCTATTCCTGGCGCTGGGTCTTCTATATCAACCTTCCGGTCGGCATCGCCAGCCTGATCATGATCGGCCTCTTTATTTCCGATCCGCCCTACCTTAGCCGTGGTAAGCTGCGCGCCGACTTTTGGGGTTTCGGCATGCTGGCCGTGGGCATGGGGTCGCTGCAAATCATGCTGGACAAAGGCCAGGAAGAAGACTGGTTCGGCTCCCGTTTCATCATCACCCTGGCCGTGCTGGCAGCCGGCTTCCTGGCGGCTTTCGTCATCCGGGAGCTGACCACGGAACAGCCCATCGTTCATTTCCGGCTGTTGAAGTATCGAAGCTTTGCGGCGGGCATCGTGTTGGTCACGCTGCTCGGGTTCGTGCTCTATGGCAGCTTGGTGACTTTGCCATTGTTCATGCAAACCCTGCTCGGTTGGACGTCCGCGACCGCCGGGCTTTGGACCAGCCCGCGCGGCATTGCTACAGCCCTCTGCATGCCGCTGGTGGGATACCTGCTCGGCAGAGGCTGGGATGCGCGTTGGATGCTCGTGTTCGGTTTCGCGGTCGCCAGCCTTGCTTTCTTCGGCTACTCTCACATGGACCTTGATTCCGGCACCTGGGACATCCTCGTGCACCTGCTCAACCAGGGCGCCGGCTTGGCCTTTGTCTTCGTCCCCCTCACGGTTCTGACCATGGATCCGATTCCCAAGCAAGAGACCGGCTATGCCACGAGCCTCTACAGCGTCATGCGAAACATCGGCTCGAGCATGGGCGTTTCCTTCGTCACCACCTGGATTGCGCGGCGCTCCCAGTTCAATCAATCCCTGCTGGCCGCGCATGTGACGGACAACAGCCCCTTCACCCGGCAAGCACTGGAACAGGCTCGAGGCTTGTTCTTGCGGGGCGGTTCCGACCCCGCCACCGCGAGTCGCCGTGCCCTGGCCATGCTCTATGGCTTGGTGCAACAGCAGGCGGCGTTGTTGAGCTTCCTGAGTGTATTCCGGCTCATGGGCGTCCTGTTTCTGCTCATTATCCCGCTGGTATTCATCATCCGAAGGCCAAAAGGGAGGATGCCGGTCAGTTCGTAGAGAGTTCCGCGGGTGGCGCATCGATTGCGCCTTTTGCACAGGAATCATTCATGCTCACTATCCGCACTGACCGCCTCGACCTCGTTGCCGCCACCCTAGACCATCTCGATGCCGAGCTTCAATCACCCGCTGGACTGGCGGGTCTTCTGGGTGCATGCGTACCCGCAGACTGGCCACCGGGCGAGTACGATCGTCAGGCGATCGAGTTCTTTCGAGCGCGCCTCGCGGGAGATCGAGGATCCGCAGGCTGGTACAGCTGGTACGCAGTCCTGCGGTCTTCGGAATGTCACGGCGGGACCGTCGTCGGAGCGGGCGGGTATTTTGGTCCTCCGGCTGCGGATGGCACTGTCGAGATCGGCTATTCGGTCGTCCCTGAGTTTCAGTGCCGAGGCTTCGCCACCGAACTCGTCCGGGCGCTGGTGCGGCGTGCTATCTCAACACCCGGTGTCACGTGTGTGATTGCCCACACGCACCGTGATAACATCGCTTCGGTGAAAGTTTTGGAGCGCTGTGGCTTCTCACTCGCAGGACCTGGCCGGGAACCCGGCTCCCTTCAATACGTGCACTTACGCCCGCCCACGTCAAATGAATAAACCTCACCCCTCGCGGGAGACCGTCGCCAGCGAACTTTCGAATACTGGGCAATCAGCGCTCGGGCGGTGCCATAATACAGAAACATCTTGCCACCGATTTCGCACTTAGATTGGTGGGCCTTCGCAGCTCCTCGGGAGGTCATTCCCACGCTGCCGCCTGAATCAAGGTGCCGTTGCGCAGGAAGTGATTTATGGCCGTTTCCCAGCTCTGCATCTTGCTCCGAAACCACTCCGTTGTGTAACGGTCGAGCACGGCGTTCCCGGCCGGAGAAAGGCCGGTGTAGAGATAGCGAATGCGCGCGCTTGTCTTGCCGCCGGGAGAAAGACCCAGCGCGATCCTGATCTGCGCCGCGATCATGCCGGGCTCGATCCAGGCAAAGGCGATCCTGAACGCTGTGGGATCGTAGTGCGTTACCATCCAGACCGTCTCCGGGCCGGCGTCGTTCGGCGTGGAGAACACGCACCCATCCTCGGCCAGGCCCGATGCTGAGTAGATCAGGCGATATTGCCATCCCGGCACCCAATCCGCTTCCCGCACCGGGCAGAGCAGTGGGAACACTTTTTCCGGCGGCGCATCGTTCGTCTGAGTGTATTCATGACTTACTCGCTTGGCGTCAAAGGCTGACATGGCTCCCTCCAAATGTGAATATCTCCGCATAACTTGCTGCGAAACGCAAAAAGGCCCGGCCGCAATGTGCGACCGAGCCGATTCTTTGAGCCTCCTTCTGCTTAGCTGCTAGCCACGACAGGTTCTCAATGCCGTGGGTGTCCGATTGAGAAAAGCCCACGGCGCAACAATCGCGCGGTGGCTACGCGCTCCCCGCTACCAGAGGGGCGCCAGCCTCAGCCACTTATCGGCGCAGCATTGCCGTTCGCCCACTCCGCCTCAGGGTCCTGAATCTCCACTTTCCTGACCCCGCCCGGAAGCTTGCTTTGAGCAAGCAGATACTGCTCCTGCAGGGAATCGACCGGATGGGCCCAATCATGAATGTAGTAAATCGTGTGAACCTTGGCTTGAAGCAATACCTTTGTGCAATCGAAACACGGCCGAAGCGTCGAATACACAAAGGCATCCTCAATGGAATTTCCAAATCTAGCTGCGGTGATCAGCGCGTTCTGCTCGGCGTGGACGCATATGCAGACGTCATATCCAACGCTTGCCTTATATGCTTCTTGATTCTTACAACGTACGCAGCCGCCATCAAGGCAATTGGCCATTCCTTCGGGCGTCCCATTGTAGCCAGTGGAGATGATGCGATTGCGTTTGACGATCACGGCGCCGACTCGTCGGCCCATGCAATTCGCCTTCCTGCGCACGGCCATTGCGATACCCATGTAGTAATCATCTCTTGTGATCATGTTCCCTCCGCCCCGCTTTTAGCGAGCCCTCCGCACGATCGGCGGAGGACGTCGGGGCTCATCATATCCAGCTTGTTTGGAAAAAGCAAAACGTGGTAGGCACGAGGTCCATCTTGCACTGCAGCCCGGCCCGGCACGAACTTCTGCCGGGATTCGAACATCGAGCGCCGTCCCGACGTTTTAACAAGGAGTCAGATAAGGTGCTCCTGCGCCACCTCGTCAAACGTGCTTTTCTCCGTCGGGAGAACGAATTCGCCAGCGCGCGAGTAAATCGTCAATTCCGGCGAACAGCTCCTCCTTCGTGCCATCGTTCAGCAGCGCATAGTCGGCAAAGGCGATGGGCCCGCCTTTTTCAACGTTTTCGATTTCCGTGATGTCCCGCTCTTGAGCCTCCTGGAAGGTCAGGGGACGCTCCGGCCGCACCTTCAGCCGATGGTACCGCGTTTCTCTGGAAGTAAACACCAGAAGCAGGACGAGGTTTTCACCCAGCGCAGCCCTCAACGTCCGGTACTCACTCCAGCTGTAGAGGCCGTCGATAACAACCAGCGGGCTCTCCTCGAGTGCTTTGCGTATCGCCGGCAAGCACCGGCGAGCGCAGACGTCCATACCGTGGGTGGAGCGAAGTTCCTCCCTGACAGTCCTTTCGTTCGCCGGACTGAGGTCTAAACCTCGGCCAGCAATCTCGTCCACGACAACTTGGCCAAAACGGATAGCCGGAAAACCCAGGGACGCAAGGTAGTGAGACAGCTCACTCTTGCCTGAACCCGTCATTCCAACGACTGCCAGAATCATAGGTTGAAAGTCCCCTCTGTCGGGAGTCATTGCAGCAAAGATCCAGAGGTGGTAGCCACGCCACCTTCTCAATGCCGTGGGTTCGTGATATGCCAGCCCGGCGAAAGCCAACGGCACAACAACCGTGCCGTGGCTACACATTTTCAGCTTCTTCGACAGGCCGGTCAAGGTCCGGTTCGACGGTGACTACCGCGCGCGCATCGAATCCTATCCTTCGCCGTGCCTGAACGGCCACTACAATCTTGTTCCAGTAGACGAGGCCCCCTCGAACTTCAGCCCCGTCCTTCAATCGCACGGACACTCGCTTCAACGCATAGCTCAGTCTTGGAAACGTTTTGATTTTCTCCTGGATGGGCTTTGGCAATATGTACCGCGGGTGGCGCATACGTCGCGACGCTGTTAGTCGCGATGTATGCGCCCCTCGAGGGATATAATCTTCAGTCTAAGGGCGGTCGGCTGTATGAATTACTTGAACCCTGCCGATCTTGCCCCCCTGCAACCGCACCTTGATGCCGTGCGGGTGAAACGCGGACTTGGTGAGAAGGTCCTGGACAATCCCTCGGGTCAGTCTCCCTGTGCGTTGGTCCTCTTTCAGGACGACGGAGACGTCTGCTCCAGGCACCACGTCCCCTCGGTTCCGTCCATCCATGCCTTTACCCCCTGCACCCGTCGTCGATAGCTCACGCCACGAAAGGCGTGTCGTGCCTGCCCGCTACCCGG
>Ga0208692_1000745_pt1 | contig 21794 bp, 18 predicted proteins | sample June2015DPH_20_1_3_FD_184721 | JGI IMG/M metagenome (GOLD analysis project Ga0208692, IMG submission 184721) | Peatland microbial communities from SPRUCE experiment site at the Marcell Experimental Forest, Minnesota, USA - June2015DPH_20_100... | ecosystem: Environmental > Terrestrial > Soil >...
TCCGCGATGATTTTCACGGCCATCCTCACCCAGGCCCCGACCCCACCGGTGCGGCTGAACCCTGAACTTTCGCCCAAGCTGGAAGAAATCATCAACAAGGCGCTGGAGAAAGACCGAGACCTGCGCTGCCAGAGCGCCGCCGAGCTATGCACCGATCTGAAGCGACTGAAGCGCGACACGGAATCCAAGCGTGTAGGGGCGGGCCTTGTGCCCGCCCCCATACAATCGGTGTCCGTCCCGCCAGGGCGGGAGCGCCCACGAGGGGCGCCCCTACGAAAACGCTGGAAGGTTCTTGTTCCCGCTGCCCTGATCCTTGCCGCTGCTGCCATCGGGGGAACACTCTACTTCCGCTCGCGCCAAGCCACGACCCGCCTGACCGACAAGGACACCATCGTCCTCTCCGATTTTGACAACAAGACCAATGACAGCGTATTCGACGACACGCTGAAGCAGGGGCTCTCGGTACAGCTTGAGCAATCGCCCTTTCTCGCCCTGGTTTCCGAGCGCAGGGTAAATGAGACATTGAAGCTGATGGGCCGTCCGGCCGGTGACCGGCTGACGCCGGAGGTCACACACGAGGTCTGTCTGCGCACGGGCAGCAAGGCCATGCTGGCCGGCTCGATTGCGGGGCTGGGCAGCCAGTACGTGATTGGCCTGAAGGCGGTGAACTGCAGCACGGGCGATGTGCTGGCCGAGGCGCAGGAGCAAGCGGCGGGCAAGGAAGCGGTTCTGAAGGCTCTGGACGCTGCGGCAGTCAGCTTGCGGAGCAAACTGGGCGAGTCGCTCAGCTCCGTGCAGAAATACGCCACGCCGGTGGAGGAAGCAACCACGCCATCCCTGGAGGCGCTGAAAGCCTTCAGCCTGGGACTAAAGACGCTCAATGCGAAATGGGTCACAGCCGCGCTGCCGTTTTTCAAACGGGCGGTGGAGCTTGACCCGAATTTTTCCGTGGCCTATGCCGTGATGTCGGTAATCTACGCCTCCCTGAGCGAAGACGGGCGGTCGGTGGAGAATATACGCAAGGCTTACGACCTGCGGGAGAAGGTAAGCGAACGGGAGCGGTTCTTCATCGAGGGGCAGTACTATATTATTGCGACGGGAGAGCTGGAGAAGGCGGCGCAGCCCTACGAGCTGTGGCAGCAGACCTACCCAAGAGACGCCGTGCCTTACAGTGTGCTGGGAGGCATTTCCGGGACGCTGGGAAACTGGGAAAAGGCATTGGAGGAATGGCGAGTGGCGCTGCGCCTGGAGCCAAATGCTGTGTACAACTATCGCAACCTTGGCCTCGCCTACACGGCCCTCAACAGGCTGGATGAAGCAGAGGGGGTGTACAAGCAGGCGGAGGAGCGCAAGCTGGAGAGCGAGGGCCTGCTCGTGAGCCGCTACCAGTTGGCTTTTATGAAGGGCGATGCGGCGCAGATGGCGCAGTTGGCCTCAGCCGCCATGGGCAAGCCGGGCGCGGAAGACATAATGCTGGCCACGCAAGCGGACACGGAAGGTTGGTACGGCAAGCTGAAGAACGCGCACGAGCTGACCGGGCGGGCGATGGATTCAGCCCAGCACAACGACGCCAAAGAGGCGGCCGCAGCCTATCAGGCAGCGGCAGCGCTGCGCGAGGCCGAAGCGGGAAACCGGGAGCAGGCGCGTGCCGAGGCCCATGCGGCGGTGAAGCTGGCCCCGAACCGCGATGTGCGGGCCATGGCGGCGCTGGCCCTGGGGCGGGCAGGCGACACGGCAGGGGCGGAGAAGTTGGCGGCCGAACTTGCAAAGACCTTCCCGCTGCACACGATAGTGCAGAGGTATTGGCTGCCCGCCATCCGGGCGGGGGTCGCCCTGGAACGCCAAGACCCGAACCGGGCAATCGAACTATTGAAGGCGGCGAGCACGGGCGAACTTGCCCTAGCAACGAACGTCACGATATTCCTGTGCCCCACTTATTTGCGTGGGGAAGCCTATCTCATGCTCCACGACGGCAACCGAGCGGCAGCGGAATTCCAGAAATTCATCGACCACCGAGGACTGGTGGTGAACTTTCCCTGGGGCGCGCTGGCCCGCCTCGGACTGGCCCGCGCTTACGCCCTGCAGGCGGGTCTTCCTGTAGCGGCGGTCTATGACCGCCGAAAAGAAGACGGTGCTCGCAGAGCGCCGCTACAGCCTGACGCCCTCGCCAAGGCCCGCGCCGCCTATCAGGACTTCCTCACCCTCTGGAAAGACGCCGACCCGGATGTTACTATCCTGAAGGAAGCCAAGGCGGAGTACGCAAAGTTGAAATAATCCCCGCGCTCCGACCCTCGCTTCCAGGACCTCCAGCGCGGCATGAATTTCCAGTCGTAAGGGCAGGCTACAGGTTTCAGTTGTCAGGGATTCGAGGTTTGGAGTCAGGGGAAAGGCAGCAGGCAGAAGGCAGGCAGAGACAACGAGAATGGATACCACGGCGGCGGTCCCCGTTCCCAATCCGTTTATGCCTCATCCCAACTTCAGTGATGAGGTGAACCGGAACATCGTGCAGTCGGAGATCGAAGGTGGTGTGTACCTGGACGAGCTCTGCGAGGGCGCGGTGTTGGAAGTTGAGACGCAGCATCATGGGTACACCATCGTCATTCGCGGGCGCGGTCGGGAGCTGATCTCCGGCCATCCGAAATACTGTCCTGATCCCGTCCCGGTGAGGATCGCAGGATCAACGTGGGGTGGCTCGATGCTGAAGGTGCGGTTTATCGGGCGAGGCATGCGCCTGGAATTCCGGCACCCAGTATTTCGGACCATCATAACGTCACGGATTGTGGACATCCGGGCCTCGGAGCAGCTCGTAAGCGACGCTTGAGCGGCCAGGAAACTGACCGTGCGCCACATGCTTTCAGGACCTGCTGCGTCGCATGAACTTCCCGCCGCAAGGTCGCCCGCGGCCCTTGGCTCTCCCATTTCTTACGTGCGCCTCCCGATTCGATTCCGTTCCGCAAATGCGCAGTTGCGCAATCGACTGGCATAAATAACAACAAGGGAACACAGCCCTTCCGACCACCTGTGCCAGATTGTGCCTGTGAAACAAGCTTTGCGCCGAGTGGGGCAAGTCAGCCGATTCCTGACGGGAAGCCGACTCATCATTACCAATCCATTCTGTGCGCCCAGCGCCCGTGAGTTTCACTGCGACCTTTAGGGAAGTTCTGCTTTGCAGCCGGGACCACTTCGCGGTTGATCCAGCACAGAGAGGTGTTGCCGCAGATGGCACTTCCGCGAACCCCCTCCCCTCCTTGAACTCCTCCCAATAGACCCGGTAGCGTAACTTCTTTTGTGTAAATTGGGATTTGAAGAGAGGAGGCAGGGTGTACTTTTTCGGGGGCGACTAAACCCACCGAAGGAGGTACACCCTGATGCGAGAACAGGAAGTCCTCGACGGAGGCCGTCTTAAGCTTTCCTGTGAAGAGAGAAAAGCGTTCTTTAAAGAAGACTTGCGCGACCAGGTGCGGGGCGGAGGGAAGCGGCAGACACTCTTCAAACCACCGTCGCGGGACTGCGCCACAGGCGGTTCCTCACGGAGCTAATTCTTGCGGCCTTTCCGATGCTCGGAGCTGTCGGGGGGATCGTGCTGTGGCGCCGCCACGTCGCCTCGGCCGGTCGACTAGTTCAGTAGAGCACCGCGCTCTCTCCCTCTTGGGCAATCCGCTTGTCGAAAAAGGCCACAATCTTGTCGCGCCTCGCCATCACCGCCTTGACTTGATCTTTGGTGAGATGGGGCTTGGTTTTCTCCAGGACGTCAGCCTCTTTGAGCTGACGCAGGCTTGCCAGCAACTGGCGGTCGCACATCCCCAAGTGCCGAGGCTCCAGCAGGTCATGATATGGGCGGAACGCTAGGGAAAAATCGATTATCCAGAGTTTCCAGTCCTCTGTGATCAGCATGTTGGTTGCGTTCCGGTCGGTGTCATAAATGAGTTCGCTGAACACCCACATTTTGCTTACTTGCTTGTTCCAGGCGCTCCGGTCGGGTGGCTGGATATGGTTTTTCCTGCGAGTCGCCTCGTCCATTTTTGACGGGACCCACCAGGACAACGAGCCACTGTCCCCCTTCCATTTCCGTTGCACGTATACCGGGATCATGTCACCGATTCCGAGCAGCTTGGCGAGCTCGTAGGCGGCAATATTGAAATGGTACGAATTGCGAAATGTGGGCTCGGTGCCTCCCTCCATTTGCACATTGCTTTTGCTCTCGTCGATAGATTGGAAGGATGCATCATGAGTCAGCTTGCCGTCGCTGAGGGTAAGCCGCCACGGCGAGGTCACACCATTGGAGGTATGCTTGAAATTGATGACCTTGGCTTGGAGCAGGAATTGCTTTATCTCTTGCTCGGTGAGATTAGGTTCCTGCGCCGCAGCTTGAGAAAGAACCGCCAGGCATAATACGACAACGCCCCGACTCACATGGAACAGTGCTTTACGCATGAAGCGCCTCCTTACAGTTTTCGTGATAGGACTGCATATAGGGTAGAACTTTGCCAATTCAAAATCAACAGGAGTTCAATAAACCTACGCGGGAAGTGGCAATCGCATGAACCCTCGCATCACCAGGTAATAGGTGTAAGATTGCATTGCTCAGATGGCATAAGCCCGTCCGGATGAGCCGCTGAAGCATCGGGTTTAGCTCATCGTTGGAAATGCGAATCTACTCCGCAAGCCATTGGAAATGCGCCGACGACGGAGTGGATTCCTCCCGCCATGGGGGGACGGGAATGACCAGTGTCCCGAAAGGGATCCCATTCCAAATGACACCAGCATCCGATGGTCCTATTGCCTCAAAAAGGTCTTGACAACGGGGTACACTTTATGATGTATAGAGCCGAGGATATGGCTTGGCCGGTCGGTGGCCCTCAAATTCCTGCCCCAGCAGTTGGCCAAGGATGCGCAAACGCTGGAGAGGAAGTTTATCTGAAGGACTACGCGACGGTGCCGGAGGCCCGGCAGGGACTGGGGCGGCACTTCACCTTCTATGACCAGGAGCGTTTGAGGCGAGACATTAGTCTACTCTGCGCAGGGAAGACCCTCTCGGAGCGAGGGAAGGAGTGTTTGATGTGGCACCGACGTAGTCCGCTTACATTGGCCGCGTTATTGTGGCTGACCGTCGCCTGTTTAGCTCAGGCACCCAATCAAGGTAGCCAGCGCAGTGAACCAAACCTCACGGAAGAGCAGAAGAGTGAATTCCTGCTGCACGCCAACGTAGTGAACAGCAAACAGCTCGGCAAAGGGATCACACATCCTTGGCGATTGACGCTGAGCAATGGGGAACTAACCCACGACGCGGCCTTTCAACCCGTTGATGAATACAAGGCCAAAATGACATTCCAAAACGGGCATGAAGAATACAACTTCGTCGACTCGTACCATTACAACATCGCCGCATACCAGTTGGCCAAATTGCTGGGCATGAGTGACATGGTCCCGGTATATGTGGAGCGCCGCTGGAACGGCCAGACTGGTGCGCTGAGCTGGTGGATCCCTTGGAAGTGGGATGAGGCGATGCGGCATCAGCAGCATTTAAGTGCGCCGGACGCGGACGCCTGGAACAAACAGATGTACAAAGTGAGGGTTCTCGATCAGCTCTTCTACGACAGCGACCCCAACCTCACCAACGTCTTGATCACGGAAGATTGGAAGATCTGGAGAATTGACTTTACCCGCGCCTTCCGGCCGATCCACGACTTGCAGGACCCCAAGGATCTGCTGCAATGCGACCGGCGGTTGCTGGAGAAGCTGCGTCAGTTGAGCTACGACGAGGTTCTGGACAAGACGAAGCCGCACCTCACCAAGTCGGAGGTCAAGGCGGTGATGGCACGGCGGGACAAGATTGTGGCCCATTTCGAGAAGCTCGTTGCCCAAAAGGGCGAGGGTGCAGTGCTATACTAGCCCTGTTCCAATTTAATGAGCCTGTGCTCGGACCCTTGCTCTCAAAGCCCTCCGTTGTCCACGGGCAACGGAAACCGCCCAAGAGGGTTTCGCTTCGTTGGGCGCCAGTTCTGCACTGTGTTGATAAGGAGGAATCCCCAGAGTACAAATGCGCCGAGAGCCATTCCGCTCCATGCCGGCGCACAATCAAAGGAGAATGCTATGAATAAAGTGATCGTTATACTGCTGGCTGCCGTGTTTGCGGCAGCAGGACTCACCACCCAGAAAGCCACGGCCCAGGAAACGCAAGAGAAGAAGGCGACCGCTGTGAAGGCAGCCCGTTGGCACGGCCGCATCGTCAGGATGGACAAGGATCTGTCCACTTTGGACGTCCGCAGGCAAGGCATCATGAAGACGATCTACTATGACAGCTCGACCAAGTGGACCCAGGGAGGGAAGATTTTGGAAATGAGCGGATTCAAAGAGGAGGATGACGTGATTTGCACGGGCACGTACGATGAGAAGGGCAAGTTCCACGCCACCCAAATCGATCTGCGGCGTCCATAGCGGGCTCACTTCCCCCGTGGCAGTTCTCGCAGGGAGGGAAAGCGCACGGGTTGCGCTGTCAGAGGAAAGTAGAGCGCTGCGGTTCCCAGCATAGTGGAAAGTCGCTGCTGGCATAAACGAAGGGGCGCGTCAGCTACTTGAAGCTGGCGGCAAGAACACGTTCATAATTGCTCCGGCGGGAGTGGACTTCTCCCGCTGAAGCTCTCGTGAGCGAGGGTGTAGGTGTGGAATCTTCCATGGCCGCTGCTTACTGGTTTTGGCCGCGTCGGTCTACTTGGCTGCCCCAGGCCTCGTCGTCGTAGCGAATGGGCAGACCCCCGGGACTGAACCAGACTTCACCGAAGAGTAACAGAGAAAATTCCTCCGGCACGCCAAGATAGTCAACAGCAAACAAATCGGCAAAGGTGTCACCAGCTCCTGGCGATTGACGCTGAGTGACGGCACGCTGACCCACGATGCCGCCTTTCAAGCAGTTGACCAACGCAAGAAGTACATCGCCGACGAAATCATCGTCCCAAGACCGAAGTAAACTCTTTTTGCTGATCGCGCGGGCTGGGGGCCGGCTGGGCGCTCACGCCGCGCCGCCGGCCGCCATGCCCACCAGGGCGCGGAGAACGCCACGGGTGAGATGAAAGTCTTCCGCCATGGCATCATAGAAGTCTTGCTGCTCGATGCGCAACGCACGAACCGGCTGGCTCGCCACGGCTGATTTGGGTTGGAGAGCGCCCGCCAAAAGGGAGAGTGCCCCGACCACCTGAGGACCCTGGAGGGTGCGCTCCCAGTTCGGTTCGCCTGCCAGCGTCACTTCACCTTCCAATAAGACGAACATGGCGTCCGCGGGGTCCCCCTCGATGAACAGCGGTTGGCGCGCCTCGAAATCAACTTCCTGAGCGATCGCCGCGAGGCGCGCCAGGCTCTCGGTGGGAACGTGGTGGAACATGGAGGTCTTGCGCAGGTAGTCGACCTTTTCCAGGATCGTCAGCATCATGGCTCCTTAAGCGGCAAGTGAGGCGTCCAAGCGCCTACAGGTCCATTGCCACGTCTCGGCCAATAGCGGATCGGCCTCGCATCGCATCTGCCGGACATCACCGCATAATTCCGTGAGGCATAGCTCTCCGACAGTATACAACGTGCAGGCACATAACCAGCGGTCGGCGGAGTGGATCAGAATGCGCAGGGCCTCGGCTCTGGAATCGACGTGTGTATGGCATAGTCGCCGCGCGAAGGCGAGCCGCTCCTCCAGGGTAATTTCCGGGTCCAGGGCGTAATGGAGCCGTTGATAGAGGTCCTGCCGGAGAGAATGCTCCAGGACCTCCAGAGCGTTGGCGCGCAATTGCGCGCGGCCCGACGCGAGGCCGACATAGGCGTTATGGATATCTTGGGGGGAATAGAGGAGAGCCAGCAGGCGAAAGAGGCGCTCGAACTCGTATTCCATGCGTTCGCGCAGCGCACAGGTCAAAAGAGGCTCGCTGCCCAGTGGATGCTGCGCCGTGCTGGCGACCGGGTCGAGCGCGGCCAGAACCTGGAATGAGCGGTAGTATCCCATCAACTCAGCCTCGAGCAGGTCGGCGAAAAGTTGATGGGTTGGAACCAAAGCGGGGTTGAGTCGGCGCAGTTTATTGAGCGCCTTGAGAACGTCGAAACGCAGGCCTGGATCGCTCTGAACGAGGCAGTTGGTAAGGGCCGTCGCGGACTCCGGGAGCGGAATGCGAGCCAGCACGTGAGGGATCTGCTTGCGGGTCGGCAAGGGAATGGAGGGATCTTTCAAGTAGTCCTGGAGCGTGCCCAAAGCGCGGTCGCCGTATTGGACCAGCGCCGCGCGCGCCGCCACCATCAGGCGCGGCTCTCCCAGCTTCTCGATCACTAAAGGCAGGAACTCGCGGCCCTGGATTTTACCCGCGCTCAGTAATGCCTGCTCCGCCACTTCCGGATCCTCATCGCGCAAAAGCTTTAACAACTCGGAGTGCAGGGCAAAAGGCGGGGGAATCATACCCAGTACCCTCGCTGCCTCGGCACGCGAGGGGGCGGCGTCAGGGCCGGTCTGCGCCAGCATTTCATGGAAGATGAGTCCCGTCGCGGCCGAGAAGTGCGGGTCTCCGGTTCGCACCAAGTAAACCACTATAGCGCCCTGAAGCGCGTAGGTGGGAAAATCGTACTCGGCGGTGAGAAGGCTGAGGGGATCGCGCCCTGCATGCACCACCAGATAGCGCAGCGCTTCGGTGCGGACATCGAAGTTTTCGTCACCCACCATCCCTTCTACTTGGGGAAGGATCTCGCGGTCGCCGCCTTCAGCGAGCAGGCGAAGAGCCTGCCGCCGAACGGCGGGGGAAGCATGTTCCAGGAGACCTCGCAGCGCCGGGTGCCAGCCTGTCTCGCGGCCCACTTCAAAGAGGCTCAGGCCGTAAAGCACTTGCTGCTCGCCACCCCGCTCCAGAGCGTGCGCGAGCACTTCGGTGGTGGTCGAGTCGAGGATGCCGGCAGCGGTGCGTTCGGGATCGAGCGTGCGTCGCTCGATGGCCCTCCGCAAGACCTTCAGGTATTCGCCGCGCACCCCGTAGGCAATGCCCAGCCAGGCGACCAGGAACACCAAGTTCACCAGACTCACTCGTCCCGGGCTGAGCTTGAGTCCGGTGGCGAAGAGCAAGAGCGCCACGCCCGCCACGCCGTCTGCCGTCCGCCAAACGAAGCCATCGATGAAGGATTTGATCTGGTTTTTGACGTCCGGCGGCACCACGGGCAAGTAGAGGAGTTCGGTGGAGGACTTGTCCAGCGAGTAGCGCAGCAGGTTGTGGCTGCCTTTGAGGATGCAGGCGGTGAGCAACATGGGAGCCGCCAGCACTCCCAGGCTGCCGGCGATAAAGACCACCGGCAACACGAAGAGCGTCACGCGGATGCCAAACCAACGTAGCAGGCGCCCGGTGAGCAGCATCTGGAGCAGAAAGGCGGCGAGCCCTGCGTAGCCATTAAAGCGGCCGAAAAAGGCCGCCAGCGCCGCTTTGTCCGCGCCATAACTGGCCTTGGCGATCACTTGGAATTGATAGGTGAGGATCATGGTGGAGGCGCAACCGACCGCGATCAAGGCGGTGATCAGAAGCAGGTAGCGGGAATTTTGGATATACGCCCACATTTGACGGAGATTGCGAGGCACGTCCCGATCCGCACTCACGGCTAGGTTCACTCCTGCCAGCCGATGCCGGGTAGACTGGAAGAGAAAGTGGACAAGCGTCGCGCAACTGGCCAGACACAGAACCATGACCAGCAGGAGCGTTTCGGGACGCACACGCCCGTGGCGAAGCGCGTCGGCCGTGATGAAGCCTGCGCAGGGTCCGCCGAGGACGGCTCCAGCGCCGATGAAGCCGAAGATGCGGCGGGCTTCGCGTGTGGTCAGCGCGAAGTTCGCCAGCGTCCATCCCATGGTGGGCCCCATCGCTCCCGTCATGTACACCCAGATGTAAATGAGCAGGTAGACCCACTTGCCCGAGGAACGCGTCAGCCACCAGAACAGCGCGAAGGAAGAGGCGAAGAACAAGAGCGAACCGATCATCAGGAATTCCATCCGGATGCGGCGCGAGAGCCGGATGTACACCGATGCGAAGACGCCGACCACGATGGCGGTGGCGATCATGGCGTGGGGGAGGGACTTGGGATAGGCATTCAGGAAGAGACTCACGCCCACCGCCTGACCCATCACGTAGCAGCCGATGATCAGGAATAGGTAGATAAAGAGCAGCGAGGCCGGCGTGAACTCGTTGCGGCGAACATTGAGCGCGTTCTCAAGGTAGTTGGTCACGGCGACTGCTTTTGGGGGGCTTCCCCGGAGCCGGCGGCGGGGGAGGTTCCGCCCGCTTGCGGGACCCGCAGGACCACCGGCTCGCGGTCAGCGTACCAGGCGGTGAAGCGTCCGTTCTGGATCTCCAGGGCCGAAGCGCGGCCCCCGAAAACCTCTCGATTCATCCCCGTGTCAATCAGAAAGACTCGGTTGTCGAAGCGGGGAACGATATCGAACTTGGGCCGCACGGTGTGGCCGGCGACGAGGTAGTGCGCATTGAGCCGGGCCAGCACCGCGTCGACGCCACTTTTCAAGTTGGCTTCGGGTTCCAGGGCGAGCCCCCGATACCAGATCGGACCCTCCGGAGAAAGGATTAACCAATTCTGTAGGCCGAGCAGCCTGTGCATGAGTTCCGCGGCTTCGGGGTCCTCCACCTGCCCGCGGGCTTGCATCCACATCCACTCCTCCTGGACCTGGCGGGTGGCTTCGTCCAGCTTCATATAGCGCCAAATGATCTTCTTGGCGCACAGCGACTGCCAGAGGGAATCGAAGTCGGCGATCTCGCCGTGGACGCGCTGGTTCAATTCCCCGATGTTCTTGAAGTTGAGGGTGGGACTCAGGCCCCCGTGCACAAACAGCACGTCACCCAATTGCAAGACCGCATCGTGATTGCGCATCCATCGCCCATACAGGCCCAACGGGTCAAAGGCGTCGTGGCGCTCAAAAAAGCCCAACGGGTGATCGGCCATCCACTTCTGTCGCCCGGCCTCGTCGTCCGAATACAGCGTGTGATGATGAGCGCTATGCTCGGAGACAAATCTCATGTATTCGCGGTAAGCCTCGTCGCGCCTCTTCGCCGATTGGTCTGACACGAAAGCTCCATAATCCTCGTCCGCGACGTAGCGCAGATCCCCCATGAGGTTCATCACTTCATGGTTGCCCAGCAGAGGAACAACGCGCCCGTTCTGTTCTTTCGCCTGGCGCTCCAACTCCATGATCAGGTCCAAACATTCGCGCGTTCTTTTTCCCCGGTCCAGGACGTCCCCGGTCTGTACCAGAACGCTTGAGCCACCGATCCATTGACGGTTCGCGTCGATCAAGCCGGTGCGCTGCAGAATGGCGACGAATTCCAGGTATGCTCCGTGGACATCGGCCACGGCAACAACGCGCTCCTGCCCGGCGGTGCGAACCGCCGGCACGAGCAACAGGATTAGGAAGCAACTGGTCCTCCAGACAAACGACCCTGTTTTTGTGTCCATGACGCGGGCGAGCCTCCTCAGCTCTCTCTGTGCTGCAACTCTAGCCTTCTCGGTTTCTGATTGCAAGCAATTCCGGCCCGGCAATGTTGGCCTCGTGCGGTCGAGTGGGACTGCGAAAAATGCACCTTGCCTCGCTCCTGATTGCCCCGTTTGAGCACGCGGCTTCCTAGTTTCTCGGGCCAGTTTGTGGGCCATGGCGGTGATGGCTTTGGGTGCCCCAAGACGAGCGCGCAGGCGGCGGAAATTGGCCCCCAAGGCACTCTGGCTGCGCAGCAGACTCCAGGCTGCCAGCCGCAAGCTGGAAAGTATGGCGCGTACCAGTACGTCGCCACTTTCTCGCCTCGCTTCCCTACCACGGGATAACCCACGGGAAACGTCACCTGCCCCAATATGTGCAACCGTTCGCATTCCTGACCCACAGAGACCGTGACCTCGGGCGCCTCCTGCGCCAGCAGCACCGGCCGCACGTAGCCGTTCACCACCGGAACGCGAAAGGGGATGCCCGCGATCGTCAATTCCGATCCCTGCCACAGAAGGAGGTCGAGCAAGCGCTCGACGCTCGACTGCATGACCATCTGCGATTGGCCTATCGCCTTGCCGCCCCATTCTGTAAAGGTGAGCGGCCGGCTGGGCCCGTCGAACTCCGCTTCCCTGTTGAAATCATCGACGTTAAACGTATAGGGATGCTGGTCAAAGAAATCCATTCCGGCTTGCTCGAAGATGGGCTTCGCTTTCTCCTTAGGCATGCTATTCGCCGCAGAAACCAATCGGCCGATCGGATCGAGCTTATTGCAAATCTCTTTACCTTCGCGCAAGAACTCCAAAGTAAGTTGACATTCATTGGAGAGCAGCCAGGCAAAAACCGAGGGGGAATTCCAGTCGCGCCGGATCGTCTTTTCCATGATCCGGTAACCCAACTCAACCATGGAGCGCGGCATCTTGTCGAAGTCCATGCCCCAGTAACCGGGCTCTTCACTCACCAGCAGACCCAACTCATCGGCCAGTTCGACCACGTAGCGGTGGTGTGGGTATAGGTAATGGCATCGAAGTGTAGAATCGCACGCTCGTGCCCGGAAAGCTCGGGCAGGAGAAACTGCCGCTTGAGGTGATAGCAGCCCGAGGGCCGCAGCGAAGAGGGCACTTGGACGACGTCATACAATTCCCCGTCAATCCGCCGTTCCCACTGACCGTTCAGGTCGACGCGCGAGCGTGCCCCCGCCGCAGCTTCTGCCGGCTTGGACTCGGACCTTCCAGGGCCCGCGACACGGCCGGCAAAACCGCGCACCCACTCAGCGTGGCCACAAATTTCCGGCGACTAACCACAGTCTATTTACCTCACTTTGTCGATGTTCCTCATCCGCATTTCCGATTTTTGATTGCTGATTGCCGATTGACAACGGACTAAGTTGGCGCGCTACTTTTTCAATCGGCGACCGGCAATCGGCAATCGACAATCACCAATCACAAATCACCAATGTCAGAAGAACTTGATATTGAGGGCAATGAACACGCTCAAGACGACGATGGCATAGAATCCCGGCGTGCGATACCAAGGGGTAGGATCCTTTTCCTTTATCGCCCCGGAATAAACCAACCCCTTAAGTTTTTCCGCCTGGGGAGCTTCAGTCAGGAAGCTGAGAACCACAGTCACCGCCAGTCCTGCAACGAGTCCCCATACGGCCGTCCAAATATTCGACGCCATGGGAGAAGTAAACTTCAGCACGCCCAGCCGGTAGAGCACGTACTCGAGGGTTGCTCCGGAGAGCCCTGCGACCATTCCGTAAAACCCGGCAGTCGCCGACGGGCGCTTCCAGAACATGCCGAGGAAAAACACGATAAAGAAAGGTGAGATAAATAAGATCGCGATGAGTTGCATGTAATCCATCAGGTTGTTGAAGTACAGGACGATGTAGGACGAGGCGCAGGCAATACAAGTGCCCACCACGGTGGCCATCTTCCCCACCCTCAGGTAATGGTGGTCAGGGCGGTTTTTCACGAAGTAAGTCTGGTAAATGTCATACGTGAATACCGTGTTGAAGGCCGTAATGTTGCCGGCCATCCCGGACATGAAGCTGGCCAACAGCGCCGTTAACCCCAGCCCCAGCATCCCACTGTGATAGTAGCGACCCATGAGAGTCGGCAAAGCCAGGTTGTAGTTTCCTTTGACGATCGAGGGGGCAATGGCGAGGGCGAGCATTCCCTGCACCGTCACGATCGCCGGGAATAGCATTTTGGGAATTGCGGCCACCAGCGGGGTCTTTCTCGAAGAAGCCAAATCCTTGGCGGCCAGGGCGCGTTGCACGAGCAGGAAGTCAGTGCACCAATACGCCGGAGAAGCACACAAGCCTAAGCCCACGACCATCACCCACCAAGGCACACCCAGCGGATCGCCGGGGCCGGCCATGCCTTTCCAGGTGTGCAGATACTGCTCCGGTAGTTTGGCCACCAGTCCGCTCCACCCGCCTACCTCGTGCAGCCCGAGGAAGGTCAAGGGCAAGAATCCAATGACAATAAGAAAAAACTGAAGGAACTCGTTGTAAATGGAGGAAGAGAGTCCGCCCCAAAAAACAAAAAGCAGCACCACCCCGCTGGCCAGCAGCACGCTGGTAGTGAATGGCCAGCCCAGCATGCTGCGGAAAACCACCGCAAAAGCAAACATGTCGATTCCCGACATCAGCACGGTGACCGTGGCGAAGCTGAAAGCATTGAGGATGTGGGCGCGATGGTCATACCGCATGCGCAAATACTCAGGAACGCTACGCAGGCCGTTCTGGTAGTAGTAGCGCACCATGAACAGGCCTAGAAAAACCATGGCCGGGATGGCTCCGATCCAGTACCAGTTATTCGTCCTCATGCCATACTTTGCGCCATTGGCGGTATGGCCCATCACTTCCAGCGCCCCCAGGTTTGCCGACATAAAGGCAATGCCGGTGATCCAGTGAGGGAAGGAACGCTTCGACAAGAGGAAATCCGAAGAGGTTTTCATCTTGCCCTTGAGCCAGTAGCCAACCCCGAGTACGGCGACGAAGTAGGCGATGATGATGGCAAAATCGAGCGGACCGAGTTTCATGAGCATGGCGATTCCTTGTCAATCTGCCGCGAGAGCGCGGAATTCAACCCGAATTCGTAATCAGAATGACAGCATGACAGGCGAGCGCAAGGATGTCACGCCGAGCAGCGCAATCGTTCCGGTGGATGCATCAGCAAGGACGTTGCATGGCCAGGATTCCTCCCACATGCAGCGGCTCGAGCATAATAACAGTGATGGCGTCCTCTCGCAGCGACTCGGCAAACTGCTGCTTGGAGGAGAGCCTTTCCCCGGTTCCCACCGGCACATCCACGCGCCTCGCCACCTCGATGGCGGCATGGATATTCCTATTTGGCAAAGTCCTGAGGCGTACGCGGGCAGCGATACCAGCCGGTGGCGTAAGCGCAAATCTTCTCATGGTAACGGCTACCCAGCAGGTTGTAGATGGGCTGACCCAAGGCCTTCCCGATGATATCCCAGCAAGCGAGCCGGTCGCCCCGGTGTGAGTCCCGAAGCCAGCCACCTGATACGGAAGATGGCGGAAGCCAATCCACTTTGGGGAGCACCGCGTATCCACGGGGAACTACTCAAGTTGGGAATCAACGTCTCCGAACGCACGGTCTCAAGGCTCATGCCCAAGCGACTCAAATCCCCGTCGCAGACCTGGAAGGCTTTCCTGAACAACCATATCCAGGATCTGGTCTCGATCGATTTCTTCACGGTTCCGACCGCCACGTTTCGCGTTTTATTTGTATTGGTCGTGCTGGCTCATCACCGCAGCCGGACTCACTTAGGACTGGCCAAAGACACCCCAGAACCGAGGGCCGTTCAGCCGCCCGAGATGGGAGATATTACTGATTCCATTATTGGCGAACCACCGGACACAGAGCCTTCGCCAACTGTCCAATCATTTGCTGGACATTAGAAAGGCTTCCTTTCGAATCGTTGCCGGGATTGTTTCCCGCAGCGAGGCCTCGATTTCCCAATGGTCGAAATCGTCAAGGCGCTCACGCAGGCTGACCTGAATGTGCTCGGAGATGGCGCGCATCGCGCGTTGCGGGTCCTGCTCCGCAATGGCACGCACCACTTCGGAATGCCGACGGTGGATGTCCTCCAGCAACGGCGTCGTGTGCCCCTGACGCCGAATCGCAAAAATCCGGGTCAGCAGGCGTGTTTCGTTCACGACCTTCAGTATGCGAGGGTTTGTAGCCAAGCGCATCAGTAGCGTGTGAAAGCCGAGGTCATAGGCCACAAACCGGTGCATTTGCTCCTGGTCTAGCCCAGACTTACCCGATCGATCCAATTCGTCCTTTAGTGTCAGAATTGCATCTGTCAGACTCTGTAGCTTGTCGAGATCCGCCCGCCGCAGGAGCTGGCGCGCGGCCTTGCCCACCGCATAGACCTCGAGTGCTTCCCGCAACTCGTACAGCTCAATGGTGTCTTGGCGCGTAAGCTTTACGACCACGGCTCTGCGGTTTGGGCTCTGCTCTAATAGGCCTTCGGCGGCTAACTGTCCGAGCGCTTCGCGGATTGGGGTGCGACTAATTCCAAGTTCCTTGGCGAGTGAAAGTTCGGAAATGGCTTGACCGGCACTCAGTTCTCCGGAGGCAATTCTCCGCTGAATATGGAGATAGGCCCTTTCGCGAACTGAAGACTTGGGGGTACGGCGACGGTGGCCCACCTTCCTGTCCATATGGTTGATCTCCCGAGCCGAAGAGTGATTGGCTGCCTAAGAACAGCCCGCCTCGTCCAAATACGTTTTCAATATACACCATAACGTCAAATCTGCAACCAGAAAAATTTCTGTTGACATCCAGAATTCATCTGTATACCATCTGTCGACAGTCTCGCCTCTGCGAGACACGTCAAATGTCGATTCATCGTTCACCAAAGGAGGAGTCATGAAGATTACGAATCCGCAAAAGGACAAAACTCTGAGCCTACGAATGCCTTGGAGACTCCTACATTTGCCGCCAGATTTTTGCCTCGTAAGATGGGGTCTCCTCGCGCTCGTTTTCTTTCTTATCCCCGTGCCGGCTTGGTCGCAGGCAGTGGGGGCGATTGTGGGGACCGTCACGGATCCGAGCGGAGCAGTCATCCCGCGCGTCAAAGTAACGGCCATCCGTATAGACACCGGAGTCTCCCAATCAACCGTTACGAGCGGCGCCGGAACTTACACTATTCCCAGCTTGGTGGTCGGCACTTATTCCGTCACCGCAGAGGCCACGGGCTTCAAAAGCGGAACGGCCACGGGAATCACTCTGGACGTCAGCCAACAGAGAGAAGTGGATTTCAGGCTCGCCCTGGCGGGAGTCGCCTCCACGGTGGAAGTGACTGCCGCCCCGCCTCTGCTGAACACGACCAACGGCTCGCTCGCCGGTCTGGTATCAGGGGACCAAGTCCAGACACTCCCCCTGAACGGGCGGAGCATCGGCAACCTGATCATGTTGCAGCCGGGCATGGCCCCAGATACCGGCCATATGGGGTGGCTGAGCCCGATGTGGATCGGTAACGGCAATCGTGGGGAAACCTCGGTCGCGACCCTGGACAATGCCGACGCTACCGACCGGGAGATGGGCACCATCCAGTTCTGGAACTTCAACCTCGATGCCATCGCTGAGTTTAAGGTGCAGCAGAATAATTACTCGGCCCAGTTTGGGCAAGGCGCGGGCACCATTACGCAGCTTGTGAGCAAAACGGGAACCAACCAATTTCACGGTAGCGCTTTTGAGTTTGTGCGCAACAGTGTCTTCGACGCGCACAATGCCTTCTCGACGACGGCGGTCCCCCCGCTGCAAAGGAACGAATTTGGTGGGACGTTCGGCGGGCCGATCAAAAAAGACAAGACCTTTTTCTTTGTCGAGTACGCCGGCTTCCGCCAACTGTATGGGGAACCAACCATCATGAAGGTCCCAACTGCGGCCGAGTGGCAAGGCCAAATTACGATAACGGACCCCAACAACCCAAAGTTGCAGGATCAGCTCCAGGTGCCGCTGAATTCCGTTGCCCAGGGGGTCCTCGGCAAATATCCGCAGCCGAATCAGCCCAATGGGATATATGGAGCTAACACGCTCAATGTCTTGTTCAAGCAGCCAACCCCCGCCGACCAATTCTCGGTGCGCCTCGATCAACATTTCTCTGAAAAGGACACCCTCTTCGGGCGTGCCTCTTATATTAACAATTTCATTAAAGATCGGAACCCGTTAGCGGCGATTGAAGACCCTTCTTTCGCCTCCGAGAAGCTGAACGAGCCGCGTAACTATTCGCTCAGCGAGACGCACATCATCTCACCCACCCTGCTCAATACCTTCACATTCACTCTCAACCGGCGGCTCGAGGGAATCCTGCCGGTGTCGCAAGCTTTGACTCTGACCTCTTTTGGCGACGGCAGTCTATCCAACTGGGGGCCGGACACGTTCATCACCGAATATATCGAGACTTATTTTGAGCCCCAGGCCAACTTGGCGTGGACGAAGGGGCGCCACACGTTCAATATTGGCGGTTACTATCAAAGAGGGTGGGACAACGGCTTCGGAGTGACCTCCCTCGGCCCCAATGGTCAGTACAGCTTCGGTATTGGCACCCCGCTTCTCGCGGCCATCCCTTCCACGAACGGGGGAACCTCCTTTGCGGTAGGCGACCCAAGCCCGAACGGGCTGATCAGCATGATGGAGGGTGACGCCCAGAACTACGGTCGCGCCACCACGGTTCCAGGGTTTGGGCCACCAGGTGGGGGCGGCGCGTGGTGGGGGCTGCGGGTTTGGCACCTCGCCACGTATCTTCAGGACGACATCAAGGTAACCCCGAAACTTACGGTAAATGTGGGCTTGCGTTACGAGTACAACTCTGTACCTTGGGAAGTGGGTAGTCGCCTTTCAGAAGTCGCCGATTACGGCGACCTTTACGGCAAGTTCGTGTTGAACCCGCAGCCGCTTTACCCCAATGATTATCCCAATTTTGGGCCACGCTTGGGAATTGCGGATCGGCTTACCAGCAAAACGGTTTTCCGAGGCGGCTTTGGCATATTCACCAACTCCATTCCCACCGTGTATCCTGACCAAGCGCCCGTCAACTTTCCTTTGGCCACGCTGAGCTGGCTGCCGTCTCCCGTGTACTCGCTGACTCCCTTGCCGGTGTCCCTCCCCACGCTCACCGACCTCTCCGGCCATCCCATGCCGCCGAGCGGAAATACGAAGCTCATTCCCCCCAATACGCCGGTAAACCTTGCTCCTATCGCCGCGGTGCTCGGTCCCGTCGGGGGAGACTACCCCTCGGATCGGATGCGAAACGGGTACACGATAACCGGCAATGTCACGCTGGAGCAAGAGCTTCCCGGCAGCATCGATCTGCAGGTATCCTACGTCGCCAACAACGGCGTACATCTCTACAACCAGGCTTACCCGAATGCGTACACAGGAGCGGAGCCTCAGAATGCTCCGTGGACTCAGATAACTCCGGGTATGGCTGAACAGCAGGTGTTCTACAACGGCGGGTATTCCAGTTATAACGCTTTGCAGGTGCAGGCCCGCAGGATCTCCACGGCGCACGGCATCCAGTTCCAGGCGAATTACACGTGGGCTAAGGACCAAACCGACTCCGATGCCGTCTGGAGTGCTCCAGGTGAGAGCGGAGCGATCATGCTAAACAACCCGCAATGCCTGAAGTGCGAGTATGCCCGGGCAAGCTACAGTGTGGGCCAACGCTTTATAGCGAACTTTGCGTACAACCTTCCTTTCGGGGGTGTACACGGGCTCCCGAAGCGGCTGACGCAGGGGTGGCAGGTCCTTGGCATTTTCACTGCCCAAACCGGTTTCCCCTTTACCGTCGTGGGCCCGTTAGGAACCTTGCAGTACGGTTATGACACTTTCGATGGCGTGGGCGCCAGGCCATTTTTGCTGCAGCAACCGACCAAGAACACAGGAGGTGGACCACGATTCTTCTCGACCGCGGTCACCGGCCCCCCGGGCACGGGCGGCATGGGTACCGGGTTCTTCGGCGTACCGACCACGTATAGCCCCTATTGGGGTGGCCAAGTGCAAACGTCACCCGGGAATCTGGGGCGCAATACTTTCACCGGACCCTCCTGGTCGAATTTTGATTTTTCTATCATCAAGGACACGCACATCACAGAGTCGAAGACCTTGCAGTTCCGGGCGGAGTTCTTCAATCTCCCTAACCATGCGACGTTCTCAACTCCGAACGATGATCTTGGAAATTCCAGCTTTGGCCTGTCCACGAGCACGATGACCTCGGAGCGCCAGATTCAGTTTGGGCTGAGGTTCATTTTCTGACGCGAAGCCGCTGGGTTCTGTCGTTGCTGGCGGGGCGTCTCGGGCGCGGTTGCCCGGCTAGGACCTCCTGCAGCCGCGCCCGCACAATGTCTCTGATGCGGAGGCTTAGCCGAAAAAGCCCGTCCACCCCCAGACTTGTGCAAGCCGGAGGTGGGGGTGGTATTTTGCCCGAGGAGGGAGCAGCATGCCCAAGGCAACTCTTTTGTCCGGTGTATACACGGCACTCCCCACGCCGCTCGGGGACAACGGCCGGCCAGATGCGGGCTCTCTTGATCCCCTGCTCGACTCGCTTCTCGCTTCCGGCACCACCGGCTTCTGCGTTGGTGGTGCGACGGGCGAGTACGCTCTGTATGATGTGGAGGGTAGGCTTCGGTTGTTTCGCCATGTGGCGCACCGTATAGCGGATCGTGTTCCTTTGGTGTTGGGAATAGGCGCTGAACATTCCCGGCAGGTCCTTAGGATGGCTGAGGTCGCCAAGGATTTGGGTGCAATCGCTGTCCTGCTGCCGCCGCCCTCTTACTTTCACTTCGACACACTCGACCTCCCGGAAATGATCCAACAAGTGGCCGAAAGTCTGCCCTTGCCGGTTCTGCTCTACCACCTCCCTCAATTCACAAACAACCTTGGCGCCTCAGAGGCTCTTGACCTTGTTCGCTCGGCGGGGAACATCGTCGGAATCAAAGACAGCTCCGGTCATCGGGAGACGCTGGAGGAGTTTGCGGCGGCCAAGCACACAAGGGACTTCATCCTGATGGCCGGCAGTGACGACTTGTTTCTGGTAGCACTCGAATTATCGGCTGACGGTGGCATCTCAGGGCTGAGCTGCGTCTTTCCGGAACTGATGCTCGGGGTTTATCATGCCTTCAGGGAAGGCGATCTCCAGCGAGCCGCCGCGCTTCAGTCCCTGGTGCAAGAGCTTGCCACCGCCGTTGCCCAGCTTCCCACGCCTTGGGGCATAAAAATTGCGCTTGAGGCTCAGGGTTTCCACACGGGGTCCCTGAGCTGGCCACTCAGCTCTCGTTTGGCAGCGCGAGCAGTCAGATTCCGCCAATGGTTCGAGAAGTGGGCTCCGTTAGCTCGCGAGCGACTGTCCGATTCCAGCTCACGGCAGCTCGAGAATGCATCGGGATGACGAACGGAAGGCCGCAGGTCGTACTGAGGCGTGTCCGTAAGCTCCTCCTGGTCCTTACCCATATCTTGGGCTGGACACAGGGGGCAGAAGTCAGAAACTTAGCCCTCTCCCTTGGAGAGAGGGTGGCCCGCTGCCGGCGTTTTCATCAGCCGGAGCGGGCCGGGTGAGGGGTTACTTCGACGGCGCCGCCCAAGTCTTCGCAGCCGTTCGCAGTGCTGTTATACTCTCCCCGTGCGCATCCCAACCCAACGCGCGCGCGAACTGCGGCGCACCCCAACTGATTCTGAAAAAGCGGCATGGTATCTGTTGCGCGACCGAAGGCTGGGCGCGAAATTTCGCCGCCCATGCCGCATCGAAAACTGGGTTGTCGATTTCTACTGCTTTGAACATCGACTGGCGATCGAGCTTGATGGCGGTGTGCACTCGCAGCCCAGCCCAATGCGGAAAGAGGCTGCGAAAGAGGATTATTGGAGAAGTCTCGGCATAGGCTTGCTGCGGATTCCGAACGGGTTGGTGGTGGAAGATCCAGAGGAGTTCGTGGGCAAAGTCCGGGAGGCCATCGAGGTGAGGATGGGTCAGATGACGGCAAGATGACCTAGTGACCCCTCACCCGGCCCGCGTCCCGATGAAGTGCATCGGGATCGCGGTCCACCCTCTCCCCTGGGGAGTCTGTGTGATAACTCGCGGTTGTAGACGTGCAGAGAAAGGGGGCGAGGAGGCCCACGATGAGATTTCTGCCCTACGAACCGGATCAAGCTTGGTTGTTGCCGCCCAGCGTGAAGGACGTACTGGGAGCAAATCACTTGTGCTTTTTTGTGCATCGGGTGGTGGAGGAACTGGACCTGAGCCGGTTCGAGGAGGCTTACGTGGAAGAGGG
>Ga0208692_1000748_pt1 | contig 21745 bp, 22 predicted proteins | sample June2015DPH_20_1_3_FD_184721 | JGI IMG/M metagenome (GOLD analysis project Ga0208692, IMG submission 184721) | Peatland microbial communities from SPRUCE experiment site at the Marcell Experimental Forest, Minnesota, USA - June2015DPH_20_100... | ecosystem: Environmental > Terrestrial > Soil >...
GTCGGTCGCGCCGGCGGTGCCGCTTTTGAGGGCGTGATTGAGATCGGGCCGACGCACGCGCCAGGCGGGAAAAACTCCGAACAGCATGCCGGTGGCGCAGCTGGCGAGCAGCGAGAACGCCAGCACGCGACCGTCGAGGTGCGGCTCCATGGTGACCGGCAGGAGCCGCGCGCTGAGCGCGCCGAGCAGGGCGATGCCCCCCGCGGCGAGGACGATCCCGCCGATCCCGCCGAGGAGCGAGAGCAACAGGCTCTCGGTGATGACCTGGCGGACGATGCGCCAGCTGCCGGCGCCGAGCGCGGCGCGCACGGCGATCTCGCGCTGGCGGGTGCTGGCGCGGGCGAGGAGGAGGTTCGCCACGTTGGCGCAGGCGATCAGCAGCACGAGCACCACGGCGCCGAGGAGCAGCAGGAGGGCTGGCCGGGAATCCTCGGCGAGGTACTGCTGCATGGGCACCAGGAGGACGCCCCAGGTATGCTGGTAAGCCGGATACATGGCCTGGAGGCTGCGTTTGATCGCGTTGAGTTCGGCCTCGGCGGCGGCGGGCGTCGCGCCCGGAGCGAGCCGGCCCAGCACGCGCGCGCGATGCACGTCGTAGTCGGTGAGATACGAGTTGGGCACCAAGACATACGGGACGTAGATCGCGACGTGCGGCTGAAACCAAGCGCGATCGGGCATGACGCCGATGATCGTGCGCGGCCGGCCATCGAGGATCAGTTGCTGGCCGAGGACGGCGGGCGATGCGCCGAAGCGGCCGCGCCAGAAACGCTCGGTGAGCATCACGACGTTGTTTTGACCGCCGACCTGCTCATCCTCCGGCCGGAAGCCGCGGCCGAGCAGCGGCGGCACGCCGAGCACGCGATTGAAATCCGCGGAGACGCTGAGCGCGTTGATTTTTTCCGGCTGATCGCGGCCCGTGAGGTCGAACTGGTCGTTGGCGCAGATCATGAGCGCCGCGAACCGGGTTTGGTGGTCGCGCCAGTCCCGAAACGAAGCGCCGGAGACCGAGTTGCGCCCGCCATTGGGCACGCGCTCGAAGACGCTCACGAGCCGCTCGGGCTCCGGGTAGGGCTGCGGGCGCAGCAGAACGGCGTCGATGGCGCTGAAAATTACGGTGTTGGCGCCGATGCCGATGGCGAGCGTGGCGATGGCGATGGCGGCGAAGCCGGGCGACTTGGCCAGCTGGCGGAAGGCGAACTTGAGGTCGTGGGGCATGGGGTGGGGAAGCCAGCGGCTAAACCAAATACTCAGCCCGGGCAAAATGGTTACGGTTTTTCTGCCAGTCGGCCTCTGTCCGGACCTGCCCGCGGGCGGGCTGTTGCTGGGTCTGGTGGCCGCCTGGTGCGGCGCCCAATGGGTAGCCAGTTTTTTGGCGTCAGTCCTTTCGATCCGCTCACCTATGCCAGCGTCGCGGTGCTCTTGGGAATCGCCACCTTGCTCGCCTGCAGGCTGCCCGCCCGCCGCGCCGCGCGGGTCGATCCGATGGTTGCCCTGCGCGCGGAGTAGACCCCAGCGGCTTCCGGCAACAGCTCGCGCAGCTCCAAGCGGACAGACGGCAGTGCTGAAGCATCATTCCACCGCGATCGTCATGATTGCAGGGCTGGGAACGTTGCGGCCATCACCCATACGATCAACACGGTGACCTAGGGCGACACAGGTATCGTCGTGGATGTCGCGGGGCGATTCGCCTCAATTCAAATATCTTGGGAGACCAACATGCCGACATCCATGCACCTATTTAATTCGGCGCATAGAAGTCCATTCACCTAATTAATCGAGCCGTGCACCTATTTAATCGCCGTACACCTATTTAATTCGTTCCCACAAACGTGTGGGGTTGAATTAAATAGGGGTACGGAAGACACGCAAGTCATTGATGCTTCGTCCGAATATCGTTCAAACACGTGCCCGAAATAGGCGAACACATTTGGCACCTTTGGCGCCATGGGTCGAATTAAATAGGCGTACGGCTCGGGTGGATCCGCCCACACCGGTTCGGGGGAAAAGACTGCATTGTGCTGGACCTCTGCGCCTCTCCTCCGCGGGATAGGTGTGCCATCATTGGCACTCAGCGGTCATCACAGCTGACAGCGCCAACTGGACTGAGCTGTCGGCGGATCGTTGGCTCATGAAGTTTGGGCTTGCCAAGAGATAAAATATCGTGCGATCGTGCAGTCGTGCGATCGCATTAGAACATAGCTTGGAGGATTGTTTCATGCCAAGACCCACAATTGCTGAATTGGAAGAGATTCTCGACCAAGAGGAAGAGGTTGAAATCGAAATCTTGCCGAACGGCGAAGTGCGCTCTAAGGGGGACCATACGTCAACCGAGGTCGGCGGCCGAAAGCCGCTGACAATGCGCGAGAACCTAGGCGGCGAGTATTGATCCGCGAAACAGGCCGGACCATGGATATCGTCCGCATCCGTCGCGAGGTGACTGCAGCGCTGGGCACCTTCCCGAATGTCGAGGTCTATCCCGACGGCAGCGGAGGAGTCTATGTCAGGGCGCTCCTGCAATCCTCGTTGGGCACCGTCCATTTCATCACGCTGCAGTTTCCCAACTATCCGTATGAAATGCCGAAGGTCTTTGTGACCAAGCCCGATCTCGGGACGATCTACAAACACCGGTACAACACCGGCAATATCTGTTACCTCTATCCAAGCTATTGGAACCCCGGCCTCCATGATGTGACTTTTGTCCTCGGGCGGGTCGCGAAGTGGATCAACAAGTTTGAAGTGTACAAGCAGACCGGCCGCTGGCCCGGCGCCGAACTCACGCACTGATGCAACTCGATTTTGGTTTGCTGTCTATGACCGAGCTGCGTTCCCGTCCAGGGGAACTGCTCAACCGCGTCGCGACGAATGGCGAGGCTTTCATTATTGAGCGCAACGGCCGGTGGGAGGCGTGCCTCGTGCCCTTGTCGGTCTTCTTCCCCGACATTGCGCCAGTCCGAATCGCTGATGAACTGAAGACCTTGGAGGATCATGGCGAGGCGCCGCGGACTACCATTTCTGATACTCGCGAGCTGATATTTCGGTTTGCACATCGGCTCTCCGGCGGCGGCGTGGCGGAAGTCCGGGTGGTGCTGCCACACGGTTATCCAAACACCTGCCCGCGAGTCTACGCCGATGGCCTCCGTGAGGACGCGCCTCACCGCTGGACGGATGGGGCGCTCTGCCTTTACGGCGTCATGAGCGGCTGGAACCCGGGCAAACACACGGTCTATTCGACCTTGCTGCTCACGCGCCAATGGCTCTGCCGATACGAAGCCTGGCTACGTGATGGGCAATGGCCGCAGGTTGGAGATGAATCCAATGTACAATGATCCGATCTTCGCCCGCATCGAGGCTTTGTTCGATGTTGGTTCTTTACGCGAATGTCGGGTTCTTATCGCCGGATGCGGCTCCGGGGGTGGGAACGTGGCTCTGCAACTCGTCATGTCCGGCATCTGCAAACTCACGCTGGTCGATGCCGACAAACTCGAGCCCGAGAACGTGATCCGCCATGTCTGCGGACGGCGCTACCTTGGCCAGGCCAAGGTCGACGCATTGGCGGACGTGCTCCTCGACCGCAACCCGGCTGCCGAGATCAAGCGCTACAATGTCGACCTGATGAATTGGGCAGAGCTTTCCGAGCAAATCCACAGACATTCCTTGGTCGTGTTGGCCACGGACAATGAACCGACGCGCTACAAGATCAATGAACTGTGCGTCGAGCACCGCGTGCCGTTCGCGATCGGCCGGGTGTTCACACGTGGCATCGGCGGCGAGGTATACGTCTATCGCCCCGGCGAATCCGGCTGTCTTGCCTGCCTTGAGAGTACGCTAGAACGCACGCCGTATCGCGACGGTGTGAAGGAAATCGACCTAGTTTCGGAGGAAGAGCGTGAGAAGATGTACGGCATGGAAATCCCCGAGATCAAGGATTCCCCCGGCCTCAACGTGGACATCTCGTTCATCACATCCTTCCACACGCGGTTCGCGCTCGACGCACTGGCCCGTGGTCTTCCGGAGCGCCCGAAGTTCCTGCCGCCGATCGAACACAACTACCTCGTCTGGGGCAACCGCCCGATTCCGCCATTCAAGAAACACTTTGAGATTCAGCGGGCATTCGTGCATCCGCAGTCAGCGTGCCTGATCTGCGGAAAGGGGGCGGCCGGATGATCACAATCGAAGACGTCCGCATCCGGCTGCCACGCGCGGCACTCGCGACCATTTTCGACGAGTGCGACTGCTATGACCAAGATGAGACGGGGGGGCGGGTGCTCGGTACCTACCAGCTAGACAAGGGTAGCCTCACGCTCGCCGTGAGCGGCTTGATCGAAGCCGGCCCGAGCGCGCAACGTTCGGCTGTGAGCTTTTTCCAGGACGGCACTCATCAGGAGCGGGTCTTCCGGCAGATCGAACGCGAACACCCTAATATCGAGCATTTGGGGAATTGGCACACGCACCATGTGAATGGGCTCGCGACGTTGAGTGGCGGCGATCTGGCAACCTACCACCGCATTGTCAATCATCCCAACCACAACGTTCCGTTCTTCTATGCCCTTTTGGTTGTAGCCAAGCGCCGCTCGTCGGACCCGCTAGAAAGGTACACCGTGAAACATTTTCTTTTCCGCCGCGGCGACGACCGCGAATACCAGATTCCGAACAAGCTGGTCGAGCTTGTCGACGCGCCGCTCGTCTGGCCGCAGGTAGGTGGAGCTCAAAAGGCGATGGCAGTCCCGCCGCGGATGACTACTCCACCACCCGGGGTTCAACGGGAGCGCGTGTTCGATCGCGACGTCTTGGGAGAGTTCTTCCCCGAGGTGAAGCCTTATACTTCGCCTAAGCTCGGGGTCTATTGGCGCGGCCCGATCGAGCTGGCGAATGGCAGTAGGACGGAGATTGTAGTGGTGGAAGACACCTCGTCTTCGACGCCGTCCTACTCCGTGCTCATGCGCGACGCGTCGGAGCCGTTGGCGGTGGTGGCCACGCAGCTAGCGAAACAGACGTTCACGTCTGCCCGGGTCGCGTTGCTCACGGCCGAACGCAGCATAAACCGACGCCTTTTCGAGGCTGGCAGACGTGCCAAATCGCGCAAGTGGTTCTCTTAGCCCCAAATTCCCATGGAGATTCTCACACTCTACGTCGGCCAAGGCTCCCTCGTGGCAGTGCGCGCGGGCAACGAGGCAATCGTTGTGGACTCGCACATGCCGACGGCCGAGGACGTGACACAGGAACAGATTGAAGACAGCTTGAAGACCTTTATTGCGACCCGGCGAGTCCGCGGCCTCATCCTCACAGGGTTCGACGACGATCATTCTTGTCCTGCTGGCGTCGAGTCCATCCTGACCAACCATGAGCCGGATTGGGTGATGTATCCCAAGTATTACAAGGACACGGACGCGACGGACACGGTGTTCGCGATAATCGATCGCGAGGTCGACCGGCGAGCGAGGACTTCGCGTCCGCTTTCCCGAAGGTCGGTGCGGGTTGACGTCGTGGACTCCCGCTTTCTCCCTGGCTTCGCCCAAAATCTCACGTTCGAGCTGTTCTCGCCGCACATGGAGGACATGGATTCCTCGAACAACAGTAGCCTAGTCCTCAAGGTCACCGGCCTTGATCCCGGCGGATTCAGCTATCTGATCACCGGTGACACCGAAACCCAGCGGTGGGAGCGGATCAGCAAGATTTTCGGCGCCGCGCTGAAATCGGACATGATGGCGGCACCCCATCATGGTTCGATTAACGGCGTCCACCCCGCGACGCTGCTCCTGGTCAGCCCTCACACCGTGCTCATCAGCGCGGGTGTCGACAATCAATACGGCCATCCCGACAGTGCAGCAGTGAACGCTTACCGTTTGGTGGCCAGTCAAGTGTTCTCGACGCATGCCGAGGGTGGTCATTGCCTCTATTCATTCCGCGGTTCACGAGGGTTTGAGACGCGCCTCGTCCGACACGTCGAACGTGCCGAAAATGGCAACCACTAGTTCAAGCTGCGCCGAAGGAGACAACGCCGGTCGAATCTCGGTTGGCCTCTCGTTGTCGGGCGGAGGTTCGCGCGCCATTGCGTTTCATCTGGGCTGCCTGCGCGCACTCCATTCGCTAGGGGTGCTCTCGAAGGTCGGCGTACTTTCAACAATTTCGGGCGGGTCGGTGATCGGCGCCTACTATGCCTATACGCCCCAGAAGACGTTTGAGGAATTCGAATCAGACATACAGCGGTTTCTTCAAGAGGGCTTCCAATCAGCGATCAGCTTGGAGCTGCTGAAACCGCACAACTTGGTCCCAAGTCTTGCCAGTTTCGTCGTTGCCCAGGCTCAAGAGGTGGCCGCCCGTGTCAGTAATGGCCGGTTCCGACCTGTGCTACCGCGATTCCTGTCACGCACCGATATGTTTCGAAAGGTCCTTACACGCAAACTATTCCCGGGCAGAACCCTCAGTTCGACTCGCCGGCAGAATCTCGACGTCGTGATCGGTGCCTGCGAGCTGCGGCTCGGCGAAGCATTTCGTTTTGGTAACCGATGCTCCGGCAGCTGGCGACTTGGCACGATGGTGAATGGCGATGTGCCTGTTGCCTTCGCTGTTGCGGCCTCCGCTGCCTACCCGATCTTTCTCCCGGCGTTCGACCGAAGGTGGAAGTTTTGCCTCAATGGCGTAGAGACCGAAAAACGGGTCGTCCTCACGGACGGTGGCATCTACGATAACCTCGGCGTGCAGACGCTCGAGCCGGGCCGAGATTCCCGGTTCAGCCTCCACAATTTCCCGTGTGAGAATCTGGTAGTCTGCAATGCCGGACTAGGACAGGAGTCGGGCGATGCGATCCCGATGGGATTCCTCAGTCGGGTGCAGCGATCGTTCGAAATTATACACCGCCGGGTGCAGGATTCGACCATGAAACGCCTCCATCATCTGAAGTCCTCGGGTTTGATCCGAGGATTCGCTATGCCGTACCTCGGCCAGCAGGATGCTGCGTTGCCAGTGAAAATCGAAGCACTTATCCCACGGGAGGATGTGGTGGAATATCCTACAGACTTTGCTGCGATGCCGACGGAGTGGATTGAGAAGCTGTCCGGTCGCGGCGAGCAGCTTACCCGGGCGTTGGTTAAGGAATACCTTTCGTATCTCCTGGAAGAGAATACGGGGGCGAACAAATCGCCTGAGGCAACGCCGGGCATCTCCATGCAATGACTAAGCTGCGACGGTACAATATTCAGATCCCTGATCTGCTGCAGGATCTGGGAAGCGTCTTTTCGGGCGGGGCATTTGACCATGCCGACGGTCGAGCCGCGTTTGTCGTTCCAAGGTCTGGAAGCCAGCCGCAATTGCTGTTGGCCAAAATCACACTCGGTAGAGGCGTTGGATCTCCGCGTAGAGAAGACGCTTATCCTGAACTCATTTTGGCCGCGGAATCAGTCGGCATCGGAGATTTTCTAGCCGATCTACGCGTGTGCATACAAGAGCGGCGCCTGACAATAGTGGGGTACGAGGTGGAGATGAAAACCACCACGAGCTATGAATTCTACGGGTCAGGCAACGCGTATTCTGGTTCGTTGCCATGTTACGTCTGTGAACTAGAGAGTACGACAGGTCGAATCCTGCCGTCGGGAGGGCCCCTGCTGCAATTTGGACTGCCTGCCTACGACAGTGTTGAAGAAGCATTGCGGACTTGGGTGGGCCTCAGACCCTTCCATGGATCATCAGACGCTCGCCTAGGGAAGGTCATAGTCGTGGTCCCCTTACAGGGGCCGCGATTTGGGAAACTCGAATTCGTTCGCGACAAATCTCTAAAGGTCCAAGTCGACCACGCTTCAGGGGATGCAAAAATCGAATTGAAAGGTGTGTGGCAATCGGGGGCGGGTGCCTCGGTGACAGATTTCTCGGAACAGGTGACGTCGGAAGGGCTAGAAGTTCCGTGTCCAAAGCAAGCAGAAGGATTGTCGCTGTGGCTGATCAATTCCAAATCCGAGATTCTTGATTCATTTCAGGAGAGCCCGCAACGTTGCTCGCGGGTCGAACGTGTGCTCCATCTTCCGGAGCCGCGCTCCGGTATCTATGGCGGCGGGGAATCTGAACCGGATCTGCTAGCGGAGATCCGGGCTGGAGAGTGCGAGACCGTCGAGTTCAAGCCATTCATCCGGGGCGGTGATCCCAAGATGGACGAAATTGTTCGTACCTCGATTGCATGCGCCAACACGCGCGGTGGTCGAATCTACATCGGGATAAATGACCTTCAGGAAGTTGACGGCATCGATCGCGAAGTGATCAAAGCCTGCGCACGCACGGGAGGTCATTCCCTCAAGGAAGGAGCGGAACGCTACTGCAAGATCATCGCAAAGGCTTTGACCGATCGATCAAATAAAGCGTTAGAGGCGGTCATTGAGCCAAAAGAGATCGCCGGAAAGACAGTGATTCGAGTTTCTGTGCCGGAAGGTCGAAACAAGCCTTATTCCGACGTCAAAACGCACGAAATCTGGATTCGCCGCGGCTCCAACACGGTCCGGCCTGATCCCGAAAGAGATCTTCGCGGGCTTCTGCAAGACGACACCCGGCTGCGGCTGTCCTCGGACGAGGGTATTTTTGATGGACCGACGAGTTGATCGCACCGCGCCTCGTGCCACTGCAGCTCAATATGATGACTACGTGCTGACGCTGCTATCACTAGACACCAAAGACGACGATTGAATCTATCAGACGTGAAGAAGGTTGGTAGTCACAAAACCGCCATTCTGCCCCAAGACCTGCCTCAGGCACCACCCGGCCCTCGGAATCGGTGACTACCGCGGGGTAGCGGCTGAAGCCGAGCACGGCCTCGCCCGTCCGCTACCACGAGCACCATTCCACACAACGGAGGCACGCGACAGGCACGGCCGATCGCGTCGTGATGCCAAACGCAGCCGTCGCGCGCTAGCTTCGTTCCCTGCTGCCTGAGGGCATGCATAAGAAGGCCCGTAGTTCTGTGCTCAGGCACAAGGCGGGCATGGTGCACCAATTTAGTCCTTCAGAATTGAACGTCGTCAGGCTCGCTTGCCGAACCAACATCCGGGGTGCGGTCTTTCCCGGGAGGCTTCATTAGCGCAGCGACGGTGTCGGCGAGCGTATTTGGAGTGGCCACGTACAGGTCGTTCTTCTTGCAGAAATAAGAGATCTTCTCGAAGAACCCACCAGCGCAGGGAACGGCCAAAATCGTGCGTGAGTTAGGCTCGCAATGCATGCGGTAAAACGCCCTTCCAATTGCGTCGAACCAGCCATGAGGGCCGGCGATGGCCTTACAGACGACATGAATCCTTGGATCTGCTTCAATCAGGATGTCGTGTGGAAGGTCGCGAGATATGCCTTTGGGGATCCAACCCCCTTCGGCGAGGGCCAGCCAGACCTCTTTTTCGAACTCCGATCCTTCCGGAGCCAAGATCGTCGCATCAATTGGCGAATCAGGGTCGGCGTGCACCGCCCAGGTCGTTAATGGAAACGAATCGTTCATATCAAAGGTCCATGTTTCTGCTGTTTTGCCGGTATCTGCACCATTCGCAGTCGGGATTAGCCGGCGGAGGCTCCGGGCTCTCGAGAATCGTCATTACCTGCGACAAAAACCGCATGAACTTCGCGTCGTCGCGCGGAACCGGTACCCACGAAATCTCTCCCGCAAATCCCACTTTCCCGGTCCTGCCTTGCGTGTACTGCGACGGTTCAAATACCAGCAGCCCAAGTTGCGTCACCGGGTTGGCGGCGAACCCCCCGGCGGCAGGGTGCTCAAGCGCATGGGCGTAAGCGTGCAGCTGGCGGGAATACAATGGTATGTGCTCCGATTTTCGCTGAGAGGTCTTGAAATCGATGACGCCGAACGTCCCGTCATCAAACCGGACAACTGTGTCGAATTTCCCTTTTATGAAACAGGTGCCCGAAAACCCCGGCAGGCTGATCGGCTGCGATTCGACCCACTTCTCCCCGTAGGCAACTACCCCGGGTGGCATCCCCTTGGCGATGTCCTCGGTCCGCTTTTGAGAATAGAAAGTCTTCATCGCCGAATCGATCTGCGTGAAAATCTTCGGCATGATCGGGCGAGGGCGCTGGAAGCCTCTTGCCACGCGGAGGTAGAAACACCGTTTGCACTCCTCCCAAACAAAGGCGAAGTCAGACGGGCTGAGTTTCCAGTTGTGGGTAGGTGACATAGATGCTTCGTGGATGACAAGCGGTCACGCTAGATAGAGCGCGCCCGTCTAGCTTCCGGTACGAGCGGAGTGCTTGACAGCGGGGATTCGCCCCCAGGGTTTTCAGGAGCGTTCATGGATTTGCGCCGTGCGAAAGTGGCGCGAGACTCCGCCTCGCGGTGAAGGCGGCGGTGCAATTCAGGCATTTCTTGGAGATCTTTGGGTGCCAGCGGAGCAAATTCGCGTAGCTTGTTGACTATCCTGCTATAGGTGAGCCGGGGCTGGTTGTCGGACCGCATGAGCGCGAGAGACCCTGAAATCTCGTCCAGACGCCGCAGCATCTTTCGTTCTCGGGCCATCCGCTTGAGCGTATGCGATGCGCGATTTCGGGAGCCTTGAACCAATTGATCGCGGATTTTCGAGTGGCGACCCAACCAGTCACGATCACGACGCAGCATGGTGTCCCTTAGCTTTCGGAGACGCTTTCGCTGCCCGGCATCAAGATCATTGGGGTTCTTGGCCGCTAGCGACAGGTATTCTTCGCGCCTGCTTTCAACCTTCATCAGATTCTCGGCGGCCTCGTCGGAAGTGACGCGCCGGCGGCGGAGTGGTGTCCACTCGAAATCCAAGTTGCCTGGACCCGTCCGCTGCAGCGGCAAAAGCCGGGAATACGAATACCCGCACTTCGGACAGCGGAATAGGGCCCTTCGAGGGTTATGCGACCAATCCAACAGCATCCTCCAGATTGTATTTTGACCGGCGCATGATGACGCTGGGTTCGCACAGGCGAATGGCGGCCTTTCGTCGTGCCGCAAGGTGGCCGCGACAGAAAGGATCTCTTGAAGGGTCGAGCCGGTCACAACGGCCGCAGAAAGCAATGCAAGCGGGCTCAGCGCCCGGTGCTGGACGTGGAGCGCAGCAACAATGGCACTGGATGGCTCTTCGAAAAGCGGCGTCATCACAGCCGCGACCGACGGGAGGCCAGCAATAACCATTTGGGTGATTCTCTTTATCGGTTTGAGCAGGCTATTGGCCCGGTCCGGAACGGCTACCTGCAGGGCCAGCGCCAGCACAATACAGCCGGTGGGTGGGAATACTCCGCGGTAGGAAAAGAGCTGGTAAGCTTCTTCAGCGTATTGCAGAGCAAACGGGTCCTGTGGCATGCGATTGCCCTGCAGATCAATCTGATCAAGCGGCACGGGCACTGCGGCGGATGCGGTGACCGGCGTCTCTATCAACGCGCATTTATGGATGTGGCAACAGGCCACTCCTGGAATCTGATGCGGGGCGCGCCAACCAGCTTCGCCGAAGCGCTGCAGATCCGTTTCCCGACACTCGGGACAATATTTCAACCGGCAATAGCGATGGGCTCCCAGGTGGTTTCGGAATAGGTAGGTGACCCGACCGTACGGCCTGTCCATGACCATCATCTCGCTCAGGCGATTCGCCTGAGCGACCGGCAGTCCTGCGGCGGCAACCCGAAAGAGCGTGTGGTTGTCCCGGATCGCAGCGGGTACGAGTTGAAACTCAGATGGCAGAGCTTCTGAAAGGGACTGTAGGTGTCCTGGAAGCAAGGGATCGAAGCGTCGACCCATGCGACCTAACAACGTTATGGGCAGGAACGATCCCTTGCTCCTGCCGATCCGCCGGGAGTAGCGGGCAACGGCGCTCCAAATCAATTCGTTTTCGAATGGCCTGGGGAATCGCGGATTCATTTTGAGGAACACGCAATAAGTACGTCTAGCATGCGCCGCACCCGACGGCGTCTGGCGGTCGTGGCACCCAAGCCTGCGCCTGCTATCAAGCGCCAGCGTATCCGCTTGTGTTTCCGGGGAAGGCTCTTGGCTGCTGACCGCAGTCGCCGAATGGCGCAGGCGTCGACATCTTCCACAGCTTGGCAGATGGCGGCCGTGGTCGTCGGCAAGGTTGGCGAATTGCGCTGAACTAGGAACGGTCGGGACGTGTGTTCCGCGATTCGCCTTCGCGAGAGCCTAGCCGCAGGGTTTTCCCTCAGCGCGATTCGCGCCGCGCTGCGCACTTCCGCGGCAAGCTTGCGATCAAGGGATTCCCTGCGGCAATCCGTGCCATTCCGCTCCTTGGCTTTGCGACGTTTGGTGCGAAGCCAGTCGCGATCATACCGCCAGAGCCATGAATAGAGGGCGTCGAATTTCTCCCGCAGGTTGCCGCTTTCGGTGCGGCAAATTCCAAGCCAGACGCCGCGCTTACAGACAATCTGTTCATGCGTTATGTGGTGGGCGCGCGGGACACGGCGGGCCTCAGGCCCTTGGAGGTTTATGGAGCGCTGGGAGAGGGCCCGATCCAAGAACGGCACTGTATCGTGTCCAAGAAAGCGAATGAATAGCACGTGCCTGAGCGGGGCTGAATGCCAGCGGGGTGTATGGACGAGCCGCGCCAGCCAATGATCACGCCTTGCGGGGTCTATCTGGCATCCGAGGCGGATCAGGAGTCGGCGGCCGAAGAAGCGCACAAAGCCGCGACAAAGTTCGGTGTGCCTGATGCGTCCGTGTGAAGTGACCAGTCCTCGGTTCTTGAGCTCGCGGAAGTAGGCCGCCTGCAGTTGGTCCGGTCCGGGGGCCGGACAATCGGGGTTGAGGAGCGCCGCAAGGTCGCTTGCGATGCCGATCATGGCCCGGCGCTGTGCTATCGACATCCGGATGCGACGAACCAGCTTTGCGTCATCTGCCGCCATCAGTTCAAAGACCGCATTGCGATGGGCGCGCACGTTCGTTTCCCAAAGAGGCACCCGATGGACGGGGCAGGTCCATGCACCCGGTACCTGGTGCACGCGATGCCAGTACGCCCGGCCCCACGCCCTGCGATCACTCACGACACATTTGGGACAGAGCTTGAGCCATCGGGGAAGGTTGATGCGGCTCGGCCCAACCCCCAGGATGAATTGCAGGTGCCGGTCGGCGAGTGCTGACGCCTTCATTTCCTTCCATCGCTCCGAGGACAGGAAGGGGCGGTGGAGGGAAAGAAGCGTGTGGGCCAACAGCACGCCCTCTGGATCAAGGTTCAGTTCTTGCGGTAGTCGCTCGATCGTCCGCTTTAGGCCGCGGGGATGATCATAGGCGACCGGCGCCCGGGCTGAACCAAGCAGGCGCTCCGCGATGCGCGTGCGAGCCGTTCTGGACCACCCTCGCTGGTGGGCAGCGATGGCGCCCTGCCAGGTTTCGTCGGCCAAGGGTTGATGGAAAAGGACACTCACGGTTGGTCAGCTGCCTTTGATCAGGCCCTTCTCTTCGAGTATCTTGATGGGGTCGCCGCCGGCCTTGGCGACCTTCTTGGCTTCCGCAGCAAGTCCCTGTGCGGCATCCGTGGTTTTTTGGTTGGCGCCGTTTTCTAGCCCGGCCGCTGCGTGCGCCATAATACTGGGAATCTGGTGTCGAATTGCCTTTCCGGCACTGGCGGTCGCGCGATCGATGCGCTTCAGTTCGCGGGACAGGAAGGATTTGGTTTGGTGAGCGAGCACGTCGCACAATTTGAACTGGCTCGGCAGATCCTCGAATTGCTCGATGAGCAAGTCGTCGCCGGAGCGGAGAGCCTGGATGACTGGGTCGACCGCCTTGAAGTAGTCGCGGTATACGGAATCGAAGGATTCGGAATCGAGACGTTCATCGCCTTGGCCGCACGCGCCACGGGAGATCTCCCGGCGCTGGGCGAGCACGAATAGGGCGACGACGAACGCATGAATGCCCTGGGTGAGATCGTAAATCGTCCTGCGGAGCTCGTCGGTGAGCTCGGTCTGCGTGCGCGTATACTGGTACTTCCAGAGCTCGGAGAGGAAATATCGCCAATCAGGTTCGCTTTCGTGGAAGCGGTCGAAGGTGAGGCCGATCAGCCTCCGGCTCGTGGCGAGGCGCTGGCGCAGTTCAGTCAGGGCCTTGGTGGTGCCGATGAAGAGGACGGGCATTCGGAGTTCATTGCTCAAAGTGATGATGAACCTCATGAGCGCCGGGCCGGCGGTGCCCTTCGGACCCAAGGCGTGCTGGATTTCGTCGATCACCAGCAACCCGAGGAAATGCTCGCGCGCCAGACGCGCCATATCGGATAGCATCTCATCCACGTTGCCGCGGCCGAACTGCTGTTCGTAGGGCTCCCCCACGGCCTCCCCCATTGCCCTGAAGAATTTCTTGCACAGGGCGCGCAACGAACGGTTGGAGGGGCAATCTACGTACACACAGGGCACCTGTTTGAGGGGCAGGAATGGGTTCTTTGTGGTGTCGTGCGTTATGACCCGCGGGTAAAGACGCATGTTAGCCTGTGCGACGCGGCTCTTGCCACTCCCGGAAATCCCGGTTAACGCCAAGCAGCGCGAGTTTGTTAGCGTGAGATCGTCATTTCCGGCATTCTCGAGTACCGCCTGGACTTCACGGTTGTGATGTTCCCAGTAGCGCGGCCCCGGCATTCGATCCATGTAGCCCTCGCGGATGGCGGCCGTCATTTGGAACTCGAATTCATAATCGCGGTTTAACGGGATTTGGAGGCGATACAGATCCTCACACAGAAACATCCGGTTTCGCGCCGGCAGTTTGCGGATCTCATCGGTCGGCACCTCGACATGGACCGAAAGCAGCTCCTTGAGCGCAGCATCGCTGATTTCCTCGGGAGGCAATCCGGCGATGAGCGGATTGGCGGCGTATTTTGGAAGATGGGCGATGGGTGCGGATGGGCTCATGGATCTTTATCGGGAGGATTCAGGCGCCGGAGTAATCCCAGGCGGTCTGCAATCGGTTTCGACGCGCCGGCCGGCTCCTGAGGCTGCGCGCCGTTGATGGGTTTCGGGGACGGCACGGTGGCGTTCACGGCTCGCTCCTGATCCAATTGCGCCTTGATTTCGATGGCCTTGCTTTCGGCCGGTCGCAAGTTGGCGGAACCCGCGAGCTTTTCGGTTTCGGTCACCAACTTGTTGATACGTTGATCTTCGGCGGCCGCGGTCCGCTCCTGTCTACGGCGCTCCTCTTCGACGGCGTTTGCGCCCTGAGGGCCTAGGTGATATTTGCACCGCTCCTCCTCTGCCTGCTGCTGCTCGCGGACTTCACGGAATGTCATCCCCTTGTAGGGGGAGTCGAAGGCGATCGGTATGGTCTCGAATCCGCCCTTGGCGTTGGGATTAATTAGGAAGATTTCATTAGTGTTGTTGGGGTCGGCGGGGACTTTGATTGGCGTCGCTTTCCCGCGGAGCGACGCTTCATGGATGAGTCGCCGTAGGAGGCTACTGTCTGAGAAATAGCGCGCTACGCCGACCTCGATGCCGCGGCGGGTGACTCGCGCGTCCATCCGAGGCATCAGCCGCGGAATGAGCTCGGCGCGCGGCAAGTGGCGCAACCGGCCGGACAGGCGTTTGATCCCCCAATTCCAAAGGTCGAGCGGAACGGGATCGATGCCTTCTCTCATGGCCTCGACGGGCCGGACCATTTTACTCTTCCAATTTCGGTTGTGCTCGAAAACCACCCAGCGGATGAGAATCGCGTTGAATTCGTCGATTGTCATGCGGGCCCCTGTGCGCGGATCCGGCGCATCTTCGGGTCTCTCTGGAGGGGCGGCACCGCTCTGCCACTCGAAAAGGCCGGCTTTGCTGATGCCGAAGACGCGTTCCACAAGTCCCTTGAGATCCGGACGGTAGGCCGGAGCGGTTGCGAGGTCCGCAATTCCTTCTGGGACGTAATCGGCCAACTTGGAGGCCAATTCGCCGCCGTCGTTCAGAATCTTGGCGGGCTGGTGCTGGCACGGCCAGTCTTCTGGCTTGAGGTCGACGCCATAGCGGGCCGCGAATTTCACCTTGTCTGACATTGCTTCCAGCAGGGCCATGGCCGCGGCGCGATAATCCGGATATTCCAAAGTGACGTACGCGCCGACGATCATTCGGCTGAAACAATCGACGACAAAAAAGACGTAGGGAAATCCGATCGGCTTGCCGCCGGCCCGGCTCACCAGCCACACCCTCGCCCTCGCCCAGTCGATTTGGAAAACGGCTCCGGGAGCCTGAGCCAAGTCGAGTGAGCTGCCGGGAAGGGGGCGATACGAAGTATTATACTTTCGCTCGCCTTCGATCTGTCTGATGCGTTTCGCAAGGTCAGCGTCGGCCATCGCGGCGGTCCTGAACTGCGCCAGTACGGGGCGCTGCGAGGGCAGGCGCATGATTTTGACCCGGACGGCATTGCCTGCCTCGTCTCGCTCGGTGCGGGTCGAAGTGGTGAAGAATTCGGCGAGGGTTTTTTTGTGAGCTTGACGCCACGGCAGACGCCGGCCGTGTGTCAAATGCCGCCCGTTGCTCGTGAATAGGAATTCCCGGGCCCCTTTTTGGAGGTTTGCAAAATCCGTGGCGTCCAGACCACATCCCCACGCTCCGTTCACATCAGTGGATTTTCTCTTGGGTCCGGGTTTCCCCTGCTGTCGTGCGCCCTTTTTGGCTAGGCTGACGCTATAGGGCTTTCGCCCCCGTTGGTTGAATCGAGGGGAAAGGGCGGCGGGGTCCTCGCCCGATCGCCAAAACAGAATCAGCCATTCCCTTATGGCGGTGGCGGAAGGAGGGGCACCATTGGCTCCGTTGGTGCCATTGGTCTGAGGAGCGGACTTTGCCTTTTTGTCGCGTCGGATTTCCTTGATGCGCGCTTCCCTAAGCCGGCCAATGAAGGCATCCCGCCCGAGCGCCGTGACCAACCGCACGAATCTGAGCTTGGATTGCTGCGATGCCAGATACCTCTGCCTGGTCTCGGGATCCTTCGGCAGATCTGCGTCCGAGCGGAACGAGAATCTAAAGGGGTTTTCATCGGTCGCCGTCCACCCCAACTCCGCTATGTTAGCCGCAAGGGTGGCGGTGCTGATCCAGACTGGCATCTGGAGCGGCCCGTCCAGTCGGATCACGACGTAGCGGAGCGCTTCGTCCGGGCAGCTATCGATCCAAAGGATTCGATGGAATTCTTCGGTCGCATCGACACGGAAAACCTGCAGGCGGTCATATGGCGGCTGAGGCATGGGGTGATGGTTCGAGGTGAAGCGGAGTGAAAGGGGAGATCCGTTGCCTAAGGTCGGTCCGCCACTGACGATGGGCTAGGAGCCACTTCGCAACGGCCAGCGATGAGCCGCTTTCGAGCCCAAACTCGATGTCGGCTTGATCGGCTAGGTCCGCGAGTGCCGTGTCTTCATTCTGCACACGCGGCCGGAGAAAGGCCTCGACTTTCAGGGCGACCTCTTCGAGGCCGGCGAGGTAGTCGGGTCTCAAAGCGTCGTGCAGCCACTCGAGATTGCGGATTAGGTCCCGGGGGATTTCTCGCTCGGTGACGATGCCGTAATCCACTTCTGGCTCAGCCTCCCAGTAGATTTGCTCAATGGTGATCTTTTCGATCGTACGCTGCTTCGCAAGATCGCGCCGGTATTTGAGGTTGCGCGCAAAGCGATGCGGGCGTCCGTCCACGATCTTGAGATACACAAAATCCGTGGACATGGGGACGAGACACCCTGTCTTCCGATCCCACGGGTGGGCGATGCCTAGCCGTTGGGCGATCAGTTTGGTTTTTTTGAGGTCGAGGGGATATTGTTCGCGGACGTCGCGGACGTCGGGATCATGCTCCAGCATCAAGAAGAAGTGGTGCTCGAGGCGGCTGAGGAGATGATGAATTCGCTCGGTCTTCCCTGACCAAGCGCGCACACGCAGGCCCTTCGACGGCACATCATGCACGGTCAGCCACGGCTTGTAAGCGGGCCCTTCACCGGTTCCGCGGCCTTCGGCCTCCCACCGAAGGATCTTGGCCGGCGTCACAGCATAGCGCGATGTTTTCTTCTTAGGGATCATGCTGGCTCCTCCTGGGCGTTGAGCGTGCTCATCATCAGTGTCGTTCTTCAGGTCTAATTACCGATGCCGAGTGAAAAAACTGGACCGAATTGAGTGGCATCGGCATTGAGCAGCGGAAGACAATGACTGTGAGATGCTTACAAAGAATATCTTTCCCGTTCACGTGGTTTTCTGACTGTAAAGGTCTGAATCTGCAATGGGCGACGTCTCTGGTGTTCGGCTGTCGGAAATGGGCAAGCAAGAGGTACAGCAGTTCGCATTTGTGGCTTTTGAACTGAAGGGCGCGGCGAGTTCGCGCTCGATGCGGGCGGAGACCGTGGAATAGACCTTGAACGCCGATGCAAAGACCGAGGGTGGCCATCGGCAGCCGCGGGCGCCCCTTGCCGGAGTTAAGCAGCTCCGGCAAGCCGTGGCAGAGATCGTACAACAAGGACTGAAACAGCCGCTTTTCGTTCGTTTGCGCCTCGTTGTCGGCCGGCCAGTCCTGCGGGTAGGTCGTGCGCTTGGCGGCGGCCACCATGACGGCCTCAGTCACGCTACCATCGTTGTTCCTCTCGCGCTGGACGGCGTACTCGACCGCTAAGATATGCTTGCATTTGCAGCCGCGGGTCTCGTGGTCGTGGGAGGTGCATTTCGGGGTTTCCGGGCCGAGATGGACCGTGTACCTGCCGCTGCCGGACTGGGAAGGAACGATCCAAGCACCGTTCTTGTTGAGGGTGATCTCGGCGGTGGCGGCGATCACCAGACCGCTCTGTTGACTAGCGTCCATAGTGTACTCCTTGGTATATCCCAATAAAGTACACCCTGCGTAGTGCCTGTCAAGAGAATAATGTACCTTTTAGGAACATCCTTGACAGGATACCCAGACTGGGGCTTCCTACGCCTATGCCGAAGGTTCAGCTATGGGGGTTCCGGTGCGAGCGATGCGGCCACGAATGGTTACCGCGCGACCTGGAACAGCAACCGCAGGTCTGTCCCAAGTGCAAGAGCCCCTACTGGGACCACCCCCGAAAGGACCGAGTGCGCCCGGAGCATCACGTGCGGTGCAAGTGGCAGGCGCACGAGCTGGACGGGAAGACGGTCGAGTTTGAACTGATCAGGGGCAAAAAACCGAAGGAGGGCGTAGGCTGGTTCACGGCCCACGACCTTGGTGACGGTACGATACAGATTTTGATCAAGGAGCCCATGAGCAGCTCCAACGAAGCGATAAGACTTGTACAGGGTGAGGCAGACTTAATCGAAACTCATATGGGGAAGTGCCACTTCATCATCCGCTCCCGTCCGTAACCGATGTAGCCCGGCAGAAGTTTCGCATCGGGTGGCACCTCCTCGGTCAGGGCATCGGCCATCAGTAGCTCAACCGGTAGTGCTAACTTGGGGTCAGTGATCAACCGTGACCGGTAGGCTGCGAACTCGTTCACATCTCCCCGTCCCAGGCGTAGTACATCGCCTGACCCTCACGGAGGGGAATAGGGGCCAACCATGGCCCGGGAGAGCCTTTCCGCCCGCGCAGGCATTCCCAGCCTACGGCGTGTCTTCAAACCCCAAACTTGAGCCAGTCGAGAACGGCGGTGAGTAACAGGAAGCCGAGATAATGGTTCGCGAGTTTTTCATAGCGGGTGGCGATGCGGCGGTAGCGTTTGATCCGGGCAAAGAAGTTCTCCACGGTGTGGCGCTGCCGGTAGAGGCGGCGGCTGAAACGACTGGGCCAGCGGCGACCCGACCGTGGCGGGATGCAAGCCCGCACGCCCTGATCGTCCAGCGTCTGGCGAAAGTCATCGGCGTCGAATCCTCGATCGGCGAGCAGCCAGCAGTCGCGCAGACTCGGCAGGAACAGCGCGCAGGCGAGCAAGTCGTGCTGCGGCCCGGGCGCCACCGCCAACTGCACCGGCCGCCCGAGGGCGTCGACCGTCGCGACCACCTTGGTGTTGAGGCCGCCTTTGGTCCGACCCATGGCTTGGTGCGACTGGCCCCCAGCGGGATTGGCCCCGTCGGCGTGCACCTTGACATGCGAGCAGTCCAGACTGCGGATCTGGCCCCAGGCGTGGGAGCGCAACCGCTGGAACAAGCGCGCCCACAGGCCGCACCGGCACCAGCGACGAAACCGCGTGTACACCGAACTCCATGGGCCGAATCGCTCCGGCAGATCCCGCCACAGCAGGCCGGTGCGCAGGACATACCACATCGCCGTCACCATCAACCGATCGTCCTTGGACGGCCGTCCTCCGCGCCTGTGCCATTCTGCCCTAAGCCGATATCGGCGTCGGATCAGATTAATTTTTTAAGCCGGTTCCACAGCGGCTCCGGCAGCTCCCAGCGTTCGGTTGTCATCATGGCACTTCAACGACGCTCCACTCCAAAACCCAGTTACAGGCGGTTTGAAGACACGCCGTAGTTACCTTGCCCCCGGGGGCGGAGGCGGCGTGAGAAGGCGGAGCCAAGAGTAATCGGCTCTGGCATTTTGCCGACAATCGGGAGATGCGCCCTACGCCGAAACACCTTCACCCGGATTCAGAGGTTCCTCAATGTAGCGATCCCTGCGAAATGTGAACAACCAAGCGACGCCTATCGCAAAGCCACCTACGATATAAACGCCCGAAAGTACGGCAAATCCGTAGGACAAACCTTTGCCATCGCCAAAGATCTCTCGAAACCGGCCGAGCATCCAGGGTGACACAGATCCAATCAAGAGTCCGAACATGACTTGGACACCGATGGTTAATGAGCGATAACGGGGCTCGACCACGTCGAACAAGGCCGCAGGCGCGTTCGACTGATATGTCCCTTGGAACAGGCCCAGCCCGATCATTCCACAGCAGGTCAGCGTCAGGGTGTCGGCAAACCCCATGAGAAGGATTGCCAGCGCACAGAGAAACAGGCACGCGCTCTGCAACTGCAGACGGAACCGTGGGTGAGTGACAACCATCCGGTCGGAGACCATGCCTCCAACAAGAACTCCTACCATGGATGATAGATACAGGCTGACCATGCCAAGGCCGCCTGCCTGGGCCATAGAGAAGTTGTACTTCTCTTGAATGAAGCTGGGAGCCCAGACAACGTAGGCGTTGTACTGAAGAACAACCGCCGTGTAGCCGACTGTTATCAGCAGCACCGTCGGTGTGCGAACCAGGGTTCTAAGGCCTTCGCGCGGACTGATTCGCCGCTTTTCCCCTTTGTAGGCTTCGCTGGATTCAGAAGGCGCGTTCCGTAGCCTGAACACGAAAATGCCGCCAAGTAGTATTCCGCACGCGCCATAGAGGAAGAAGGCATATCGCCACCCCCAATGATCCGCAATAAAGCCCGCAAGGACACCGCTAACCATCATGGCCACATACAAGGATGCCTGATGGATCGACATGGCGATCGTGCGAGTGCCTTTGTGAAAGGAGGCGAGCAAGGGATAGGCAGCCGGCGCATAGAACGCCTCTCCCCATCCGGTTGCTATACTACGAAGAAGAATCATAGGTATGAGTCCTCTGATGACGCCGGTAAATAGAGTAGCGCCACTCCATAAAATCAGGCTGCAAGTGATAATCCATTTTCTGTTGAAGACATCCCCAACGTAGCCGGCAATCGGCATCATGAGGGCATACGCCACGAAGAGTGTTGTTCCGATCAGCCCGACTTGGCTGTCTGTAAGCTGGAGGTCTTTCTTTATCGACGAGAGCATTAGAGATATGACCAAAAGTTGTGGACGGCTGGGCTGAGAAGGAAGCTGGGGAAGCGGGTTCAAGCAGCCTTCTCGGCGACGCCATCAATGAAACGGCCGCCGTCGATCAGTTTATGGATTTGTTCACGG
>Ga0208692_1000751_pt1 | contig 21686 bp, 21 predicted proteins | sample June2015DPH_20_1_3_FD_184721 | JGI IMG/M metagenome (GOLD analysis project Ga0208692, IMG submission 184721) | Peatland microbial communities from SPRUCE experiment site at the Marcell Experimental Forest, Minnesota, USA - June2015DPH_20_100... | ecosystem: Environmental > Terrestrial > Soil >...
GCGCACGCGGAATCCATGTGTCTTGGCTCGGCGCCTACGATTAGGTTGAAAGGTCCGTTTCAAACGGCCACACTCCCTGTTAGATTTCGGCCCTCAAGGGCAATCTAGAAACATAACCCGATGCCTTACAACAAGTCAAGGCTCGGTTTGAGCACCCTCTTGGAATTCGACAGGTTTCGGTTTAACCTTATGTGAAGATACAGGGCATTTGCCGCATTACAACTTGGGAGAGAAACTGGAGTTGGCGGGATGCCGCTTCCCAGGGGAATAGCTTGCGGGCCAAAGAGGGTCCTGACAAAGCTCGCGCGAGCGGCGAGACTTCACAGCCTGGCGCGGTCTCCCTACGACGACTGGATGTTGCGCTTCCATCACTTCCTCAAGGCGAGCCAGGAATTCCAGGAAATGTGCTCGCGGACGCAATGGGAGTTTCCGCCCCAATCCACGTGGTTGGTGTTTAACGAATAAGCCCCGGCTAGCAATGGTGGGCCTACGTGGCGACTCGTTTGCCGCCACGCACAGAGCCGCGGATTGACTCGGGACCTCCCGGCGTATATCATAAGAAACCAGGATGAATAAGCAGAGGCGAAAAACAGCGGCAATTGTGTGTCCATGCTGCGGGGCGCGGCTGGAAGTGGACACAGAGCTTGGTAAGGTTCTCTTCCACGAACCGCCGCCAAGACCAGCCAAAGCTCCCGACTTGGATCACGCTTCTCAACTCCTCAAGAAAGAAGCTGAGCGCCGCGAAAGCCTCTTCAAACAAAGCGCCGAAGAGGAAAAGATCAAATCCGAACTACTCGAGCGACGATTCAAAGAGGCGCTCGAGAAGACCAAAGGCGTGCCTGCCGGACCTCCCCTCAAGGAAATTGACTTGGACTAACTGGAATTGGCGATTTGCGATTGTCGATTGCCGATTGTCGATTTTCCCGCCGTGGCGGGCTGATGGACATTGGAAGGCGCTGCCACACCACTTTTTCAATCGTCAATCGCCAATCACCAATCACCAATGAAACCCTGGTCGTCATTTGCGGCCGAAGGCCGCGCTCTTCACATTGTCGGGCTACACCTCACGCCCGCAATCTGCTATTCCTCGGGTAGCGGGCCTCGATGGTAGTGCGCATGCCGCCGCGTGTGGAGAACTCGCCGCGCACTACAGCCCACTTCGGGCGGCAGGCGCGGGCGACATCATCCAGGATACGGTTTACGGCGTTCTCGTAGAAAATGCCCAAATTTCGGTACGCAAGAATATAGTACTTCAATGACTTCAACTCCAAGCACAGCTTGTCGGGAAGGTAATGAATGGTGATGGTCCCGAAGTCCGGCAATCCGGTGCGCGGGCAGATGGAGGTGTACTCGGGGATCGAAATCGTGATGTCATAGCCACTGTACTGGTTGGGCCAAGTCTCGATTTCCGGCAGCTTTGCGTGAACCCCTGCACCGGCGTGTTCAGCAGTATATTGGGGCTGGTGAGTTTTCCCAGGCATATTTAACCTCCCTGGATTCAATCATAAACCAAAACCAGACTGGGGTAGTCTGATTATTCGCAGCGAGAATGCTGTCCAACCCTGTTAACTTCATACAACCCCATTTTGAGCGATTTTCTAAGTTTTCAGGTAAGTGGTTTATTCTTAGTGGTTTAAAAAGGCAATGCAGATTTCCATTGACATTCGCGTACTCAACTTTCATTATAGGGTGAAGCTAATGGATGGATTTTGCCATCCAAATTGTTGAGTGTGGTAGTGAACCCTGGTTGGGCACTCATTCACTGAGGAGGAATTCAGGATATGGGCAAGATAATCGGAATTGACCTTGGGACCACCAACTCCGTAGTGGCAGTAATGGAGGGCGGGGATCCCGTCGTCATAACTAACCCTGAGGGGGGACGCACCACCCCCTCGGTCGTTGCCTTTACCAAGTCCGGCGAACGACTGGTTGGGCAAGTGGCCAAGCGGCAGGCCGTCACCAACCCCGAGAATACTGTTTATTCGATCAAGCGTTTCATGGGTCGTCGGTTCAATGAGGTGCAGAGCGAAATCAAAACCGTCCCGTACAAGGTTGTGGCGGGGCCCAATGGTGAGGTTCGAGTGGTGGCCCAGGGTAAGGAATACTCGCCTCCGGAAATCTCCGCCATGATCCTTCAGAAAATGAAGGATTCGGCTGAGCAATACCTTGGCGAGAAGGTGACACAGGCGGTCATCACCGTCCCAGCTTATTTCAACGACTCTCAGCGCCAGGCCACCAAGGACTCCGGAAAGATTGCCGGCTTGGAAGTCCTGCGCATCGTGAACGAGCCCACGGCGGCTGCGCTGGCCTACGGCTTGGACAAAAAGCGGGACGAGACAATAGCCGTTTACGACTTCGGGGGCGGGACCTTCGATATTTCAATCCTTGAGGTTGGAGAGGGCGTAGTGGAGGTGAAGTCCACGAACGGCGACACGCACCTGGGTGGCGACGACATCGACAAGCGCATCATGGACTGGATTGTGGACGAGTTCCGCAAGGACCAGGGCATCGATCTTTCCAAGGACCGCATGGCGCTGCAACGCCTTAAAGAAGCTGCGGAGAAAGCCAAGATGGAACTTTCGACGGTTCTGGAAAGTGACATCAATTTGCCGTTCGTCACTGCGGATGCATCGGGTCCAAAGCACCTGAACCTGAAGTTGAGCCGGGGGCGCTTCGAACAGATGTGCGAAGACATCTTCCAACGTTCCGTGGGCCCGGTGAAGCAGGCGCTTTCCGACGCTGGTCTGACTCCAGACAAGATTGATGAGGTCGTGCTAGTGGGTGGGTCCACGCGCATCCCGCGCGTGCAGCAGGTCGTCAAGGACCTTTTCTATGGCAAGGAGCCGCACAAAGGCGTTAACCCGGACGAGGTGGTGGCGGTGGGCGCGGCGGTGCAGGCGGGCGTGCTGGGCGGCGAAGTGAAGGACTTGCTGCTGCTGGACGTTACTCCCCTGACACTGGGCGTTGAAACCCTGGGCGGCGTGATGACTCCGCTCATCCAACGCAACACCACGATTCCGACAAGAAAGAATGAAACCTTCTCCACGGCTGCGGACAGCCAGACTTCGGTTGAAATTCATGTCCTGCAAGGCGAGCGTCAGATGGCGCGCGACAACCGGACGCTGGGCAAGTTCCACCTGGTGGGAATTCCCCCTGCGCCGAGGGGCATCCCACAGATTGAGGTGACGTTTGATATCGACGCCAATGGCATTCTGAACGTTTCCGCCAAGGACCTCGGCACGGGTCAAGAACAGAAGATAACGATTACCGCTTCGAGCGGGCTCGCCAAGGAGGAAGTGGAGCGGATGACCAAGGAAGGCGAGCTGCACGCGGATGAAGACCGGCGGCGCAAGGAAGAAGTCGAAGTCAAGAACAAGGCCGACTCAATGGTGTACTCCGTGGAGAAACTGCTGAAGGAAAACCGCGATAAGATTTCTGAAAGCGACGCCAAGAACATTGAATCCGCCCTGGAAGATGCCAAGAAAACACTCCAGGAAGGCGACATCTCGAAGATCAATGCGGCTGTGGACCGACTGACGTCAGCCTCGCACAAGCTGGCAGAAGCGATGTACAAGCAGGCCTCTTCCGCGCGCGCGGCGCAAGAGGCCCCTGGCAGCGCCCCTGGAGCTTCAACCTCGGCCAGCGGTGCCGCGGGTCCAGCGGGCAAATCGAAGGGCGATGGCGAAGTGATCGACGCAGAAGTGGTGGATAGCGACGACAAGAAGAAGAACTGAGAACTACAGTCGAAAGTCGAGAGTCGACAGTTGAAAGTACTGCAGTCGATCAACAGCAGCTATTTTTCGGAGGGAGAGACATAGAAACAGTCTACGGCCAAGAGGAAGAAAGTCGATACTCTCGACTCTCGACTGTAGACTGTGAACTGCTCTTATGGAACATCGAGCCCAGATGGGAGTGGAATGCCCGCAATGCCACTGGAGGCAATTCATGGAGCTAGGTTTGGATCAGGCCATCATGGATACTCCTGTGGCCAGGGAGATCCAGCGCCAATTACAGGAATGGTTGCGCTCCCGGTGCCCTGACCACCTGGGCCCGATCATGGCGAAAATGAGGAACTGAAAGGCTAGGGGCTGGGGACTAGGGCAAGGGTTGCAGGGCACAAGGTGGCAGCCTTAAAGAATCAGGATCATGCCATGATCCAAATTGCACTGCCTGAAGTGAAGATCGGCGAATTCTGCCGGAAGTGGAAGATTGCTGAATTTGCCCTGTTCGGTTCCGTGTTGCGGGAGGATTTCCGGTCGAGCAGCGACATCGACGTATTAGTGAGCTTTGAGCCGCACGCCCGGTGGAGTCTGATGGACGTGGTCGAGATGCAGAACGAACTGGAGACGATGCTGGGTCGCAAGGTGGACTTGGTGGAGCCAAGTGCCATCGAGCGGAGCGAGAATTACATTCGCCGCCGGCATATCTTGGATTCAGCGGAACCCGTTTATGTGGCGCGATGACGCTAGGCCAAGAGAGAGCTCCTCCGTGATCTCCAAGCCTCCAGAGGCTCAACACAGAGAGCGCGGAGGATCTCAGTGGCCTCTGTGTTAGGCTTTTCGGGCCACGGAGGACGCAGAGGCACTATTGGCGCGAGAAGAAATCCTCTCGTGTCGAGAAGAAGTTCTAGGAACTGGCAGCTAATCCCATGCCCGTTGGCACACAAAAAGATTACTACGCGATCTTGGGCGTAAGCCGCGATGCCAAGCCGCAGGAAGTCCGCAAGGCCTACCGGCGCTTGGCGCGCAAGTACCATCCTGACGTCAACCCGGGAAACAAAACGGCAGAAGAAAAGTTCAAGGAACTATCGCAGGCTTACGAAATCCTAGGTGACGACAAGAAGCGCCAGGTTTATGACCAATACGGTTTCTATTCCGCCAATATTCCTCCCGGCGGTCCTGGGCCGGGCGCTTCAACGGGTGCTGGCGCTCCGGGAGTCGATTTCTCGGGCTTTGATTTCTCGAACTTCGACAACCGCGATGCAGAAACCGAAAAGCGCGGAGGCTTCGGCGGAGGCTTTCGGGATATTTTCTCGCAGTTGTTCAATCGCTCAGGCGAGCATGAAGAGGAAGCTGAGGGCCCACAAAAGGGAGGCGACCTCGAACATCACATGCACCTTGGGTTCTGGGACGCCATTCGTGGGACGCAGGTGCGGATAACCATCGGGCGGCTAGAGACCTGCCCGACGTGCAAAGGAACGGGATCTGCGGGAGGCGCTCCCATCACCTGCGCGGCTTGCGGCGGAACGGGAAAGGGCACACGCCAAGCAGGCACGATGCGATTCACCGTGACGTGCCCACAGTGTGGCGGAACGGGCCGCCAGCGGCGCTCCTGCCAGGCTTGCGGCGGATCGGGTTTCGTACGGAAACCCGAGTCTTTCGAGGTGCGCATACCTCCCGGTGTCGATACCGGCTCTCGCGTCCGCGTACCGGGAAAGGGAAATGCCGGCGTCCACGGAGGGGCGGCGGGTGAGTTGTACATTGTCACAGAGGTCGAGCCCCATCCCATTTTCGAACGCAAGGGCGACAACATTTACGTTAAAGTCCCGGTGACCATATCGGAGGCGGCCCTGGGAGCGAAGGTGGAAGTGCCGACCCTGGTGGGGCCCTCCACGATTAAGATTCCACCCGGAACGCAGAGCGGCCAGAAGCTACGACTTCGCGGGAAGGGCGCACCCTCGCTACGCAGCGACGCGCGAGGGGACCAGTTCGTGGAGGTCCAGGTTGTAGTTCCTCGAGTGGCGGATGAAAGGACCAGGGAAATTCTCCGCGAACTCGCGCGCCTGAACCCGGAGGACCCGAGGCAAGAATTGAAGAAGTACAGTTAAAGGGTAAAGGTTAAAGGCTGAAGGTTAAAGGAGAGTTTACTCTCGACCTTCAACTTATACAATGAGTCCACGCGGTAGAAAAACTCGTGGCAAGACCGGTTACATGATCAGCGCGGTGGCGGAGATGTACAACATCCACCCGCAAACGCTGCGTTTATACGAGCGGGAAGGGTTGCTGGTGCCTTCACGCACCAACGGCAACACCCGCCTCTATGGTGATGAAGACCTGGAACGGCTGGAGACCATCCTGAACTTGGCGCGCGACCTGGGGGTCAACCTGGCGGGAATTGAGATTATCCTGAACATGCGCGACCGCATGCAAAAGATGCAGGAGGAGATGCAGGCTTTCGTCGAGTATGCGCAGAAGGTGATCTTGAACCGTCCGCCCCTGGACCAGGAGGGCATCCAGAACGCCTTGGTGCGCCTCGTCCCGCCCTATTTGATCCGAACCCGCACCGTAACGAAGTAAAAGGAATTGGAAGGCCCAGGCCGCGGATACTCCAACCCCCAGCACTGTATTATTTCTCCTCCTCACCGCCGGGCATGGATTACAATGCAATTTCAGGATCGGACATGCCTCGAAAAGACTGCGCCCAATGCGAGGGAACGGGCTGGAAGCCAATTGAGATCGACGGCGTCCGGCGGGTGACCCGGTGCGACTGCTATGACGTGGAGCGCGCGGAGCTTCTGCTCCGCCAAGCGCACATTCCAGAAAGATATGAGATCTGCGCCTTTGAGAATTTTGATATTCGTAGGGATAGCCAGAACCTGAGATGGGCGAAGCTGAACGCCGAGAATTTTGTCAAGGAATATCCGACGGATTTTGGCCTGCTCTTTGTCGGCCCCACGGGCGTGGGAAAGACCCACTTGGCCGTCGCCGTCCTGAGGGAGTTGATTTTGCGCAAAGGGGTGGAGTGCCTCTTTTATGATTTCCACGACCTGCTGAAAGCTATTCGGGACAGTTACAACCCGGTTTCCCAGAACTCGGAGCTTTCAATTCTCCAGCCGGTGCTGGATGTGGAAGTGCTGTTGTTGGATGAACTGGCATCCTCGAACCCCAGTGACTGGGTGAAAGAGACCTTGCAGCACATTATCAACTCACGCTACAACCACAAGAAGGTCACTCTCATCACTACAACGCTTCCCTTCGGTGAGTCCACAGGTCATCGTGAAGTCCGCGCCCCATCGGGAGACCTCGTCCCCAACGTTGAATTCACTTTGAACCAATTGGGAGTGACCCTCCGGTCACGCCTCTACGAAATGTGCAAGCTGGTTGAAATGAACTCTGACGACTACCGCAAAGCCATCAAACAGGCAGCCTATAAGTTCCATGCCGAATAGACTCCTGGCTAGTGTCGGGCTTGATGTCCGCTGTCTTAGGGTTGCTGCTTCGCATTGACTTCCCTTTCGACGCAACGGTAGAATACTGTTTCCTTTGTAGGCCTGCGTCGGGTACCTGGAGAGGAGGCCGGCGGATGTCCGCTGACGAAAAGGCGAGTAGTTTGCAAGAGGCAGGGACTGAGCCCGGAGCCCAGAACGATTTAACGGATCCCCAAGCGAGGAATCCTGAAGCCAGCGAAGTGGCAAGTCTCATGGAGGGGATGGAGGCATTATCCGCTCCCTTGATCACCGCGGGTGAAATCGTCCAGGGCCAGGTGCTCAAAATCACAGAGACCGAAGTGGTGGTGGACGTTGGGCTAAAGAGCGAGGCGCAGGTAGCGCGCAGCGAGTTCCTTACGCTTGACGGACATTTGAGAATTGAACCGGGTGATACGGTTGACCTTTGGATTGAGAATTACGACGAGGCCTCCGGCACTGTCACCGTTTCCTATCAGAAGGCTTTACGTCGTAAGACTTGGGATGGAGTCGAGCGGGCATTCCAGGACCAGAGCAATATCACCTGCCGCGTTGTGGATCGCATCAAGGGCGGCCTGATGGTGGATATTGGGGTCCCCGCTTTTCTTCCGGCTTCCCACGCCGATGTGCGGGTGCACGCCAACCTGGATGAACTCAAGGGCCAGGAGATCGCCTGCAAGGTTATCAAGGTTAACCGAAAGAAGAACAACGTTGTGGTCAGCCGCAAGGCATCGATTGAAGAAGAGCTCAATCGACGCAAGATTGAATTGGCGGAACGCTTGGTGGAAGGCACAGAAGTTGTGGGCAAGGTCAAGAACCTCACCGACTACGGCGTCTTTGTTGACCTCGGCGGGATCGACGGGCTTCTCCACATCACCGACCTTTCCTGGGGAAGAGTTGGACACCCCTCGGAGGTCGTCCAGGTGGGTCAGGAAATCAGGGTGAAGGTGCTCAAGCACGATCCCGAAAAGGGGCGGATTTCTCTGGGTTTGAAACAGCTCACTGCTGACCCCTGGGAGTCCGTTCCGATGACCTATCATGCCGGGGACCGTGTAGCAGGCCGCGTGGTGAGTCTTGCCGATTATGGCGCCTTTGTCGAACTCGAGCCCGGCGTGGAAGGACTCATTCATATCTCGGAGATGAGCTGGAGCAAGCGCCTGCGTCATCCCTCCAAAATCCTCAAGCTTGAGGAGCGAGTAGAGGTCGGGGTGTTGGACGTCGATCCCGTGAAGCGACGCATCTCGCTTAGCCTGAAGACGACTCTTCCCGATCCCTGGACGCTGGTGGGAGACCGGTTCGCGGAGGGCTCGGTGGTTCACGGCCGGGTTCGCAATCTGACGGAATTCGGCGCTTTCGTCGAAATCGAAGACGGAGTCGACGGCTTGATTCACATTTCAAATATGTCTTGGAACAAGAATGTGAAGCACCCGTCTGAAGTCTTAAAAAAGGGGCAGACGGTGGATGCCGTGATTCTGGCTTTGGACGCGGCGAATCGGCGCCTCGCCCTGGGTTTGAAACAGCTCGAGGAAGATCCCCGGCAAGCCTTCTTCTCCAAGGTCCATGTGGGGGATTCGCTGCGAGGTAAAGTAACACGGGTAGCGCCTTTCGGCGCGTTTGTCGAGCTCGAAGAAGGGATTGAGGGTCTCTGTCATGTTTCCGAGTTTGCAGATGAGCATGGCCGAAGTGAAGGCGCGAAGCTCGAAGTTGGGAGTGAGTTCGAATTCCGCGTGATTCGCCTGAACCCCCGCGAACGAAAAATCGCGTTAAGCAGGAAGGAGCCGTCGGTGGCGGCTGCTCCGGAGGAATTCGAGAAACCCAAAGAACCGGTGAGAAAATCCACCATGGCGGAAGCACTCTCTTCGGCAGGTATTAGCCCGTTGGAGTACTCGTCTTCATCATCGGCAGTAGAGTCGTGACTCGACAAGAAGGGTCACGCGAGAAATTGTTCAGCCATCGGCGAAGCTCTCTGAGCTACGCGCACAAAGGCCGGCAGTCCCGGACACTTCGCACCAGGAGTTAAACATGACCAAAGCAGAGCTGATTGAGGATGTTTCGCGGGCCGTGGAGATGAGCCGCAAGGACTCCGAGATCATCGTGGAAACGATCTTCGAGAGCATTGTGAAGTCGCTTCGCGCGGGTGATAAGGTCGAAATACGGGGCTTCGGCAGCTTTCGTACGCGGCAGCGCAAGCCCCGGATCGGGCGCAATCCAAAGACCGGGGTGCGTGTGGATGTGCCCGCAAAGAAAATTCCATACTTTAATCCCAGCAAGGAGTTGAAGGATCTCGTCAACAGTGCTGCGGTGGCCGCGACGCCTTCCTCGCCCCCGGCTGCACCGCCCGCCGAGCCTTCGGGCCCGGCCTCTTCTTAGCGAGCACCCTCGCCTCTCCGGACGGCATGGGGATTATGGACTACCTTTGGAGTCCGTGGCGGTTTCGCTATGTCAGCCAGGCAGGCAAGACGGGCGGTTGCGTCTTTTGCGAAAAGGTTGCGACCGAGCCTTCACGCGACCGCGCGAACCTGCTTCTATACCGCGCCCGCTTTAACTTCGTCCTTCTCAACGTCTATCCGTATACAACCGGTCACTCGCTGGTCATCCCGTATGCTCATCTAGCCAGCCTCGAGGAGGTCCAACCCGCTACGCTCGTCGAGATGATGGAGTTGGCGCGGCGGCTCCAGACCGCATTAACAGATTGCTATCACCCCGAAGGGTTTAATCTGGGTATGAATCTGGGAAGATGTGCAGGCGCCGGCGTGGCGGATCACCTGCACCTGCACTTACTCCCCCGCTGGACAGGAGATTCCAGTTTCATGACGGTCATCGGGGAGACCCGCATCCAGCCCGAAGACCTCTTCACCACCTACGATAAGCTGGCTCCTTACTTTGCCCCGGGCAGTTGATTCCCCCGCCAGGTCCGTACCCGGTACGATTGGCCTGATCAAGAGAAATCGGCTGTACACCTTTGTAATAATACCCCTTGTGGAAAGCGCGATTCCCCAAATGACGAGTTGCCGCCTTGACCCTGCTGGCGCATAGCCGCTAGAATCCGATTCAGCCGGTGAGGGAAATGAGACTTCAATTCTCCGCGCCCTTCGACCCGAACAACGAACCGGAGTCTTTTCTTGAGTCTTTCCCCTCGCGCCCCGCGGTTTTTGCCCTTTTCCCGTCTGACTCCGCAGTTGCTTCCCCGCCGTACCTCACCCGCACGCGGGACCTTCGCCGGCGCTTGAGCCGGCTGTTGTCCCCAAAGCGCGAAATCTCGCGGATGTTCAACTTGCGGGGATTCGCTCGCCGGGTTGAGTGGCAGGTTGTCGGGTCTGCTTTTGAGGCTCAATGGCTGAATTATCTTCTGAACAAGCAATATTACCCTCGGCAATACCGTTTCCGGCTACGCCTTAAACCTCCGGCCCTTCTCAAGCTCAACTTGCGCAACCGCTTCCCGCGCTGTTATCCCACTCGGCGCCTGCTGAAAGATGGGGCTTACTACTACGGCCCTTTTCCTTCTAAGGCTGCCGCCGAGCGTTTTGCGGCGGAATTCCTTGACTTCTTCAAGATCCGCCGCTGCCTGGAGGATCTAGACCCCAACCCTTCCCACCCCGGTTGTATATACTCGCAGATGAAGATGTGTCTTGCGCCCTGCTTTGCCGGTTGCACCGCTGACGAATACCAGAGTGAAGTGGGGCGTGTTGTGGAATTCCTGGATGCGCAGGGCCAGTCGCTGCTCGGTTCGCTCGCGGAGGAGCGCACCCGGGCGTCGCAAGCGCTCGAATTCGAACAGGCGGCGAAGATCCATGCCAAGATCGAGAAAGTCAACGGAGTGTTGCGCCAGAAATCCGAACTGGCGCGCAACCTGCGTGAGCTTCACGCGCTGGTAATGCAGAAGGGCGCGGAAGAGAAGAGCGTGCTCTTCTTCCGCGTGTGGCGGGGCGAATTGCGCGGACCTGCCTTGCTTTCGCTGGACGAGAACGTGCCCTCGCCTGTCCCCCTTGACCAGCAACTCCATAACTTGCTGGATTCCCTCGCGGGCGACTCCCCCCCTGCCATTCCCACCAAGACCCCTTTGCTGCCGTCGCCCCATCCGCCCGCTGCGCTCACGACTGTCGATCCGAGGGGGCAGAGTCCCGCCCCCCTGCTCACTTCCACGGCCACGCCTATTTACTCGGGGACGTATGGTGCCGAATTCGTTCCTGCGGTTCCGCCCTGGGAACACTTGAGCCTGTTGGCGCGCTGGTTCTACAGCAGCTTCCGCGAGGGTGAATTGGTCATGCTGAACGCTGAGCAGACGATTCCCCACACTCGCCTTATCCGCCTCTGCCGCAGAATCCTGGCCGTCTGAGAGGAGTGGAGGAGTCAAGGAGTCGAGAAGTCAAGAAGTTGGGAGTGAAAGATCAATCTTCTCACTGACTCGAGTTTTCGATCTCACTCAACTCTCACCTCTCAACTTCTCAACTCCTTGACTCCTCGACTTCGTTTGACTGCGAGCTCCGACCAACCTACAATGGCTTAAGGCGATGGACCATGCCTGACACGTTTCTTTCCATAACCACGCCGCCTCCGCCTCGCCGGCCCTCTCCACCCGGGGTCAGCAGCCGCAAGGTCTTCGGCCAGTTGGTGTTTCTGACTCTCTTGCTTCTTTCTGTCGGAATGGGCGCGCTGGCCGGGCTGGTCTTTGTATATTCGTCTGACCTGCCGCAGATTCGCGAGTTGGAAGATTATCGGCCGGACGTGATGACGGACCTTTACGCGGACGACGGCGCCATCATCGGAAGCTTTGCGCTGGAGCGGCGCGTCATCGTGACCTACAGCCAGATTCCCCCGGTGATGAGAGACGCGGTCATCTCCATAGAAGATCGCCACTTCGAAAACCACTGGGGCATTGATGTGCTGCGCATCGTGCGCGCGGCGGTTACGGACCTGATGGAGTGGCGGAGAGCTCAGGGGGCCAGCACCCTCACCCAGCAGCTTAGCAAGAAGCTGTTCCTGACGCCGGAGAAAAGCTTCCGGCGTAAAATCCAGGAAGCCTTGATGGCCATTCAAATTGAGCGGCATTTCACCAAGTCCCAAATCTTTACGATGTACGCGAACCAAGTGGATCTTGGGCATGGGAATTTTGGTTACGAGGCCGCCGCGCAATTCTTTTTTGGCAAGCACCTGGACCAGTTAACGCTCCCGGAAGCGGCGCTGCTGGCGGGAATTCCCAAGTCACCCACGGCCTATTCGCCCCTCCTGCACCCCGAAGCCTCGCGCCGGCGCCGCAATCAGGTGCTGCTCGCCATGCTCGAGAATGGAAAGATCTCGCGGCAAAAACACCGAGAGGCAGCCAATGTCCCCCTCAGCTTGAATATCCAGAAATGGAATTACACCGTGGCGCCCTACTTTGTGGAAGAGCTCCGCCAATTCCTCGAGAAGAAGTACGGGCCGGCGGCGGTCCACGAACAGGGTCTCCGCGTTTACACGACGCTCAACATCAACATGGGAAAGATGGCTGAGGAAGCCCTTCGGCAGGGCCTGCGCGACGATGACAAACGCCGGGGCTGGCGCGGCCCCGAGAAGAACATCCTGAAAAACCCCCTCACCCTCGCCGGCGGTGAACCCGTGACCCTGGAAACCTACACGGACAGCGACTGGAAGCCAGCCTTCCAGCCGGGTGATTTGGTGCACGGATTAGTGATGCAAGTGAGCGCAGACCATGCCATCGTCCGGTTTGGCGACTCCACGGTGCGCGTCACCCCCCCGGATTTTGCCTGGACCAAGCAGACCCAGGCGAGCGACCTCTTTGCTCCCGGCGACCTGGACTTGTTTCAAGTGAAGGAAATCAAAGGGTCGAAGCTTCACGTGGCCCTCGACCAGGATCCCAGCGTCCAAGGGGCGTTGCTGGTGATTGACAATCCCACGGGCGCCATCAAGGTGATGATCGGGGGATACGACTGGAATGACAGCAAATACAACCGGACCACCCAGGCGGAACGGCAAGTAGGCTCTTCCTTCAAGGTATACGTCTACTCGCAGGCGATGCTCGACGGCATGTCACCCTTGGACACGATTGTAGATGCGCCGGTCAGTTACCACACTTCCTCCGGCCTCTGGGCGCCGCACAACTACGATGAAAAGTACGAAGGGACCATCACGCTGCTGCACGCGCTGGCCGAGTCGCGCAATGTTCCAGCCGTTCGCCTGCTGGGGAAAGTCGGGGTTGATAGCGTCATAAGACTGTGCCGCAAATTTGGCATCACGTCAAGGCTGGTTCCCAACCTGCCGCTGGCGCTTGGCGCCTCGGATCTGACCCTGCTCGAGCATACCTCCGCTTTCACCACTTTCCCGAACGACGGTGTCCACATCGCGCCGCGCCTGGTCTACCGTGTGACCAATTACGACGGGCGAGTGATCGACGATTTCCAGCCGGAAGTCACGGACGTTCTTCCGGCTTCTGTCGCACGCCTCATGGTTTCGATGTTGCGGGAGGTCTTCAACTCCGGCACGGCCGTGCGGGCCAGGTCGCTGGCCCAGAAATACCCCATGGCGGGCAAGACGGGCACCACCAACGATTTCACCGACGCGTGGTTTCTCGGTTTTACGCCCTCCCTCACCTGCGGCGTATACGTGGGCTTTGATGACCACCAAACGCTGGGCGATAAGGAAGAAGGAGCGCGTGTGGCGCTGCCCATCTGGATGCAGTTTATGAGCGAGGTCCTGAAGCAGCGGCCCGGCGAGGACTTCCCGCACTCACCGTTCCTGACGAACCCCGGCCAGGTGAAGGAAATCCTCGCCAGCGCCGGGCCGGAGCTATTGCTGGGTGGGAGCTCGCCAAGCGTGACCGCAGCCCGCGCCCAGCCTGCGTCAGCGCCGGCCGGACACGCGGCTGGCCAACCGGAGCCAAAACCCGCCGCTCCGCCACCTCCGGCAGGTTCAACCTCAACAGCTCCCGGCCTCGCGGTAACACCCGTGTCCTCTACGCCCAGCGGAGGTGCGGCTGCGCCCGCCAAGGCGAAGCCCGAAGCCTTGCCCGCTCCGACAAAAACGAAACCCTCCTCCTCCCCTGCCGGCGCCAAGGCCACGCCCAATCCTCCTCCGAGTGCGGCGCCCAGTCCTAATCCTGCGCCGCGTTGAGCGGCGGTGGGAAGCGGGTAGCCACGGTCAGTGCTTTTCTGACCGTGGGCTTTTCTCATGCCCGATATCCGACAGGCAAGGATACGTAGTCAACCTGAATGGGGCAGGCCGCCACCGTGGCCTTGTCCAAGGCAAAATTGTTGTGGCTCGACCACCGCCAATCCTCCGGCCTCTTGACCAACCCTCGACGGACCGGATTCATGTGCATATATTCCAGGCGCTGTTTAAACTCCCGCTCGTGCCTCACAAACCGGTCCCAAAACTGGTGCTGCCAAAACGGTCTCTTGCTGCCGCGGAGAGCATGAAACCTCAAAGTCGTGATCTTCTTCACGTCATGGAGCACTTGCCAGATCAGCAGCGGATACTGGGGCCAGATCAGAGCGTGCCAGTGATCGGGCATCAAAACATACCCACACAGCAGAAACCCCAACCGTTGTCGCGCGGCATGCATGATGTTGAGGATTGGGGGATATTCGCTATCGCGGAATCGTCTGACCCTCGGCCGAAGATTGACGTTGACAAAGAAAATGCGGTCCGTCAGGCGCAACCGGTGAACGTTCGACATGGCGCCAGCATAGCACTTCGGACCTACACCTCAAAGGGAAGAGCCCACGGTCAGAAAAGCACTGACCGTGGCTACCCGCTATCCCGCGGGGCGGGACGCCCCTACGGGGCTCCGGAGGTCGGCGCGACGAACCTCGCACCCAAGGGGACTTGATGTCTCTTGACAAAACGGAGTCAGTAGGCTAGCATGCTACGTGGGGTTGGACCGGGTTCAGGAGCAGGGAGACGGAAGAGCGGATACGGGGGAAATTGTGAATGGTGAATGGTGTATTGAATTGCCTTGCTGCTTGTTGGCACCGCTTGGCGCCTGGTGCTTGCCCGCCGGTCTGCTTATGAGGAGTTGGAGATCGCGGGACCCTTGGCCCGTACTACAGACTACGACACGATGTCACCGCCGACAGAGAAAGAAAGAAGCAGCAACTTTAAAAATCGAGGGCACGATGCGGGAATCTCTATGAAAACAAAGGACAGGCCTTCAGTAGTCTGGGGCTAAGCGGGAATGTTATAGAAAACAGAGGTAGTTACGCGTTGAAAGCGGGAATGTTGATGAAAAGAGACAGGATTCAGGAGTCAGGAAGAAACTTCGATAACGCGTCAGCCAGGGCGAGCGGGGCGACAAACCCCTTTGCTCCCTTTGGACAAGATGTCGCCTAGAAAAGGGAAAGGAAAAAGGCAGTAAGTTTAAAAACTGACCCAACGATGCGGGAATGTCTATGAAAACAAAAGGGCCGCTGTGGAAAACTGCGGGGGAAGCGGGAATGTGGTTGAAAACAGCCATAGTTACGCGCAAAATGCAGCAATGTCATTGAAAACAAAGGATGTTATTGGAAGCGCGGAGTTACAGGCGACGGAGAGCAGCAGGAGGTGATCCCACGAAGGACATCAACGTGCTCAAAGACTACCAGCGCAACTTCGTGGTGATCGCCAAGGACGGCAAGATCGACAAGAACACGCTTTCCTAAGGGTGGTCGTTCACGAGCCACGAAGTCGTTTGTCCCGAGAAAGGGAGGAAGACAGCGTGGGAGGTTTGATTCCGTTATCGGACGCATCTCGACGGCCCAAGAGTTTTCCCGTCGTCACGGCGGCGATCATCGTCGTGAACGTGGTCGTCTTCGTGATGGAACTGATGGGCGGTGAAGCATTTGTAATGCAGTGGGCGGAGACTCCCGCCACTATTGTCGCAGGCCACCACTGGATCACCATTCTGACGGCGATGTTCATGCACGCCGGCTGGATGCACATCATAGGCAACATGGTGTTCCTATGGGCGTTTGGCCCCGAAATCGAAGACGCGATGCGGCCGCTAAAGTACTTGGCGTTTTACCTGCTCAGCGGTCTGGCGGCTTCGCTGGCGCAGACCGCGCTTATGCCCAGTTCCACCGTTCCCAATTTGGGCGCCAGTGGCGCAATTGCGGGTGTGATGGGCGCCTTTCTGGTCACCTACCCTCACGATCGGATGCGCGCTTTGCTATTTTTTGGCTGGTTCATCCGCATCACTATTATTCCCGCAGCGCTCTTGATCGGACTCTGGTTTCTCATTCAACTCTTCAGTCAAGTCGGCGCCGTGGCCGATGTACAGTCGGGTGGCGGCGTCGCTTATATGGCTCATGTTGGCGGCTTCATCTTTGGAGCGGTTACCGGCCGAATCTTTGAGGGTTTCCGGCGCATCGATAATTAAGGTGCCCAGCTATGCCACCCAACCCTAATCAAACCCAGGTCGCGATTACCGGCTTGACAGCACAGGAAGCCGAGGCACGGCTGGACCAGTTCGGGCCGAATGAGCTTACAGCGACACAGCAGCATGCTTTTCTCTCCGATCTCCTGCACGTATTCATGAATCCGCTGACGTTGATTCTGGTGATTGCCGCAGCCGCATCGGCATTCCTGGGCGACAAGGTAGATGCGGGAATCATCGGGGTTATTGTTCTGCTGAGCGGGGCTATCGACTTAAGTCAGACGTACCGCTCCGCACGCGCCATCGAACGACTGCGCGATCGGGTTGCCCCGACGGCAACCGCCCTACGCGACGGCGAGTGGAAGGAAATTCAGCGGCGTGACGTGGCGCCGGGAGACATCGTCCGGCTTTCCGCCGGAGATCTTGTTCCCGCCGACGCGCGCCTCTTGATTGCGCGCGACCTCTATGTCCAGCAAGGAATGCTAACCGGCGAATCGCTCCCCACCGATAAAGAAGCGACCGGAGAGCCCGCCTCGGCCCAAGCGGATGCGCGCAACATGGTCTTTCTGGGCACCTCCATCGTGAGCGGAACGGCAACCGCCGAGGTGGTCGCGACGGGCGCGCGGACTGCCTTTGGCGATATTGCGGCTCGCCTCGCCGCACGCCCGGAAGAGACAGCCTTCGATAAGGGCTTGCGAAATTTCAGCCAGCTCATTGCGCGCACGGTCTTCGTCCTCGTTCTCTTCCTGATTGTCGTCAGCATTGCACGCCACCACGATCCGCTTCAATCTCTGATGTTTGCGGTTGCGCTGGCGGTGGGCTTGACACCCGAGTTCCTGCCCATGATTACGTCGGTGACGCTTTCGAAAGGCGCCGTCGCCATGGCAGGGAAGAAGGTCATCGTCAAGCATCTCTCTGCTATTCAGAACCTCGGCAGTTTGGATGTGCTTTGCAGCGATAAAACGGGAACGCTCACCGTTGGAACCATGTCGCTCGATCGCTCTCTCGATCCCTTCGGGAATCCATCCCAGCGCACGCTGGAACTCGCCTGCCTCAACAGCAAGTTCGAAACGGGCATTCGCAGTCCACTTGATGACGCTATTCTCCATCAGTCTCCGTTCAAGACGGAAGACTATGCCAAGTGCGACGAGATTCCGTTCGATTTCGAGCGGAGGCGGCTCTCGGTGGTGGTGGAACGGCAGTCGCAGCGGATTCTCATCACCAAAGGTGCTCTGGAAGGGATTTTCCCACTCCTCTCCGGTTACGAGGCCGATGGCAAAGTAGAACCCATTAGCAAGGACGCTACCCAGCGTATCCAACAGACCAGCGATGAGCTGAATAGCCAGGGATTCCGCTCTCTGGCGGTGGCCTACGCCCAAGTTGCTGCGCGCCCGGATTACTCAGTTGCGGACGAGCGCAATCTGATCCTGGCCGGTTTCTTGAGCTTTGCTGATCCGCCGTTGCCTGACGCCGCCCAGGTTCTGGCTTCTTTAAAGCAGGATGGTGTTGAGGTCAAGGTCATCTCCGGCGATAACGACCGCGTCACCGGCCACGTCTGCGCGCAGGTGGGAATCGAACCCGGACACATCGTCACGGGGGACGAACTGGACCGAACGACGGATCCGGCGCTGGCACACGTCGCCGAGGAGACGTGTGCCTTCGCGCGCATTTCCCCGGTGCAGAAAAACCGCATTCTCTTGGCTCTCAAACATAACGGCCATGCGGTGGGGTTCATGGGTGACGGCATCAACGATGCCCCCTCGCTGCACGCGGCCGATGTGGGCATTTCAGTGTCCAGCGCTGCGGACGTGGCTCGCGAGTCTGCCGACGTCATTCTCGTTGAGCCTGGCCTGCGGGTCCTGCATGATGGCATCATCGAGGGGCGCAAGGCCTTTGGTAACGTGATGAAGTATCTGCTGATGGGCACCAGCTCGAACTTTGGAAATGTGCTCAGCATGGCGGCGGCTTCGCTCTTCCTGCCGTTCTTGCCGATGCTGCCCATGCAAATCCTGCTCAATAACCTTCTTTATGACGTAGGCCAGCTCACCATTCCCACGGACAATGTTGACGAGACTTACCTTGATAAGCCCCAACGCTGGAATATCAATCTGATTCGCAATTTCATGGTATTCATCGGGCCGATCAGTTCCCTCTTCGACTTTCTGACTTTCTATGTGTTGCTGCATTTCTTCCATACCAGCGAAGCGCAATTTCACACCGGTTGGTTTGTCGAATCACTGGCAACCCAGACGCTGGTACTGTTCGTGATCCGCACATCGAAAAATCCATTCCGCAGCCGTCCGAGCGGTCCCTTGATGGCAACATGCCTGGCGGTTGTGGCGATCGGGATCTATTTGCCGTTCAGCCCGCTTGCCAGCGTGCTCGGCTTCACGCCGCTGCCAGGATCATACTTTGTCTTCCTTGCTGTTGCGACGGGAACCTACCTCTTGCTGGTGGAAGCCGCCAAACGGCGACTTCTCCCTGGGGCAACCCCCAAAATTGCAACTAAGCCTGCATCTGCGCTAGCGGCCGCAGCCTAGGCTCGGACGAGGAGATGTCTGAAATGGAAAACATGAAAGCAGTGCGCATCCATAACTAGGCTCCTAGATTCCGGGAAACTGAAACCCGTGGTCGAAACCGTCCAGCCGCTTGCGGATGCCCGGCGGGCCCACGAGCTCAGTCAAACGGGCCACACACGCGGCAAGATCGTCCTGCGCGTCGCCTAAGGACAGTCGAAAAGGCAGAGCGCCACGGGAGACTGGCAGCGGGCGCTTAAGGGTGTATTCAAGGAAGCAAAAATTCCCGACGGACACGCCCACCGATTCCGCGACACGTTTGCAGTGGGCTTGCTTCAGGCAGGAGTGCCGATGGACCGGGTATCAGCGTTGCTCGGACACGGCAGCATCAAGGTGACCGAGAAGCACTATTCGCCCTGGGTGCGAGCACGGCAGGAACAGTTGGAAGCAGATGTCAAGCGGAGTTGGGAAAGCTCACCCCTGGAAGGTGTGACAGCATCAATCATGTGACACCGCCACGCTATCAGGCCGAGCGTTATCCGAAACTTGACGGGGGCCGGCAGGGCTTCGTTGATTTACTCTGAAGGCCGTGGTATAACGCAGTGGGGGTGAGGAATGGTCGCCGGTCGCTGATAAGGCACCGTCCGGCAACGGGTGCGCTGACTGGTGCACCCATGCCAAGAGATGGTTGTTTGCCCAGTCTCCAGTCGACTGGCCGAACGCCACGGCTTCGTCCGGAAGAGCGACACTCACCCCTTCTCTCCTCGGTTTCCAATGGACTTGCTTCGGGCAGCATGAAGTCCGGCCCAACAATTACTTCCTGGATTGAAACTGATGGAACATAACGGCACTAAATCCGACAAAGGCGGGAACCCCACAGTGGAAAGGCCACCGGACTTCACGATACCTTGGCCGCCATTCCCGTTTGGAAGCAGCCGGACCAAGAAGGCCAGAAACAGTCCACAACAACTTAAGGACCACGTTCTTCACCATGTCACACCCGGAAGAAGATTGGATGGCCCCTTCGCAGTTACCTTCAGGTTCCTTCTTCCCAGCAAGCAGAGACTGTGCGACCTAGACGGTTTGGTCGAACCGTTCCTAAACGCCTTGAAGGGACATTGCTTTCGTGACGACATCAATGTGGTTGAGCTACATGCCTACCGCGAGCGTGTGAACGAAAATCCCCGGATTGACCTCTGGCTTGAAGACCGGCCCACCTACGAAGTGACTGAGAGGTTGCGCAAATACGGGGTCACTCGTGAGCGGGCGGAAGAATTCCTGAAGGAGCGAGGCAAGAGCTTACCGAATACGACATCGAAAGAACGCGGGCGATAGCTTACAGGTCAAGAGGCCCCCAGTACCCCTGATGATTTCGGCGCTCTTTCTCGGGGCTCAGACGGATTGATCAATCTTTTCCAAAACGAAGGGGACACCAAAGGTACACGAAAAATCCGATGCTGTTATGTGATTGGCCACCAAGGAAATAAGCTGGCGGAGAGGGTGGGATTCGAACCCACGTGCCCGCTTTTGGCAGGCAAGACGCTTTCGAGGCGCCCCCGTTATGACCGCTTCGGTACCTCTCCGGCAAATTGGAAACTCGAAATTCGAAACTCGAAAATGGAAACTCGAAAATACCAGCTCGAAACTAGAGTGCTAGGGTTCGTTACCTGCTGCTCTTCTTGTCCCTGGCACCTGACACCTGGCACCTGATACCTGCTCTCCTCCGGCGGAAAAAGTCGCGCAGAATCCTTGCACATTCTTCAGCCAACACGCCGGAAACAACCTCAACCTGATGATTCACTTTGGGGTGGTTGAGGACGGCCAGGGCTGACCCACATGCGCCCGCTTTAGGATCTGGCGTTCCGTAAACCACTCGTCGCAGGCGTGCATGGATAATCGCGCCGGCGCACATTGCGCAAGGCTCAATTGTAACATAGAGGTCACAGCCTTTCAGTCGGTAGTTCCCGAGCTTCTTTGCCGCGCGCCGCAGCGCCAGGACCTCCGCATGGGCTGACGGGTCCGACAGGCCGAGGGGACGATTGTGCGCCCGAGCGATAATCTTCTCATCCTGCACTACTACCGCGCCGACGGGAACTTCCCCCTCCCAATCGGCCTTATGTGCTTCCCGAAGTGCCCGCCGCATGAAATTCGCGTCCGCAGTTGAGGAGGTCCCAGGTGACAATCGTCGCCTCATGGGGTTATCGTAGCAACGAAGAATGAAAGTTGAAACTAGAAATCAGAAATCAGAAATCAGAAACTGGAATGACGATGCTGCGGCTTTCTGATTTCTAATTTCTACTTTCTGCTTTATCTCGATTGTACGCCTCTATGGTGAGACTCATAGGGATGAAGCCGTATCACATAGAAAGGAGATTATGCCTTGAGAGTCCGGGCTGGCTATTGGCCCAGGGGGAGAAGTTGCCCTTTCTCCAGGTGGCGCGTCACGGTGGCATGGCGTGCGGCGCGCGGGTCGTGTGTTACGAGGATGATGGTTTTGTTAAAGTCTCGGTTCAATCGGGAGAGTATATCGAGAATCTCTTCGGCAGAGTGCGCGTCCAGGTCGCCCGTGGGTTCATCGGCCATGAGCAGCGTGGGGTCGGTAACGATGGCGCGCGCAATCGCCACCCGTTGTTCCTGCCCG
>Ga0208692_1000755_pt1 | contig 21614 bp, 19 predicted proteins | sample June2015DPH_20_1_3_FD_184721 | JGI IMG/M metagenome (GOLD analysis project Ga0208692, IMG submission 184721) | Peatland microbial communities from SPRUCE experiment site at the Marcell Experimental Forest, Minnesota, USA - June2015DPH_20_100... | ecosystem: Environmental > Terrestrial > Soil >...
GCTCGCTAAACGAGAACGGCTTCGTCAGGTAATCGTCCGCCCCGAGGTCCAGCCCTTTCACCCGATCCTCCACCCCTGCGCGACCGGAAAGAATCAGCACCGGAGGGGAGGGCTTTCGGCTACGTATATGTTTCAGCACTTCCAGCCCATCAATCTTGGGAAGCACCAAATCCAGGATGACTAAGTCAAAGTTGGCCTCACCCACTAAGGCCTGAGCATCCTCCCCATCCCACGCCAAATCCACCGCATACTGTTCCGATTCCAGACCTTTCTTTACAAAGCTGGCCACGGGTTTGTCGTCCTCGACCACTAGAATGCGCATGCTTTCTCCCCTCGGGGCTGATCGCTCTTCCACAACTCATCACTCCTCTCCAATGCCCGTTCTCATTAGCCATTTCTCACATCGGCGGAAAGAGCTGGGGGGGTTAGCAAAAAGTTCATCCCGCTTGATCCACGCCTTGAAAGAGAAGCCTAAACCGCCGGACGTTCAGCTTGACCTCCTATTTGATTTCGGCAAACTGCCCCCGGCTAGCCGGGGCCTCTACGAAGAGCAGCCTGCTAAAGTCGTGGGAGGGAAATCCGATTCTCACCATGAGGGAACTTAATGCAGTTCGTTGGCGCCTACTTGGAGAGCGAGCCTGCTTGCCCCTATGGGGGCGCTCTCATGGAACCAGCTCATGTTTGAGCCTTTCCTTCCAAAAGTCTTAGTGGTTGACGATGACCCGTCTATATGCGAGTTCTTAAAGCTAGCCATCGCGCCGAAGGCTTCGGGAGTGAGTGTTGCCGAAAACGCCGTGACCGCGCTGGAAGCCATTGAAAGCGGAAATTTCGACATCATTTTGTGTGACATCTGGATGCCTGGATGTTCCGGCATGGAACTCTTGTCCCTGGCGCGGCAGTCGAAATGGGATGTGGGATTCATTCTGGCCACCGGCCAAGTCCACATCGAGCAAATCATCGAGGCCCTGCACCTGGGCGCGTCAGATTTCCTCTTAAAGCCCTTTACCATTGGGACCTTGGAGCAGTCTATTGCACGAACCTTCCGTCTGCTCCAAATGGAGCGCGAATCACGCGCCTACCGCACCTCACTGGAAGCCAGCATTGAGCGACGCACGCGGGATTTGATGCAGGCCTTGCGTGAATTGGAGGAGAACTACCAAATCACACTGGAAGCTCTCGTCCATGCCCTGGACGCGCGCGAGCACGAAACCTACGCACATTCTCTGCGTGTACGTGCCTACACTCTCCATCTCGCCCGCTTGGTCAGTTACCCGCCGGCACTCATGCCTCCACTCGCTCGTGCTGCACTTTTGCACGATATTGGCAAAATTGTGGTGGCGGACTCCATCCTGCTTAAACCAGGAAAGCTCACTGAAGAGGAATGGCTCCAAATGCGCCGGCATGTTTTGGCGGGAGAGGAAATGTTAAACCGAATTCCCTTCCTCAGAGCCTCCGCACCTGTCGTCCGGCATCATCACGAACGATACGATGGAAAGGGATACCCCAATGGGCTGGCAGGGGAGCAAATTCCGCTGGGAGCGCGCTTATTCTCGCTGGCAGATACGCTGGATGCCATGACCTCCGACCGGGCCTACAGGAAAGCAACCGGGTTGCCAGAGGTTTATGCGGAGGTCTCCCGCGAGCGAGGCATGCAATTCGATCCGCAGCTCGCAGACCTGTTCCTCAAAACGCCGGAGCGAGTGTGGCAGCAGGTCCGAGATTCACTCGACCAACATTTGCCCTCCGCAATGCAGTAACCCCCAACTCACTCGAGCCTTTGCTATCCATCTTCGGCTGTCTGCAATTCTTGTTTCTTGTGCTTGGGGGCCTTGCGCTTGCGGCTTTCATGGCGCTGGGTCGGCGGAGGCGATCCGATCTCTCGGCGCGCTCGCCGCTTGACTTCCTTTGTGGCTCGGAAAGGCTTCTGCTTGCGTGCACTCATCCAGGACCACCCGCTAGGTTACCCTAACCTTCGGCGATTAGACTGGCGGAAGTGTGTCGGAATCGAACCGACCGGTCCGCCATAGGCAGACCCGCAGGATTTGAAGTCCCGGACGGACACCAGCCCGCATGCACTTCCGTTATCATTATAACTTACTGTGCGCCGGAGATTTATTCCGTTATTCGTGGCGGAAAGAAGAAGCTGTCAGCTATCAGCCTTCAGTCATAGAGGTTTGATGTCTGCGAGTTCGACCTGTGGACTTGCGGCAATTTGACTCCAGGAAAGCCCGATCAAACCTAAGAAGATGGCCAAGCATCGACGAATTGTGTAGCATGGAGTGAAGCGAGAAGCTGGAAAGCGCGCGGTTTCACGGCATTTTTCAGCATCCTGCCAAAAATCCTGGCAAGGGAGGTAGCATGGCAAGTTTTCTTGTAACTGGCGGCGCTGGGTTCATCGGGTCGGCGTTGGTCAAGCGACTGGTTGAGCTGGGTCACTCGGTTCGAGTGGTGGATAATTTCAGCACCGGGTTTAGACGAAATCTCGACCATTGTCTCGACCGCATCGAACTGATTGAAGGTGACCTGGCGGAGCTTGCGGTTTGCAAGGCCTCCGTGCAGGGAGTGGAATACGTGCTCCATCAAGCTGCAATTCCTTCGGTCCAGCGCTCCGTGGAAGACCCCATCAGCAGCCATAAGGCGAATGTCACCGCCACCCTGAACGTGTTGGTAGCGGCCCGGGACGCCCAAGTGAAGCGGTTGGTATTTGCCAGTTCCTCCTCCGTATATGGTGACAGCGAGACGCTGCCGAAAGTAGAAACCATGCCCGAGAATCCGCTCTCCCCTTACGCTCTTACGAAACTTGCGGGAGAGAAGTACTGCGTCGTCTTCCATCGAATTTACGGCCTCTCGGCAAAGTGGTACACTCCGATTGCCGCGCAGCCCACTTGCGTGGGCTATCAAGCACGCAGCTTGCGCGTTCAATAAGACCCCAACATACAGGGTCGCATCATATGCTCTCAAGATAGCGAGAGCACAGCTCATTACATGTAGGGCAGAGGGCGGGTTGACCGCTCCCTGCCGCGTCCGGCGGTAAACCCACCCAACCTTGACCCTCATCTTGAGAGCCAGTTCAGCATGGGTCAGGAAGATTTGATCTGCCATGTGTGGACCTTTGCGTGATGGGCGCCTGATGTCAGGCGCCCGTCACAATTACGCAGCCTCCTGGCTTGTTTTCTCGGACTTCAGCATAGGTGGTGGAACCCCGTTATATATGACTCCGTCAAGATGACGGTCCGGGTAACGCTCTCGACCGCTCACGTGCGAAAAGCGGAAGGGTATATTCTTTTCTTTGCACAGGTCGCGAATATTTCGGGCCCATTGCAAATCCAGTCGCCTCGGCTCGACGCGGTTACATCCCGTCTCGCCGGAGGCGTTTATCCAGCCGATACCCTCGACATGATCCGCGAGTTCCGGCATCAGGTCTTCTAATACTGGGGACAATTCTGCCCATCTGAGGACACATGGAATTTGGCGCAGGTCATCCAGCCGAGACAGGTACTTCTTCAATTCTAGCGAAGTACCTAGCCAGACATTCTCGTAACCGTTCCCCCAGTCTGGCGGAAGTCGATCCGCAATTAGGTGCCTGCGTTTCGTCACAAGTCGCCAGATCAGATTTGGAGTTTGACGGATCAGGTCCCACGCGTCCGCTGCTGGCAAGAAAAAGTCGGAGTAAGAGCAGGCGAAGACGCTCTTTAACTCCCCAGCTTTCGCCGCTTTCTTCTGCCATGTGATCGGGTGCTTCCATGTTGATGGCTTGCACCGCCTTATCTCTGGGGGATGCCCCCAAGGCACCCTACTCTGCGCCAGAAACATGTAGCAGTTGTGGCAGCCCTCAGAGAATCGCTGACAACCCGTACCCAGCGGAAAAGCTTTTGGACATTGGCCAAGTCGGCTGCGGCTACTACGCCTCGCGCCGCATTCAAGGCTTTGGAGAATATCCCCGTGGCCGGTTCTGGATGGTCACTGAGGAATAACGGTGAAAATCTCATGAAAACAGTGAGGAAGCAGTCGAGGAATTCATATATTAACCAGTAAATGAAGGAGCATTGGGCTGCTTATTTTTCCTTCGAATAACTCCAAGTGGAACTTAAGGAGGAACCTTATGAACACGACCACGCTACGACAAAGTGTAAGGGACACCAGGCATAGCAAGCCCGACTGGACGGGAGTACGCGACGATCAGAACGCCACCGCATCTGGCGCCAGGCCGCAGAAGCAAGCAAAGCAATCGAGCAAGTGGCCCAGGAGCGTCAACTGAAACTGCCCTTTCCCACGGACTCGGAAATCAACGTGACGAATGACCTGGAGCCTCAGCCCGCCGCGGCATAGGAGAATCCCTACACATGAACGGACACAACAATATAAGCTTTTCCCCGGCACTGCCCGATTTCAAGTGGATCAACCGCGACATCCCCATCCTCGAAGTCGCACAGAGGTTGGGTCTTGCAGTCCGTGGGAAGAAGTCGATCTGCCCGGCGTGCGCGAAGCGCCGCCTTACCTTCACCACTGTCCACAATGGGTGGAAGTGCTGGAGTTGTAATCCAGGCGGCAAGATGCACAGCGTGATCGACCTTGTTATGCTGTATCGCAATTGTCCAGCCTACGAAGCGGCAAGGTGGATCGGTGAGCATTGGAGAGTAGCCGGACGCATTCAGGTCGAGCGCAGCGAGAATGCCCGCGGGGAGACGCGCCACACCTACCATCGGTATCGACCAATCCCTGTACCCGACAAGTCTAAACCATCCATTCAGGCTCTGGTTGCTTCTCCAGGCTGGCCGGAGATGCCACTGAGCACCCGTGTGATCGCAGTAACCCTCTTCGCCATGGTGGAGACTGAGGACAATCGCGTCGTCACTATCAGCCGAAGGCAGCTACCACTAGTGGCGGGGATCCGCAAGTCTAACACCATCGCTAAGGCCATACGGGAGCTGGAAGCTATTGGTTTATTCGCCGTCGACAGGGGCTCATGGGGAGACCGGGGTTGCAAAGCCTGCACGTTCAGGTTGACTTGGTGGAGCCAGGCATTCCAGGCGTGGCTGAGGCAAGGGTATGCCATAACGTCAAGCCCGCCTACCAACTACAAATATCGCCTAACACAGCCGCAATAATTCACGTACTCTTCACCAAACGCCTTTCGCAAATGCTCTTCCTCTGCCAAGACTATCTTATGGTGAACAGCCACTACGAATATCCCAACCAAAAGCAGGATTGGATTGAGAGTGTAGAGGACAGAAGCAAAAAGTGTTGCATACACACCCAAATACATTGGGTTCCGGCTAAACCGGAATAATCCGTGCACTTGTAGGGTTGTGGGTTCCTTGGGAGAGCCAATCCGAAAAGAGTTCCCGAGCCCAAATCGCCCGATGAATAACAGTGCGAATCCAGAAGCCCATAAGGACAAAGAAGTCCATTTCAGCAATCCCGGCCCCTTGATGAACGAGAGGTCTATGTTCCAACTTTGCAGAACCATGGCCCCCCACAGAAGAAGAATTGAATACTTACTGACGTAAAAAAGTCTTCTGCCAATTGGCGCTTCGCCGTCCATATCAATGTTTCTGCGTCGAAATAGTTGCCCACCACCAAACAACAGAATCAAAAACAGAACCGGTAACAACGTTACGCCAAGAGACTCAATCATAACTACTCTTCTCCGATAAGATATCTATTGGGACCATTACCAAAGTATTTCCAGACCCAAGGACAGTTCTTTCGTGCCGTCAGCACAAGAACGGCAACACTTTCTTTACTTCTTGCTGATAAGCCACGTATCGTTCGCCGTAGGCTCGGCGCAACCCCTCTTCCTCAACCGGAATCAGCAGAACAATCAGCACAAGATAGACGCAGAGCGCACCGAGGTAGGCCAACGACTGAATCAGGCAAGCAAGTCCCAAGGAAATGCACAAAGCCGCTGTGTACATGGGGTGCCTAACTAACCTAATATGGCCCAACTGTGACGATCTCATCAGCCGCTCGAGGGGCACTTCCCCCCACCTGATAATTGCTTCCCAGCCTGATCAACGCCCACGCCATGAGAAGAAACCCCGTCACATACAGCACTAGCCCTACGGCCTCCATGCCCATCAAAAGCCACGGTACATCAATGGCCAAGTGGGTGGCATCCACGGCTTCCAGATGCCGCGTTATAAGCAGAATGGCAGCCAACGGATTCGCGACCAACAAGAAGAAGAGGTTGAATATATGGGTGAGCCAGATCCAAAGGTTGCCCTTCGGTTTGTCCTTGAGGATGCAACCCGTAGCCATTCGCTTAACAATCACGACCATTCCCAACAGAAGCAGAATTACGATTCCAAGGGCCCTCTGGTCGAGAAGATGCATATGTATCTCCTCACCCGGAATTTCCGATTTCAACTTTATCTCTACGCGAAAACCCTACGCCTGCCGCCCTCGTGCGTCAAGTTCAGATCGACATAGCCGCCCTCGGGTCGCATCGCGGCTCGTTTTAGTCGTTCCGTTGACCACCTATCTACCACTCCCTTGCGGGCCCTGCCATGCGTTCATCAGATGCGTACAAATGTCCCACTCAGGATGTGGCCCGGCTCTCCGAGGATGCGATCGACCGGCATCTATCAGCCACGACGCGCCACAGAAACCAGATAAACACCATTCTATTGTTCACGGGGGTTAGCGATCATACCCAGTGTGCACAGAAATTGTACCGGAAGTATGACATGGTGCGTCGGAGGACCCAGGTCCACAAGTCTCCACGGGCCTAAATCGACAGGCATCCGCGGTGACCAATTCACGGCCTAAAATCTCTGCATATCAACTTTCAGGATTCTCGCCTTCCTCAGGGTGGCCGGGTTCGACCTGCAATGCCTCCTCGGTGTCATGGTCCGGCAGCCCGGAGATCCCGTTGCACTTCCATGCTCTTCTTAAGTACTAGAACGTACCTGCTCCTGAGGCTGTGGCTGCACTCTGGAAGTCCCGGGCTGGAGACGCAAAGGTCGAGGTTTATGGTTCCGGTGGGGGCGCTGCCTGGTATGTTGCGAAGATGTTTCCGTACGAGGATACGAGGTACGATTTGGGAGGCTTAGAGCACTTCGCGTGTCCACGGGGACCTCGTCGTCCGTGGGCCCAGTGAATGTCTGAAACATGGAAGAGGTAAGTATCATGCTTTCAATAGTTTATCTGCATGTTCATCCTCCGGACCAGTGAATGAACGATACATCGTCGATTTAAGTGCACTTATTTCAACGTGTTACCGATATGTTGATCCCCATATCAGCAGAAAGACCTTGGTTCTTCCTCCTTGATGCCCAGACCGCTGCCGTGATATGTGTAGAGTGGGGCACACCCGGGAAGGAAAGGAGGACCCAGGTGCACCCCGAAGGAGGTTGATTTAAAGCTCAAGGTCAAAGATGTCGTGCCGAGAGAGAGGTTCGCCACCGCTCAAAACCAGGATTGGCAGGAAGGACTGAGAGACTTGTTTTATAGAGTTCAGGGCTTTGGTTTGCAGGTAGGTCAAGTGGTGATAAGAGTTCTGTAGCGGTGGCGCGACATTGAATGCGACGCTGGTTGCATCCCTTGGTCACCTCCCAAGAAACGAGCCGCGGTTTGTAATCTTCATTTTTCATCACCGTTTCACGAATTCAAGAAGAGGTAATCGGCAGCAGTGAAGTTCCCAAACCTTACGGTGTTCACGCGCTGGCCAACTACATTAGCAAAGTATTGAAGAACTGAAGTCAGTCTGAGGGCTGCCTTTCTCTCGCCAACCCTCAGTAAATGTCGCACTGCCAACGAAAGGAACTGCCAGCGGAAATACAGGAGCAAGAGCCGTTCTTGGTTTGAATAGCGCTGGTTCACGTTCGCGGCATTCTTAATGAGGTACGTCAGGGCGAGGAAGTCGCATTTGAGCATCATGCGCAACCGGGGATAATCGACCGGGGCAGCGAACTCCTCCAGCGACTTCCGCAAAGACGGAAACTCCAAACGGGTCGCGTTGGCGATGGACTGAAAGTATTCCCTGTCAAACTGCCGGCGCAGAATCCTTTGGCAGGTGACTTGGAAGTAGAAGAAGAACATGGCCATCGAGAGTACCAAGATAAGCCAAGCAAGAATCATTCTTCTAGTTTCCTCCTCTCACATCTTTCACGATACTTATGACATAGGTAAACCCATGCAGCAACAGTACTGTAGTACCCGGCTGCAAACCTCTTGACCCTTGGGTTAGAAAGCGCCACGACGTGGTGCGATCGTGGATCCGCGCACGAGAAGCCAGAACCAAGAGGGAGAAGTGCAGGTGCTGTTCGTGCCCTGGGCAGCATGGTCGGGACCCATTCCCTGGACTCTTTGGCTAAGGGGGCGAATCAGGCTCTTTGTGAGTGGCGTTGTTTGGAGTGAAGCGAGGGACTGCAAGGGGGCTATGCGAGATCCTACCGTTTGTTAAGATCCCTCTCGTGGCGAATGCGCATCCACTCTAGGTCGACCCTAGGATCGGCTTGCTCTGCACTTTGGAGGGCTTCAGCTTTGTCAGCGGCTTTCCCTTGCCAGACCATCCATTCGTGGGCTCCCGGCCGGTCTTGAGCAGGCGGGCCTGAAAGGGCTTCGATCTCGCCGTTGACCAGCGCAATGACTTTCCAGTTGGCCATGTGCTTGTCAATGTTCCTTACGATGTGTTTTAACAGGGCCGCGCATCATTGCTTTCCTCCACCCCTAACGCTCGCGGTCAGCAGCCGCACTCCTGACACCCTGGCGTTCTAGGGCGGCCCGGTTTTGGCCGTCACCCGCAGCGCCCCGTTAGGCGCCTCTTGACTCTCCCCGAACCTTCCTCAGGGCGCCTTCCGCAATCTCGACGAGCGAATCGCGAGACCGACGGAGCGGCTTCCCGGTCGACGCGCGCGGGTCGAAGTTGGCAATTCGTTCCAGATCGGGGATGGCTCGCTGCTCTCGCAATTCTCCGACCTGCCAGACGATCACTTCGTCTCGATAGAGACCAATCGGGTACTCTTCCTTAGGCCGCTCTTGGATTCCTGCCAGCAGATCGAGAAGATGGGTCCGAACCTCCTCCGTGTCAGGAGACTGTTTCCAAATCTCACGACCTTGGTCCCTGGGGTCGATCCAGATTGGCCCGATGGGAATCTGATCACGCTCTGGAGACCTGTGGGGATGGTTGGCGCAGTAGGTATAGAGCGGATCCGGGATCTCGAGGTTCCGAATCTCGCAATATGTCGGTTCCGCCTCATTCACATGCGCGTAGCCTGCTTCGCCGTGATTCTTGCGGTTGAACCAACACGTCCCGCAGCAATCAGAGCCGCCGTTCGGCATTCCACTACACCTCCCGTGCGCCTAGTGGGCCCTGGTCTCCATCCTTTGATTCGAATCCAAACCGCGCGCGGAACCGGTCAATTACATCGACTAGACGCTTGTCCAGCATCGCCCTGACCTGCACTACCAGATCCTCAGGCACTCCGCCATAGTATGCCTCGGCGATACCTCCGGTAATGCAAGCTAGGGTGTCGGCATCCCCACCCAGCGAGATGGCGTTGCGTATGGCATCCTCGTAGCTCGTCGACTCAAAGAAGGCAGCGAGTGCCTGCGGAACTGTCCCCTGACACGTCTCGTTGAACCCATACGTCGGGCGGATTTCTTCCAGCCGCGCGCCGAGTTCGTACCCAAACTGGGACTCGAGGGCGCGTCTTATCTGATCCATGACCTTAACACGGCGTGCCAGGTAAATCGCGACGGCAGTGGCCTGCGCCCCTCGAATGCCCTCAGGGTGGTTGTGGGTCACGGCGGCGCTTCGCTCGGACCACACCAGCACCTCCTCCATCGTCTCGAACGCGAACCCGACTGGACTCACCCGCATGGCGGCGCCATTACCAAAGCTGTTGTAGGGCTCGCGAATGTGGGCACTGGCCCAGTGGTGAAACATCATCCCGTAGCCACGCCCTGGGTAGCTGTGGTAGTACGCATGCAGCAGATTGACCAGATCCTCTCCGCTGAGGATCCACTCGGCAACGGCAACGGTGAGAATCGAGTCGTCCGTAAACGTCGATCGCGGGACAAACAGGGGAAAGTCCTTTGTCTTGATTCCGGCCCCTTCGTGGACCGAACCGATCACGTCTCCGACGATCGCACCGAGCATGACGATTGCCTCCATCTGCCTGACGGGTTTCAGCCGCGCCGGCTCTCCAAACTGACCCGCTAGCCAAGGAAGAATCAGGAGGCCGCATGTCCGAACCGTTTGCGGCTACCCGGACAATTCCCAGCGATCCCCTGGCCGCTTTGGATGACCTGAGAGTCAGGAAAGCGCATGGCGGTCAATACCCCGCGGGATATGGTGTCGATACCAAAGGTGCCATTTGCCTTTACACAAGGCCCCGGCCGGCCAGTTTCATTAATGACCGAATTGTCCCAATGTCCGTACACTACCGCCTCCTGCCCATGATATCCTTCGGGAAAGCCGTCAGGCCCCCAGAGGAGTGTTTCCGGATCGTGTAGATTTAGGGGTCGGTCGTCGCGGATGCCACCGTGGACGCAGACGACATCCGGTGTGCGATGATACAGTGTGAGGCTCTTCAGGAACTCCAGGTGCCTGGGCGGTACCAAATCGAAGAATACCTCATACCTGATACGGACTCTCTCTGTGATCAGACGCATTCCGGCGCACTCGAGCTCATGGCGGAGGGTTTCTGCCGCATCAGGCGAGTAGCTGGCGATGGTTTCGAATGCTTCCATACCCAGGACCCAAGAATGGCTGGTCGGGTCACGGAAGGTCTTCAGCATCCAGTCCTCGTGATTGCCAAGCAGCGTCACGACAGCGCACTTAGCCTGCTCCTTTAGCCGTACGATACGCTCCAAGCAACCACGGGTATCGGGTCCGCGATCAATGTAATCTCCCAAGAAAACCAAAACATCATCCTGGCCCATGGTTGGCATGATTTTGGCCAACAGCTCCTCCAAGGCTGAAAGGTTGCCATGGATGTCTCCGATTGCGACGGTGGCCATCGTTCCCATTCTCAGGATAGAATGCTTGAGCTGCTTTGCTCCGTTGTCGGCAGTGGAAACCGCGGCGGCTCACGATCGCAACCACCGCCATCGGCTGCACGTCGTGTTAGGCTTCGACGCTCCCCGGCTCCAACCCAAGTACCTGATGCTGGAGTGTTTCCAGATCGATGATCATCGCCCGGGCCTGGCCTGCCGACGCGACGTTGAAGTGGTTGTCTTTTCGGCCGAACCCTGCGTGGCTGTGGCCGTGAATGTGTGCCCGGCAGGGATTCGCCTCCAGGAACTCGCGCAGAGACCGACTCCCGATTTGGAAGTCCCCAAACCCAGGATCGAGAATGCCGAAAGCTGGACTGTGGGACACGAGGACTGTCTTCGCGTCGAAAAGCAGCGGCAGCCGAGAAAGATCGATCTGGATATCAGCCTCGGCCTTTTCAAACGTGCCGCCCATGAACGCCAGTGAATATTGATAACCGACGAACTTGAATCCCCCACACTCGACCTGACGCCCGTGGAGCGATTGAACCCGATTCGAGCCGGAAGCTAGCTCGATGAGGTCATCGTTCCCCATGATGTACAGAACCGGCGCTGCGGCGCCCTCAAGCAGCTCGATCAACATGCCGGCCTCGTGCCGCTGTGCCTGCTCCGGCGTGTCGAATCCATCCAAACCTCCTAGGAGATCGCCGGCGAGGACGATGGCCTCGACGTGATGTTCCTTGGCAACCGTCAGTAGCCAGCGGTAGACCGGCCATCTGCCGTGCACGTCCGCCGATGCAAGCACTCGCATTGCAGATTAGTGTTATGCGTTTACAAACCTAGACGCACGCACAACCTACACCTAACTACCCGTGAACGCAATCGCAAGTTCGGGCTTTCGGTGTCGGGCACATCAGCGATCCCAGAAACACTTCCTCACCCCTTCTTATCAAGAATTTCACACCCGCCAGCGCTCGCCCGTGCGATTCACTATTGCCTCCACATGACATCGCGTGTAGATTGACCGCATGCCCAGGTTTTGGCGCCAGGTCATTCATAACCTCGACATCTTCGTGACCGTGGTTTACCTTGCGCTTATCCTGGCGATACCTCAAGAGGCTTTCGCCTGGGGTCGTGAAGGCCATCACATCGTAGTGATTGTGGCAGAGCATTACATGCGCCCGGAGACCGCCGCTCACATGCGGGAGCTGCTCGCGCCCGAGAGTCCCGAAGAGGCCTCGGTGTGGGCCGACTGCTCCCACATATGATCCCGGATTTCTTTTCTGTGAAGTTACTGATACTCTCCACAGGGCGTGGGAGGTCTTTGCTGGAGGTTCTAACGCGATAAAGCCCGCTGGAGGTTCATGCACGGCGAGTGAGAACCTAAGTCAGCTCGTTGAACTCTCCTTCAACGCTTCGTTAAGAGTCGATTTCCAAGGATCGCGCGGCACTTCGTTTCATCAAGGAGAAATCATGCGACACAAAATGCTGGAAATTCTATTTGTAACAATGACTGCATGCCTCGGTACCGGGTTTGCGGCAGCCCAGCAAGAGGCAGCCCGCACCGATACCGTGATCGATCAGGGTTGGGAATTTCGGCAACTGGCGCCGGTGGCGAATAGCTCCGGCGGACAATGGCAGCCGGCTCACGTGCCGGGAGACGTGCATCTTGACCTGTTGCGGAACAAACTGATTCCCGATCCCTTCTATCGTGACAATGAGGCGAAGTTGCAGTGGATTGAAGGCGCAAGCTGGGAGTATCGCACGACGATTAACATCATGCCGGAGACCCTGAAGAAGCGGAACCTGGAACTGGTCTTCGAGGGGTTGGATGCATACGCCGAAGTCTTTTTGAATGATTCGCACGTGCTGACGGCGAACAACATGTTTCGCATCTGGCGCGTGAACGCCAAACCGTTGCTGCACGCTGGGGCGAACCAGTTGCGCGTCGTGTTTCCTTCGCCCGACAAAGCTGCGGCACAGGCGGCGTCAGCCGATCCCTGGCGCCTGAAAACGCATGTCGAAGAGAAGACCTACGTTCGCAAGGCCGCCTATGAGTATGGGTGGGATTGGGGTCCGACCTTTGTGACCAGCGGCGTATGGCAGCCGGTCCATCTGGAGGCGTGGGACGAAGCGCGTATCTCGAACCTGCATATTCGCCAGCTTGATGTAACAGCCGGTGTGGCGCATTTGAACGGCGAGGTGGAAGTGACGGCTGCAGAGGATGCCGCCGCGGAGGTGAGCATCCGCTACTCGCAGGGTGGCAAGCCGGTGGAGGCAACGCGGGGCGTGGCCCTCCACGCGGGGGTGAATCACATCGATCTGCCGCTGGAGATCGACAACCCGACCCTTTGGTACCCCGCGGGGTACGGCGCGCAGGCGCTGTATAGGTTCAGGGCACAGGTGAAGACACAGGGCCACGTGGACGACGATTGCAGCGTGACCACGGGTCTCCGCTCCGTGGTATTGCGGCGCGACCTGGATAAGTGGGGACGATCGTTCGAGTTTGTGGTCAACGGCATTCCGGTCTTTGGCAAAGGCGCAGACGTGATTCCGTTCGATAGCTTCCCCAACCGGGTGACGGAGGAGGATTATCGCCGGATTCTGCAGTCGGCGAAGGACGCCAACATGAACATGATCCGCCTGTGGGGCGGTGGCTACTACGAGAGTGAGGAGTTCTACAGGCTCTGCGACGAACTCGGCATCATGGTGTGGCAGGACTTTATGTTCGGGAATGACTGGCAACCCGGATTGTATAGCTGGAAGCTGAACGTCGCCGCGGAGATTGAGGATCAGGTGAAGAGGCTGCGCGATCACCCGAGCATCATCATCTGGTGCGGAAACAACGAGACGGAGGGGGCGATCTTCTGGAACGGTCGCCTCCAGTTGCCGGCCTACGTTCGCTATCAGATGTGGCAAGACTACGTATCCACCTTCAGCGGTGTGATTCCTGCTGTTGTGGAAAGGCTGGACCCGCAGCGTCCATACTGGCCAAGTTCGCCCAGCGCCGACTACGAAGAAACATCTCCCACCTTCCAGACGGGCGATGCGCATATCTGGGACGTCTGGCATGGACGCGTGCCGTTCTCGACTTACGAACAGCACCATGCACGCTTTGTGACAGAATACGGATTCCAGTCCTTCCCGGAGATGAAGACGATTGAAGCCTTCACATCGCCCGAGGATCGTACGAGCATCTTCACGCCGGTGATGCTCGTCCACCAGAAGAACAAGGAAGGCAATTCCATCATCCACGACTATCTACTTAAGGATTATCCCGAGCCGAAGGACTTTGCCTCTTTCCTTTACGTGAGCCAGGTGCTGCAAGCCGAGGGGATCAAGATTGGGGCCGAGCATTTCCGGCGAAGCCGGCCGGAGACGATGGGCTCCATCTTCTGGCAACTGAATGACTGCTGGCCGGTGGCGTCGTGGTCGAGCATTGACTCCTACGGTCGATGGAAGGCCCTGCAGTACTATGCGCGACGCTTCTATGCGCCCATCCTCGTGTCGCCGCATGTTGAAGACGGTCTGTTGAAGACCTACATCGTCTCGGACAAAGTGCAGCCGGTCTCGGGCGAACTGCATCTGCGCATCGTCGACTTCGGCGGCAAGGTGGTGAAGGAGACGACTCAACAAGTGAGCGTGCCGGGGCTCTCGAGCCAGGTGTATTTGCAATGGCCGTTGGCGGACCTGGGTGTGGCCGATGGTGCCGACGCTGCCCGCGAAGTCGCCGTGGCTGAGTTGGTTGTAGATGGAAAGAGCGTATCTCGCAACCTGATCTACCTTGTACCCACCGTGCGGGTGCATTTGCCGGAGGCGCACGTCAGCGCGGAACTGGCTCAAGCGGCGGATGGGTACCGTCTGAAGCTCTCGTCGCCGGTGCTGGCGCGAAGCGTCTATGCGACCTTTGGCGCCGCGAGCGCAGAACTCTCTGACAACTACTTCGATCTGCTGCCGGGTGAGACGGTTGACGTGGTAGTGAAGAGCACCGAGACCCTGGGCTCGCTGAAGGCGAATCTGCAGGTGGTGTCACTTGCGGAGGCATTCAAGGCAGGGAGTCCGAGCAAGTAGGCGCAGTACGGGCCGTCTAACTCTCGCGGCGGGCAATAACCAGATGAATTGCCCGCCGCGCCGACCCTAATCCTGCGCCGCTGACCCAGACAACAAGAACTAGGGCGCTGGAACCTCGCGGCGGGAGTATGCTTGGGGGCGGTTGGGAGCTAAGCCAGAAGTACCGGATGAAGCCGTGCGGAATAATAAGATGAAGCGGTCCCCGAGGGAACGCCGAGCCCGTGAGCCCCGAGGAAACAGCATGCCAGTGGCACCACGCTGCCGGACCTGTGGTCATGATCCGCGGCGTTTGGATCGAATGACCGCATTCCTGCACAGGGGTGCGCCGCTGCTGACTGCGCTCGTGGCGCTGCGTTGCAGCAGCGCAGGGTTATCTGCCCAAGAGCAAACCCCGACGATACGGACCGAGACAGCGGGCCTGGTGGTCGACGTTATTGTGACCGATCATAAAGGGCGGCATGTGCCTGGGCAATCGGCCGCCGATTTCCGCGCCTACGAAAATGGCACTCTGCAAACCATTGCCTCATTTACACCCCCCCCGCCCGGTCGAAGGGTCGTTTTGGATCGATCCCGATGGGAAAATGTGGAACGACTACTCTCCGGATTGAGATGGGAGCAGCTTCCGCGGCAGCGGGAAAGCCGACCACGATTGAGGTCCAAGCTGCGCCCAACCAGCAGGTGAAGGTTGTGTGGCGAGACCCATCCGGAAAGGCATGGCGGATCCCGCTTCCGGCTTACGGCCTGCTACTGGAGAGCGATGTTCCTCGGGATGTGGCCGAGGAATTTGCCGGCAAGGCGGTCAGCGTGAACTGCCATCCTGGATCGCTCTGCTGCCTACCCGATGGATATCGCTTTCGCGATGGCCACGGCGAAACGTGGCCTGTTCGGGGAGTTGATTGCGTTCTGCTCGGATACGGCGATCGGGACGAACAGCTGGCGTGAGGACTGTGCTCCCGGAGGAGCAAAACCCGCCTCAGTTCAAGAAGTGCTGAACACGCACAGGTTAACCACCCACGCATATGACGCGCAACCATTTCTTCCTTCGGACGAATGTCGGGTTAATGGGTTGGAAGGGCGGCATTTTAGGACTTTGGAACTCTTCGAAGAGGTAGGACGAGAGCCTTGTGTGATCGCTGAGGCGCTCGACGCCGAGTAGCCACCCGCGCGATTGCATGCAGAGTTAGCCGGGTGTATGCTACCGATAAGTCGAGATCTGAAAACGGAAATGTTGGGTTATTAATGTGGAGCGACTTGGCGCGCAGATCCTTTTTTTCGTGCCCCCAGCTAAGGAAAATCTTCGATGAGGGTTGGCTTGCCGAATCCCCCCCAGCCAGACTCCCCAACGTTCTTGCGTTTGCTTCCCATCCTGTTTTTCTTTTCCGGGGCCTCGAGCCTGATTTTTGAGACCATCTTTACGCGTCTGCTGACATATACCTTTGGCAACACGGCGCACGCGGTCAGCACCGTGCTGGGAGCGTTTTTGGGTGGGCTAGCGCTGGGGGCTTTCGCCATCGGCCGATGGGTGGACCGCCGGGGCGCGAGCCTCTTGACCTATGGGACGTTGGAGCTGCTGGTGGGGTTGTACTGCCTGTTCATCAGTGGGCTTTTCACGCTGTTGACGAAGGCTTATGTTGGGCTCTACCACGCATTGCACCTGGGAATGTGGTCGCTCACGGCGGTGCGCTTCGGACTCGCGGTCGCAGTGATCCTGATTCCTACGCTGTTGATGGGCGGGACACTGCCGGTGCTGGCTCGCTGCGTGGCGAGCACGGTGGAGGGATTTCAGCCCCTCGTCGATCGCCTCTATGCATGGAACACGCTAGGAGCGGCGGCGGGAACCCTGGCATCAACCTACCTGCTGATGCCCTCGCTCGGCGTGCGGGGAACGATTCGCCTGGCATGCGCCGTGAATCTGGCGATTTTCCTGAGTGCAGCGGCCTGGAGGTGGAAGGGGAGCCGGGCGGAGTCGCGAGCCGCGGCCACGCCCGTGGCAGCGAGGGGTCGTGACCCGCATCGCCGCGTGCTGCTGGCGGCCGCATTTCTGACCGGCGTCTTGGCCCTCGTCTACGAGGTCGTGTGGACCCACATTCTGGGTTTTCTGGTGGGCAATACCGTTTACGCCTTCGGTGTGATGCTTTTCACCTTCCTGTGTGGCCTGGGGTGGGGAGCGCACTTGGTGGCGCGCCACCTTGCTCGCCCGGCGCTCTGGTGTCGGGCGCTGGCTGCAGCGCAATTATTCCTGGGCCTGGTAGTCTTTATCACCTTGCCCCTGTGGAATCACCTCCCGGACCTTTTCGCGCAAGGACTTCAGCGCGCCTGGGTTTGGGACGTGGCCGGCATGGCCTCGCTTCTGGTGGCGCGAATGGCCTGCTTGGGCTGGAGCATCTTCCGTCAGGTGCGTCGCGACCAAGTTCCCCGGGCTCGCATCCTCGAGTTTGTGGTGGAGTTCGTCCTACTGGCGTGGCTCGTTTTCATGGCCGCCGCGACCCTGTGGCGGTACGAGGCCGCAGGCTTCGTCGCTGCGGAACTGCTGCGATTCTTCGCCGCGTTCTATCTCCTCATTCTGCCCTGCCTGCTTTTGGGGATCAGCTTCCCTCTGCTCCTCAATCTTGCCACCCAGGCTGGCGGCGTGGGCGCGAGTGTGGGTGGCATCTACGCCGCCAACACTGCCGGGACGGTGCTGGGCTCCGTGCTCACGGGGTTCCTGGTGCTGCCCGCTCTCGGCTCCCACGCCACGCTGCAGGCGGCGGCGACGCTCGATCTGCTGCTGGGGTTGGGCTTTGCCTTGCTGCTCGTCCCGCTCAGTCGCGCCCGCCGTTGGGTTCTGGGACTGGTGGTGGCGTCGTTGGTGCTGCTGGTGTGGGAGGGGGCGGCACAATGGGACGCGCGCGGGCTGACGCGCGGGACCTACGTCTACTTCAACAACGGTTGGCCCATCGACCGAGTTCTTTATTTCGCCGAGGATGTGCAGGGAGGGCTGACGTCGGTAATCGCCATGGGGCAAAGGCGCGTCCTGCTCTCGAATGGAAAATTCCAGGGCGATAACACCGAGGAGGTCGGCGCCCAGGCACGCTTCGCCCTGACGCCGATTCTCTTCACGCCGCGCTTTGAACGCGCGCTGGTGATCGGCCTGGGCACCGGCAACACCTTGCGCGTAGTGTCCCTTTTCCCCTTTCGAAGCATCGAGGTGGTGGAGATTGCCCCGCGTATCGTGGAGGCCGCGCGGCGGTGGTTCGGAGATGTGAACGCCGGTGTGTTCGACCGCGACCCGCGGGTGAAGTTCACCTTGGCCGACGGGCGGAATGTCCTGCTGCTCACACGCGAGCGCTACGATCTGATCACCATCGAAATCACCTCCATCTGGATCAGTGGTGAAGCTGACCTGTACAACCGGGAATTTTACGAGCTCTGCCGGTCGCACCTGGCCGAGCGCGGCGTGCTGCAACAATGGGTGCAGATCCATCACATGCGCCCGCAGGACCTGCGGGTGATTCTAAACACGGCGGCGCAGGTGTTTGCGCACGTGGCCTTTTTCCTGGGGCCTGAGCAGGGGTTGCTGATCGCCTCCCCCGATCCACTCGAATGCGACGCGCGCCAGGTGGCGGCAGTCGAGAATGTTCCGGGCGTCCGCCCGGAGCTGGTGGGCCTGGGAATTCGGAGCCTGTGGTCGCTGCTGGGTGAGCTGATGCTCTTCGACTCCTCGTTTCGCCAGGCGACGGGCGCTTTGCCCGGGGGGCACGGCCTGCCGGCGGATTTCGTCTCCACCGATGACCGGCCCTACTTGGAGTATCAGACCCCAAAAGGGAATACGGCTCCTTATAATACCGCTGAGGTTAATGTGCGGCTTCTTGAGCGCTTTCGCCCACCGCCGCTTCCCCCTGAACTGACGGTACGGAACCTGGCGTCCGACGACGACCGGAACTTGCTGCTCGGGTACGTGCTGGAAGGGCGAGGGGATACGCTGGCCGCGCTCACGGCTTTCCGCCGGGTGGGGGGAAGTGCGGCAGCGCGCGCCGCTGTGGAAATCGATTATGTAACCTCCTGGCCTGCGATTTATAACCTTGCTTATACCTACTACAAACTTGGAAGGCTCCAGGAAGCGGAGAAGTATTTCCTGGAGGCAATCCGCATGAAACCCGACAAACCGGATGAGTATCTGTATCTGGGGCTGACGCGTTTCAAGATGGGCCGAACGGGAGAGGCCATTGCGGCGGTGCAGCAGGCCGTCGCGATTCGCCCCAACGGCTATGGTTACCATTTCGCACTCGGAGTCATGCTGAAAACGCAGGGGGACCTGACCGGCGCCCTCCGGGAATTCCAGACGGAACTGGCGAACAACCCGGGAGAACAGGCGGCGGCTGAGCAGGTCAAGGAAATTGAGATGAAGTTGTTTGCGAAATAGTTTAGGGCCACGGCAGCCGCGTGGTTTTCGACTTTCCGAGAAAACCCATTCGAGAGACGGGTGTAAGCGCCGCAGCAGGGCCACCGGCTGCCCGGAGCTAGCTAACCCTTATCCAACGCCGCTTTAGTTGATTCGCTTGCGAAGTCTTCAGTACTTCTCCCAGTGCAGGACGTTTGAAAGGGGCCGCTTGCTCTTTTCCGGGCTCTCCGCCGAATAGGCAATGGGAATCAGGCTGGTCAACTTGCAGCCTTGAGTGGTCTGCAATAACTCGACCCCCAAAGGATCGGGCGCTTGTTGAGTGCCTCTGAACAATCTTAAGAGCTGATTACTTAGTCTCTAAAAGTGTGTGCGATGCAATATCAGAGAGGGACGGGTATTCCATGCGCCCGGGTTCGGGACAGAAAGGGTCGGCAGCACCCGCGTTTCGTCATTTCGCAACCCCAATTCGGCCCCCGGTTCCGCTTGCCGTCATCCACGATTCAGCGTGCCGCTCAACTCGCCACCCATGCTCCGCTCGGACAAATCCAGCGTGGCGGGTTGAATTCTAAGGTGTATAATCTCTCGGCATAACCACTGGGAGGCGGCGAGATGGTCAAGACCAAAGTGTTGACAATCACGGTTCAGAATCAGCCCGGCGCAGTCGCGGCGATCGCGAAAGCACTGGGGAGTGCGAAGGTGAATATCCTGGCGCTCTTGGGAACGGCCCAAGGGGCAGCCGGTACAGTCCACCTTGTGGTCGAAGACGCCAAGCGGGCAAGGAAGGTCCTCGACGAAACCAAGCTTGTGTACCAGGAGACTGGGGCGGAGCAACACGAGCTGGCGAACAAGCCCGGGGCGCTGGCGCAGCACTTGGAGAAGCTCGCGGCAAAAGGCGTCAATCTGAGTTCAATCCATGCCACGGCCGTGAAGGGCGGGAAAAAGGCGGTTGTGGTCTACACAGTAGAGGCCCAGGCAAAAGCCAGCTAGGCACAAGCCGCAGCTCCGGCCGCATAGCCGGGCTTAACGCCACGACTCGCATGCGTTTGTCGTTTGAGCCCAAAACTCCTCGGACTCAGCCGCAATCGCTGGCGTGTGTCCGTCAGGAAGGGACTTTGTTTTTGCCCCTTGCCCTGGCGACGGAAGCTTGTCGTCCGCAAGAACTCGGGACGGGCTAAGATGTGACGGTTACGCCCCAGTTGCCTGAACCGTTATTGGATTCCTCTTTCCTCGTCTGCTTAGCGCCGGCAACCTCTATAGACTCAATGTGAACAGAGTTTTTGGTAGCAACACCCACGGGGGGTTTTTCTCTTGGCGCAGGCGAGCTTTTGGTACACCCTCCGCAACTCCTTGACAGCCCTCCTTGCGTTGCATACAGTAACGGCACAACAACGATTTCAATAGGGCAATCGTTAACAATCCAACAGAGAGAGGAAGAGCAGAAAATATGATGACTAAATCTCAGATCGTTGCGCATTTGGCCGAGAAGGCGGGGATCCCAAAGAAGACTGCCGCCGCGGTTCTCGCAGAACTCGTCACGGTGGCCACGAAGGAAGCCAAGAGCAGCGGGCAGTTCGTGGTTCCCGGGCTGGGCAAGGCGGTGAAGGCAAATCGCAAGGCTCGCATGGGCCGCAATCCTCAGACCGGCGAGGCCATCAAGATTCCGGCCAAGACGGTGGTGAAATTCCGCCTAGCAAAGGCGTTCAAGGACGCCGTCGTGCCTCCTAAGAAGAAGTAGCTAGTGTAGTGTCCCATAATTAACTTGACTTATATGGATAAGGCCGGTATGCTTGAGTACATGAGCCGAGTCGCAGCTCCGATTATTCTGTCGGCCGAGGAACGGACCGTCTTGACGGCGTGGTCCAGCAGCCGGAGTCTTCCCTTTCGGCTGGTTCAACGTGCTCGGATTATCTCGATGGCAGCCGGGGCAACGTTGGGCCAGGACATCGCGCAGGCCTTGGATATTTCCCGACCCACCGTGCAACTGTGGCGGGAGCGTTTTCTGGCTCTGCGGTTGGCGGGCCTGGAAAAAGACGCTCCCCGGCCGGGCCGTATCCCCAGCCTTTCGCCGCGCAAGGTGCAGGCGGTCGTGGAAGCAACCCTGCACACGAAGCCTTCCAACGCCACCCATTGGTCGGTGCGGAGCATGGCCCGGGCCCAGGGGATCAGCCGCATGGCAGTTCAGCGCATCTGGAAACAGCACAACCTCAAGCCGCATTTGGTC
>Ga0208692_1000757_pt1 | contig 21576 bp, 18 predicted proteins | sample June2015DPH_20_1_3_FD_184721 | JGI IMG/M metagenome (GOLD analysis project Ga0208692, IMG submission 184721) | Peatland microbial communities from SPRUCE experiment site at the Marcell Experimental Forest, Minnesota, USA - June2015DPH_20_100... | ecosystem: Environmental > Terrestrial > Soil >...
GCTTGAAGGCTACCTTGGACTCATTTAGAGCGCCAAGAAGATTACCTTTCTTCTCAAGAGCAAGGGCTAGGCAGTGGTGAGCCATGTGGTCGCGCGGGACCAGCCGCGCGGCATGCCTGAACTCTGCGACCGCCTCGTTAAACTCATCCTTCTCCGCGAGAGCAACTCCAAGATTGAAGTGTGCCTCTGCGAAGTTAGGGTCCAGGGCAAGCGCCTTTCGCAACTCCGCGATTTCATTGTCGTCATCATACTTTTCCCATAGCGCAACGCTCAGCCTGAAATGTTTCCTGGCCAGTGCCTTCGCCGAGCGATGTTGCCGCTTGGCGCAGAACGCAGGAATCGCTAACAGAAAGAACAAGACCAATACCGCGATTCTTTTCATGCTGGCCTCTCAACCGCTTAATCAGTTAGGGCTTCGTTTGCGATAACCGCAGCATTTGGCCGACCTAAAAAGGATTGTCGCGCCCGTCAGCAACCCAAGAGAATACATATACGAATCCACCATCGCGCCGTCCAGGAAGCGAATCCTTCCCTGGCAGAAAATCTATCGCTTGAATCTTTCCGAACTCATTTGTGCTTTTGCTAATGCTAAGGGACCAATTATTTCCAATTTTACCACAATACTGCTCCGCTGTTGGTGATGTCAACCTGCTTGAGGGCGGTGACGAGCGGAAGAGCAGGTCCCAGGAGTCAGGAGTCGGAAGAGCAGGTGTCGGGTGTCGGGTGTCAGGTGTCAGGGGCCAGAAAAGCAGGTTTCAGGTTCCAGGTCTCTTGACAAGCGGAATAAGATAGGCTAGTGTAGTAGGTGATGGATTCGGGATTCAGGAAGTGAAAGAACAGATTCCAGATGATAGGTGGCAGGTGGGGAAGAGCACCGGGGATCGCGCCCGCCTCTTCGACTCGGAGCGGTTTAAGCGCGAATTCGCCATCACGCTCGCCGACCTGCGAGGCGAGCTGGGCTTCCGCATCGTCAGATACGTTCTCATCCCGCAGGGCGGGATGCCGGAGCAGATCCGGGTGGTGAAGGAACAGTTTGGGGTGGGGGATGTTAGTGTTTGTGGAGACCGAGGCATGGTGAAGGCCCCGGAGCAGGAGGGCGAGGAGCGCGAGCCTAGGTGCTCGGGCTCGCCACAACCAATCGGCGCGACCGTCCTATGCCTCGAAGACGCTGAGCGACGCCGAATCGAAAAGTGCGCTCCTTCCAGAACGCCAGTTGCAGGTATGCCATCACGGGCGCGAGGAGCAGCCAGTTGGCGGAGAAATAGGCGGTTGATTCCGTCACATTCATGATGGTGAAGAAGATTAAGATGCCAGGAACTTCAGCAGCGAGAGGAAGCCGCCTCGACTCTGGACCGAGCCAATAAAGTCCCACCATAAAGGCCAAGGCCACCGCAAAGGCCGCCACGAACGCCGCAGTTCCCATTAGACCCGACTCAAGCAGAGCGTGAAGCAAGCCGTTATGGATATGCCGCGCTCCAGGCAGAAACCACCGGTCTGCTTGAAACCCCAAGCCTACCCAGGGAGAGGTATTGAACACTTCCCAACCTTGCCGCCAAGTAATCGTCCGACCGGACAGCGTAGGATCAAATCGCCCGCCTTTGGTCGCGTATTGCCAAAAGCGCTGGAAGAAACCGCCCGTGGCCAACAGCCACGTGGCTACGATTCCCCAGCTTAACATGACCAGCCGCGACATCCGGCCGAGGACTAGAATTACGAAAGCTCCCGCGATGAACGCCAGGATCTCTGTGCGACCACGGGCAACTACCAGGACGTAAAGAGAGGCGGGCAACACCATAGCCCAGAACAGTCTCACCCAACCTCGCTCCTGCCCGAGCCTGCCCAAGGCCGCCAGCGCAGCGACCCCCGCGTATCTGCCCAGGCCGGTGCTTCGGGGTCCCGCCATGCCGGCAAAGTCATTGACGGTGAAGGTATGGCCCATATGCAAGGCGGGGCCCTCGCCTGGCACGAAGGACGGTCCGCCGATGAAAGGCAGGGCCAAAATAATGGCAACCATCATGGCGATGTCGACGACCCAACTCAAGGTCAGCAGCTTCTTCATGGCATAGTCCGGCTGAGGATCCGTTAGGACCAGAACCAGGATGGCGGCGGGTGCGCCAAACGCGACGCCCCACCACACCGCCTGCCAAGCCTGTACTGCCGGGAGCAGGAATGAGGTGGCCAGCCCAACCAGCGTGAAAAAGCTGAACAGACCTAGCGGGCCCATGATTGCGGGCCTCTTCATACCGCCTCGAACCAGCAGCAGCATCAGAGCCAGCCAGGCTGCTAATATGGGGAAAAATACCCTGACACCATGGATCAACTCCCGAGTGTCAGCGGGGAAGGAAGGATCAAGGAAATAATAGGGTCCAGTATTGTATCCGGCCCACAGCATGAGCCAGAGTACGAGGTACAACAGAGTACTCCGGTGGGGAGACCGGCGAAGGGGGGTGCCGCGGCTTTGCGCCTTCCCAATCAAGCTTTGCCCCCTCTCCAGTGGGCGAATGGACTGCACAGTCTATTTGCCCTCGCGAAGACTGATCCCTAGAACGTCCCTATAAACCGCTGCGCGCCGCGGGCCCATGACAGTCAGGCTCTCTCTCGCACTTTCTTCATTTACCTTGTGTAGAGCTTCATCCAGCGAGGCAGGGTCGCAGCGACCGACAAGAGTCACGGCGCGGTTTTGAACGGAGGTGAGAACCCACAAGGCCCCGTTCCCCCTGCAAGACGAGGGCGGAGCGGGAGCCAGCGCTTCGGCAGGGCGGGTGTTGTGCGCTTCATCCCCCCCATTTGTCGGCCGTTTTCGATCGCTTGGTAGATTCGCATCAACTCATCCCCCAGGTGGTCCCAGCAGTACATCTCTTCAGCCCTTCGGCGGGCGGCGGCTCCCAACCGGCCCCGGGCTTCCGGATCGCTGTAGAGGGCGCGCAGGGCCGAAGCTGCGTCGTGCACTGCCTGGTCTGGGGAATGCGGCGGGATCTTGATGCCACACTCATCGGTGACGTGCAACGCGGGACCGCCCATATCGAGGCATACTACCGGCTTGCCGGCGGCCATAGCCTCGAGCACTACCGCCCCGCCGCCCTCGCGCAAACTGAGGTGAAGAAAGACGTCAGCCTCCCTCATGCGCTGCCCCGCTTCCGTTCGCGCGGCCCATCCGGCAAACTCAATCTGGTTCAGGCACCCAAGCGCCTCGGCCAGAGCGCGAAGACGCGGCAACTCGGGTCCATCACCCACGATAATCAATCTTGCCTCGGGTACCGTCGCCGCAAAAGTCGCGAAGGACCGAATCACGAGCCCGAAGCCTTTCCAGTGGATCAGCTTTCCGGCCGATAAAACGCGAAAGCCTGTGTGGGGGCCGCCATCCTGGAGGCCCGCCGCAACCTCGGACTCGCTTACCCCGTTCACCGGGAAATAACGCACCTTGTGACGCCAGCGCGGCCTCATGGCTTCGAGCGACTCTTGATTACACACCAGAATGGCACTCGCACGATTCTGGCTCTTCACAAACACCGGGTCCAGCCGAAGCACTACTTGGCCTATCGCCCGGAAACGCTCCCAGAATTGATCCCGCCGCGAAAACTCGCTCCGGAAGGGTTTGGGAACCTGCTGCGCCCCCCCGCACGGACCACGAACATAAGGGAGCTTCAAAAACGCCCCGATGTAACTCGCCATCCAGTCATTAGCGTAAGTGACGTGATGGAAGAGTCTGATTGGGACTTGCTCAGCTAGTCGTCGGGCTTCAGCGTAAGCCCAGATTTGCCACAGGTACGCGTAAACCTGAAATGTCCCCTGCCAGCGAAGCAGAACATCGAAACACTTCGGAACCCGAACGTACTTCACCCGCAACTGCTTTAGGGGAGTTTCCATGCGCCGGCGCTCGATGCCAGGACGGTTTGCGGGGTGGGTGAGTAGACATAAGGCATGCCTCTCTGCTACTTGCTCCACGATGTTCCACCCAAGTACGTCCTCGCCGGTTCCCATTCCCGAACGGCCGTCCGGACTACACGCGAAAGCCGACAAAAGGATAGTTCCCTCGTTCGCCTTATCCCTCACGGGCGGTGAACCTGATTTCATATCTTCGCGTGGCCAATGTAAAGGCCGTGCAACCGCCTGGTGGCGGCTGAGAATAGGCGACGATATAGGCTCTGTCCCAAAACGGAACAAAGCAGCGCCGCAAAAAGGCTCGGCTGCCTCCAGTCAAGCTGGATAGCTTGGTAGGCAGTCGCCCGGCCCTTCGCAGTGTCGTAATTCATCAGCATCGTGGCGAGAGCAGCCAAGTGGTTGGCCCGCACCTTAGGCGGCATGTCCCCGCCGTGCTTTCGGAGGATCTGTTCCTTTCCCCTGCATATTGCGCGCAACGAGCCGGTGACCTGATCGGCCCCCAAATAGCGCGTCACCAAGCACCGCCGCACGGCGGCGACTTCGTAGCGCTTGGCGATGCGCAGCCACAGGTCCCAGTCCTGGGAATTGACAAGGTTCTCGTCGTATCCGCCGGCCTCCAACAGGGCCTCCCTCCTGACCGTCACCCGCGAACAGGAACCTATGAAGTCCCAGGCCAGTAGACTCTGATATACCCGCCCTTCCGTGGTGGGCATTCTGAGACGCAACAGCCGGCCTTCCTCTTCACGAATGCGCTTACCACAGTAAAGTAAAGCCACTGAGTCACCGAGGGAGCGGATTCGTTCGGCCTCACACGATAATTTCTCACCTTCCCACTCGTCGTCGGAATCCAAAAACGAGATCCAATCGCCTCTGGCTCGTGCGATCCCGGTGTTTTGCGCAGCAGACTGTCCGCGGTTGCACCTGTGGCAGATATATTGAATCCTGGCGTCATCGAAGCTGGCGACAACACTCTTTGTATCATCAACAGAGGCGTCGTCAACGACCCATAACTCCCAACCATGAAAGCTCTGGGCAAGGACACTGCGAATGGCCCGGCCTACCAGGGAGGCTCTGTTGAACGTGGGAATGACAACGCTTACCAAGGGAAGATCAAGTTGCTTCACGCCCCCGCCGCCCATTGAGGATAGGGTCCGCGGTCGACGCCGATCGGTCGACTAGCACTTGTAGCAAAGTGCGTGTTGAACCGTTATACGATCATGCAGTTCAATCCGGTCAAACCCCAGTGATCTTAGAAACGCGACGACGTCCTCTGGTGCGGTCCCGGAGGGCGCCAGCCTCTCGTGAATCTCACAGCACACAAATTGGCAAACAGGCTCGGTCAAGGTCTTCGCGAGCCCCTGAATGACTGCATATTCGTACCCTTCAACATCGATCTTGACTGCTCTGGGGATGGGAAGTTTCTCCGCCCGACGGAAGTCGTCCGCGCATTCAACGCGTACCAGGTCTTGATGCGCAGTTCCCCCTGGCGGAGCTACTAAAGTGGAAAGGCAACCGGCACGGTCGAAGGCATACAGCCTCGCCCAGCACGTTTCGTTTCCTAGAGCTATGCAGAAGGAGTGCACATTCGTTAATCCGTTAAGCTGCAAATTCTCTTGAAGCCGTGTGTAGTTCCCTTGGTCCGGCTCAAACGCAACCACCTGACCTGTGGCACCTACCGCTATTCCCAATATGGCCGAGTAAAGGCCGACGTTGGCCCCGATGTCGTATACCGCGTCGCCTGGCTTAAGAAAACTGAGAAACCGTCCCAATGTCTCTACTTCCGAGCTCCGTAACGAGCTCGCCACAGCGGGTCCTTCGAGTGTTCTCAGTTCTTCGGCTGTCCGCGCCCAGAAGTGACATGTTACGTCTCCGACCTGAAGACAGACGACGCCGCCGGGCGCCCGCCAGTGATGGTAGATTCGAGACATGGTCTTGCGTAGACCAAGCCAGCGCACAATGGCCTTCACCTCGGATTGGTAGGTAAGTCTTCTGATGAAGCTCACGAGTTTCTCAATTCCTTTAACGGAGTTTGCCACAAGATGACTGGAATGCCTGCTTCGAGACTAATGTTGACGGTTTCTGGCACTCGATGAACAGCGACTCGTCGGGGTGGCGATCAATCTCGATGACTTCTGCAAGGGAGCAAAAGCCACTTTGGGGAAACGGCGGCTGTTGGAGATCCTTAAACCCGACACCCGCCAATAGGCCTCGCAGGCGCTCGAAATCAAACACCTGGTGGTGAGCCCCGTACCAGTGGCACGTCAACTGGAAGCGTTGGCCTCTCTCCGCCAGTTCTGTGCCGTCGGTAGCATTGACGTATTGGGCGACCGCCTTGTCCAGGCTCGGAACGCTGATCCGAAGGTAGCTGCCCGGCCGCAGGACACGGTACATCTCGCGCAAAACACGGTCGAGTTCGTTGTCGAAGAGGTGTTCAAGAAAATGGGACGTGACGATGGCCGCAATCGACGCGTTGCGGAACGGCCACCGATTCCGCATGTCCGCCCAGATGTGGGGCGAACGTAAGGGGTTCGCGTCTATGTTCAGCCACCCAGGGAGCCGGCTCGCCCCAGCCGCAACGTTAATCCTAGCTCCCGCGTACTTGCCCATGCCCGCTCGGAGCCAGTAATAAGGCCACACAGCCAATGTGCCCATCCGAATGAGATCCCATACGTAGACTTGCCTGCGCTTGCCGGTGGTCAAAAACTTCTTGGTGAGCGGCTGGATACGCGCTTCGAAGAAGTCAGGTTGCGGCGCCGAGTTCGATAGCCCTTCACTTGCCTTTGTCATCATGGCTTTCCCGTTGAGTTGGCAGCCTGGCTCCCTCGCCGCCAAGCCGGTGGACTCAACAATCCCTGCGAACTCCGCGCCAGCCCCGCCATGTTCCCGGCGACCCTGCCAAAAGAGCGAATGTCCCGCTCATGGATAGCCGAGAGAAGGTTGAGTGCCATTCGAATCACAAGCGCGACATAGCATAGCCCTACGGACAGTTCCTGGTGCTTGCGCACGAACCAAAGTCGATTCAAGATCTCCTTCTTCCCGAACAGGACGGCATCCGGCCGGCCCGTGCCGGAAGGATAGTGATGGATTCGGGCGTCGCTGACCATAGCCAGCTTGTAGCGCCTGCTGATGCGGTAGCTCAGGTCCAGGTCTTCCAGGTAGCTGTAACCCTCGAACCAATTGTCGAACCCGTATTCCATAAAGATCGTCTTGCGGTATACCACAGCCCAACTGGGCAGCCAACTTCCCAGCATATCCGCGGCAACATAACCATAGGTGGTCTGGAAGCCTGACCGCACCACGGCGCCCCTCTGATCACTGTACAGTCCCAGCCTCTTAGCAAGCGCCGTTCGCTTCAAGCGGGATACCGGCATCGGAAGGTGATTCACCACGTTAAAACCTGCGCCGCCAAGGTCGGGTGCAGCCTTGTCCCAGAAATCCATCATAGCGGTGAAAGCGTTCGGCTCCAGCACAATGTCGTCATCCAGAAAGGCCAGAAGATCCGTGGCAGGATGAGAGGCGCTGGCGCCCGCGTTGCGAGCCTGGGAAATTGACGACCCGGGTTGATGAATGAACCGGGGCCGGAGGGTGGGAAACTCCGACGGGACTTCACCCACATCCTCCCCAACAACAATGACCTCGTGGGGCAGCCTCGACTGCCCCGCCAGGCTCTCCAGCATTTTGCGCAGGTCGTCGCGCCGGCCGATGGTGGGAATAATCACCGAGGCTCTACCCATCACGCCCTTCCCTCAACCCTCCCGGCGCATCTTTCCGGCTTGATTCCCTCGCTGTGCGTTTGACCCCTTTCGTAGTCACCCGACAGCCAGCAACGGATACTCAGCGCAAGCCCCACTACGTTTCCGGCCGCCATTCGCAGATACCGGAAATCCCGCCGTCGCAGGCTAGTAACTACGTTGAGACTGGTCTGCAAGAAAAGAAAGACGTAGCACAGTGGAATTGACAGTTCTTTGTGCTTGGAGACAAACCGGAGTCGGTTGAGAATCTCCATCTTGCCGAACAAGTAAGCGCTTGGCCGCCCCAGTGGCGATGAATAGTGGTCGAAGCGCGCCGAGCTGACGACAACTAACCGCCACTGCTTGCCTATTCTATAACTGACATCGAGATCTTCCAGATACCCGTAGCCGGAAAGCCACTCGTCGAAACTGACTTGCGAGAAAACGCTCTTCCGAAAGACCACCGCTCCGCTAGGCAGCCACTTCACGAAGGTGTCTTCAGTAACGGTACGCACTGGGACGTGGAACCCCGAGCGAACTACGTCGCCCCCCCGGACACTATAGAGTCCCAACCATCTAAATGGCGCCGTCGTCTTCAAGCCCGACGGGGGCCTCGAGGGGTGGTTCGCCCAATTGAAGCCCGCGCCCCCTACGTCAGGGGACGCTCTGTCCCAAAAGTCCATCATTCTCGTGAAGGCCTCAGGCTCAAGGACTGCGTCATCATCGAGGAACGCGACGAGGTCGGCTTCTGGATCCGACGCGTGTACACCGATGTTTCGCGCCTGTGTGACGGGTGGTTTTGGCAGGTGGACGAAGCGAATCCAGCCCGCCGCGAACTCCTGTGCCACATCTCTTACATCCTCACCGACGATAATCACTTCGTACGGGCGTCGGGATTGGCTGGAAAGGCTCTGCAGCAACCTACGGAGCTCGGCTCGTCGTCCGACGGTGGCCACAACGACAGAGACCTTGTGCTTTTGCTCTCTCACCATGACTCCAGACATCCGTTCTCGCTGGCCTTGTGGGTACGTCTTTCAAGGTTCCATGAGGGTCGTGCGAGCGCTTGCTCTTCCCATTTATACTGCCTTCCCCGAGCGCCGCTCGGCCGGCGAGGGTCTGGTCAGGTCAAACGGCGGCGCCGACACGGGTCCCCCCAGGCGCAAAGCTTCCCTGCCAACTGCTCCCCGATATCCATCAATTACGCCGCGAAGAATTGCTCGAAGCGCATCCGGCCGCTTGTGTACAAGGGTCCTTGCTACGGATAGCGCGCACATCACGATGTTAGTAAAATGAAATACAAGGCGCCATCGACCCGGCAAGTAGGAGCGCGCCAGGAAAATATGATTGCGAACTGAGTGGTAGAACCTTCGAGGATCCAAAGGGTCCCGATATCTGAGGTCCCCTTTGTGCCAGACAAAACTGCGATTTGTTCCCACGGTCCTGTACCCGAGCTGCGAGCTGAGGGAACAAACTTCGAACTCCCAGCCGTCACTGAACAGTGAGGAGTCCAGGAAATCCTCTCTCGCCGCGCAGACGGCCATGAGTACGTCCCTGCGAACCAGCATCGCCCCACCGTTTACGTTACACGTCGTCCATGAGCTGATGCCTGCCGGGGGGATCCAGAGTCCGTCCTCAACAAACGGCGTAAAGAAGAATCCCAACGTGGTGGTCCTTTCGGCGTACTGGATGCGCCCTGTCTCTAAGTCCAAGATTCGTCCGCCCACGATGCCTGCATCCTCCCTCCGGCTGACATCGATGAGTTGCTTCAGGGTCCCGCGATCGACTCGGGCGTCGTTATCCAGCAAGAAGACGTAGTGCGCTGAGTGCTTTCTCCTGAGAGCATACTCGATCCCGAGGTTGCCGCCACCGGTAGGCCCGGAATTGACGGTGTTCCTGATCAGCACAGTCCTGTTTGCAGCCGATGTCACCTCAAGAGACTGTTCTTTGGCAGGCTCTCCCCCAGCCTTAGCAGCCGCTTCGGCGTACTCTGCGAGCACGTAGCCCCGCCCTTCCCTATCGCGCGCCCATGCCCTTATCTGCGCCACGGAATCGTCTTGCGAATTGTTGTCCACCACGATCATCAGATAGTTCGGATAGTCGAGCTGGCGGACGGACTCCAAGCATTCAAGCGTGTCGCGCCAGCCATTCCAATTGACCGCTACAATTGCGACGTTGGGCTTCTGACCTGACGGTGTTGCGATTTCTCCGGCCATTACCGTTTGCTCCTAGTCGAACGCAACTCAGGACTTCGCGCCGCAAGCGCCGCGCGGCGAAGTGTCGATTGGGACTGCCCCTTCAGCGCCTCGAGGCCCATGGAGGCCGAGCGTCCGGGCCCCATTGCCGGAGTTGGAGAGGACTCATGGCCACGCGAGGTGACATCAATGCTGCGCCGGCACCTTCTCGGCTATCAGATGGATTTCGCTTCCGCGTGCTCGCGAGTGGATGCGCTTGAATCCGAGGGATCCCACAAGCGCGACAATCATTTCAGGGGAGACCCCGGAAGTGAGAAAGGGGGGGTGGATTTCACAACACAACAATTCGCAAATTGGATTTGATAGCGTCTCGAGAAGACCTTGCAATACGGCGTATTCTGCCCCTTCCACATCAATCTTGACCGCCTTGGGTACCGGAAGCCCTGCCGTCTGGCGGAACTCGTCCCCGCGCGCAACCATCGTCTTGCCGAACGGTTTGCTTCCGTGCCATGCCGCCGCACGGGGCACGATCGTCGCCGTCTCCCACGCCCCGAAAAGGTCAGTCTCGCATTCCCGATCGCCGAGGGCTATCCCGAAGACTCTAACGTTCCCGAGCTGGTTTAGTTCGATGTTTCTCGCCAGACGCTCGTAATTGCCGGGATGAGGCTCAAATGCGATCACCTGCCCGAATTGGCCGACTACCTTGGCCAGCGGGATCACGAATTGGCCACAGTTGCTGCCCACGTCGTAGCACACTCCGCCGTTCCACAGCTTCGCGTACAAGGCGGTTAGAAAATCCGTTTCGTCAATGGCGTAGTACTGCTCGACCGTACGGAATTGGGTGGCGTTTGGAGCGCTAAAGAGCACCTCCACTCCTAAAACGTTATGCCGCACAACGCCATCATTTGGCCCTCGGATGCGGTATTCAAGCCACTTGAGAGGAGAGGCTATCCGAAGCGTGCGTGCCAACGTGACAAGCCGGTCGTCAGTCGTTGCCGAACGAATTACGTTGTCGAGGAGGCGGAACAATCAGTCCCTCCGGGTCTTGTCGATCGTCCTTATGATGGCCTCGTGCGCTGCAATCCGGAAGCAGTCCTTAGCGTCCGCGGAGAGGGCAATTCTCCGGACTGCCGACATGCAGACATTCGTTTTGAAACAGCGCGGCGCCCTGTTGCTCCAGAGGAGGCTTGTTCAGCGCGCCACTTTGAGCCACAGTCTGATGTGCCACCTTTCCTCCAGATCCAGAACGTAGTGCCAGCCGCCCAGCAGAAAGCCAGCGGTCAGAAGCAGGACGAAACAAGCATCGGTGAGCAGCACGTGGCTTGAGAGACGGACAATCGTCAGGCCTGCTGCGAGCCCCGTCAGCGTCGCCACACTTCGCAACAGGTCCCTTCCCGCGAGCAGGCGAGGCGAGGTGCGCGTGATCCAGCAGGCCGCAACGATGAGCAGAAGAAAATCGAGACTGACACGCAAGGTCCAGGCCAGCGCCGCGCCGGGGAGACCGAACCGGGTGACCAGGAACCAGACGAGGGCAACGTGCAGCGGAACTTCCAGAAGGTGGAACTTGGCCGTCAGGTCAGGCCGGCCCAACCCTCGCAGGAGCTGGTAAGGGACGTAAGCAAGGGAGCTGGTCAGCACTCCCACGGCAAGGATTTGAAGGACGAGTGCACCTTCATCCGCGAATTTGGCTCCCAGCCAGACAGTCAGGAGCAGACGAGCGAAAAAGATCAGCACCAGCGCCGCCGGCCCCACAGTCAGGACCAGGTACTTGAGGGAGCGGAGGAGGGCGCTCCTGATCCACTCACCGTCTCCGCGCCCAGCCGAGGTGCTGAAGGCAGGAAACAGAGTGGCGGCCAGGCTTCCAGGAAGAATCCCCACCTTGCTTGAGATCATGAAAGGAGGCGTATAAAAGCCGACTGCGGCGATGGATTGGAGGGCGCCGATGAGAAACCGATCGAAGTATAGCAGGATCGGGAAAACCGCGTCCGACACGGTGACCCAGCCGCCGAAGCGGAGCAGGCAGCGAACGAGCGAGCGGTTGAACGCGCATCGGCGACCCAGGGATGGATAGAGTCGAAGACAGAAAAAAGAGGTAGCCCCCAATCCCGCCACTCGACTTAGGACCAGAAAGAGCACAATTCCCGGGAGGTCAAACCCTAGCGCCAGAGCCCCGGCGGGTATGAGGTACCCAAGCGCGCTGCTCGGGATTCCGATGGCGTTGAGCAGGTCGAACCTTTGAGACGCCGCCAGCACGCCGCGAAGCGAGCCGCCGGCGAAGTTGATCGGTAAGGAAACAGCCAGAATCAGGAACACCCAGTGGGCGTCGGGGCGGAGTCCGGGAGGGATCTTGAGAAGGCGATTAACGAAGGCCGGCGAGGCTGCGGCGAGCAGAATGCCGGCTAGGAGACCAAAGCCCGATTGCGTAACCAACGCGGTCCAGACCAGGGCGGGAAGCTTCTCAATGTCACCCTTGCCGAGAAGCTCGGCGACGAACTTGGTGGTGGCGGGACCGATGCCCAAATCGAAAAGGGCGAAATACCCGACTACCATCCAGGCGAGCGACAGGAGGCCGAAACGGTCCGGCCCCATGTGCCGGATCACATACGGCATGCTGGCAACGCCGATCAGGAGCGGAATTACCTGCCCGACAACGTTCAGCAAGGTGTTGCGGGCCAGCACCTTGCCCCCCATTTTGAGGGCGGGCGCACGAGAAGCCTCGGTTACGGTTTCAGTCGGGTTCATCGTCCTGCTTTGCCAGAGCGGAAGAGGCAACCGGTCGATTGCCGCGCTATCATCAACTCTTTCCTCGCTGACCCGTATGTTGCTTACCATGTCGCCGGCCCGGGTCTAGTTGCGGATTACGCGACCGACCCTTTGGTGAAATCAGCGGCGAGCCGGGCGGGCCGAGCCGTCCGGCCCTCCGTAGTCGTAACTCCGGAAGCCCGATAGTTCCAGAATGGTGTAAAAGGCAAACTGCGGCCCATAGACCATCGAGCGGCGCCAGCAGCGCCTTGGCTCCCGAATGAGCCGCCAGAGCCACTCAAATCCACGCTCCCTGATCCAAGTGGGCGCAGGCGCGACGCTGCCGCTCACGAACTTGGCCGCAGCTCCTGCGGCGATCACGATAGGCACGTCAAGCTTTTGCCTGTTGGCGAAGATCCATCTCTCTTGTTTCGGCAGCCCCAGGCATACCCACAGCACATGGGGCTTGGCCTCGTTGATTCTCTTGATTATCTGGTCGTTCTCTTCCGTGCTCAGAGGCCGGAAAGGGGGTGAATAAGCGCCAGCAATTCGCATGCCGGGGAACTGGCCGCGGAGTCTCGAGGTGAGGCGTGCAAGCACGTCATCCGTATCGCCAAAGAAGTAAGCGCTATAGCCACGTTCGTTGGCGAGCGCACAGAACGCCAACATCAAGTCAGCTCCGCGCACCTGCTGGGGCGCAAGGGAGAGCCGCGCCGCCGCGGCGCGCGCCGCCCACTTGCCGTCGGGAACCGATAGGGCTGCCGACTCGAGGATCTGTTTGAACTCCGGATGCTCGAATCCCTCCATGATGCCGTGTGAGCTGGTCACGGCAATCCAGCGCGGGCGGTCCCCTTTTTGAATCCACCCATCCATTTGCCGTACCACCTCGTGCAGGTTGATCACATGCACGGGAACTCGCAAGACACGCGCACGAGGAACACTTCCGTCACTCGCGAGGTGATTTCCAGCCGTCATGCTCGCTCCACGGATAGCCTCATAAGGCAGGCGGTGATTGCGAGGAACCTCTTGAAAGTGGCGCTTTAGCCAGCCGGGCAATCCCAGCGGAGGCTGGCTTTCGATAACGGCGTGGAGCTCGGCGCAAGATCTTCCCTTCCCGGCGCTCCCACCGGCCCGTGAAACTAACCGCAAACGATATGAGGACCAGGCGAATGTCCAACCAGAGACTTTGCCGCCGCGCGTAGAGCAGGTCGTAGCGAAGCTTGTGGCGTCGAGACATTTCGCTGTGGCCGTAGACCTGGGCCAGCCCGGTAAGGCCAGGTCGAACCTGGTGGCGTAAATCGAAGCAAGGAATCTCTTTCCGGAACTTTTTCACCAGCTCGACCCACTCCGGCCGTGGGCCGACAAAGCTCATATCACCCTGGAAGATACTCCAGAGTTGTGGGAGTTCGTCCATAGCCGTGGCCCGCAGAATTCTTCCCACCTTCGTTATCCTGGGGTCGTTGGCAGCAGCGGGTACTACGCCCCACCTTTCGTCGGAGTCAGGAACCATGGAGCGGAACTTCAGCCCCGTAAAGACCCGCCCATCTTTCCCCACGCGCTCTTGCCGATAAAAGACAGGGCCGCCGTCGTTGAGCTTCACCGCCAGGGCAATAATCCCCCAAAAGGGCAGCGATACGATAAGCCCCACTCCGGACAGTAGAATATCAAAGCCCCGTTTGAGCACGCGGCCTCCTAGTTTCGTGGATTTAAGAAGGAATCAGGCACTTGCGGCGGGAGCGAACAAACCACGAATGGATACCATTATGGCTTTATGATGCCAGTCAAACCTCAGGTTCCCATTCAGCCTGGACAGCAGATCGATTCCCTTTGCCCTGTCAAAGGCCCTTTCCATAAGGCTGTCGGAAAGGCGCGCCGCGAGCTTTCGGGCGAGATAACCCGTCCACAGCTCGAGGCCGAAAGCGGCGCGCCAGAAGCGCTCAAACTCGCCCAAGGTGTGAACGCTGAAGTCGCCCTTTCGAAAGGCACGAAGTATGACCTCGGTGGCCATTTCCGCGGAAAGAAGACCGAAGAAAATCCCACCTCCCGTTGAGGTCTTGACGTGTGCTGCGGCCTCCCCGATCACCACCATCCGTTCCGCAACACAATTTCCCACCGGCATCTGTCCTATGGCCTTCTGCCGGACCTTCGCCGCGCCCCGATCCAATCCGGGCGCCACTCGCTGCAAAAGTGCGCTGAAGTATGGCTGGGGATCTTCCATGCACATAAGACCGACGCGGACGCGCCCCTGTCCCAAAGGGATCTTCCAGCCGAAGGCCCCAGGCGCCACAGACCGCCCCACATACACCTCGGTCGGGTTGGAGGCCCCATCCTTCCCCAGCGGGATATCAGCCTGGATGGCCCGCAAGAATTCGCGAGGCTTCACCAGCCCAAGGGCCCCGTTGAGGGAACCGTTCACTCCGCATGCGATCACGGCGACCCGCGCCCTCAGCTTCCCCCCCGCCCGCTGGCGCGAGCGGAACTGCAAAAGCACTCCGTCCTTTTCGCGGTCGATAGCGTCAACAAACCGGCCTAAACACAACTCAGCCCCGGCGGAACGAGCCAGGTTCGCAAGATCGCGGTTGAACTCCGACTTATCGACCACGCGAGCCAGTGGCGTTGCCGAGCGATACTCCAGCGTTCTTCCAGCAGGCGAGATCGCCTGGATGCAGCAAATGCGGTTCAAGACTGGCCGGCTGGGCAAACCAAAACGAACAAACGCCTCTTCCCCGATGACGCCGGAACAGACGGTGTTTTCACCGACCCTCTTCTGGGCATCCAGCACCGTGACACCCAGGCCCGCCGAGGCGAGTTGATAAGCCGCGTACAACCCAGCCGGACCAGCCCCGATCACAGCAACATCTCGCAGCACCGTCGTATCACCTCTGGCCACGATATTTTAAGAAAAGGGTCATCTTATCTGCGGGTGAGAGTGGGTGGCTGATCGTTGGCAGAAGCCGCTTCAGTGACTTTCGAAGTTGAGTGATCCCTGGAATAATAATAGTTGTAATACCGATAACGCGAACTATAGTACCCGTCAACTCGATCCTCCAGCTTGTTGAGGACCGCACCTAGAGTATTGGCGCCGGCCCGGTCCAGGATCCGACGCACCCGATTCAATGCGCCGCGTGAGGTGGCTCCGCTTTCCACCACCAGAACCACGCCATCCGCCAAGGCTGAAAGAAGAATTCCATCCGTCACCAGCAACAAGGGCGGTGAATCGAGCACAATGTGTTCGAAGCGCTGGCGGAGGTCCCGTACCAGCCCCTCCATCGCAGGTGACGACACCAGTTCGGCCGGGTTCGGGGGAATCGGTCCGGGTGGAAGCAGCCACAGGTTGGGGACTGCCGGGAAGGACTGGAGTGCCTGCTCGATGTCGTGCCCGCCGGTGAGAAAGCTACTCAGTCCGGGTTCCGCACCATCCGACAGACCGAGGGCCTTTAAGACATTGGGCTTCCGCAGATCCGTATCAACCAGCAGGACGCGGCTGCCCCGCTGGGCCAGCGCCAAAGCGAGGTTGACGGAAGCGAAAGTCTTCCCTTCACTGGGATGCGCACTCGTAACCAGCAGCACCTGCGGCGGCTGCGGGGCGCTGGAGAGCAGAAGCGAAGTTCGCAAGACCCGGAAAGATTCCGCCATTTCCGACCCGGGCGCATTCAGAACGGCCAATCCCAGGTTTCCATTTCCCGCTGCTCCCTTGGCATCGCGCGGGAAGTACCGGCCATACCGTCCGCGCGATGTTGTCCCGAGCGGAATCACGGCCAAAGTGGGAACAGTTATCTCTCTCTCGATGTCCTCCGCTGTCTTGATGGTGCGATCCAGGCTTTCCCGGATAAACGCCAGCGTGACTCCGAGAATCAAGCCCACCAGAAGTCCGACGGCAATATCCACTGGCTTGTCCGGGCGGATGGGAATACTGGGAACCAACGCCTCGTCGGCCAGGCGGACGTTGGTGGCGCGCAAGCTTGCCGAAACGGTGGCATCTTTGAGCCGTTTCAGCAGATCGTTGTAAAGCTGCTGGTTGGTCTCGAACTCCCCCTTCAAGATCGTGTACTGAATGAGAAGCTGGTTCAGTTTTTCGACCTCGGCTCTTTGCTGAGCTACCTCCCGGGAGAGAAGCTGCTCACGGCGCAGGGCGGTGCGGTAATCGCTCCCGATCCGCTCAATGATCCGCTTGCGCTCTCGCTCGATGAGCGACTCCACCTCGTTGATCTGATTGCCCAGTTCCTTCACTCTGTAGAAGTTCGGACCATAGTGAGAAGTCGTGGCGGCATACTGGGTCTTGAGATCAGCGTATTTCGAGTCCAACTGCTCCAGCAGGGCGTCGTTGGCAATGATGGCCGCCTCGGCTTTGTTGCTCTGCACCGAGTCGTACTCGGATTCCTTGCTGGCGCGGTCAGTCTGTGCCGTGGTGAGGTCTTTGCTCAAATCCGCAAGCCGTTGTCCCACCACGTCCTCTTTGTTTCCGATATCGGCAATCGAGTTCTCGCGCTCATAGTCAACCAGCGCCTGCTGCGATTTCTCAACCTTGGCTTTGAGCTCGTCGAGTTGCTGTTCCATCCACGCCGAGGCTTGCCGGGTCGTATCGTATTTGGAACGAAAATTGGACTCCACGTAATTCTTCACAAGGGCGTTGGCTACACGCGCCGCCAGGCTCGGGTCAACACTCTCGAAGCTGACCTCCACCAACCGGCTTTCATTCAGCAGCTCGACATGAAGACGCTTCTTAAAGGCCCGAATCAGCCTTGATTGAGTTGCTGCGGAAGACCTGTCGGTGCTCGCTGGCCCGCCCTTCCCGCCAGCCCTGAGCTCCGGGTACCCGGCCGCAAGCCCCAACTGCTGTAATGTTTCCCAGGCCAAGTTGTTGTTCTGCAAGAGATCCACTTGAGTTTGGAGGAATGCAGTGTCGGTGGCGGCACTCGGGTTAAGCTCGTTGAGCGTTTGCAGTTGGGGCGTCTCCGCCTGGACCTCCATGCGGGCCGTGGCGCGGTACACCGGCTTCATGCGGAAGACAACCAGTGTCACCAAGATTGCGATAATGAAGGCCACCGTGAAAACGGTGCCCCGGCGCTTTCTGAGAATGTCCCAGTAGGTATGGAACGAGTATTCGTCAGGCCCCGAAGGCTCGAGGTCCGACACGGGGTATACCGGATACGTCGGGCGGTCAGGAAGAACGCCGTTCGTCGGCATTAGCTTGTCATTTTCTGCCATCTCTCTCGCCCCATCCCCAACTGCGCTTCTTGTTCGCGCTCCTGAAGGGCCGCGTGGTATGAAACGCGCCAAGGTGCAGAGTTCACGTCTTTACCAGTCGTAGTCAATCTCTAAAATGGGATACGCCAAACCGAAGCATAGACCACGCTGTTGAAAACTGTGTCGAGGGTTCTCTTGACCCCGCTCTCGGGCACATAAAGGATGTCGCTAGCCAGCAGTTGTTGATCCGGAGCCTGGTTCGACAGGACCTTCTTGAGGTCTACCCGAACTTCCTGCCTTGCGCCGGGAGCACCTGGCGCCTTGCGGATGATTACGGCTTTTGCTGGCTTTGCCTCGTGCGTGAGGTTGCCCGCCAAAGCAACAGCCTTCAGCACCGTCATTTGCTCCTGGTCGTTGGTGAGGACAAAACCCCCAGCCCGGTTCACACCGCCCACCACGTAAACAATTCCCGCCCGTTGAACCATAACCCGATCCCCCGGGTACAAATCTACGTTAAGGCTCCCGTCGCCGTTCTGCCAGAGTCGCCAGACGTCAACCTTCACCGTACGTGAGATCGCTGGATTGGCACCCTGCGCGGCCCGGGCAGGGTTAGGCCCTGGCTCCCCCGGAGCATACTCCGCGCGGGTGACAATCGCCGTGCTGCCCGCATCGTCCCCAAGACCTTCAGCTTGCGCCAATACGTCGAGCAACGTGGTGTGAACGTAAACCGGATAAACGCCCGGTTTTCTTACAGCGCCTGAAAGCACTACCGAATTTAACGCTGAAGATTTCACGGTAACGACGACTTGAGGATCCGTAAGCAGTCCGGCGTCAAGAAGGTCCCTGCGAATGGCTTCCGAAAGCTGGTCGAGTGTCAGGCCTGCCGCCATGACCGGTCGCGACAGCATCGGAAGAGTTATCATCCCATCCCCGTCCACCCGATACTCGCGCGAAAGCTCTTGTAGATCTATGACATAGACTTCTAGAAGATCGTCCTTGGCGACCACATACCGCGCTCCCACTGGGTTGCTCGGAGAGGCGCTCGAGGCTGCCGGCCTCAGGGAGGAGATCGGGGCCACAGTCGTAGGCGTAACTGGATTCTGTGCCCACGCGAGGCCACTCAGGCAAATTAAGCCAACTACAGCCAACACCGCCCCCAACTCAGCCCTCCTTCCCGGGCGCGCCGCGCCGTAAAATAAACGGCCACCTGCCCTGCCGTCGCTCCCGCCAAGCGACATAACCCTCAAAACCGAACCTTTTGCTCCCCATGCCATGATCTTCACTCCTTAGGACAACTTCCACATTCCTGACCAAGATCCCTTCCGGCAAGCCGCAAGGGGGTCACACTTCGTTTACTGGCGCTTCATCGGAGCAAAGGGCTTGCAGGAACTGTTTCATCCTTTCCTTCCGCTTGCCAGGAGATTGGGTTGCAAAGCAGGACTTGGCTCCGCCCTGTGACTTACAGGAAAATACCTTGCAAGCCCCACTGGCCTTTACCCCTATCTTCGGCTGGATAGAGGGGGCACATTAGCTGGAAGAGGAAAAATTCTCCCCACGGCGGTGAAATTGTTAAGACGCTGCGTGTTTTTCCCCACCATAGGGCAAGGCAACGCCGGGGCCCGAACCCTGAACCTCGTTTATTGCCCGGCCAGCAACGATGGATGGCCTACTCTAGCGAGCTAGCTTTGTAAGCCCCGTCGGCTCGGTCTGGGCAATGAAACGCCGTTTTGGTTCAACCTCAAAAGGGGACCGACCATGATGAGATTGAATCTCACCATAGATCCGGATCTCGATGGCGCACCGCCAGGGACCCACATTTCCGAGCGGAGGATTTCGACGGCAGAATCAGAATGGGCTAAAAGAAGGGCTCAGGAGTTCAAGGCGGGAAAGGCCGAAGAGCAGACAACCAGGAAGGGATTTGCTTTAAACTGCGGACAGACGCCAAGAACTTTCATCGCTTGGCAATCTGTATGTGCTGAGGAAGGTTGTTACAGAGCTTTGGGTGCGGAAGTCGAATCTAAAGCAATGTCAGGCGGGGTCAGAGGGAGAAACCGGCAACGCCTTGCCGCATCGTAGCGACTCGCGGACGCGAAAAGTGGCCAGAGTCGTGGCGCGGAGACTTTCAAAGGGAATGGGCGGTTCCCCGCCGCTCGCCACCGCCGCAATGAAAGCTCGCAGTTCCTCTCGATGCCCTTTGTCCTGAAAGAAGAGGGACCTAGACCGGCAGTGGTTATCGAAATAGAACCACGCTTTCCGAAAGTCATCAGAAATTGCGGTTCGCGCTTGGCCATAAACTTCTATGCGCTCTTTCGGAACGCTTGGGTCGCCCGAAGAGAGATAGAAGATCTCAGCCCGCGAGCCGTCGGCAAGGAGAACCTGAATGTGAAGGTTATCTTCAGCGTTGTCGCTCGCGCCTCTTACCGGCCAAGCCTGGGTTTCTGTGGGTAGCGAGGAGGTCAGGAACCCCACCAGATCAATGAAGTGGCAGACTTCGCCGATCACCCGGCCATACCCTTGCGCAGGGTTATGAATCCAGTGGGCGTGCGGCAAGCGACCCGCATTCACCCGGTAGAGAATTGATAGCGGCTCACGACGTCCCTCGAAGAACTTCTTGCAGTCGCGAGCAAAGGGGGAGAAGCGGCGATTGAAGCCCACGCTGAGTATGCGCCCTGAGCTGCCCAACGCCTCTGCAATTTGATTCAGTTCCGCCTCAGTGACGCACAAAGGCTTCTCCACAAAAACGTGTTTGCCATGTTCCAGGGCTGCGATGACCAAAGGGGCGTGCAGGTGATGCCGGGTAGCAATAAAGACCGCGTGGACGGCCGGGTCGTTGAGAATCTCATTGGGATCGGTCGAGCAATAGCGAAAGCCGAAACTCTTGGCGACCCTCTGCGCCGAAGGACCCGTGGCGTTAGCTAAGCCCAAGAACTCGACGCCCCCGACCTTCCGCAGGCTCGGCAGCAATCTCGCACGGCTGAAGCTTCCCGCCCCAATCCATCCCGCACCGACGGTCTCACGGGTTACCCTTGTTGGATCGGGGCGCGGCGACGGTTCCTGAAGTGCTACCCGGTTCGAAAGCGGCGCAGTGCGAGGATAAGTGAGAAGAATGCCCACGTACCTCTCTTTGGTCTCGCCTGAAAGCAACTTGTAAGCTTCCAAGGCTTCGTCAATGCTGAAGCGATGCGTCAGCAGTGGCTCAACACGCACCTTTTGCTGTGCCACCAGCTCCAGAAAAGCTTCCATATTTCTCTTCTCTGTCCAACGCACAAAGCCGTAGGGGTAGTCGGCGCCTCGCTCCTCGTACGCAGGATCGTAGCGGCCCGGCCCGTAGGAGCGTGAGTAGCGCACCTGCAGTTCCTTCTTGTAATAGGGGCCGCGAGGAATATCGGCACGCACCTCGCCCACCACCACTACCACACCTCGGTCACGCGCCAGATCTCCCGCCAATTGGATAGGCTCCGCTGAGCGGGTCGACGCCGTAAGGATCACCGCGTCGGCTCCCTCGCCGCGCTGGCATAAGGCGCTGTACGGGCTCTGTTCCCACTCTCGGTTCTGGCAAGCGAAATCCACGCCAAGTTCATGGGCCAATCTCACGCGATGCGGGTCCGGGTCCAGCCCCCATACTACACACCCAGCCGCGCGGAGAATTTGTGCCACAAGCTGTCCCACCAGTCCCAACCCGATTACCGCCACTCGCTCTCCCAGCTTCGCCTCTGCCACCCTCACTCCCTGCAGGGCAATAGACCCCAGTGCTACCGAAGCTGCCGACTCGAAGCTGACGTCGGGTGGAATCTTCACACACAGGTTTTTGGGGATCCAATTTACCTCGGCGTGGCCGGCGT
>Ga0208692_1000763_pt1 | contig 21466 bp, 23 predicted proteins | sample June2015DPH_20_1_3_FD_184721 | JGI IMG/M metagenome (GOLD analysis project Ga0208692, IMG submission 184721) | Peatland microbial communities from SPRUCE experiment site at the Marcell Experimental Forest, Minnesota, USA - June2015DPH_20_100... | ecosystem: Environmental > Terrestrial > Soil >...
GCCTTGCGTGGGCTGCTGGGGGCATGGTTGTCCCGGAACGGCGTTCGAGGGAATAGCCCCTCGTTGGTCGCCCTGTCTTTGTCGACGACTCCGCAGAGGCAATCCGCCGTGCTGGCCGAGTGACGGCACACTTTAGCCGGTCAGAGACTGCTGCCGGGCGTGGCTCGCCTCACCCTAACTCTGGAACAATCCCAGCTGATCTGACGTCGTGATGGCCCTCGATGGCCCGCGCGAGGCTTTAAGCCTCTGCACACTTTCAAGTGATCCACTAAACATCAGAAGTTGTGTGACCACTGCCGGGATCGGTGCTGGCGGTGGAACGACGACTTCTGGTACATCCCTCTCCGGAGGTTCTGCTTCCATTTCCGATGGTGATGTCTCCACGGCCCGAACTCCGAATACTTCCGCCTGCGTCTCCACGAGCCTTTTCCACACCGCATCGGCGGATTCGCGTGGTGGTGTCCTTCATTCGCTTCGTGTATTCCAACACCCCGAAGCGCTCGTGGGCATTCTTCATGGTTTCCTCTTGTGGCTCGTGGGATTTTGCTGTGCGGGAAGCTTGAGGGAATGGCGTAGCAGTGTTACTTCAGTATCGCGACTTGGCCGGTGCTAAAGACAACCGTCAATTCGTTTGAGAAACGTTCTTTCTCCCCAGCCGTGATCACGCCCCGATCATCTTCTTCCTCTGTTCTTTCCAACAACTTGACGGCCTGCCAGAAGGATATATGGCGCTGATCTCCGGAAACAAAGATGCCGTTCAAAAGTCCTGAACACGCCAGGAGGCCGACGTGCCCTGCGTGCAAGGGTGTGAGGGGCCGGCCTGTGGCAGACACGGGCTCAGCAAAGAGAATGCGTCCTGCCTGTCGATAGGCCGCTGACTGCGGCAGAAGATCCTCGATCTCATCCAGGGGCAGGCCACGATAGACCAGTTGAACTGGTCCGCTCACGGGCACGTCGTACCGCGTATCGGGCTCAGAAGGCAGGACCGGGATTTGCGAGGGGTTCCTTGCCAGACCCGCGTAGTAAAGCCGTGCCCGGGTGACATCGCTGTCCGTAAGACGTTCTCTCTCGCGTCGGCTTCGTCGTGCTCCGATGACCACCACCTGCTTATAGCGCACACACTCGGGTGCTTCGAGCCGGTAAACCCGGACGTCACGGAAATGCGTAAAGAGAATCTGACTACATTCGGCCAGCCGGTCGCCGGGGATTACGAATAGCAGTACGCGACCGGGTTTCAACCAGCGATAGGTGTGGCTCAGGAACGCCTGCTCGGTGCGACGACTGTCAGCCGGCCCTAGTGTCCAATCGTAAGGTGGATTCAAATACAGGAGGCCAAAGCACTCGACCGGGCACTGCACTTCCAGTGCATTCCCTTAGACTACGTTCGGAATCCACTGCCTGGCTTGCTCGGCCCGGTAGGCGTCAAGCTCGATACCGTAGCGAAAGACCTCAGCATCGCTGGTGATCGCCTCGAACGCCACACCATCGCCGACGCAGGGATCGAGCGCGGATGACGGCTGGGATGGAAACAAGAGGAATCTGCGAATCCGCTGGGCTTCGGACAATGGCAGCGGGTAGAACCCGAGACGACTTTTGCCCTGAAAGCGCAAGGCGGTCTCCTTTCTCAACGAAACTCATATGTGTGACTGGATTCAGTACTTTGCCCAGCGGACTAGGTTAATGGTAGGAATAAAGCGCGAGATGTAGTTGATAAAGTTGGGGGTTCGCATGGGAGAGCCGGGAGGGTGCGCGGATCATTTCAAGCGAGAACATCGTCACTTCGGGAGAGCGCAGACACGCCAGAAAACATCATGTCTGCGTCACCAGCCACTGCAACCCAGGGTAGTGCATTAGGGTTCCTCCAGTGCTTTCGTGTAGGAGATACCCGCCTCCGAGTATCTGGCAATCAACTTATCCAAGGCGGGCAGATCGTATCGACCCCACTGGTTGCTGAGCGCGTATGTGCTGCCGTTCACTATTAAGCCCGCATTTCCGATTTCAAATCCATTTCTGAATTTTCGGATCGTCACCATCATCAATATTTATGCGGGTGTGAACGCGATGACGACGCTCCGGAGGTCAGTATCCAAGGGGTGAAGGTCAAAAACAGGAATTTCAACTGTCGTTTAACCGGTTTCTGCGGGTCGAATTTCAGGGATCACGAGTGACCTCGGACGGCGGCTTGATCCTGGTGCGCGAACTCGACGAGCGACTCGGGTTCGGAGCATTGATCGATCAACATCTGACGGACTCCCGCCGTGGGAAGAATACGCAGTTTCCCTTCGCCGACCTGGTACGGCAATCCGTCTATAGTCGCCTGGCTGGCTACGAAGACCTCAACGACGCGGAGAAGCTTTCCCAAGACCCGGCCTTCCGGCTCATCGGTTCCGAAAAGATCTGGGATCGAGGCGCGGCTCTGACTTCTCGGTTGCAGACTTTTGAGACGGAGATGCTGGCCGAGGAGGAGAACTTCGCGGGACTGGGACGACTCAACCGGGCATTGGTCGGCAGAGCGGAGGCGATGGATTCAGATTACCGGACGATCCTGGACATGGATTCGACGGAGATCCCCGTGTACGGAGAGCAAGAGCACAGCGCCTACAACGGACACTTCGAGTCCACCTGCTATCACCCGCTGCTGTTGTTTAATCGCGAAGGCGACTGCCTAGGGGCCAAGCTGCGGCCGGGCAATGTACACAGTGCCGAGGGTTGGGAAGAACTCTTGCTGCCCGAGATCGAGAGGCAGCAGAGGTGGGGCAAGGAGGTAGTGTTCCGGGCCGACGCGGCCTTCGCCAAGCCGGAAATCTACGAAGCCCTGGAAGAGCAGGGCGTAAAGCATGCCGTCCGCATCCCGGCCAACGACAGCCTGGAACGGGACATCGCCGAACTGCTACCACGCCCGGTGAGAAGGCCGAGTCAGAAGCCGCTGGTGGAGTACAAGGGATTCCTGTACCAGGCGGCGAGCTGGAAGACGGCACGCCGAGTGGTCGCGAAGGTGGAACATCACGCCGGGGAGCTGTTCCCACGAGTGGGCTTCATCGTGACCAACCTGACGCTGCCGAGCCGGGCGGTGGTGCGGTTCTACAACAAGCGTGGCACCGCCGGGCAGTGGATCAAGGAAGGCAAGCAGGCGGTGAAGATGACGCGGCTCAGTTACCACCGGTTCCGACCCAACGAAGTGCGGCTGTGGCTGAGCGTGATCGCTTACAACCTGGGGAACCTGTGGCGGCGGTTGGTGCTGCCACGGAGGATTGGCAACTGGTCGCTCACCAGCTTGCAGCAACGGCTGGTGAAGACCGGCGGCCGATTGATCAAGCACGCCCGGTACTATTGGCTGCTGCTGGCTGAGAGCCATCTGACCCGGCGACTCTTCGGGGCCATGGTAGGGCGGCTCGAGTCGCTGCCCTTGCCCGCCGGGTAGAGTCCGCAACCGGCAGGAAAAAACCTGGGGAAACAAGCAGGGGGGATGGCGAGGTGTCCGAGGAATCGCATAAAAACGGGTCAGGCTGCCGGTCGGCTGCATCGCGACGCCGTGCCGCCGACTGCCGAGCGGCGCGCTGGCCCTTCCACTGCGAAATAGTCGTTGACAGCGGGTCCCTGGGGCGTACAGTAAGGGGCTTGGAGATGCTAAAAAGGAAATCCCGTCTTGGAGGTATGAGGTGCCCCTTGCCCACCCATTTTCTTCTGCGCTGGCTGTATTCCGACTTGAACCCGACGAGGCAAGGGCCCCGCGACGCCGACGTCTTAGCAGCAGAGTCAACCCGAAAGCGGCGCCAACTGACCGTAGGACGAGACCTGTATAGCACTGCGGTCGAGAATGCCAAAACGAAACCCAGGGTCAAGCCGAGCTGCTCCGGACTGTTAATTCCGGGGTGCATTGCGCTCCTTTCGGTCTTCAGCCTCGTTACTCAGTGCCTGAAAGGGCAGGAATCTCCCGCCGGCCAGAAAATTGAACCCAGCTTCACACTGCGGGTACAGAAAAATGTTGTGATCGTCCGAGTCGTGGTCCGCGACTCTCATGGGCGGACGGTGAGCAGGCTAGGGAAGGAAGACTTCAAGGTCTCCGACAACGGCGAAGCGCAGGAGATCAGCAGCTTTGCGGTCGAGAGACAGGCGGCAGCCTCGCCGCTACAACCGTCCTCAGCGACAAGCTCCGCACCGGCGGCGCCACCCCCAGCGGGCCCCGCGGCTCCCACGCTGCCACTCGCTTACCTGGCTTTCTACTTCGACGACTTGAATTCCGCCTTTGACAGCCTTGTGCACTCGCACGAGGCCGCGGAGAAATTCATCGCTGGGCTGCCCGCAACGGAGCGCATGGCGATCTTCACCTCGTCGGGAACGCAATTCCTCGATTTCACGGATGACCGGCAGAAACTCGACGAAACGCTGTTGAAGCTGCACCCCGTCAAGCGATTCGATCCCCAAGGGGGCTGCCCCCGATTCAGCGACTATCTCGCGAGCCAGATTGTCGACTTCGAGGACCCAGACGCCTACCGCCTGGTGCGGGATGAAGCTATTCATGATTGCCAAATGGACGCCAGCTCGGCGACCAAGGAGTGGCTTCGTATGCAGGCGCAGGCGGCGTACAACGCGTACGCCATGCAGGCACGCATCAATCTCACGAATCTTGAGGCCGCGATCAAGCGCATCGCCCTGATGCCGGGGGAACGGCAGGTGATGGTGGTCTCCGATGGATTTATGCCTCTGGAGATGCCAGATGGGGTGCAACGCGCGGTTGACCTCGCCTTGCGCGCGCACGTTATCATCAGCGCGCTTGACGGCTCCGGACTGGCGGTGCGCATTCGGGAAGCAGACGCGAGCCAGGGGTACATGCCTAGCGCTAGCCTGACCGGTCTCTATCATATTTATGATAGCAGCCGGGATGCCGCCGCGGCCGGCACGCTAGCGGAAATCGCTGAGGGCACAGGCGGGCAATTCTTCCACAACAATAACGATCTTCTGGGGGGGATGTACAGAATACTCGGGCCCCCTGAGGTCAGCTATGTGCTCACTTTCTCACCGAATAAGCTCAAGTACGACGGAGCGTTCCACACAGTGAAGGTTCGTGTGGTCAACGGCCACAGCCTCACGGTGCAGGCGCGCAAGGGCTATTTCGCTCCGAAAAAGCAGGTGACTCCCGACGAACTGGCCAAGGAGCAGATCCGAGAGGCCGTCTACAGTCAGGAACAGATTCAGGGACTTCCCCTGAGCTTATCCACCAAGGTCCGTAAGTTGGAAGGAGAGAACGAGGAGATTACGGTCCAGGCGCGGCTGGACGTCCGCAGCCTGCCTTTCGAGCAGCGCGACGATCAGAGCGTCGACGATGTCACATATACGGTGGTGCTGTTCGATCGTGACGGCAAGTTCGTTTCAGGCAGCCAGCAGAACTACTCCCTCGCCCTGAAGAAGCATACCCTGGAGGACCTGGAGAAGTCCGGGCTCAGCCTCGAGGAGCACGTGGGGGTGAAGCCGGGGGCATACACGGTGCGGGTGGTAGTCCGCGAGTCGCGAGGCGGGCAAATAGCAGCGTTGAGCAAGACGGTGGAGGTGCCGCTATGAAGGTTCGGCCCCCGCAGTCTCGCTGCGAGCCTGGTGTCTTCGGCCCCGCAGCCCATTTGCTACGGGGACTTCTAATTTGCGGCCTCTGGCTTTGACTATCTTGGCTTAGACGGAGGACACCAAAACGGACATCCTGGTAAAATGGTCCGATATACGGGGCGCCGGAATTCCGGCCGCATACCTCACCCGATGAACCGTAGCTTCAGCATCGATCCACCCCACGTGCACCCCTCGATTCTCACCGGTACGGGATCGGGGCAGTACTGCGGGTGGCCCGAAATCAGTTCCTGGCCGCGACCGCGAACGACGATGGTGTAGCAATGATGTTGCGTCTCCACTTCCAACACCGCGCCCTCTGATAGCATCCAGGTACACCCCCCTCGATTTCCGACTGCGCAATGTTCTGGTTCACCTCGTCGCTGAAGTTGGGATGAGGGATGAAGGGCTTTGGAATAGGAACGGGATTGGCTGGCTGGTCTGTTCCCCTGCCATAGTCATCAATTCGGTAGGTGTTGGTCTGGTGAAGCTTCTTTAGGCGCCTGAAGCTTCTGTTGTGTGCTCACTGTAAACAATCTGAAATCGGAGTAGCGATGACGGTTCTGGTAGACATTCCCCCTCCAGTCCACTGATACCGCGACCTCGTATGGCAACCAGAGCATCTGCGTGGACTCTTTAAAGCGCACAGTACGGAACTCAATTTCGGTGGTGTCTCTCTTCGGGCCGACGTTCTCTTTTGAAGGCAGCAGGTCCGTTCGCATACGCAAGATCTGGTAATCGCTGGCATCGATCCAGGCTATACCCTGCACGAGCACCAGGAGGGAAGTCGTGCCGAAACTGATTCGTTGCCCAATTCGGGCAATGCCAGGACGCTGTGCGAATGCCACCACATGACTTTGCCGTTTGTTGATGACCTGCCGTCCAAGGTAGCGAAAGGTTGAACCGGCCTGATATTCAGGATGGAAGCCCAGCGGTACCGAGACAAAGCCCTTCGTAACAAAATGACCAACCCCCAACCCTCCGGGTTCAACAACCTGTCCCTTTGAGTCGGTGCGGTACTCATCCAGGCCTACCCCTTCATTTGCCGGTCGGGGGAGGGCCAGATACCGGAACTTCTGCGTGTGGCTTTCCCGGATTCCAGCGCTTGGCCATCCCAGCGCCCCCATCCCGCTGGCGACCGCCAAGCGCTCCATCGAGATCTTCTCAACCGATGCAGTATTGGGGAAATTCTCGAAGAACGCTTCAACGTTCACTCCAACTTTTTGTAGTATGCGGGGGAGTTCCGCCTGACTCTCGTCAGGCTCCAAACCTTTGAGTTTTGGAATGGCCTTGAGAAGTCTAGGGAGTGGCCAGGTGACGACCGAATCGACGTCTAAGGAGTATGTGAGGCTGGTAGGCGGGTTTTGCGTACTTGCTGGAGGAGAAAGGAGTAAAAGCGCAGCCGACATTAGAATCAGCCTCTGCATGTCAATCCTCCATCGTGGGAGTGTGAGCGAATTCTATCACGCTCAAGGCCGGGCTGAAGCACGCCAGGGAGCGAGGCACGAAACTCGGCAGAGGTCGAAAATATGCGGCGTCTTTTCAACCCACCGAAGATACCGATAGGTTTCAAGCGCACGGATCTGGGTTTCGAAGGAGGGTTCCACAGCGTTAACGATATTTCTTGCAGTTCGCTGCGGCGGACCCGGGCCATCACGTCGTTCATCAGCGTTACCAAGAAGACTCAGCCACAGGCCGTCTTTTCCCAAATGGCCATTTACGTTCTCTGCAAAGCTTTTCCGCTCTTTATCCGAACTTAATGCATGAAAACAACCTCTGTCGAATGCAAAGCCAAATGGCGCCCCTTCAACGCGGCTTGTGAGGATCTCACTCACGATAAAGGTACTTCGGGTTAAGAGTTCGTCGTCTTTAATGAAGTACCTTCGGAGGTCGTAGGTGCTTCCGTATTGCGTCCTCAATTCGGAAGCCTTCTCGCGAAACTCGCCCGACGAGCACTCCCCCGCAACGCTTATAAGTTTCCTCTCGGGCAGAAACTCCAGGATCGAATCCGGAGTGACCCCGTGCTTGATTAAAGCCCGTACAATGTGAAAGAACAAATGCCGCTTGTATAAGTTCGGAGTTTTCTGACCATTTATGGTCAAGTCGTTTCGCGACCAATCAGATGTGCCCTCTTGCGACTGCCGCTCCTCCGCCGCCTTCCTTCGAAGCTGCACTTGGTATTCCGTCGCTTCAGGTAGGGGGAGCACCTGCTGGATGTCCAGCAAGGTTCGTTCGCCGAGTGCATAGGGACGCAAACGAACGCAGCGAACATCAAGGTCACGTTCATTCAACCACAGCACCGACGTCGTGATCTCCTTCGAAAACTCGCCTGAGACCAGAATTATCCGTGTCTCCTGCGCGAACTCCTTTTCGTTTGGTTCATCCCACTCAAGGAATTTCAGAATGGCAGCTTCCGCATCATCATCGCGACCAAGATGCCGTAAGAATCTGGCGTGTGCCTCGACGGACTGAGCGAATGTCAGCTTGCTCACCATAGCGGCGTAGCGGATGGCTTGCAGCTCCATGTGGCCGCCGTCCTCAGTACGTTTTAATTCCACCACAACGATGTTGGCGTGTTTGTCAAGACACAGCAAGTCGATGCGGCGTTTGGTATCCTCCCATTCGCCATACTCTTCAGCCAGAACATATGTGTCTGGAGCGATGACGGTAATGTTCTCTCTAAGCAGTCGCTGCAGGGCGGAGCGCTCGCGGATGCCTTGCGCCGCGAACGTGGTTGCGGGTATGGGAACAATCGAATTCTGCGTTATTTCGTAGAGCGCCATATAGGCCCCAATTTCCCTTTCGGAATATTAGCTGGTCATCAGTGTACACCGAGAACACAAGCATCAGGTATCACGCTTTGCGGGTGAATGCCGCAAACATCAAGTTTTTGATGACAGCGAGCCCGGACCTCCGGGTGTGAGATCAGCCGATCGCACCTTGTGATCGCGTCCCCGGAGGACACTCACGAGGGCTTTTTAGCTAACTTTGACGTAACTGCGGATTGCGCTTGCTCACTCTCCGGGTTCGTTTCCAGCATTGCGGGTCGATCCTCAGCACGGAGGTCGCACCTATTGCCAGATTCACGAAGCCACCGTGATAGCTAATTTCGCCGTAGCGAAACAGCCGCGCCAGCAAGGCCAGGGCGTGCTGGGCGAGGACTTGGTTCACGAAGGGTTCCTGCCGATCCAGGGATTCAAAAGCGCTACAGCTTGGTTCTCCGTCATTGTCGAGATTTGGGTCACCGATTTCAGGGAAGAGTTCGACCGCGGAACGTAGGCGCAGCCTTGACCTGCGGTTGCGTTCGTTAAGTGGTTCGCCCAGGATGAACTGCCCGCTATCTGCATTGTTGCCCAGATCGAGCCAGTGGGAAACCGTGCTCCAATTCCCAACCGCATCGCGGATCGCAGCCCGTGCTGCCCGCGTATCCACGCACCCTACAACGATGTGAGCACGGAGGTCATCGCCGGAGTAGCTGCGCGAGATAAAGGTTCCCGGGCGCAAGTAAGCGGGGACCGCTTCCCACTTCAGTCCCCAAAATAGGTTCAATCGGTTGACCAATACGATCGCCTTGTTCAGGCCGACTTCGGCCCGAGCAAAAGGTTGGCGAACACAATTGGTGACTGAGATCGTATCGCCGTCCACAACCGTGACTTGCAATCCTCCGGGATGGCCACGCGCCATAAGCGATTGATGCAGGTAAGGCAATCCCGCGACTACCGCGCTGCCTGTTCCCCCGCAACCTACCACCAGCACGCGCACCTGCCGTTCGAGCAACTCCGGATGGATGCGGTGTGTCTCCATGACGAACTCCTCAACGTTCATTTCCGCGAGCGACGAATTCTTGTAGTGTTTCGCCGGCATCGGTCAGGTACTGAACTGGGAATCGCTTCCTACCAAGAAGACTTCTCCACAACCCAATGAAGCCTTCAGGGTGATTGGTAAGGCGCACCGCGCCTGCGGCGTGTGTGAATTCAGATTGAAAGAATGTGTCTTCCCACTGGGGCATCGACGCGATGTCAGAAGTGTCGGGCACGCGCATACTGCCGGCACAGACTCGGGCGTCTGTGTTCCAATAAGGAGCGGTCTTGAGGGGCGTTTCAGGCTTGGCCGTGGACTCGTAGCGACAGCTCGCACAAAGAGATCCCTGCCTGCAACTTTGAAGATCAGCGCCGGATGCGGGAAAATGAGACCGTTAAGCTTCCGTGCTTCTTCATCCGTCCCTCCGATGAACACGACCCGCTGTCGCGGCCTTGACCACCAAACCAGCATGTCAGGAGTGCGCGCTAGGACGTTGTGGGGAAGGATTTCCGGCTTGAGCTGTGCTCCGAGGCCTTGGGCAAGAGTACGTAGGAAGGCTGTGGTCAGGGCTTCACCGGGGGTGAGGTAAGGAATTCCATTCTCAGCTTGCATTACTTGGTGAAGGCTTGCGACGGCGCCATCACCTCCACCCCGATAAACAAGGACTGCTTCGCAGAGCCTGAATTCGTGGTTGGCTCCGATGCTGACGTAGGCTTGCATGGCTCTCACGTCGAAAGGACCCATCTGTCGTTGCCTGGCATCAGGTCGATCACGTGGCTTGCCGCTGCAATGGTCTGGCAGGCCACTCCGAACATGTGGAATGTGCGCCGAACGCTCTCCGTATCCGTGCGATCAAATGGTATGCGGCGGCAACCACCCAGTCCGTGGAACATGCGATGTCGCGCTGTAGGCCGGCCGTTCGGCATCGGGTGCTCGGGCGAATGAAGGCGCTGTTCCCTGCGGTTGTGTCCATCAGAAGCATATCAATCTTGCAGTTAAGAGAAAGCAACGGTGACTCCCTGTCAGCACCGGGATAAAAGAGAGCCAATTTCATCGGTCTAAGGGGTACCTGGTTTTGATGGCCTCATGGGCGGGGAGGCGGTAAGAACTCTATATCAGCCTCTGGAAGGCCTGGCCCAGCCGCAGTTCCATACGCAAAGGCTGGGCACTCCATGACAGGGGGCGAGCCGTCACGAATGCGAGGCTCGCAGCCGAACATCGCAGGCGATACGCAGCGCGCGCCGTTCCATACTACCGGGAACTGTTTGCTCGTGAGATAATCGAACCACACGAGATCCGCGCATCGCGGATCGAATCTCGCCGATTTGCTCTTTCCATCCCACCTCTGGAAAAGAAAGCCGCACCAGCTATGTTGCACGAGGGAGCCCAAACTGCCTGAATTTTCTTTCCAACTCACTCAATCCTACCTGTCCTCGCAGTTGCTCCAGCGCCGGCACCAAGCTAGGGGTGAAAGTCTTTACGACATTCAGTGCTTCCCCGAAATCGTGCAACCCACCCGCGACACAAAAACCATAGGCGGAAAGCACACGCGCCATTTTCTTGAATGCCTCGATTTCTTTTCCTTCCATCTGAACGCCTTGCTCCCCGGCGCCGCTCCCCCACACTAGGATATGCTTGTTTCTTGCCGGCTCATCGAACGGGGCAAGCACGCTATTAAAACGGCTGCCGACTGTATCCGCTGCACCTTTCGGCACCAGAGTGGTGTAATAGCCGATGTGATAATCAATGTATCCTTGACGCGAAAGCGGGCAGGAACATTCCACAATAGTGTGATGCCCCTGCGGAACCATGGTCACGAGCGGCAGGAGCTGTATGGCGCGGAGTACATCCGGACTCACGCCCGCCACTCCACCGGCCCAGCGCAGGGCATAGATGGAATCCGTCGTTGTGCCTGAGATATCTGCACCCTCCGGTCTCAAGCCGAAGGTTCTGTCGATGGCTCCAATAACACTCTTCGGCTCGAATTTGTACTTGTCCACTCCGCGCACTATTCTGGTACCAATGTCTTCGTAGGGCGCCCCCCGACGCACTATCTGCTCTTTTGGTACATCTTTCCGGTCCCGGTGGCCGAAGTCCCCGCCCCACCCCCCCTCTTTGATCGGCTTGCTGCTCCCGACCTTAAGAAAGGTTGGCTCGGGCCTGAGGCTCTGCTGCCCTTTAAGATGCGTGTCGTGTAGACCAAAATCTTTCCACCTCTCGTTGGTTTCACCAAAAAGTCGGATCATGTCCGAACAATTCTCAAGAGTCCAGAAGGGCTCCCGGTTGAGGAATTCATTCAGCCCGACCCAAGTGGGCTTAACATCCCGTTGAAAAGTAAGGTATTCGCGACGCTTGGGTATCAGCCAAGCGGTCAGCTTGAGTTCTTCGACGCTGAGAATATGGAGGATGAGACGGTGGACGAGCCTTTGAATGGAGTACTTGTAGTGTTGCTGGAAGAAGCCGTTGAGTGCCTTAGCAACTTCCACTTCTAGATCGCGCTTCTGGATTCGGATCTCTTCGATTTGAGTGTGATTCAGAGGTATCATAGTTATCATTTGCCTTTCCGCGGCCTGTCTGGGATTATGCGGCAGGTCACCGATGACGTAGGTTTTTCTGCATGGATTTTATATTAATGCGCAAGAAATTGATACAGCCTTTCTTGAAATATCGGCACCAGGTGCTGAATTTCAACACGCGAACGGGGACTCGTTAGGGATTCATAGGAATTTGGCACCTAACAAAGCAGGCTGCAATTGCGTCGCCTTCAGCAAACACGGCCAGCAGACAGGGCAAGGGTGGATTACAGTCGGAGAGCTCTTGGCCGATGTTGTCGTCAAGCTCGGGTCGCTCCGCCTGGGCGGATACACGGTCGAGACTGAGTACGGCCTCGATCAGCTTCGTTGCGAGTGGGTTGTTGATCTTGTCTTTGAGGAGAGCGATCTCACACTCATCCAGTGCTGTCCGTCGCATTCAAGGTGGAATCGACCCCTCGACCTGTGGGATTTCATACTGGTCAGCGTCCGGTTCCTGGGCGATCCATTCCCGCAGAGTCTCAGACCGTTCTTCGGCATCCCGGTAGTCGACTCTGAGCCAGCGATTGAGGGCTCCAATGAAGACGTGGAAGAACGTCGCCGGCAGTTGCGCGTGGACGCTTTCCAGTAACTGCAGCGTTGGCCCAAAGGTGGCACAGCCACAGGTTGCCTCAGAAGGCTCGACAATGAGGAACAATTGGCTGGGCCTGCTTTCATCACGCTCCGCCCATTCGCAGGGAGTGTCGCTGATGGCGGCAACAAGCAGGAAGCGGTGGCGAATGGCTGAGCCGCCATGAGCCTTGATCAACCGCTCAAGGGTAATCCTGATGAAGGATGTTGGGCCGCATTCCGCCCTTTTCCAGTCTCCAGGGACGGCAATGTCCAGCTCGACGAGAGACTTCGCCAAGAACACAGCCAGGCGGTCATCGGCGACCAATCGGTGAACCAGCGGGACGGAGCCAAGTCGTGGTATTAGGAGACCACTTCCCTGAGCCATCAATTGACCGGAGGAAGCCAGCCGGGTGGGACGTCGAGTGCGGTGGGGTTGTAAGTGCGCGCGCTGGCCTCGGCTGCGGCAGCGCAGAGAGCGGCGGCAAGTTGCAGTTCCCGGCATCTCGCAAACCTCCCGACTAGTGTCTGGTAACGGGCGTGGCGGGCCGGGCGAAGTCTTTCAAGTTCCGCCAGGACCGCCTGCTTCGTCACCTCCTTGCTTTTGGATTTCGGCTCATGGGGTTACCCCTTTGAGCCGATCGCTCGCGTCAACTGATAGCGCAGCTTGTCTCCGACCGCCTCCGGCCCAGTGATCGACGCCGTGGCGATGTCTGGGTACTGGTGCGCATACAGGTTGCGAACTTCCTCCGGAGAAAGCTTTGGATCCGGGTCTGGAAGCCTCACACCATTAAATTCGAAGATACGAGAAAGTACGTGGCTCTCCATCAGAGTGCGAGACCTCCTTTGGATTGAGTTGGAGCGGGTTCGGGCGTTGCGGTTGAGAACAAACCAAGTGTCCCGGTCGATGCCGAAGAGGGCTCGGCCTCAGCAGGAGTTGGCGATGCGGAAGAAGACGCTGAGGCAGGCTCAGCCGCCATTGCAGCAGTTCCCTTGCCTGGTGACTTGTGAGTTGCCTTCTTGCGCTCCTCGGCTTTGCGCTTCGCTTCCTCTTGAGCTGCCTTGGCGGCAGCCTCCATCGTAGCCTTGGCCTCGGCCAGAGTGCTGGCGGTTTGCTGGTGGGTTTGGACATAGCCGGCCAGATGCTTGCCGAGTTCAGCATCGAGTTCCTCGGGCGGGCCGGTGTAGGTAAGTGGGGTGATTAGAGCTGGGTTCTCGTCGGCCTTTGCCACGGCTGGTATGACATTAACGCGCAGCATCTTGTCATCCACCTTGGCCACCGTGATGAGCACAGTGCGGCCGGCAAGAAGTGGCATGAGTTCGACGAACACAGGACCTCCTTATCGTGGCACATACGCTGACTTTCACCAGCGCCACGTGTGTTGTTAATTGGGAAGAGGATTAAGTTGACCGAGACCAGGCAGCGAGCTGGAAGACGGCGCGCCGAGTGGTGGTCCCGCAGAGCGGGAAATCATAGAAGGTATCTGGGTGTATAATGGTTGAGAGCCGGGATGCCGATGATCATGGGATTACGGCGTCGGCTCCTTAGGACCGAGTAGACTTGGTTGAGCCGAATCAACCGAGGGTCGCAGGAAAGGAGCCGTACATGTTCATTATCGACGTGCACAACCCGCAACCTCGCCAAAATCTTCCGATGGAACAACCTGGAGGCCCGTTACTAACAACACTATCCCGCGCTTGACGCCCGCCTCAGGTCCGCGCGGGCCTTGGTGTTTTCCACTCTCAGCCCGGCTCACGGCAGGCTAACCCGAAAAGCCGGGCCAGGAAGGAGGCAGAATGGCAACTCACAGTTTGGGCGCACTAGCCCGAAGAAGCGAACGCGCGCTGCTGAGAATTCCCATACGGGTCGAGGGTAAGGATGCTCATGGTAATGCTTTCGCTGAGGTTACCTCCACGCTGGTGGTGAATCAGTGTGGAGGGTTGATCATCGTCTCGCATCTCCTGCAGCCGGGCACCGCGATCAAAATCACAAACCTAAAAAACCAAGCCTCTTGTTCTTTCCAAGTTGTTACGCGTGCCTCGAGGTCATTGAGCGGCACTCCCGAGTGGGGCGTGAAGTCTCTGCAGCCGGATGTTGAAATCTGGGGTGTTTACTTTCCGACTAGAGCGGAAGAACCTCCACAAGCGGATATCATCCATGTTTTGCTGGAGTGCCAGGAGTGCTTTTCCCGGGAAATGGCGACGCTTACCGTGCAACAATATCGAAGGCTGTTAGCGCAGTCGTCATTGCCGCATCCCTGCCCAAAATGCAGCGCCACAAGGGACTGGAAACTGGGGTTCGTAGAGGTTGAACTTGACGAAGTCTCATCGCGCCTTCCGGTCGCTGGAGCTTCCGAGTCGACGCTTCAGGAGGGAGCCGACCTACGGCGGGATAAGCGTCTGGTGGTAAAGCTCCCGCTTGGGGTCAGGCTTCCAGATGGGCGCGAGGAGACCAGCACGACAGAGAACATTTCGAAATCAGGTCTCTGCTTTGCCTGCAGCCTTGAAATGCAAATCGGAGACAGGGTGTACGTAAATGCTGGATTGGATAGCCCTGGAGAGGGGCGCGATATTCCTGCCCGCATCATGTGGCGGCGTCCGAGCGATGACGGAAGAGCGTTCTATGGGGCAAGGCTGGAAGGAGGCGAATGACGCCGGGGCGGCCCATAATCGGTTAGCAGCTTTGGGCTTTCGAAGAAGCCCGGCGGGGGCAGTTTGGAATCTTCAATTCTGAATTGCTATCTTCCTTCTCCGCATTTCCTGCTGCCGACTGCGGACGGGCTCCTGACTCCGGCTTGTCACTTCTCACCGATCTTCTGCCTCCTGCTTGCGGCCTTTTACTTTTGAACCGCGGCAAGCCCCGAGGGTGGACCCGCGCGACGCTGGCTCAGGCGGTGGGTTTTTCTTCTGACTCCTGCTCGTCACTCGCCACTGTTCCTCTGGCGGCTTGCACCCACCCTTCCCCGCAGGAAGGAGGGCGTTACATTCCCGGAGTAACCTCCGTCAACGGTATGCTTCCAGGTTGAGCAAAGGTTTTGCGAGGTTCCACTCCTGGAGGGTATCAAGGGTGACAGCGAATACCTGCAAGACCTCAAGGCTCAAAGGCTCGGCGCTCAACTTATGGATATCGTAATTGAAAGCAGGAAGGACGCTTCCCGGTATTCCCGAAAAGCGCCCATGGTTGGGGGGGCTGGATTTGAACCAGCGACCTTTGGGTTGTGAGATCAATCACATACCCTATCTCGTTCATTTTGCGGCGCGGTTGGCCACTGGAAAGCGATAAGGGAAGGGGCGGGAGACATCAAGTTGTACCGAATATGTACTTATAGTACCGAGGGACTATTGCGGCGAATCGGTGGCTGCGTTAGTGTGGCCGGGTAAGAAAATGTCTGAAGGTTGCGAGATTTGCATTAGCTATAGTGTAGCGAGAGCACGAAAAAAACATCTGACAAGGATTGCTGACGGTGTTAGCGTGGCCGCATAAGAAAACGCCTGAAGGCCGTGCAATGAACACGGCCTCCAGGCTGACCAGCCAACCAACAGGCGTGGTTGCGATGGCTGAAACTCAGTATATACCCACCGCTACTCCCTCGCATTTATCCATGGTCCGCTTTGAAATCAAATTCAGAGGAGAATTCCCATGGCCACAAAGACTTCCGCTCGAAATGCCTACCGCAAGATTAAGCCGATTGTGGTCCTGAAGCCCGATGCAATCAGGATCATCCTCAGAAATAAGACTGTAGACATCAGCTTGGTCGATGAAGCCGTTCGCGAAGCCGTCCGGCAGGAATAGGAGTTTGAGTGCTCTCCCTGGCCCGCCCACGGGCGGGCGTGGGAGAGGATTAGAAACTCTCCGAAATCATATTCAGCAAAACCCAAAACAGCCGAAAGGATATGGTGAGGCACGATTCCCCGGTGCGCCTGCTGGCTGGAGTGTAACGAGTTATTCAACACTTCTCATTGTGCCAATCAATAACTGCCCTAAAAACCCACTTGGCAGAATTTAGGCGCCGCAAAAGTGCGGTTAGCTGATTATCGAAAGGGATTGGGAGAGGATTCTAAACCTAACGCTCAGAGATTTCATGGAGCGTGATGCTACTCTTGCGGAAGCCCGTAAAATCTGGCCCGGTTCCATGGTGCGCAAGGCGAGAAGGGCTGGAAGATGTTGTAATCGGTCTTGCCTGGCATCCATAGCGTAACCATCTGTTCCGTTTGGAAATTACACCACAGCCGGCCCCTTAAGGCAACGACATCAGGACCGGTACCGATGCGTCGGAAGCGAGAATCCGGGCAAGCAGAGATTACTCCTTACAAATTGCCTAGTGTTTATCGACGAATCCGCAGGGGCAATCCGAAGTTCTGGCCGAGCGATGGTGTACTCGGAAGTAATCCACTTAGCTGCAAACGCCCATTCAGGAAACTGACCCACTACCGAAGCTTAAGTTGGTCGGGACGGGTACTCGAAGAGTTGCTGACAGGACAGCACGTCAGGAGACACTTCTGCCAGGCAGGGATGGATTTATGGGGAGGGATCCAGACCGGACCCGCAAGGTGGAACCCATTTCCATTATGTAGCTGCCATCGGGAAGTGTATCCGCTTTGCTTCGGACTGCGCAGTGGGCCGGTTTCCGGTCTTACGGGTATGGGTCCAGTGTTTAACGTCATCCCGACAAACACTCTCACCAGATGATTCACCAAGTCTCTTGAGTTATTGACCCGGCTGGGATGTAAGCTCCGGTAAGAGTTCATCCCTCATTCTCTGGTTATCCTGACTTCCCCTTGGAAAGGAAGCCACGACATGACTGCGTCCCTCCAATGACGAAGACCCTACGGTCTCAACCGGGAACGATCCAAATGCGGTCAGTTGTTGATGGGGTCGACTTACGGTACGCGTTCAGCCTTCCCGTATCCCCTGTTTCTCTGCCTCCGTGTAGAAGGGAGGCCGGTAGCTACACCTACCGGCCCTGAAACAAGGGAAAACTATACTGCGTTCATTCCTGGTTAGTATAGAGATTCCCGTACTCTTCCGCCGCAAAAGCAAAATATATTTGGCTAGTTTGATGGATTACGATTCGCTGAGGGACCCAGTGCCAGGAGGGCTCAATCCGGGCCAGGAATCGGAGTGGGGGACTGGACTCTTCCGTGTCGCTCCCGCGAAAGCAGGGACGGAGTCACATTTCCAGTAGGCCGACGGCCAAGTGGCTGCGCCCTGTACTTGACCATCTAAAGGGCGGCCACTTCCGTGTTGACGACGATGCAGGGGTTGAGGGACTTCGATCTACACAACGGCGTTACAGGGGACCTACCTGCTTTTCCGGTGGCAGGCAGGTATTCGCCAGTCCGCCGCAATGCGCGGGCACGTGAGATGAGACTTCAGCGCACGAGACGTACCTACCGACTTGGAAATGCGAAAAAAGAACGAAGTCGCGTCCGGGCATGGGGCGTTTCGCGCCCTCGCGCCCGAGTTGTCCAAGGGGTACTCCGGCCCCTCCGCGCTTGTGCTGACTTGGCTGAATGTTTTCTATTGGGATGGAATTTGTTTTGCGCGTCTCATCTACTGGCGTTTTCTGTGTGCATGTAGGCGGGAAGTAGGGCTCGCCTTTTCATCCCGCAGGTCCGGTCTTCTGCCTGGTCATTTTGCGGGCGAGTGAAATGAGTACCTACTTGTACCGGATGGGCATTTCCTTAAAGAACCCTCCTAGCTTCTCCTCATCTTTCCCAAGCGAGGTATTCTTTGCGGGTGCGGGAGACTCGGGGTAGGCAGAAGCTGGTCTGGGCCCGGCTGGGCGCAATCCCAAACGGGAAGAACTTATTCTGCGAGCCAAGGAAGAGGCCGATGGGATTTCACCGGGAGGCACGGAAGGCCTTGACCGGAATGCACGTTATGATTGGACCAAAATCGGGGGCAGGTTTCGTGAGGACCTTTACCAGGTAACGATGGTCGCAAAGGGCAATGAAATGTACTGTGCGTTTTCGCTTCTTGGATTTGACGAGGGAATGAACGTCCATTGTGACGTCCAAAACGATTGCGGCATCGCCCTGGCCGGACCGCCCAAGTTTTTCAAGCAGCTCAGTGGGTGGAGGTTCCAAGTCGAAGCCCTGGCTGGACCGCCCAAGTTTTTCAAGCAGCTCAGTGAGTGGAGGTTCCAAGTCGAATTCCACACGCTGCCCTGTCGCAAGCATGATGGGGCCAACATTGACCTCAGCTTGTTCTGCATGTACGCTTGTCGCAATCCTCCCCGAAACAACCACCTCCCCTAACGTCCTAATTGAATTGGACTCATTGGTGATCCGCAACTTCCAAGTTCGACGTGTCCGCAACTTCCAAGTTCGACGTGTGTAAAGGAGCTTGGGTACGATCTCGCACAGGAGTCTGCGGTCGCGTTCAATCTCCTGGGCCCAGAGCAATAGTGCGATTACGAGGACGAGAATGGCAAGTATTGCAGTGATCATAACACTCATACCAGCGGAGCCGCGCCAACATCCAATGATTCAACGTGGACGAGGTATTTGGTAACCACAACGCTGAAAAATCGCTTACATTTCCCCGAGCACGCGAGATCACAGACCAGGTGCGGCCTGGGATATGGGAAATTCCCTCGTTTCTGGCCAAATTAACTCAATACCCGGTCGCCAAGGTGAACCCAGCCAAGCTGCTCCGGCTGCCCTGACAGCCCACCTAGCTCGACCCCACCTTCCCGCCTAGGAGTCGTGGACCGGCCGTGGCCGGGAGAGGTCACACGGCGTACAAGGGCGCGCGGCGACAAAGCGCGTAGCACCGACCTGGATTTTCAGGTCGGCGGCTTGTCCACGATCAATCAAGAAAGACCCGCGGACCTCCACAGTAAGTCCGCGCTACCCGTTTCCCCTTTGTTTGTGTATACGTCGATGCGGCTTCGGTCAGATGGAGATAGATCGACGAATTCCACGCCGATGCCTAGTTTCGTTACCACATAGCGGACCTCCGCGGTTGCCCGGACGATTGGGCCACCATCATCCAAATTGAACGCCAATTTGAGCTTGGAACCCTCCCAGATGGGCTCCTTCGTCTCAATAAACATGCCTCCCGCACTGACGCTTCTTGAGAAGCCGAGGAAGGTTCCTGAGTTATACCCCACCCGGGCAACGAACGGCTTTCGAGGATACTTGCACTTTTCGATCATCCGGTGGAGAACAAGCCGTAGGATCACCTGGCGATCTTCAGGCCGTATCTCCGTGAACTCGACCCCAACTCCCTTGTCGGCGATTTGGTGGCAGATTCTAAGCGTGGCCCTCACCAGCGGGAGGTGCTCGGCCGGTTGAAACCCGATACTAAGTTTGGTATCTGGAGCTACCTGCTGGGTGATGGCAAGGAAGAGGCCGCCGCCTCCGAGTGTTAAGGCCCGGGTATCATGCGTGGCACCGTGCAATTCGTATTCGACCGGTAGATCGACCTCCACTCGCGGGTATGTGCGAAGACAGGTCAATTCCATGGTACAAACCCAGCACGATCAGAATCTGACTGAGGCGGTCGCTCTAGTACAACTATTAACGCGCCGACTACTGGCTATCTGTGTAACACGTCCTATTCGCTTAGTCAATCCATTTATTCACGAATTTCCGTTTTGATTCCCCGGGCGGCCGGGAATATACATCTCGCCCCCTCCGCATACAACGCTCCCTCCCACTTTTCGGTGCCGGGACGCTTCCAGTAGGCGGCGCGAGGCCAGTCGCTTGGACTTTTCCTGCAGAGTTTTAGATACATGGATTGATGTGATTGGAGACCGGAACCTGCGAAGTTAAAGGGCAATCGGTCCCCAGAAGTCGCCATGTGTTTACTGATCGTTCTGCGCCGCTAGAGATTACGGACGATTGACGGCGCACTCTCCAGGAAACAAATGCGTGAGTCGTTTGTTTCGTGTCATCACTTACGGCGCAGCCCGCCGTCCCCTGCTCGGAATCAATCCACTTGGTCGTAGAATGCCCTACGCATAGCAGTGGCCCTGCCGTGCAAGGCGAAACTTCCAGTGTTCAATTGCGGCAGAATACAAGTGGGGCCGATCAAATGGAGGCACTGCCAAGGGACAGCCCAAAAGGGGATTTCTTGATCCCTCGTCTCGCTTCCCGGCTCGTTGAAGGGGTTGTCGCCCTCATCGACGGGCTCTGCGGGCTTCGATGATTCAACCGCTTTTGCACGGTTTCCGTTCTTGGGCGCTCGATCCAGAATCTGCATCTGGTTGGCCACAACTTCGATTGTCGTGCGCTTCTCGCCCTCACGGTCTTGCCATTTCCGAGTCTGCAATCTGCCTTCGATGTAGACGTGGCGACCCTTGGCAAGCCATTGACCGCACACTTCTGCCAAGCGGCCAAAGCAGACGATCTGAAACCACTCCACTCGTTCCCGGCGAGCGCCTTCTGCGTCTTTCCACCTCTCGTTGACCGCAAGGCTGAACGTGCCGGTGGGTTTGCCTTGCGAACTGAACTTAAGCTCCGGCGCCTCACCAAGAAACCCGATCAGGATTACCTTGTTCACACATTGGCACACGAGCTGTGTCCTCCTTCCTCAGCGAAGCGGAACCTGCGGCTAACGCGATCACCGGCCAACACTTCCATCTGGGCAGCGACCTCAGCCATGCCGTCGCGCACCCATGCACGAACCAGCGGCATGTTCCGCAAGGCATCCGTGCTCACGTCCTCCAGCAGGGCTCGCGCCTTCTCGACCTGCTCCTTCAACTCCTGGTCGTCCACCACGTTGCGCAAGTCAAACGTCCCCAGGAAATCACGCAGCTTCTGCAGGGTTGATTCCCGCAGACGCTGCGGCTTGCCGTCCGGCTGATCCCCCAGCCGGTCGCGCAGGTGGCTCACCAGTTCGAGCAGGGAGGCCCGCATCACCTGCTGGATCTCGCTACAGGCTTCCGACATTACCACCACGGCCTTTTCCCGTTCCTCTT
>Ga0208692_1000767_pt1 | contig 21420 bp, 10 predicted proteins | sample June2015DPH_20_1_3_FD_184721 | JGI IMG/M metagenome (GOLD analysis project Ga0208692, IMG submission 184721) | Peatland microbial communities from SPRUCE experiment site at the Marcell Experimental Forest, Minnesota, USA - June2015DPH_20_100... | ecosystem: Environmental > Terrestrial > Soil >...
CCTTAAGGTCCAAGCCGTGGAAGCCGGGATCATAAAAGAAATCGCGCTCCAGCCGGAATGCTTCGTGATACATCTGCCGCCACTCCACCGGCGGATCGACGCGCACTTCCATCGCGGCGAGATTCAGGGCCTTCGCCCCGGGCGGCGTGCCGGCCGCTGGCGCAGGGGTTCCTCCCGGAGTCGGCTCCGGCGGCACGGGTGCAATGGCCCACGACTGCGGGGGAGCGGCGGTTGCACCAGACTGCGGCGCGCCGGCCAGCCGATACAGCATCTTCTCGCCATTGGCCGAAATGTAGAACGCCAGGACGTTCTCCAGCAATTTGTCGGTCTTTCGCGTCTTCAGATCAAACCGCTGCACAGTGAGCGTGCTGGGGCCGTTTGACGGCTCCACCGGGGGCCCTTCCAGCATATAGAGCACGCCCTCCTTTCCCGGCTTCAATTCCGAGTAGTTCCTTGCCGGAATCGGCAGCCCCAGAATCCGCTGGCCAATCTTTTCGAAATCCACTTTCACCGCCGGTGGCTGGTTGTCTTTTGGCGGGTTCTCTTTGCCTTGGCTTTCTGTCTTAGGAGGCTCGGGCTTCACTTCCTGCTCCTCATCACTCTCAGGAGCGAGCGGTGAAGGCAGGTCCTTGCGTAAGACGGCGATGTAGACGCTGCTGGTCACCCGCCGGTCTAAGCTCAGCATCGACGCATCAAGCGTCGGGCCCGCGTCGGTGCTGGCCAGAAAATAAACGTACTTGCCGCTCTTGTCGAAAACCGGTGAAAACGAATCGCTCATCCCATCCGTGACGCGCCGGCTCTCACCCCTCTCGAGAGAATACAGAAACACCGAACGCATGTGGCTCAGTTCCTGCTGCGTGTACGCCAGCCACTTGCTGTCCGGCGACCATGCCCCCCGGAAGATCTGCTGCGGCCCGGTAAACCGGTCATGAAACACCCGCACCGGCGTCTTCTTCTCCAGATCCACGTACCAGAGGTTCAGGCGCTTGTCGGTATAGGCGAGCTTCTTGCCGTCCGGCGACCACGTCGGAAAATAAAAGAACGACCCCGGACTCCCCAGATCGATCTTCTGCGCTTCACCCAGGCCATTCTGATCCTTGATGTACAGCGCGTACTCGCCCGACTCATCGGAGAAATAGGCAATGCGGCTCCCGTTGGGCGACCACGCAGGACTTCGTTCGTCAGCCCCCGGCGTATTGGTGAGGTTACGGATATCGCCTTTCTCGGAGGGGACAGTGAGGATTTCGCCCCGTGCCTCGAACACGGCCCGTAGTCCGGTGGGTGAGATGTCGGCGTCCTCGATGCGGCTTGCGACGTTGAGGTAATGCGGCCGCAACTCCGGCAGATCGCCTGTGACCTGGATATCGACCTTATGGGCTTTACCGGACTTCAGGTCGTAAAGAAGGATGGCCCCGAACTGCTCGATGACAATCGCGCCCGGCCCCGCGCTCGCATACTTGAAATCGAGCCCATCATTCTTGAGCGCCTGCGTGACGCGCTTCGACCTCGTGTCGTAACTGAACAACGATATCGGCCCCAGGCGGTCCGACAGGAAGAAGATGCGGTCGTCCACCCAGAGCGGGTTGAAGTCGTTCGAATTATCGCGCGGGATCTTGGTCACGCTCGAGTCCGACAACTGCGCGATCCAAATGGGCGAGGTGCCCCCGCCCCGGTAGCGCTTCCAGATCTCGAACGCGTGATCGAGCGGCACGTACGCGAGTTGGCTCCCGTCGGGCGAGTACGAACCCTCGGCGGCGATCGGCAAGGGCAGCTCCGCGGGGAATCCGCCGTCACGCGAGATCGTAAACAGCCGGTTGAAGTTCTCGTAGCTGTTCCGCGTCGAAGCGAACAGCACTTGCTTTCCGTCGCGCGTCCACCCCATAACCCGGTCCGGCGAGGGATGATAGGTCAGCCGCCGCGGCGCGCCTCCGCTCGCCGGAATGATGTAAACGTCGGAGTTTCCGTTGTAATCGCCCGTAAACGCAATCTCGCCGCCATCCGACGAGAATGCCGGCCGCGACACAGTCCCAATCCCTGCCGTGAGCCGCTGGGCGACCCCGCCTCCTCGCGCTACGGTCCACAAATCTCCCGCATAGACGAAGGCAATTTGCGTGGCGCTGAGGGTCGGATGCTGCAACACCAGCGGCGCTTGGCCGGAGGCCAAACCGACGCTCACCGTGACCAGAGCAAATAAACCGGCTACGAAACGGAACATGCCTGTAACCTCCTGTCGACTTACGCAAAGACAATTCCAACCAAGGCAAGTGTGTCGATCACATGCAGTCTGTCCATGGTGCTTCGGAATTTAGGTTCAACATCGCTAATGTAGCACAGGAACTTTACGGATAGGAATTATTGCGGACTACAGCTCCTGGCACCCGTGGGTATTCGCGAGCAAGCAAGAAGGAAGGCGTGTGATTGACTTGCCAGGGCTGGCGCAGAGCGCAGCTCTGGGTAGTGGTGTCATTTGGAATGGGGATCCACTCGAGCCCCCGGTCATTCCCGCGAAAGCGGGAATCCAGTCCGAGGACAGCACATTTCCAAAGGCTTGCGGAGTGGATTCCCGCTTTCGCGGGAATGACTGCGGCCTGGAGCGCCCGTGTCTCGGAAATGACACCACTACCCAGCTCCGCGGGCTTTAACAACCTGCGCCCAATCCGGTGTACAATGTGCGTCAGCCACTTTACTTTTTGGAGCCAACCTCATGAAGTGCAATCGTTTTGCCCTCACCAGTATCCTATGCATCTTTGCTGCTGCTGTGGCGAGCGCCCAACCCGCTGCGCCCGTAATAGAACTGATAAACGACAACGATCTGAGCGTCTGGCGCCAGCCCACGAACCTGTGGTCGATCGTCGGCGACGTGTTCTTGTCGCCCGACAACCCCAAGGCGCTGAGCTCGAAACCTGGCACCGGGATTCTGTTCAACGGCGGTCGCACCTCCGACATCGTGAGCAAACAGGAGTTCGGAGACATCGAACTGCACCTCGAGTTCATCATCTCTAGCCGCTCTAACTCCGGCGTCTATTTCATGGGATCTTACGAGCTGCAAATCTACGACAGCTTCGGCGTGGCGAAGGACCTCTACCCCGGTATCGAATGCGGCGGCCTTTACCCGCGCTGGATCAATGAAAAGGACGTCGAAGGCCATTCTCCCAATGTCAATGCCTCGTTACCTCCGGGCCAGTGGCAGACCTTTGATGTCATCTTCCGCGCCCCGCGCCTCAACGACAAGGGTGAGAAGATCGCCAACGCCGTCTTTGTCAAAGTCGTGCACAACGGGAAAGTGATCCACGACCACGTGGAACTCAACGGCGAGACCCGTGGCGGCTTTCCGGAAAGACCCATGGGGCCGCTTCGCTTGCAAGGCGATCACGGGCCCGTCGCCTTCCGTAATATTCGCATTCGACCCATGCCGCTTGAGCGCAAGGAGTGACTGGGGGGCGGATTCGCAGACTATTGGAGGTCAGTGCACCTGCTAAAGCACTATCCCGTTTTCGTAGTGGCGGGTTTACCCCGCCATCTTCGACTTACGATGGCGGCATAAAGCCGCCTCTACGCCTAGCCGCCATCCCGTTTTCGTAGCGGCGGGGGTTTACCCCGCCATCTGTCTCCCGACCGTGGCGGCATAAAGCCGCCGTTACAATGCCATCGTAATTTCAGATTGAACGGCACGAGCAACTGGCCAAAATCACATCCTAAGTCTGGCGCGTCTGCGAATTCCGCCACTTTCGCGCACTGCCATTAATACAAATCAAGAGGGCCTTATCAATTCGCGCCGGCGTGCCACAAAAGCGCGCGGCGCCCGCCGCTTTTACTTTTCGACGCGCCGCGGACGCACAAACCAAGTGCGCTCTGCCCCGAGCAGCACGGGCGTCTGAAGATGTGAAAGGATTTTGAAACGAACTTCTCACCACAGAGACACCGAGGCAGAGGAAACTGAAAAGAAAGGGCCTTTTCTCTGTCCCTCGGTGTCTCTGTGGTTAATGCAATCGGTTTTTTCACACGGGATCTTGCCCGCGAACGGGCAAGGCGAGTAGCAAGACACACGAGCGGGACGCTGTCCGGAGGCGGCGGTACTGATGTCATTTGGGGGAAGTTGGTTTTTCGCCCACGCTTGTGAAGGCAGTCATTCCCGCGAAAGCGGGAATCCAGTGGGAGGTTAGACTCATTAGCGCCGAGCAATTCTAGGCCAGACGGACTTGTACAGAGCGGTAGCGCCACTGTCGGCGCGTGGATTCCCGCTTTCGCGGGAATGACTGCACTCCAAATAACACGAGTACCGAGGGGGCAGGCCGTCCATGCTACGAGGGAAGGCTCCCGTTGGCGGGCCGAAGGGGACTCGATGTCTCTTGACAAACGGCAGAAGATAGGCTAGGGTAGTAGGTGGGATTGTGGAAGAAAAATGCCGAATTGTGAATGGTGAATGGTGAATTATGAATTGCCAGTTGCCTCCTTACTTCTGGCCAGCGCCGACTGCCTTCTGCTTACAGCCGACTGCCTACTGCGGTTGAGGGGGGTTGGCGGGACTCTTGCCCCGTTCTGCAGTCTACGACATCATGTCACCGCAGACAGGGAAAGAAAGAAGTAGTAAGTTTAAAAATTGACACAACGACGCAGGAATGTCTATGAAAACAAAGGACAGGCTTTCAACAACCCAGAGTGAAGCTGGAATCTTATAGAAAACAAAGGTAGTTACGCGCTGAAAACGGGAATGTTGTTGAAAACACAGGTAGTTAGTAGGTGGTAGATGGTAGGTGGGGGAAGAGCAGGAGTCAGGATTCAGGAGTCAGGAGTCAGAATGAGGAGCATCTGCATTCCGCCTTCTGCTTACTGCCGGCTGCCTACTGCGTTTGAGGGGAGTTGGCGGGACTCTTGCCCCGTTCCGAAGTCTGCGACATCATGTCACCGCCGACAGGGAAAGAAAGAAGTAGTAAGTTTAAAAATTGACACAACGACGCAGGAATGTCTATGAAAACAAAGGACCGGTGTTCAGCAGCCTGAGGCGAAGCTGGAATGTTATAGGAAAAAAGGTAGTTACGCGTTGAAGACGGGAATGTTGTTGAAAACACAGGTAGTTAGTAGGTGGTAGATGGTAGGTTGGGGAAGAACAGGAGTCAGGATTCAGGAGTCAGGATTCAGGAGTCAGGAGTCAGAATGAGGAGCATCTGCATTCCGCCTTCTGCTTACTGCCGACTGCCTACTGCGTTTGAGGGGGGTTGGCGGGACTCTTGCCCCGTTCCGCAGTCTGCGACATCATGTCACCGCCGACAGGGAAAGAAAGAAGTAGTAAGTTTAAAAATTGACACAACGACGCAGGAATGTCTATGAAAACAAAGGACCGGTGTTCAGCAGCCTGAGGCGAAGCTGGAATGTTATAGAAAACAAAGGTAGTTGCGTGTTGAACGCGGGAATGTTGGTGAAAATACAGGTAGTTAGTAGGTGGTAGATGGTAGGTGGGGGAAGAACAGGAGTCAGGATTCAGGAGTCAGGAGTCAGAATGAAGAGCATCTGCTCTCCGCCGGCTGCCTTCTGCTTACTGCCTACTGCCTACTGCGGTCGTAGGTGGTAGGTGGGGAAGAAGGGCTGATAGCTGACCCGCCGCGGCGGGAAGGCTGACAACTGACTGCTGAGGTGGCGCGCCTGGAGGGATTCGAACCCCCGACCTTCAGCTTCGAAGGCTGCCGCTCTATCCATCTGAGCTACAGGCGCGAGATTGCAGTTTACCCTAACTCGCTTGAAGAGGGAAGTGCCAGTATGCCACCAAAAATATTATAGATTTGACTTTGCCGCCCGACCGGTCGGACAATCAGCAGGATTGGTTCATTGAATCATTGGGTCATTGGGTCATCGGGTCATTGAGCCATTTAAGAGCAGGTGTGGACGTTAGTTCTTCGAGGCAATGATTCAATGACCCAATGATTCAATGACCCAATGACCCAATGACCCAATAACTCAATGATTCAATTCTGGAGGCGCGATGTCCGACCGAGTCTATATATTCGATACCACGCTGAGGGATGGCGAGCAATCTCCTGGCTGTAGCATGAATTTCCAGGAAAAGCTCGAAATGGCCCGGCAGTTGGAGCGCTTGCAAGTGGACATTCTCGAAGCTGGCTTTCCGATTGCTTCCCAGGGTGATTTTGATGCCGTGCGGGCCATCGCGGCGGAAATCAGGACGCCTGTCATTGCCGCGCTGGCGCGGGCTAGCCAACTGGACATCGACCGCGCCTGGGAGGCGGTTAAGGATGCCGCGCGACCGCGCATCCATACTTTCCTTGCCACCTCGGATATCCACCTGAAATACAAGCTGCACAAGACACGCGAGGAAATCCTGGAGCAGATCAGTCGGGCGGTAGGGCAGGCGAAATCTCTGTGCAGCGACATTGAATTCTCTCCGGAGGATGCGGGTCGCACCGACCGCAACTACTTGATTGAGTGCTGTCATGCGGCCGTGGAGGCCGGCGCCACAGTATTGAACCTTCCGGACACGGTTGGATACTGCCTGGAGCCTGAATACGAGCAGATGTTTGCGGACGTCAAATCGCGCCTGCCTGGAATGGACAAGGTGATCCTGAGCACCCACACGCACGACGACTTGGGCCTGGCGGTGGCGAATACCCTGGCGGGGCTGCGGGGCGGGGCGCGCCAAGTGGAGTGCGCGATCAACGGCATCGGTGAGCGAGCGGGTAATGCGGCCCTGGAAGAGATTGTGATGGCCATTTACGTTCGCAAAGATGTCCTGCGAGTGCACACCGACATCCGGAATGAAGAGCTGTACGCCTCCAGCCAGTTGTTGACGCGGCTGAGCGGCGTTGCCGTGCAACGAAACAAGGCCATTGTGGGGCGTAATGCTTTTTCCCACGAGGCTGGAATTCACCAGGATGGCGTGCTGAAGAACGCCATCACCTACGAGATCATCACGCCTCAAACGGTGGGCCTACCCTCGAACCAGATTGTGTTGGGAAAACACTCCGGCCGGCATGCCCTTGCCAAGCGCTATGAAGAGCTTGGTTACCAGTTGGCGAAGCCCGAACTGGAGCGTGCTTATCAATTGTTCAGTCAGCTCGCGGACCGCAAGAAGAACATCTACGATGAGGATCTCCTGGCGATTGTGCAGGAGGGTTTCCAGCACCTCCCGGAAATGTTCACTCTGAAACTCTTGCAGAGCGTGACCTCGAGCGAAGGGCGGTCCACGGCCACCGTCGAGTTGGAAAAGGACGGCGCCGTATTCCACGACTCGGCGACGGCGGAGGGGCCCTGCGATGCGGCTTTCCGCGCGGTGGACCGAATCATAGGCGTTCCGGGCATCATCGCTGATTTTTCGGTCCATACTGTCGGTCCTGGGACGGACGGCGTTGCAGAGGTTTCGATTCGGGCGCGATTTGAAGGACGGGAGTTCACGGGAAGGTCCACGAGCCACAGCGTGGTAGAAGCCGCCGCCCGCGCCTACCTGCAAGCAGCCAACAAGGCGGCCTACGAGTTGAAACGCCTCGAAGAGGAGGAGACAGCCCTCGCTTCCAGTTCGGTGCACGAGAATGAGGCCGTGGACCGTCTCCTCCCCGGCGGCTACTAATCACTGTAGCCAGTAGCCTTTCGTCGCGAAGCTTCCAACGGATGTGAAGTTCTCTCCAGCAGCCGACCGGGAATTCAGCTTATTTACCATGGGGGGAAGGGAAGTGCCAAAAGGCGGGGGCCTTGCACTATCCAGCGTAACCTATTGATTATAAATGCCTTAGCATTCGCAGCCCGATTGGGCTCAAGGCTACCACAGGCTTTCGACTTCAGGAAATTCGCAAATTTGCGTTTTAATCCTGTATAATATACAGCAGAAAAGATATGCAAAGTGTTTATAGGATAGCAGTGCTGCCCGGCGATGGTATAGGGCCTGAAGTCACGGCCGAGGCGATAAAAGTCTTGCAGGTGGTGCAGGCAATCGCCGGGCCGACATTCAGATTTCAAACCGGTTTGATCGGTGGTTGCGCTTTGGATGCGACCGCCGTACCACTGCCCGCAGAGACCATTTCCATCTGCAACAACTCTCAGGCGGTATTGCTAGGCGCGGTGGGGGGGCCCAGATGGGATTCCGTTCGGCCGGAAGTCCGGCCGGAGCAGGGTTTGCTGCAGCTCCGGAAGAGGCTGGGGCTTTACGTGAATCTGCGCCCTGCCCGGGTGTTGGATTCGCTGGTAGGAATCTCGGCGCTCAAACCCGAGCGTGTTCGGGGCACTGACATGATGATAGTCCGCGAGTTGACGGGGGGAATTTACTTTGGCAATCCCCGGGGAATCTTCGCCAAGAACGGCGAACGAGTGGGAATCAATACGGAGGTCTATCGAGAGCACGAAGTGGAACGTGTGGCGCACCGGGCCTTCCAGCTTGCCAGGCTGCGGCGGCGCAAGGTCACTTCGGTAGACAAGGCGAATGTCCTCGAATCTTCCCGTCTTTGGCGCGAGGTGGTGTCGCGCGTAGCCAGGTCTTATCCTGAAGTCGAGCTCGAGCACATGTACGTGGATAACTGCGCCATGCGGCTCATTGATCGTCCAACGAGTTTCGACGTTGTCCTGACCACCAACATGTTCGGGGACATCTTGAGTGATGAAGCCGCCATGCTCACGGGGTCCATCGGCCTTTTGCCGTCGGCAAGCCTGGGTGAGCAACATGCCTTGTACGAACCCATCCACGGGTCAGCGCCGGATATCGCCGGGCGCAATCGAGCCAACCCCATCGCGGCCATCGCCTCCGCCGCCCTGATGCTCCGGTATTCGTTCCGCATGGAGATGGCGGCGAGCGCCATTGAGACGGCTATTGAAAAGGTTCTGAAACGCGGCCATCGGACGCCCGAGCTTCCGGGCAAATCCCACCCCATCACGACCTCCCGCATGGGCGACTTGATCGCCGAAACTACCCAGAAGATCTTGAAAGCCAAGAAATCCTAGCGTGAACCCCGAAGTTGGAGCCGACCGTCATCCTGAGGCCGTGTAGCCGGGCTCCCGATGTCATTCCGAGCGCAGCGAGGAATCCTGGCTCTGCCGGTCTAAGTGGGGGCTGGCGGCGGGAATCAGAGCGAGATTCCTCGCTGCGCTCGGAATGACACGATTTCGACAGCATTCACGCGTAGTGCTCGGGATTCGCGATTGATTTGGCGCCCAAGAACGTGAATAATCACCTGCTGGGGAGGGAGCGCGGGCCAGCGCTTTTGTGGTGCGCGTCTTTTCGGCCCCGTGATGGTGCGATCAAATTCGTGCGCGCGGATCGGAGGGCATTCTCACGCGGTCGATCCCGCAGAGCGGGACAGGCGATCAAACCGTCCGTCGGCTGACGGATTCGTCGGCGCTCAGGCCGGCGTATTCGTAGTCACTTGACCATGGCCAGTCTTTTGGGCGGCTGGCCAAACCGGCCCTCACCGGGTTAGGCAGGTGGCACGGACCACCACCCGTAGCGCGCACCGCAGGGCGGCGCATACATTGATTTTTCTGTATGCGCCTCGCCCGCCCTGGGGGAGAGAGACGGCCCATACATACAGGACAATGGATGCGCCACCAGCGTTCAATTTATAGAAGTAAGGTCCCGGGAGGACACGAAAAGCAACTCATAATCCAGGAAACTCTCAAGGGAGGAATGACATGCCACGAACGGAAAAAGCTTTCAATTTCCTTTACGTCTTGCTGGTCTTCTCAATTTTTGTTCTTCTTTGCGGAAGCCCAAACAACGCGGTTTCCGGCGGCAATCAACCGACAACTGCCGCCGCCAAATCCTTCCGAGTTAACATTTCAGATGCTGCCCATGGTGCTCTTCCGGGGCAAAAGGGACACGCAGATGTCGGCATCAGCGTTGATCAGTTCAAGGCTGGGTTGAAGAAACGGGGCTTTGAGGCCGCCGAGGGCAATTTCCTGTTGTGGACCATCGAAGACTGCCCGCAGTCCTTTGAAGTGATGGGGACCTGCTACTTCAACAACCCTGCGGCACCGTATGTCTTGGCGGTCGTGCCCTACTGGCCTGATGAGTATATTGATCCGGCAACCCAGGGTGCCTTCGGCGCGACTGACCCCGGCTACGGCGCGTCTTTCCGATTTGACCGGAAGGAAGCGATCGTCATCTTCGGGTATCTGCCGCCGAAGGCAGCCTACTTCGGTATGCAAAGCTACCTGTTCACGCGCAAGGGCGACTACCAGACGGACAACGCTACGTACAAGTTCATCTATTCTATTGGCGGCGCCAGCGTTTTCTTCCACAAGGTCTTGCATAATCCTGACCGCATTGGGTCTTTCGACAGCCTAAGCAACAGCAACAACAACGTGGTGATCGAACGGCAGTCAGGCGGAAGCTTCAACCAGTTCCGCTACTTCATCATCACGCCAGACCGGTTTATGGATCGGGAGGTCCGCCAAATACTGCACAAACTGCGGGTCGAGGATAAGGACGTCTTTACCGAGCGCATTCCCTCAAACGCGAGAATCGGTCTTGATGCAGACGCTGATGATTTCGTGTCGGGCATTCGTTACTCCATGCCGGCTGACGGCGGCGGGGAAGGCACACCCTCGGATCAATGGAGGCATAACCCGACCCTGACGCTTCTGCGGATTCGCCATACCCGGCCGCACTGGCCACCTGAGCGTTACCCGGCATGGAGGGACCGCAGCCCCGAACCGAGGACAGCCGTTGACGAACGGCCTCTCAAGCCCGATCTCAACCACCTTGTTCGGGAAGTCAGCGCGGCTTGGGGGCAGCCTTGCGCTCTGGATGATTGCTCGGATCGGGGGGCCGCGAGCTTTATCGATACGCAGACATACCCGTTCAACCTGGTCGGACCGCTATGCGACAATATCGGGATGGACTGTCTCGGCGATACGCAGGACGCAAGTTACCAGTTCCGGGCCGGCTACGGGTTCGCCAACGGCGAAGTCTATGCCGTAGTAGGAACCCTGGGCACGGCAACCGGGAATGCAACCTATGTCAGCCTGGGGGTCAACGACTTTCGCCTGAGGCTGGGGGCTGTGAACGTGGACGGCACGATGCTTTTGGGCAGCACGGACCCGGCCTGGTACCCTGCAGTGGATAATCTGGACAAGTTCTATGTCTACTATTTCACCCGCGATTGTACGGTCTCGGGCCTGGAAGACCTAACCCACGGCTTCTGTTCGTCAGTCCAAGATGCGCCGCTTGTGATCCTGGATGGAGATAAGGCCTCGTTGGTCGAGCGTGACTACATCCGGGTAGGAACGCAGCGGGGGCCCGACTCGAAGTTCGTTCTGCCTCCGACGGTGCTCAAATTTCAGACACCCGCGCCATAAAAAGCGATTCAAAGTGACGATCACAGGTTAAATGATCTTCTGCGCAAAGGGGGGACCGGTGAGTGGAAGAGTTGGCGTGTTACTCTTGGTCTCGGGGCTTTTGATAACCATGCAAACAAACGCCGGACGAGCCGCATCGGCTAACAATCGGACAGGCGCAGGCGAGTTACCACACGGGGCTGATCTGATACTTCTGCACGGCAAGATCTGGACCGGAGAGCCTGTTGCAACTACGGGTGAAACTCCTGCTCCAGCGAGAGTGGTTGAGGCTGTAGCCATTGCGAACGGGCGGATTCTTGCCGTGGGCGGCGATGAAGAAATCCGCACCTGCAAGGGCCTGAACACGGAGGTGGTCGATCTCAGGGGACGATTGGTGGTTCCGGGTTTGGCCGATAGCCATGTTCATTTCATCCAAGGTGGCTTTCAGCTTCTGGCCGTTGACTTGAAAGACGCGCACAGCGAGGAGGAGTTCGTGCGCCGGATCGCGGACAAGGCGAGGACTCTGCCTCCGGGAAGGTGGATGCAGGGCGGCAATTGGGATGAGGAGGCATGGCCTTCCGAGAAGCTGCCCGATCGCTGGTTGATTGATCCGGTTACCCCGCGCACTCCCGTCTTCATAAGCCGCTACGACGGCCACGCCGGGCTGGCGAACTCATTGGCGTTGAAGCTCGCGGGTGTCACCAAGGACACGCCGGCCCCGCTAGGAGGTGTGATTGTTCGCGACCCCAAGTCCGGCGAGCCTACCGGAATCTTGAAGGACGAGGCACAGGACCTGGTCGCAAAGGTGATTCCGCGCCCCACCGAGAGTGAGATGGAGGAGGCCTTGCGGGCTGCCCTCCAGGAAGCCGCGCGCGTCGGCCTGACTTCAGTGCATGACATCGCCGTGGACACTGACTCGTGGAACGGGAGCTTTACGGGTGAGATCCGATTGCTGCGGCGCGCGGAACTCGAGGGCTGGCTTACCTGCCGCCTCTACGCGATCACTCCGATTGCCCAATGGAACAAGCTGGCGGAGGCCGGAATCTCGCACGACATGGGCGGCGATTTCCTGAAGCTCGGAGCCGTGAAGGCTTTTGCGGACGGCTCGCTGGGCTCTCGGACCGGCTGGATGTTCAAGCCTTACGATGACGATCCCGGCAACGTAGGTCTACCTATGCCGCTCATGATTCCTCCCTCGAAGATGGAGGGGTTAGCACGCGGAGCGGACAATGCAGGGATTCAAATTTGCACCCATGCCATTGGAGACCGTGCCACATCAGCGATATTGGATATCTATGAGAGACTCGGCGGGGAGCATCCGGCGGCGCACCGGTTTCGAGTCGAACACGCGCAACACGTCCGGCGGGAGGATTTTGCCCGCTTTGGGAAGCTCGGCATCGTCGCCTCCATGCAGCCTTACCACGCCATTGATGACGGGCGCTGGGCCGAAAAGCGGATTGGACACGAGCGCGCGCGGACGAGCTACGCCTGGAGGTCGATGCTGGATGCTGGCGCGGTGCTGGCCTTCGGTTCGGACTGGCCGGTAGCGCCTCTCGACCCACTTTCGGGCATCGCTGCCGCAGTTACGCGGGCTACACTCGACGGCAGGAATCCTGGCGGATGGTTTCCAGAGCAGCGTTTGACGGTTGAGGAAGCCTTGCGCGCCTACACCCAGGGTTGTGCGTACGCAGCCTTTGAAGAGAAGGATAAGGGGACAATCTCGCCGGGGAAGTTTGCGGATCTGGTTGTTCTCTCTGAAGACCTATTCCGAATCCCGCCGGAGAGAATCAAAGACGCGCGCGTGGAAATCACCATTGTGGGAGGCAGGGTGGTCTACCAAGCGGGCAATCGGTGATGTCCGTGGCTCCCTAGCCAACGCCTCGCTCAGCGTACGGGGTTGCTTTCGATTGGGTTGCTTTTGGATTTGCGCTTCTGCCCGGCGCATTGTAATATACAAACCCGCACGGGGTGACCGAGGTGCCCGACGGGTATTCCGTCCTGGGCGCCTTGATGATGGCTGGATCCGCAATGTGGTGGGAGAAGAAAACTCGCTCGGTGGTGCCCCTAAATGTGGAAGCCGCGGCGCCGCCTCCGCCTCCCAGGATGGAAACGCCTATGAATGAGACGACTGTAAAGGTGCCAAGCACGACGCCCACCTCTCAGCACCAGACGGTTCTCGGTCAGACGGTGGTGCTGAAAGGCGAGTTATCGGCAAACGAGGATTTGCTCATCGAAGGGCAATTCGAGGGGACCATCTCTCTTGAAGACCATTGCCTGACGGTAGGAGCGGATGGGCAGGTCAAGGCAGAAGTCCGCGCGCGCCAAGTGGTGATCCTGGGCTCAGTTGCAGGCAACGTTGTGGCGCGGGAAAAAGTCGAGATTCGCCGCAGCGGGCATGTAGTTGGCGACCTCAAGGCAGGCGCTGTCGCCGTCGAGGAGGGCGCCTACTTCAAGGGGAGCATTGAAATCCTCCGTGAGAAGGCTCAAGAGGGTTCCCAAAGCACATCCCCGCAGAGCGCCTTGGAGACAAGCGCTTAGGTCCATTTGGGCAAGTGAAACGCGAAGGTCCGAAGAGAGCGGGAGGGCTTATACCCCGCATCTCATGCCCCGTTGCAGGGTCATCCTGAGCCTGGAGCATTGCAAAGCACATGGGTTCTGATGTTCCAAACGAGAACATACCAAGACTCTCAAAAGTCCTCGGCAGCTCACCCGAAAGCACCCAGTCGTGCACTCGAATGGTTGTGGCAGAACTTACGCGACGTACCGCGCCCCCATATTCTTGATTGTGGCCCCGTGTACCAAGCGACGCTCGATGTCCTCCTGAAGCGTGGCGCAAAACTCTATTTCACCGACCTGGTAACTCTTGCCCGGCAATCCGACCCCAAATTTATCCGCCGGCGTGGTAAGACGACGGTTTTTCTGATCGACAAGTTCCTCGAAAACCTTCCTCCCATTCCTCGCGATTCCTTATCCGCGATTGCTTGCTGGCATCTTCTGGACTTACTCCCACGAGATGCGCTTCCCGGTTTGGTGGCGAAGTTGTGGTCCTATATTCGGCCGGGAGGGGTACTGTTTTGCCTGCTCCGTGAACCCTATCTGGCCAACGGAGCGGAAACGCGCTGGTGGTTCGACAGCCTCATGGTCCTTGGGTCCGATGTCGAAAGCAAGGCTCCCTTCCCGCACCCCGCGCTCACCAATCGCGAGGTCGAACGGTTGGTTCCTGGCGGCAACGTCAAGACTTTCCTCACTCGCTCCGCGCGCAGGGAGGTCCTCGCCATCAAGTAGGAGTGCCGATTGACGATTTTCGATTGACGATTGTGGATTTTCCAATCGCCAATCTTCAATCAGCAATCGGCAATGAGAACTAGGTCTTTGGCTGCGGCCCTGCTGCCCTTTAATACGAGGGCTTCTGTGCCTGTCCGAAAGTGGCACAGTCGAATCCCAAAATCGGACACTCCGCACGTGACAATTGCTTAGGCAGATCCCATAACTCCTTCATATCGAATGAAGTATATATGTTCGGCGATTGGTCCACTTCTTGCGGTGTTGAAAGCTGATGGCTAAGAGCTTGCCAAGTGCTGAGGTGTTCCAATGGAGACTCCAGTGCTAGATCCCAAGAAAAGCCGAACTTCTGCCAGCGCGCGAATCTTGATTGCGGATGATCAGCCGGATGTTGTGGAGGCCCTCCGCTTCCTGCTCAAAGGGGAAGGCTACGAAGCCGAAGGAGTGAACTCCCCGGCAGCGGTCTTGCAGGCTGTTGCGACTCAAAATTTCGATGTTCTGCTGCTGGACCTGAATTACACCCGAGACACCACCTCGGGCTTAGAGGGCCTGGATCTGCTTTCCCGTATCAAGGCCTCGGACAGCATTCTGCCCGTCGTCGTCATGACGGCCTGGGGCAGCGTTGAGTTGGCTGTGGAAGCTATGCACCGGGGGGTCGGAGACTTTGTCTTGAAGCCGTGGGACAACCGGCAGCTTCTCGAAATCCTGCGAACGCAGATCGAGCATGGAGCATCTCGTCGCCGGGAGTTGCAGGCCGAGGAGCGTGAACTGGAAGACGTGGAAGCTGTTCAGCGCGGATTTCTCCCCAAGGAAATCCCACAACTAGCGGGGTACGAGATTTCGGGCGCGTGGTTGCCCGCGCGCGTCGTGGGTGGCGATTATTTTGATATCTATGCGTTCAGCGAAACCAAACTCGCGATGTCCATCGCCGACGTTTCAGGCAAGGGAATGTCCGCCGCGCTCCTGATGTCCAACTTGCAGGCGGCGGTCAAGGCCACGGCGTCCGAGCAGGTACAGCCCGAGCAACTCTGCGCCAAAGTCAATCGGATCATTTACGGCAATGTTTCGCCGGGCAAATTCATCACTGCTTTTTATGGCTTGCTTGACGGCGCGTGTAACCGGCTGGTCTTTACCAATGCGGGGCACAATGCGCCGATTTTGGCGCGGCGAAATGGTTCGTGGCTCCGCCTTGTCGAGGGTGGCCCGCCGCTGGGATTATTCCCCGATTGGAACTACGGAAGGGGCGAGGTTCAGTTTGCTGCCGGTGACCGGCTCGTGCTTTTCACGGATGGAGTGACAGAAGCCAGGAGCCCGGACGGGGAAGAATTCGGCGAAGAACGTCTGGTCACAGTGCTGTTGGAAAACCGCCACCTCAGCGCTGGAGAATTGCAAGAAAGAATTCTGGCAGAGGTGGCCAAATTCACTGGTGGGCGCTTCGAGGACGATGCAACGCTCGTCGTTCTGGCAGTTAAGTAGGCGACAGGTTCCAAATCTAAGACCGCATGGGCAGCAGTTGGAGGTGCAGGATGGGCACGGTTTTCCAAGACCTTAAATTCGGTTTGCGAACGCTGGCCAAGAATCCGGGCTTCACCGCCGTCGCCCTGCTGACCCTGGCACTCGGCATTGGCGCCAACACGGCTATCTTCAGCGTGGTGAACGGCGTGCTGTTGCGGCCGCTGCCTTACGCGGAGCCCGGGCGGCTGATGACGGTCTACGAAAGGTCGCGGGAGTTCGGCCAATTCTCTGTCGCCTACCCGAATTTTCTCGACTGGCGCCGCGAGAACCACTCTTTCACGGACATAGCTGCCTTCCGAGGGGATGACTTCAACTTCACAGGTTCCGGCCAGCCGGAGCATCTCAGGGGTGAGTTCGTCTCCGCCAGCCTCCTGCCCGTTCTGGGCGTGAATCCGTTGCTGGGCCGCAACTTCTTGCCTCAGGAGGACCAGCAGGGTGCGAGCGGCGTAGTGATGCTCACCTATGGTTTGTGGAAACGTCGATTCGGCGCCGACCCAAACATTCTCGGCAATACCATGACCCTGAATGCCAGAAATTACAAAGTGATTGGTGTGTTGCCTTCGGACTTTCGCTTCCGTAGGCAGGCCGAACTCTATGTTCCCCTCGCACAGTATTTATCCATCGAGCTCAATAGCCGTGAGAATCATCCCGGGCTGAACGTGGTGGGTCGGCTGAAGCCGGATGTAACCATGGCCGCAGCCCAAGCTGAGATGACCTCCATTGGGCGCGCGCTTGCCCAGCAGTACCCGAAGGCGAATGCGGGGCACGGGGTGACGGTGGTCGAGATGAAGGACGATATGGTGGGATACATCCGGCCCACGCTGCTGTTGTTGCTGGGCGCGGTGGGATGTGTGCTGCTGATCGCTTGCGCCAATGTCGCTAATCTGCTGCTGGCGCGCTCGACGGCTCGAAGCCGCGAGTTTGCGATTCGTGCGGCGCTCGGCGCCGACCGCCAACGCGTGGTCCGCCAGCTTTTGACGGAGAGCGTACTGCTCGCTTTGGGCGCCTCCGTGTTGGGTTTGCTGCTCGCGGATTGGGGAACTCGCCTCGTCTTGGCGGCGGTGCCCAACAGCTTGCCCCGCAGCCAGGAGATCGGACTCGATCCCTACGTGCTCCTCTTCACACTGGCGATTTCGGTTCTCACCGGCGTCCTGTTCGGCCTCGCCCCAGCTTTTCACAGCTCGAATGTGAACCCGCAAGAGTCTTTAAAGGAAGGCGCTCGCGGCAGCGGTGGAGGACGTCATCGCGCCGAAGGTGTTTTCGTCGCGCTGGAGGTGGGCCTGGCCGTCGTCCTGCTCGCGGGCGCCGGACTGATGATTCAAAGCATCTGGCGGTTGTGGCGGGTTGACCCCGGATTCAATACACGCCACCTCTTGACGACGCAGGTGGCACTCTCGCCAACTGTGATGGCCAGCCCGGCAGCCATTCGGCTCGCTTACCAGCAGTTGCTCGATCGCGTGGCGAGCATCCCAGGCGTCCAGTCGGCTTCAATTGCCTCCCTGATCCCCCTCAGCGACAGCGACAGTGAGATGTCCTTCTGGCTGGGAAGAGAGCTCCAGCCCCCACAAGACCAGATGTCTTCCGCCCTGTTTTACATTGGGACCTCCGACTACCTCCGCGTGATGGGCATTCCCCTGCGTGAAGGACGGTTTTTCACGGCTCAGGACACGCTCGCCTCAACCCCGGTGGTGGTGATCGACGACGTCATGGCCAAGCATCTGTTCCCCGGCCAGGACGCGGTCGGCAAGCAGTTTAACTTGATTGTGGTGGGGCCGGTCCAGATCGTCGGCGTCGTCGGCCACGTGAAGCACTGGGGCCTCGATTCCGACGACACGGCCAAGATCCGGGACGAAATCTACTTTCCCTTCCTGCAAATACCTGACAAGTTTATGTCAGAGACCGTGGCGGGTTTGACCCTCGCCTTGCGCACCGCTCCCGACCCCTTGAGCGTGCTCTCCGCCGTGCGGGCGCAGGTCGCCGGGCCCACCGAGGACCAGCCCATCTCCCGCGTCCAGACGATGGAACAGATCATTTCGGGTTCGCTTGCAGAGCGGCGCTTCACCATGCTGCTGCTCATCATCTTTGCTTCGACCGCCCTGGTGCTGGCCGCGGTGGGAATCTACGGCGTGATGTCTTATGCGGTAAGCCGGCGCACGCATGAGCTGGGCGTGCGACTAGCACTTGGCGCGTCACGCCGCGAAATCCTGAGGCTCGTCGTAGGGGAAGGGATGGTGCTGGCGGCGATCGGAACCGCGGTCGGCTTAACCGCCGCGCTCGGACTGACGCGATTGATGGGGAGCTTGCTGTACGGTGTCCGACCAGCGGACCCGGCAACGCTTGCGGCAGTATCGTTGCTGCTGGCGGGAATTGCCCTCCTTGCTTGTTACATCCCCGCGTGGCGAGCAACCAAAGTCGATCCCCTGGTGGCGCTTCGGTATGAATAGGTGTCAGGTGTCGGGTGCCAGGTGTCAGGTTATAGGGAACAGGGAACAGGGAACAGGTTTCGGGGTCCTGTTCCCTATTCCCTGTAACCTGACGGCTGACAGCTCACGAATGAAGGAGGAATCATGGCTAAGCTAGAGCGAATTCGTGAGGTTTTGAGCAAGCCGCTGGAGCCGGAGTACGTCAAGCAGAGGGCTGAGGCGGGATGGAAATTGGTGGCCGTGGAGTGGGAACACGAGGTCGAAGCAGACGAGAAGGAGGCGCGCCGCATCGTCGAGGATGTGCCCTACGGCCTGCGCGTGGGGGATGACTGCGCGCACCTCGTCGAGAATCCCGCCGAGACCCAGGTTCTCATTCGGATGCTGGACTGCATTGTTCAGGACTATCCTTTCTCCAAGATCGCGGACGAGCTTAACCGTAGTGGCCTTCGGACCCGCAACGGGTCTAAGTGGGAGGCCGTATCTGTCTATAATATGCTGCCGCGCCTCATTCAGGTCGGCCCACGAATTTTCTCCAGCGAGGAATGGCAGGCACGGAGGAAGCATGCGTCCAAATTCGCCTGAGAACAGCCCGCGGTTGGGATATCTGAGGGGTGGTTAGAGATTATGGCAGGCCCTTTCCTGGGCTTGCGCTACGCGTCATTGACGACTCCCGATTGAAGAGTCGGCGGGAACCCCGTGTTCGTTTTTGGTCGACAATCGGCATTCGAAAAAAGGAAAAACCGGCGGGCTGCTTGCTGATAGCTGAGAGCTGACGGCTGAGAGCTTGCGAAACGCTGAGGTGATCTATGGGTACACTGTTACAGGACGTTCGCTACGGGATTCGCCAGTTGCGCCGCAGCCCCGGTTTCACAGCCGCGGCCGCGCTAACGCTGGCGCTGGGCATCGGGGCCAACACCGCCATTTTCAGTCTTGTGAACGGAGTGTTCCTGCGCCCGTTGCCCTACAAAGACGCGGGCCGATTGGTGTTCGTGGCCGCGACTAACCGAGCCCGAGGCATCAAGGTTGATGTCACCTCGTACCCGGACTTCGCGGACTGGCGGGCGCAGAATCATGTCTTCAGCGGCCTGGCCGCCTACCGCCCCCAGTATTATGACTTGAGTGGCGTTACCCAGCCGGAGCGGATTCGCGGCGTCCGCGTCTCCGAGGACCTTCTCCCCCTGCTTAACGAGAAGCCTGCGCTGGGCCGCACATTTCTGCCCGAGGAGTACCAGCCGGGCAGGAATCACGTGGTCCTGGTAAGCGATGGGCTGTGGCGGCGGCTCTTCGGCAGTGATCCTGGCTTGGTAGGTAGAACACTCAAGCTCAACGACGAGATCTACACCGTTATTGGCGTCATGCCGCCCCGCTTCGGATTTCCCCCCAACGAGCGCGCGTTGCTTTACACACCGCTGGTGCCCGATGCGAATCGGAGCCACGGATGGCTCTGGGCGGTGGGCCGCCTGAGGCCCGGCATCGGCCTGCGGGAAGCGCAGGTGGAGATGGATACGATCTCCCATCGGCTCGAGCAGCAGTACACGCGCTCAAACAAAGGGGAAGGTGTGAACCTCCTCCCGCTTCAGGAAAGGGTTGTCGGCAACCTGCGGCCCGCCTTCCTGGTCTTTGTTTGCGCGGTGGGCCTGGTCTTGCTGATCGCTTGCGCCAACTGCGCAAACCTCATGCTGGGCCGAACCACGGCGCGCGCGAGGGAGCTTGCCGTTCGGGTCGCGCTGGGCGCTGGCCGGAGGCGGCTGATGCGGCAGTTGCTCACCGAGAGCGCTTTGCTGAGCCTTCTGGGTGGAGCCCTCGGCCTGCTCTTGGCCGTCTGGGGAGTCGATGTTCTGGTAACCCTAATGAAAAAGGATCTCCCCATCCCGCGCCTCGAGAACATTGGCATCGACGGCTGGGTGCTTGGGTTTGCCTTCCTGGTTTCTCTCCTCACGGGGATTATCTTCGGTTTGGCTCCGGCGCTGGCGGCGTCGCGCGTGGAGCTGAATGAATCGCTCAAGGAGGGAAGCAGGAGTTTGGCTGGGAGCCTGCGGCCGGTTCAGTTGCGGAGCCTGCTCGTGGTTTCCGAGGTGGCCTTGGCCCTGGTGCTTCTGGTGGGCGCAGGCCTCATGATCAGGAGCTTTCTGCTCCTCAGCCGCGTCGAAACGGGTGTGGATACCCGCAATGTCCTGGCGCTCGACTTCTCGCTCTACGAGTCAAAGTATGCCCAGTCCCACGTGCGCACCGACTTCTTGCAGCAAGTGGCCGAGGGTGTTCGTAACCTGCCCGGGGTCAAATCTGCCTCTTGGGCCACAAGCCTTCCTTTGAGCGGAGACTCCGACCAAGATAGCTTCAGTATCGTGGGTCAGCCTGAGCCGGGGCCAGGAAAGCCGCGCAGCGCTTCTTTCAACGTGGTCGGCCCGGGCTACTTCAAGACGCTGCGTATTCCCTTGATGCGCGGTCGTGATTTTACCGATCACGATACGGAGGCCGCGCCGGGCGTTGTCCTGATCAATCAGGCGATGGTGCGACGCTTCTGGCCCGACGAGGATCCGCTCGGCAAGCAGATTACGATGGACGGCAAATCCTTCTTCTCTATCGTCGGCGTAGTGGGGAACGTCAGGCAGCTCGGGCAAGCGTCGGAAACCAGCCCGGAGGTCTACCTCTCCTATCTTCAGGACCCGGTCGCCTGGCCTTACCGTACCCTCATCGTTCGCTCGGCAGGCGACCCGCTGAAGCTGGTCGGCCTTGTCGAACAAGAAGTGTGGTCGGTTAACAAGGACCAGCCGGTTTCGAACATCCGGACGATGGAGCAGGTGCTGGCGGACTCGGTGGCACAGCCGCGCATCTTCACCCTGCTTATGGGTGTGTTCGCGGCCCTGGCCTTGGCGTTGGCTTCGGTCGGCATCTACGGCGTCGTTTCCTACTCTGTCAGCCAGCGAACCCA
>Ga0208692_1000771_pt1 | contig 21374 bp, 31 predicted proteins | sample June2015DPH_20_1_3_FD_184721 | JGI IMG/M metagenome (GOLD analysis project Ga0208692, IMG submission 184721) | Peatland microbial communities from SPRUCE experiment site at the Marcell Experimental Forest, Minnesota, USA - June2015DPH_20_100... | ecosystem: Environmental > Terrestrial > Soil >...
GTGATGGTCTTCTTGATTGGGTGGACTCCGAAGATTTGGTCTGGGAAGATGTGACCCTGTTTCGCCATCTGGATACAGACCTTGCTATAATCCTTGGGCGCGTTGGTTAGTAAGTTCTTGGCCGTGTCTATCATTTCTGTGACTTCTGCATCCCACAGCACCCTCTCCTTCAGTTGCTCTGTTGGGAGTAGACTGAGCCTTGTGTTGGTAAAGGGCTTCTTCATGTCAAAGAACCTCTTGCCCACCTTCTCTAAAGACCACTGGCTTCGGAAGTTCTTCTCCATGAAACGGTAGGCCAGCGAGAGGTCTAGGAACCTAGTCGAATTGTAGTCGAATCGCACGTTGCTGTAGGCCATTCTCTTCATAAAGAAGGGAACGTCCCAGAACTTGCTGTTCCAACCCTTCATCAGACCAATCTTGTTCTCTCCGATGAAGTCCACTGCGCCTTGTAGGATGCCCTTTTCTAGCCCTGTCCAAGCATACTTCTGTCCCTTGTAGATGATGCCTATAGCCGTTATCGGGACGTTGGCCGTCTCTGGGTCTGGCTTCACTCCTGAGTCGTCCTCTTCTGTGTCCCATGAAGCCACATTCGGATAATCACCACATACATAATCGTTGTCCAGCATCCATACTCCTACATACTTCTTGTCGGCCTCATAGACGGACACGCTCTTCGCCTCTTGGAAGTTCCTGAAGAACTTGACGTTCTGAGGCACGTTGAAGGTGTATCTCTTCACGTTCTCTCCTGTGTCGAAGGTCTTGAAGTCCGTCCTCTCCATCTTGGCTTGCGTCTGTATCTCGTTCTTGGACGGCGCAAAAGCATATGGTTTTGGAAAGGGGTCAATTATTTCAATTTCGCCGTTCCTATAAATCTTCATTTTTACTTTACCTACTTCAGTGAAGTAATTTGCAGACTCAAAAGGAACTACCATTCTTTGTTCGCCTTCATTTTCTTGAATTGGCAATTCATACACAACACTTGCCAACCCTTTGGGTAGCCCTTCTTCTTTAAGATTCTGTATGTTCTTTGACCACCTGAACCCCATTTTGTCGCATTACGACCATGACCACCCTTGATACGGTCTAATGTAAGACAGTCTATATCTGTAAAGAAGGGATGCTGACGGTCTTGAACGTGAATCATAAAGGGGTCTGCACAAACAGGAAAAGCCATAGTAGAGTAATGAGTTAAGACTTCAAGTTTGAGTTTTGTTCTGTGTTTTGGTATGGCTTTCGCTTGCATTTTAGCCCATCTTCTTGGATGCTTCTTTCTCCACTTCGCTGTGTATTTTCTGTTCCATTCTCTGTATTTGGGGCTATTCTTACGCCATTTTCGTTGATATTCTAGATTCACTCTTTCTCACCAATGGCTCTAGAAACTATGGCCCACAAGTCGGGGTCGTTAGTCATAAGCGTTTCTTGCTTGGGTGGCTTGAGACCGCCTTCGATGGTCGGCACATAGTCCACATACTGCTCGACCAGACTGAGGACTTTGGGACAGGGACTCAGTTCGTCACACGCCTTGAAGTATTTCGTTATCATGTCTATCGCGCTCTCCCTATTCATCTTCAGGATGCTTATGGCGTAGGGAGCCAAGACTAGCCAGAGGAGCCTATTGCGGCCATCTGTGACGGGCGTGAGAAGGAGTTTCGCTATGTAGGTATAGCCCTCACTACTGCCACCACTACTGCTACTCTTTCCAGACTCTACTTCCTTGTGGAATTGGGCCTTGAATATCTCTGTGTTGAAAGGGTCATCGCTCAAAACTCCTTTGCCTCTAGTCTCTCAGCCTTTTGCTCTTCCTTCACGACCTTGAGTTCTGCGGCTGACGTTCTGACGAAGCCCTTATCGGTGATGAGAAGGTTATACATTTTGCCATAGTCTGGAAGAGTCGGAAACCTCATTACCCAGACTTCTCTCGCACCGTGAGGCGTTTGCTTCGGTTTGAAGCCATACAGCACTTTGGTATTGTAACCCACTGCTCCACCACCCTTCTCATGGAGTTCCTTCTCAATCATTGTGGCTGTGAAGGGGTCTGTCGGGTTGTTGGTGATGTGGTTGGTGGTCATGATATAGGTGCTCTTCTTGACCGATTGGCCGTATCTGGTGACTAGGCGTTGCATGGTGTTGAGGAACGTCTCTTCAAGTTGCGCTCTGATGTTGAAGTTCTGTCTCCCACCGCTTATCAGTTCGTCAAAGGGGTTGGTGAAGGAGTCAACCACGATGTAGCGTATGTCGTGCGCGTTGAGCATCTTGACCAGAGGCGAGTTCTCAGTGTCCACTTTGATGGTCTTGAAAGCGAGTGTGCTACCCTTCTGTTTCTCCTCTGCGTCCTTCTTTGCCTTTTCCTCTCTCTTGGCTCTGTCTTCTGGGGTCTCTCCCTTTATGTCCTTCAAGGGCTTTGGTGTGGACACGCTTGCTTCGGTGATTATGACCTTTCCCTCTTGTCCAATGAAGCGCATCATGTCTTCAGCAGTCGGACACCATACCCAATGAATCACTGGCTCAACGCCATACTTCTCGGTAAAGACCTTATCCCACCCCGGATGCTCGTCTATTGCAATGGTGAACATGAAGTCGGTAGGCTCTTCTGTCGAAATCCACAGAATCTCACCGCCCTCTTCTTTCACTATCTTGAAGCCCAACTCACGCGAATAGAGGCTCTTTCCTGTTTGCTTCTTGCCGCACGTTCCCATTATGATGAAGGGAACCATCGGTTCATCTAACTCAAGGAATTTCATGTGACTACCTTCGGGTTGACACTATTTAAGGATTCTTAGTTCGTTCTGTAAGCGTAGTAGTCCTTTCCGAGTTCCACTTCATCTCCGTCATATCCAGCGATGACCGAACCGCGCCCGTCTGACTCGATGACATACTTGGCTAGTTTCGTGGAATCAACCTGTGCGAACTGTTTGAAGGCTTCGTCTCCGAACTCTCTAATATACCAGTCAATGATGCTGTCGTTGCCCTGCCAGTCCTCTCTGAGTTGGTCGGCAAACTCCTCTTCTGAGGCCACGTTCTTCTTGGCCATCTCCTCATCCAGTCTGGTCTCGAACTCTGGGTCGCTTGATGGCTCTTCCCTTATGTTCTCGATATAATTGTCAACCGATTCGGATAGGGCGGTCTCGAAGTCGTCCTCATTCAGCACAAAGTCCTTCCATTCTACTGTGAAGCCCTCTTGTCCCGTCTCTTCAAAGGTATCTACAACGCTCTGTTCTGCGAACTCATCGGCCTCTTGGTCGTTCATGATGAACCATGTCTCATGGCCTACTTCGACTTCAACATAGGGAGAGGGGTCTACGTTGTGGATGTCGTCAACATTGTAACCTAGATGGTAGAGCAACTGCACTATGGCCTCAAGATGAGGCGCATCTACGTCTGGGAATCGGTCTTCCATCTCGCTTGTGGCGACCTTTCCCTCTGCTGGCTTCGGTGTTTCCTCTGGCGGCTCTGCCATAGACAAACTATAGCCAAGCGGTCTATTTAAAGGCTTGCAGACGAGCATGACGCAATGTTTATAAGATGACAAAACCATAGGGTGGAGTGACAAGGGGAAGTTCCGAAGGGTGGGGTTTCTCCACTCAGGAACCCTGAGTAACTTGTGCCACCGCGTTTGTGGTAACGGTTTACTTGGGCGCATAGTATCCTTCGAGTCGTCCACGTTCCGACTGAGTGACTGAATGACGGAAGACCGACAAGGCATCCGCCGTAAATGACCTGCGGCACAAGTGGGGAGTGATGACCTCATTCGGGGCCGCCGGGGTGGATTCATCTCCACCCCGTATTCATATTCAACTTGTCTCAAAATCCTTTTATAGTGTGTTTGGTAGGGATAGAGTAATGTCTGAGAGCAATCGTGTTTTGAATACGTTTCAACAGATTCGCCCTCTCTATCAGAGGTCGGATGTTGAGAACACGCCAGAAGGCATCACAATTAGTGTAGGAGCGAAACTCTACATCGCTTACCCCACCACGATTGCTTCTCCAATCTACATTGTGGACACGAAGAACATCATTCACAGTAAGAAGATTTCTCTCCCTCTGATGGAGATGGACATCAAGCAACTGGACAAGATTTTCGACCTGAAGGACAGAGACTACATCACAAAGCGGATAGGAGACGACCCACGAATCAAGGGGTGGGACGACTTGGGACTTTACACCTTTGGGACAGACTACTCGTTCAACGACCTCACTTTAGGCAAGTGGCTCGATGTTTCGACTGGACAGGTGACGGAAGAGTGGACTAAACTTCTGGCCGACATCATAGAATACAACTGTGTCCGAGACCCTGCTCTGGCCCTCTCCAACAAGGCCACTTTAGCGAGAGGCTATGTTATGAGGTATCAACCGCACGAACTTCAAATCACGCCACCTAATACGGGTAAGAGCACGTTCTTTGAACTCATAGGCAAGAATGTGGATAAGGCCACTAAGAACACTCTGTTGGGTTCTGTCAAGTGGACAGACGACAAGGCGGCTGGATTGTTCGCTGACCAATACTTTGCGCTTGCCATAGACCAGATAGAGAGCCAGACCATAGAGAACATGGCTGGATTCCTTCTGGGTCATCTGGAATCTGGAAAGTCCAGAGTAGCGGGTGGCGGTGGGGAGATGATGGTTCAAGGCGCGTGTCCCTTAGTCATAACAGCCAACCCACTGGCTTTGTCTGGAAGTCATACCGCAATTATGCGAGACATCTTGGGCTTCCTCTGTCGTAACAGTTATGCGATGGGCAGACGCTTCGGCATCATCAACTATGGTGGCTATGCTCCATTGGTGGACAAGGGCTATGATGATGTAGAGCATAGAAGACTGGTGGACACCTTCAGGGCTTTAGAGGAGAGGCTGACCGACACCCTTCAGAAGTTTTGGCTCCATCCCAAGATTAAGGCGTATTGCAATCAGCCCATCTATGACCCGTCTCTCTATGATAAGATAGAGGCGTGTGACACGGTAGAGGTTAGGTCGTTCTTCTTAGCCCACTACGCTCATTCATATCCCCATCTTAGAGGCGGTGCTCTGAACTGCGCCTTGTCCGACAATCTGCCCAAACTGGCGAAGATAGACGTTCTTATGATGGATGACTTGGACAAGATAGTGGACGACATAATCGAGAAGGCCAACGAGTATGCCGAACTGCTTAAGGTGATAAATATTGCTAGTATCGAATACACCCTCTCCTGACCCCTTCTGGTGGCGGCAGTATAGCCCTTTCTTGGGTTACTGTCCTCAATGTGGAGCAGACGGTCTTGTGATTGCGGCAAATGGATTCGTATGGTTCGACTTCCTCAGTTACGACATTCCTTTTACCGAATGGAAGTGTTGGATGTGCGGCTTCGTTGTAAGGAACCCAACCTTAGAGGAAGTTGAGGCGATGCGGAAGCACTCGAAAGGTGGATGGTGGCCGTGAGCCTTTCTTTCCTTGAGACTTGCCGGAAGTGGTGGGACAGGGACTTCTCCACATTCCCGTCTGACAACATAGGGTTATACAGGTATAACGCCCAGACGAAGGCTGACTACTATGATTATATCCTGTCAAGACTGACCAATGTTGAGGATGCCTACTTCCCGTTCTATGTGCCGACTATAACCAAGGACTGGACTGAGAAGCAGAAACAGGATGTCATCATAAGGCGGCTCTTTCTGGACATAGATGTGCGGGAGAACGAAGAGGGCAAGAAGGACACCTTAGAATCCATCTGGGAGAAGGGCCGCTTCTTCGCCAAGCGGTTCTGGCCTAATGTGGAACTCTTCTTCAGTGCTGGCAAAGGCTTCCACTTCTACGTTCACATAGTTCCCACGACTTATGGCGAGTTGCGTGAACATAGGGAGACGCTCTATTGGAATCTGAGCACATGGCTCCAATACCTTATAGACAAGCGCACCTTCATAAGTCTGGATAGAATCTGTCGCATAACTCTGACCAAGCATTCCGTAGACCCCGACTTCCCCACCCCGATACGCTGGAAAGTTCCCATCCGTCCTGAGATGAGCATGACGGAGATTCTGAGGTATAGCCAGTTTCCCAAGCACTTCAAGGCCGATTTCCAGAGGCTATATGAGAGGCCCATCGAACCCTTGGACTATAAGATATTCTTACGGTCTCCCCACGAACTTCTTAGAAAGATTTAAATAAGTGAAAGTGTATATTTCTGTATATGCCCTATGCTAATTTAGAGAATAAGAAGAGTTACAATCAGAGGTATAGAGAGTCGCACAAAGAAGAGTTAGTTCTCTATTCCAAACAGTATTATCAAACCCATAAAAGCACAAGTCTTCTCAAGGATAAAGAACGCTATGAGGGAAAGAAGGACGAAATCACTGCAAAACGAAGAGCCGACTATATCAAGTTATCAGAAGACGAGAAAGAGGCGTTGTTCAAAACACAGAAGCAATATCGGCAAGCGCACCCAGAAAGACAACGAGATTACAGACTACAAGCAAGGTATGGGATTTCTTTAGACGACTATAACAGACTTCGTTCAGTCCAGAACAACAGATGTCTTTTGTGTAGCCGAGTTTTTGAGAAGAGTCCAGATGTAGACCATGACCATAAGACTGGACGGATTAGAGGTCTCTTATGTAGAAAATGCAATACTTTGATAGGTCTTTTGGAAAATCAGAATGTTTCGTTATCTCGTTTGCATCGCTTCCTCAAGAGTCCACACCTTGTCATACAGAATCCTTAATAAGCCATGTCCCGTAGGGATGCGGATATGAGACCCGACCAAGAGACCTATTACGCTTGTAGGATTCATCCATGCGCTCTCTCCTTTGAAGAGGCCGCTTTTCTAGTTGCGCTTCTAGCAGACTGTCCGATGTGTGGCTGTTGTCTTGGCGCACATATAGAGGTATAAGACATGGCAATAGAGACATCAATACTGGATGAAATGCAACTGAAGAGGCTTGCAACTGTTCTGAGGTTTGGAGAGTTTGACTTACTTACAGGTGAAGAGATAGAGGCGATTGCATTAACTCTTGAAGCCCTTGCAAAGAAGGAAGCGTTGAAATGCAAGAAGTGTCGTGGTCATGGACAACTCATCACCTTTCTCCCAGACGAAGTGCATTCACCCTACTTCATCCCTTGCCCAGACTGTCATGGGACAGGTGAGGAGCCTGAATCCTTAAATAGCGTCAAGACAGAGGGTAAGCCATGACACAACTAACGATTGAGGAAATCCTCAAGAAAGTCCCTGCTCTCAAGCGATATGAGGGCAATCCAGAAGCAATCCGCACAGTCTACGCAGAACTCAATCCAAAGAAAGACCTCAGTGGTCTGATAGAGGGAGAGTTCGTGAACGGAGCCGAAGTCCTTATTGTAAGGGTTCTGAACGAATCCTACTACATTGGATGTCCTACCTGTTTCACCAAGCAGGACGGTATGGAAGAGGGTGTCTCCTTCGACTGCACTAGCGACAGGTGCAAGGCACAAAGGGTCGCAACCAAATTCCCAAGATGGTCTATACTGGCCGGAGACGAGACCACAAAGGCCATACTAGACTTCCCACCCTTCGGTTTCAAACTCACCGATGGCAATGCCCTGATAGGCAAAGTCGTGGCCATCAAAGGCAATGTTACAGCCTTGAGAGACCAGAAGGTGAACGGAGAGGTCAAGGGCAAAACGCCAGTCATAATGGTGAGAGACCTTAAGGTGGTCTCCGACATCAGAGACAGCGTTCCAGAGACGATAGGGGAGCGAATCACCAAGTCAACGCTGGCAGAAGCGGCCAAGGTTCCACCTGCTCCATTAGGAAAGGGGCCAGAAGGTCTACCCAACCCACCCGTTTCACCAAACACAGGGATGATACCTGCACCCAAACTCGCAACACTTCGGACTTGGATGACTGTTATAGGCAAACCTGTAGCGGAAGACCAAGTGAAGATGTATGTCGAGAACAACCTCAAACTCGCGTTTGGGGATGTTTTGCCCCTTCTGGATAAGAGCCATTCCGACCAAGAGGACAAGACTCTATACACGCTCAAGCCTCAGAAGTAAGGCTTGGGCCTCTTCTTTCTGACACCTTTAAATAGTCGGTAGTGCTAAATCCATGTAGTATGCAACCGCCTTACGCGCCAGCATCGCCTCAACAGCCAGCACCGAAGCCGGGACAACCGAACTATCCTAACATCGAGAAGTTCAATGAGCAAGTCCCAAATCCTCAGACTGAGACTGGTGGGCCACCCTTGCCCAAAGCCACAGACATAGAGAGTTATGAGGCGCAGATTGCCAACCTTCAGAAACAGATAGACAATCTGGATAAGGCTCATGAGGAGTTGTGGAACGATGTAATCTCTGGCCGTTCTCCGCTAGAGCGAAACGAAGAGGAGATACAATCCTTCAGATGCGAGTTCTGCCACGAACTGATAGACCCTGTTGAAGAGTATCACACCCATCAGGGTAAGAAATACTATGGCCATTCAAAGGGAGAGGAACAACATTGCGATAAATGTGTTTGTGAGTCGGCTACCGAATGTGTAGAGGACGACACAACTTGTCCCTTCTGTTCGTGTTGTTGGAAGGTCTTGCCTGAAGAGGAAGGGATAGGTGGGTGGACTTTTGACTGCCCCAAGTGCAATGGGACAGGAAAGATAGGTGATTCTGATTGCGACAAGTGCGATGGGACGGGTGGTGTCTACGAGAGTGGGAAGCACTACAAGCCAGAAGAGGGGCAGAACGCATGGTGTTACCGTCATGACAAAACAGTGAATGAGCACAACGATAAGGAGTTGGATGAGGATGAAGAGAAAGGGACAGAGAACTATGAAGAGTCAGACCCTAGCAATGCTGATATTTGGGAAGGTAGCGAATGTTCATGTGGTTGTGCTCATGGTGTAGAAGATGACAGAGACATTTGCACTGAGTTGGAATGTGAATGTGGACACGATTCTAATTGGACGACAAAGAAGGGAGAACCAGACCCTAGCAATCCAGACAAGGAACTTGATAAAGACCCTGACATCCCAGAGCCAGCCGAGCCTACAGAGCCTACGTCTCAGCACGTTACAGCCGATGGGCTGGACGTTCCAGACAAGGTTGAGATACCTGAAAGGCTCTACAACGACCTCATGATGATGATTGAATACTCCACGACCAACGACAACGAAGCGGGTGGCTTTCTTATCAAGGCTAAACACGGTGACTTGGGAGTTGTAGGGGAGCAGTTTGGCAAGGATAGAGAGATAGTTTTGGAGCCTAACGAGCAACTTCATGAAGGAGAGGAGTTGGTAGGCACAGTCCATATGCACCCTGTCACCCCGACAGCCAGCACAGGGGATGTGGCTGGCTATCTCAACGATGAGAACGAGAAGGTCATGGTAGTTGTGGGAGCCGACAAGTCTATCAATGTCTTTTTCAAGACCTCTTTCACGGCAGAGGGCGACTACGGGGATGAGATTTCAGACAACTTCGAGCAGTCCGATATGGGGATGCTGGCAGAGGGTCTGGGCTTCATCTGGTATAGGGGAGAGGAGTCAGATAGGACGGTGCTCAATATCATCACAAACGTAGTTGATGATGTAGAGTTGAACATTGTTGAAGAGACTTGGCCTATAGAAGACTTGGTAAAGGCTCTAGGAATCAAGGGAAGGCCAGACATCCCAGAATCCTATTCAACAAAGAAGACTCCACTCAAGTTGCAAATCCCCTTCAGTTTCCGTTGCAAAGATAAAATTCTTACGGGGTAGGATATATGGGGATATACCCCTCAAAAGCGAATGTTTAAAAGACATGAAAAGGATAGGTATGCTATGTCTCCAACAGACATCCTGAACTACATAAAGGAAGCGGCCAAGACGCTAGGGGCAGTATTCCTTTCAACAACGATAGGTGGGTTCATTGGACAGGTCGTAAGTTGGATACTGACTCAGTTCGTCAATAACGGACTATCCAGTATCGTCACGAATCAGTCCGTGTTCGCCGCATTCGGGTGGACGTTCCCTGCGTTGGGAGCGACTCTCGGATTCGTATCTGCCTACGTTTACCGGATGAGGAAAGCCTCTTCGTAGAGACAATTCCTCATCTACCTTTTTTTCTCAGTCAAGTTTATAAAAGTTTATATAGTTCAGAATCCTACACAAACCTAGATTCTTGTGAAGATTTGCCAAGGCTGGATTGAAATCCGTGAAGCCGACAACTACTGGCACTCTGTCATGAGGATAACCGCCCTCATCCCTCAAGTCCCAGACGTAACCGCCGTCCTGTTCGATGTAGACAACCTCAAGGCCGTCAAGCCTATTGCAAGCAACAGGGGTCTACCACACGACATTTCTGATGAAGTGGCTATGGACTATGACAAGAATAAGGAATGGGCGCACTTCGATACATGGATTCGGCCCTCTGAAATCGCCCAAGTCTTCAAAGTCAAGGAGATAGTGAAGGGGTGGTCGGTGGTCTTCTCTCTTATGGGTGTTTTGGGAGAGATATACCAAGACCATAACGTGCGATTAATTTGTTGGTTTATTTGAGTTCATCTGACCAGAAACCTTATAAAGCCTAGAACCGAAGGGTGTGTTATGAGGTCAAAGAGTCTCGCACTATACGCCCTAGTTCTGACGCTCATCGCTCTCGCGTTCACCGTTAGCATCGCACCAGTATTGGCTTGCACCCCTACATCAAGCACCACAAGTAAGACGGTCACCGTTACAGCGACATCTACAGTAACGTCACCGACAACTATCACAATAACTCAGACGCAGACTAATACCGAGACTCAGACCTCAACACAGACACAGAACTTCACCACCACTAAGACCCAGACACAGAATGTCACCACAACTCAAACTCAGACCAACACTGAGACTCAGACAGAGACACAGACCCAGACTGAGACTGTGCTGACCACCATTACCCAAACTCAGACCGTGACCAAGACCCATACAAAGACGCTTCCAGTTACAGTGACAACTACGCAGATTTCGACAGAAACGCAAAGTGTCACTGTAACTCAGATTGAGACAGGGACAGTGACAACGACTACTCTTACGGTAGTCCTCATCAAGATAGGTGGCAATGTAACAATGACAACCACTGTCACCACAACCCTTCCACCTGTCACAAGCACAGTTACTCAGACGGTGACTCCAACAAATACGTCTACCGCGTCTTCAGTCCAGTCCTTCTCCCTTGGCGAACTGTTGGGCATAGGACTCCTTCTGTTCATGATAGGACTCTTGGCTGGCATAATCATTGATGCCGCCTTTCTTGTAGGGAAGAACAAGGAGTCTAGATAACGACTCCGAGCAGATAGAGTATCGTTAGGATTGTGGCTGTGAAACCTGCCGCCCCACTTAAGGTGATGCCAACCTTCTTTGCAAAGTCCTTGTAGTCTGTAGACGTTCTGTTGACCGATTCGAGTTTGCCGATTCGGTCTGCCATCAGGGTGCTGTTGTGATTCATAATGGCACAACTATCCTTAATCGCGTCTACCTTTACTGTAAGTGTGGCTATGTCAGCAGTGCTTTGAGCCATGAAACTGGCCAACTTCCCGTTCAGTTGGAGCAGTAGTTCTCGAATCGTGTTTCCGTTGTCACTCATCATGCTTCACCCTTCTCTGGCTCTTTCGCTCTAGGTTCTGAAAGGATGTCGGAACTAGGCTCTGGCTCTGCTAGGTCTCCAACTGGATAGCCCATCGCTTTGGCATCCTTTAGCGTCTGTGAGATGTTGTTGAGGAGTTCTATGGCCGCATCTATCTTGTCCATGTCGAGAGTCTCAACATCCTTTACGAACTCTTCAATCCCTTTAACAAGGTCGCTTGCGTCTACAAAGGCTTTGTCTAGGGCGTGTTTGACTGCGCCAGCGTCAAGAGGCGTTACTTCCTCTTCTCCTTTTGGCCCTGTTGTTCCTGTTAGTAACTCAAAACATCTATCGCAAAATGGGCCTTCACCAACATCATCATAATGGCCTTTTCCATCATAATGATTAGTGCATTCTATACAAGAATACTCTTCTCCCTTTTCTGCTTCCGCAAGGGCTTCCTCTGCTTCCTTCATAGCCTTCTCGTCATAGTAGGCGTGTTCGACACCCCTCACCTTGTCTATCTCAGTCATAGGGTCATCACGGCTGTAGAAGTCCTCTACCTTCTTGACAGCCTCTTCAGCCTTTTGCAAGGGGGATACCATATACCTGTCAAGGCATATAAAGCGAAAGGGCTATTTAAGGATGCTGTTACTTCTGAGGAGTGGCCTTCTTGAGCCTATCTATCTCGTCCTGAATCGTCTGTTCTGTGAACGGCTCTTCCTTCAGGAACCGCCTCTTGAGGTCTTCGATTCCCTCTTCGAGTTCTTCTATCCTCTCATCAACATCCTGTTCTCCCTTGGTGAAGATGTCGCCCTCTGCTTCTAGCGGTCTCTCTCCCTCTGGCGCAGTTTCTTTTCCTAACTCAGACCCCGGTTGGCCGGGTCTTGAAGCCATCTCACGGTCTGGACTACCGAAGGTTGGAGTCCCTTCTCTAGTCATTCCCTGCCCACCCACACCTGCCATCGGTGGAACGGTTTCGCCTAACTCTTCAGTCAACTCATCTTCATCTATAGGCTCGAAGCCTAGTGCCTTTCTCACTTCATCTCTGGTGAGGATGCGGCTTGCATACAGAGGCATATAGGTCTTGGCCTTGTCCTCAAGGGAGTCCTCTTTGACTGGCTTCCAGATGAACTTCGGAACGTCATACTCATGGATGAGTTCGTCGGCCACTTTGCCATACAGAGACCTCATGACCATTATCATCACCGTCCTCTCTAGTTGGCTGTTGAGGGACTGGCGATTGCTGTTGATGAATGTGAAGTATCCTCTCTCTACTGTCTGGGCTGTTGCCCTGTTCAGACCCGCAGGGTCGGTGAAGAACTTCGGCACTGAGAGAGCGTAGGTTCTCATGTTGTGGAGCCATTGAAGCCAGAAGGATGTAGACTGCATTCTGTCAATGGGTGGGTTGATTGGCTCTACATGGATTGGGGTAGCGGCTCTGACTACGATGGACTGTCCCGGCTGGCTAGTCTGGAAGTATTTCCTCACTGCTTGATACTGTGCCGTAGTCACTTCCTGTCCCATTATGCCTTGGTCATTCATGCCAACATGGACTAGGAACATGGGCTTCAGGAAGACGTTCATGATGGCTCCCATCGTCTCTTCATAGTTCTTCATGAGTTCCTGATGGAAGAGGATGGGGCGTAGCATTGAGACACCGTAGACCGATTCATACGTCCATGAAGTGGGCATATAGCGGAGATGAATCATCTCATCTGCTAGGAAGGTGACTAGAGGGAACACATAGTATTGGACGTATCCAAGGATGGTTCCATAGGCATCCCTTCTGACCCGCATATACATGGGGTCAAGGGGCTTGAATCGGGTAATCTCTCCGTAGGGATTCTCCAATTTGTGGGTAGGATACATCTTGTTGTGCCTATCCGCGATGTCCACTCTGTCTGTCCACCAATAACTGTCCTGTCCGTTCTTGCCTTCGACCTCATAAGAAATTCTGAGAGCCTGAAGGTCGTGGCCAGTTTCGTGACAATACCAAGTTCTGACGACCTCAGTATACGAGTTGCCGAAGACTAGCATATCCTTCACCATTATCTTCAGAAGGTTGAGGAAATCGTGCCTATCAAGAAATTGCTTGATGTCCTTAATCACAGTAGGCAGAGGATAGTCTAGTTCGTAGCCTTGAGAGATGGTCATCTGGGTGTGGAAGTCTATCGTGGCCCTAATGAAAGGCTCCTGAACGTAGTATTGCTTGTATTTCTGGTAGTCTTCTGTCGGGACTGCACCCCATATCTTCTCCCATACAGCAACGTAAGGATAGACTGTGAACCCAAGTCCAAGTCCGGGCAGTTCCTTAGTCGCATACTCTTCCCAAGCAAAGTCTCTCCACCAAGCCTCACCCCTCTCTATCTGTCCAATCTGCGTTTCGATAGGTGGTTTGTATGAGGCGGATAGGGTGGGGTCGTCCAGACTCCTTGGAGAACCTGTTTGCCTTGGGCCGATTATCCTAGTCGCTCGTAACGCACGAATAACGGCGTTCTCGTCCTGACTGGAATCTTGTGCCGCAGACATCCTTATCGAAGGTATTTAAGCGTTCTGCTCTATTTAAGGATTATCTGGGATGGGTAACTGCCATCTGCCCTCACGGAGCAGACCCACTCTCGTTTGTCTGTGGTAGCAAGAGTGCTCGAAAGTTGCTATCCATCCCAAGGCTTATATACAACCAAGCCCTTTTAAACCTTAGTATGAGTGACAAGTCGGTTACGAAGACCCTTGATTGGCCTAACCACCGAGTAGGTTCCTCACCTTCAGACCCCATCCGGTTTGAGGATGAAAGGGAGTTCAACCCTGCCATAAGTGAGGGATTTGAGGCGATGGCAGACGAAGACTGCGACCTACATAACAAGCCCTACAAGGAGCATTCTCAAACCGAGTTGGATGAGGATGTCACGGAAGTCATGCCCGATGAGAAGGGAGAGGTCAATCCTATGACCGAGCCTCACGACATTGCGCCCTATGACCAAAATAAGGTGGTTGATATAGTCAACAGGATAGAGTCAACCCAAGACTATGAGACCCCAGAGGACATGGCTGTAGATGTTCAGTATCTCATTGATACAGGGGTCATCTACGAACTTCAGGGTTCCTACCAACGGCTGGCTCAGTCTATGATTGACGCTGGCCTCTGTCATGCCCAGACCACAATGCGGGAACAGCAAGACCCCTCTCAACAGTTGAATCCTACTAGCCAACAGAACGTCACACCCTTCAGTCAGGGCCAGTATATGCCGTCTGGAAGCGAGACGATTTCACCAATCATGCCTCAAGCCCCTATGAGAGAGGAAGACCCAAGCCTTTGGGTGGAGCCTTGTCCAATGTGTGAAGGCACTGGCACGAATGAAGTAAGTGGCCGTCCCTGCGATTATTGCGAAGGGAAGGGTAAGATTCCTAAATATGAAGAGGGCGGAGACATAGACGACACGACTCTAGAGGATGTGCCAGAAGACTGTGGGCCTAGTTGTTGCGACATAACGGATGAGGGCGGTTGCGATTGCGGAGATTGTGCAGGGTGTCTGGGAGACGAACCTAAAGTAGACTGGCGCGATTTGGATGAGGAACTCAAAGACCCACGCATTGGGATAGACAAAGAGAAGGGGAAGGACAAGGAGAAGTCCATGTCACCAGAGGCCCAGAAGATTTCTGGCACTGACCCCGCGAGTGTAGAGGCCAAGGAGAAGGCGAAGCCCAAACTTGAGGTTGATGTCTCTGACAAGATTACCGTTCTAGGCAAGACGGGTTCGGGCAAGACCAACCTCATCAAAGTCCTCATTTCTGACATTCTGCCAGACTTCAAGTTCGTCATTCTGGATGCTCTTGGCAACCTCAGTGAGTATGACGGCCAGCCTAACATGGATTATCATCAGGTCACGCCTTCCGACCAAGCGACTGTGGATGAGGTAATCTACAATGCTCTCGAAGCAGGAAACTGTATGGTCGTCATGGATGAGGTAGACCGCTATTCAGCCAAGCCAGATTCGATGCTCAACGAGTTGGTGAACTTGGGTCGGAACTATGGTGTCGGTGCTATCTTTGCGGCCAGACGCACAGCCGATGTGAATAAGGACATCTTAGCCAATTCGCCTTTCATCTTCACGTTCCAACACATCCTGCCTCAAGACCTAGACGTTCTGATTGACTGGTTCGCCCAACCTGAAGAGACCTTTAGAGACCTACAGGAGTTTGAGGCCATACTCTTCAAGGACGGTGAGCAGGTATGGGTAGGCAAGGTTCCAGAGAAGCCAACGACCAAGCCCACTGCCAAGCCCAGACAGCCCAAGAAGCCGAAGGGTAAGGATAAGGACAAGGAGCCAGAGGATAAGGAGAAACCAAAGGAGAAGGAACCAGAGAGTAAGGAGCCAGAACCAAAGGAACCAGAGTCAAAGGAACCAGAAGCACCACCTGAAGAGAAGCCAACAGAAGAGCCGCCCGAAGAGGAGCCGCCCGAAGAAGCCCCAAAAGAACCAACTGAAGAGAAGACTGAGGAGAAGGAAAGGGTGCAATGGTGCGCTGGATGTGGTGGGCAGTTCGAGTCTAGGAAAGACCTCTTCACCCATCAGAGACAGACAGGAGATTCAGGAACTATAGAAGGGACTGCGGAGAAAGCAGAGGAACGCCCGTTCAAGTGCGACCAATGCCCTGATGCTTACAAGTATGAAAAAGATTTTTTGAATCATATTGTAGAGAAGCACTCATAACTCTTAAATACTAGAGTCACCCTTCATATACTTGATGTCTAATTGTAGAGTATGCGGAGCAGTCCTAACTTCTGCCAATTGGTGGAAGGGAATGCAAAGACATAACAACAAAATGTGCAACTCATGTAACTCGAAGAAGACTATTGCTTACCGTAAGAATCGTTATAAGGATGACACAGAGTTTCGTGGCCATGAATGTGCGAGAGGTAAAAGGTCTAGAGATAAACTCAAACTTGAGACTTTTATTCACTACTCTGGAACCAATCCACCCCAATGTGCCAATCTCTTTGGAGAGCATAAGGAACCTTACACAACGATTGCCGCTTTAACTATTGACCACATTGATGACAATGGAGCAGAAGAGAGAGAACGAATCTTCCATAACAAACATAAAGCAGGAATTGACTTTTACAGGTGGCTCCGAAAGAACGGCTACCCAGAGGGATACCAAGTATTGTGCTTCAACTGTCAATGGATAAAGAGAGACAAAGACTTAAAAGGTAGGATACCTCAATTACTTAGTTGACAAGCATGGACAGCACTGATGCGTTTGTTCTCGCTACTGCCTTTGTGTTCGGTCTCGTCTATGCTCTCATAGAACTTACTTTCGTTCACGCGCCCACCTACCTTTCCTTTGCTCTTGGCCTTGTTTTGGTAGGTGTAGCATACATAAATTATGAATGGAAGTTGTGGGGAGCAAGCATTTTGGTTGCCACCGTTACAACCATCCTTGCCTACAACCTTTGGGAATACATTCTGAGGCTGTAGAAATGCTTATAAGGCATTGAAGTGAGACTCTATTCATGGACAAACGGACACTGAGAGCGAGAATCGAGAAGAAGGACATCTCGAAGAACGAAATCGCCCAAGTGATAAAGAGGCCGATACCACCCTGTATATGCGGAAGACCTGCCTATAGATTGAATGAAAATTACCCTTCAGTGTGTAGTCAATGTAATGAACCTGATGGAGTTTGTGAATGCAAACCTGTTGACGAAAAGACGAAGACGCTAATATCCTAGAGGCCGTTTCCCTCTAAGTCTTCCAGCCTTGCATTGAGAAGTATCCCTCTCAGCACATCTTCTGGAAGTCGTTCCTCTAAGGTTGAGATTTTGTAGGCTTCGTCAAGGGACTTGAGCAGTGGGTCTATCTCAGACCGATTGCCTTTGTATGGCTCGAAGAAGAGGTTCCCTGTGTTGAGATAGGAGATTCCCATTCTCAGCAGTCGTAGTATCATGTTGACCTTCTTGGGTCTGAAGTCTAGTTCGTCCTGATAGAGTTTGACGTTGTGGACGGCCATCCCTCTGCAAGAATGGTAGAGGTTTCTAGGCGGGTGCTTCGTGAAGAGGTCAACCAGTTCCTTGTGGACAGGGCTAGTCTGTTCCACGATTGGAGACATCACACCTATGACGAAGTTGAGGTTGCCCTTTAGCAGTTGGTTCACTACAGTCTGTATCTCATGTCGGGCTATGTCTCTATTGCTCTCCTTGTGAGGCTCGAAGAAACTTCGTATCCCACCCGTCCCTCTGAGCAAATCTAGGGTCGTGTTCCTTCTTGCACTTACTTGTGACTTTTGGTTGGCTTTTCATAGTTTGGTCTGCCCCTTTACTAAGGTGACTTCAAAGATAGCCCACCTAAAGGAAGTGATTTCCTTACCATGCCATGCGACAAGTTTGGCATACCAATCGTCTACTGTCTTGAACCCACTTGCGTCTATCCTATGAATGCCTTTGTCACCAATCCATGTTCCCATTGATAACTGAAGATTGCCAGCCCCAACTCCGAAGTCCACCCCTTCCTTCATGGCCATCTCGCCAGTCCACTTGTGCTTGCGATGAAGATGAACGAGCCTCTTGTATGGGCCTTCCGTCCAGCCAAGGGATGGTCTGACAGTGTAGACAAAGCCATGCTCTACAAGGTAGTTGTAGGCTTCATCAACGTTGAAGTCCATTTTTATCTCGTCTCCTTTATACCCACATTTACATGGCATTGGACTTCACCTTCTCACATTCTTCCTATTGAGGACTTTCATCATTTGATAGTCTGCTCCATCCAACTGCCAAGCCTCTTTGGGTTTGAGATTCCAACGATTATAGACACCAATCTTATCTCTACGAAGTTGGAATCGAAGAGCTATTTGCGCTTGTTGTGCTTTTAATCTGAGAAAGGGAGTTATATCTTGAAGAAATCGGATTGCTTTGCTAGATGAAATCGTCACTTTGCAGATATGCCTTAAGTGCCCATTAGAATAGGTGGTGGCTTTTGTTGTATGCTCAAAGTAAGCACCATCATACTGTTGGGCTATGTTCTTCAGAAGTGTCTGTGCATTCAGACTGAATCTCTGTGCTATTTGACATTCGACCACATAGCTGTATCGTTTGACAGTGGTTCGATTCTTATGTTTTGAGAGTGAGATGGAGCCATCGCCATCCATGAATCCCGCAATGTAACTTGGCTCTAACATAGTCTATCTACACTCTTTGCCTCTATTTAAGAGTTCCTGTAACTGATAAGGCCATCTTGATTTCTGGCCCCTTGTATCCGCATTTACAAGTCAATATTGATTACTCTCTGCTGGCCCTGCTGGAAGATTTTGACATCGTATATCATCAAGTTCTTCGCAACGTGGACAATCTTTATGGTAGACCATTGGACGGGGATGGTTATGCTTCTTCATCTGTTGTTGCACCTGTAGTAAGCAGAGACGAGACCACACTTCGGGCAGATGGTAAGCGGTATCGGGTCTCCCCAGAGTTTGACCTCTCGACCTTTGAAGACATGGACATCGTTCTTGCCGTGTGGTGGCATACATTCGGTCATCCCCTCTCTAATCTTCGCCCCATGTCGGTGGCTGGCTATCGTGCATTCCTTATGGGGTTGGCTCATGGTGTATCTCCTGTCCACAACCAATAGGCAATCTCAAAGACCACGATTGAACTACCAATTATCAAGCCAATCATTCCAAGTAAGACGAGTAGGCCAATCGCAATTGGCCATCCTGCTAAGAGTATAGTCGCTCCTTCGCTAATGCCTATCAGAAAGGCAACAGTCAATATCTTCCGAAGGTAGTTCCAAAGGTTACTCTCAGGTATCGGGGCAGGGTCTCCGAGACTCATCTCTTCTTCTTCCCTTCTTGTGTTCTTTGTTCTAGAAGATGTTGATGCGAAGTATGCCTACGCTTCTTGATGACGTTCCACTTCTTGCGTCTTGCGAAGGTCATTTAGAAGAGAACTCCGTTACCATCCAAAGGATGAAACTAACCGCACAGACTTCTGCTATGATGACTAGGCTTCCAGCATCGAAGTTCCATGCAAGGGCAATCAGAGCCAACCATGCTAGGAATGTCACTACTAGGGTTAGGAATGACGCGAAGAACAGCACGAAGAAACCCATGCTCCATGTCCACTTCGTCTTCAACTTTGGTGTGGGTATTGCCATGTCACTACCCTCTCCTCTGCGGGTATTTAGGTGTTTTCCCTGTGGCTCTACAGTAGTCTTTGTAGACCTGTTCCGTGATAGCATCGGCCTCTTCGTTTTCCTCTCTCGGTATCCATTGAACCGCGAGACGGGTGAACTTATTCCTCAGTTCCTTGGCCTCAAGGTAATACTTCAAGTAGTATCCCTTTACAGCCTTCCATTCGCCGGACATCTGCTTGGCCAGCACTTGGGAGTCGGTGTAGAGAATTATATTTGCATTGAGCAAGCCCTTCCTTTCTAGCGTATCCAAAGCGTCAATCAGAGCAACATACTCGCTGACGTTGCTAGACATCCCCTGCCCCTCTCCGATGAATCCTGCACCCCTGTAGATTTGCGTCTTGCCGTCTCTTATGATGCAAGCGTAAGTCCCTACTCCGTTAGGGTTCTTCTCTGCACACATCCCATCTATGAAAACCGTTATCATGGGTAGAGCCTCATGCTGTATGGGACTTCAAACTTCCACTTCTCTTCTACAAGGTTCGTGTTTACGAAGTGCTTGAGGATAAAGGCTCTGTGCCGTCTGGGGTCGGGCTTCATATCGGCTCTATCAATCTCTAAGGTGTAGACGTAGACCGTTTGGCTTCCGCTTTCATAGGCCCGTCTGAAGCCGAATTTCCATGCGTCCCTTATGTTTTTGGTGACGAAACTTCCCTCTAGTAGACAGTTGAGTTCTTGGTCGGTTCCATGAAAGACTATCATGCTAGTAGTCTCTCGCATACCATCCGGCTATACACAAGCATTGCAAGGATAGCATCAACGCAAAAGAAGATGAATAGACCGAAACAGAAGACCATGCCAGCGAAGTTGCGAATCACGGTCTAATCACTCCATGTAAGAGGGGCATATCCATACGCCTTTTTCGACTTCTACCAATGGATAGCCATGTCTTGAGCAACGCTTGGGTGGCTCTTCTTGCTTCAGTTTCAATCCCAACGAGTTCTCAGGACGATAGCCCTTTTTGACCTTCTGCAACACTTCGCTCTCTTTGGACAGGTCGGCCTCATAGATTATGTCTCCCTTCTCATCCGACACCCATGCGCTACAAATCTTCCCTATGATGTTCTCGACTTTGGTTCCCTTCCCATCGTAGATAGGCTGGCCTATCATATTGTGGGCTATCTCCTTTAGAGACTGATTGTCGAAGTAGATGTCGAATGAAAGGTCGGTCTTCGGCTTTAGTTTGAGGGTGTGCTTGCTTATCATGTTACTCTTTTCTCCAAGGTTGCGGGTGCTTCTTATACCATCTGGCTAACTTCCACAGATAGACCCTTTCTTCAAGGAAGAGAATGCGACAACCGACTCCAAACACTACGCCAAGCGCGGTTAGTATCATCACACCCAAAGCAAGACCAAAGACGACAGCAGTTTCAAATATCATCTTTCAGCCGTCTCCTTGGCTTTCTTGAGAAGGTCTTGGTATGGCGCGTCTGCTTCTATCTCGATAGACACCTTCTTGGTCTCTGAGGGTGTGGTTGTGTCTACTGATATGTAGACCCTAGACTTGTTGGGTGTGCGCTTCTTGTGGAAGGGATTCACCAATGCCGACCCCTCTCTTTCATCATCTGAATCAGGGTCTTGAGCCTTTCATCCAACAACTTCTGACTTGGGTTCCTTGAATATTGAATATCTATGTCTTTGAGAATTTGTTCTGTTGTTAGTTGAGATTC
>Ga0208692_1000776_pt1 | contig 21271 bp, 17 predicted proteins | sample June2015DPH_20_1_3_FD_184721 | JGI IMG/M metagenome (GOLD analysis project Ga0208692, IMG submission 184721) | Peatland microbial communities from SPRUCE experiment site at the Marcell Experimental Forest, Minnesota, USA - June2015DPH_20_100... | ecosystem: Environmental > Terrestrial > Soil >...
TAGCCGGGGACTGAATCGCAGCTCCCTTCGCAGAGCTGCGACGCGAGAGATTCGTAGAAATATCATGATGCCAACCGATCCAACCAACTTCTTGGCCCTCTCACCCCTCAGTTGCCACACAGACTCCTGGGGAGAGGGCAAAGGCCCAATTCCCATCCTTTCTCCTCGGGAAAGAGGCAGAAGTCAGAGGCCCGACCGCTGTGTCCAGCGAAAGATGTGGGACACTCTCAGAAGCTCCTCCGGGATCCCCGGTGGTACGCAACCAAGGAGTAAGCTGTGGGAGTGCGCAAGGCAGACCTCTAGTTGAGTTCTTACGGTCGGTCGATAGGCCAACGCTGTCGAACGCAATCGAGTTACTTCAGGTTCGGCCAAAAAACGAAAGGTTCGCCCCGCTGGGACTTCGATACCTGTTCCCATCGTTGTCCCCCCGGAGGCATTCTCGGGGCTTCGCCGAGCCGTCGAAAGAATCCCCTCTAGTGAGCGTAAAATGATAAAGTTCGTGCCAAAGTCTGACTTTTCCGTCAATCGCCTCCGAGGACGGTTTCTGGAGTGAGTGTGGAGATGAATCGCCGCCGCTTTCTGAAAGACGCAACGCTTTACGCAAGCGTGATGGGTGTATCCCGGCTGAGCGGATTTGCGCCAGCGGAGGCACGGCCGTCCGCGACTGATCGGCCCCCGGCAGATAGTGCGCTCGATCTCGGAGATGCAATCGTCGTCGCCCCTCGGGTATCATCGAAGCGGGAACAAAAGGCCGTCCAAGTCTTGGTCGAAGAGGTCGAGAAGCGGACTGGAATCCGCTGGCAGGTCGTCGAACAGTGGAAGGCAGGCGCGCCCACAGCCGTGGTCGTTGGCTCTCAGGAAACCCTGAAAGAGATCTGTTTCGAGCTGCCACGCGAATCTCAATGGTCGGGAGGGCAGCCGACTGGGCCGGAGGGTTTTCGCCTCCAAACCCTGAACCGTCCTGCGGGAACCGTGGTAACGGTATGCGGAGCGGACGAACGCGGAGTGCTGTTCGGAGTTGGGGAACTTCTGCGCAAGCTACGGATGGCGAAGGAGCGGGTCGCACTGCCGAACTCATTGGACATCACGAGCGCACCAAAATACAAATTGCGTGGTCACCAGTTGGGCTATCGTCCCAAGACGAATGCCTATGACGCGTGGAGCGTCCCCATGTGGGACCAGTATATCCGCGATCTGGCCGTCTTCGGAACGAATGCCATCGAGTTGATTCCTCCGCGCTCCGACGACGCACCGGATAGCCCTCACTTCCCACTTCCTCCCATGAGAATGATGGTCGAGATGTCGCGGATTGCAGACGAATACGGCCTCGACGTGTGGATCTGGTATCCGGCCATGGGTAGGGACTACTCCGACCCGAAAACGGTGGAGTTTGCAATCAACGACTGGGGAGAAGTCTTCAAAGCCTTGCCGCGCATCGATGCCGTCTTTGTTCCCGGAGGCGACCCCGGCCACACACGGCCAAAATTTATGCTGGCGTTGCTCGAGAAGCAAGCTGACAATCTGCGCCGGTACCACCCACGCGCGCAGATGTGGGCGTCTCCCCAGTCGTTCAACGAAGCCTGGATGGAAGAATTCTTGGACATCATCGATCGAGAACAACCGCGCTGGTTGGCTGGAGTCGTCTACGGGCCTCAGAATCGGCTGGATCTGCCCGTCTTGCGAAAGAAGATTCCTGAACTCTACCCCATCCGCCTCTATCCAGACATCACCCATAGCGTTGCGTGCCAGTTCCCGGTGCCGGGCTGGGATGTCGCCTATGCGCTCACCGAAGGACGTGAAGTGATCAATCCGCGCCCTCTCGGTTACGCAAACATCTTCCGGCTCCACGCGCCCCAATCGATAGGATTCATCACCTACTCGGAAGGCTGTAACGACGACGTGAACAAGTTCCTCTGGAGTGCGCTGGGGTGGAATCCTGAGATGCCGGTGATTGATGTCCTGCGCGAGTACAGCGCCTACTTCGTTTCGGATCGCCTCGCCGAGGACTATGCTCAGGGTCTGTTAAGCCTGGAGATGAACTGGCAAGGACCCCTGCTCCCTAACGAAGGCGTCTACACCACCCTCGAGCAGTTCCAGAGCATGGAAAGCAGTGCCACGCCCGCGGAGCTCCTGAGCTGGCGCTTCCAAATGGGGCTTTATCGCGCCTATTACGATGCCTATGGTCGCAGCCGTGTGATCAATGAGACGAGTGCAGAGAATCGGGCGCTCAGCCGGCTGGCGGAAATCCGGCGTATGGGGGCCCGGCCCAACCAGCTCGACGTGGAAGATGAAGAGCGCCAAGCGACAAGCGAGTTCGAGCCGCTTGTCCTGCTCAATCAGGCGGAGGCAGAGCTGGATGAACCCTTGCGAAATCCTGTTTCGCAGGACTGGCGAACGCGTATCCTCGAGTTGGCCGAAGCCCTCTACCAGAGCATCCACATGCAACTCGCCGTGGAGCGTTACCAAGCCGAGGCCGTGGAGCGAGCCGCCAATCTCGACACGCTGGATGCTCCTCTCAGCGACGCGCCGTGGCTGAAGAAGCAGTTCGCCGAAATCCGGCGGCTTCCCTCCCGCGTTGACCAAATCCGCGCCATGGAAGCGATCCTGGACCGCACCAATCCGGGTCCCGGCGGATTCTATGATGACCTGGGGAACCTGGCGTGCCAGCCGCACCTGGTCCGCGGCCTCGGCCCGGCCCAGGATCCGGAGTTTCGTGCGTCCTCGCTCGTCGGCTTTGGCTATCCGGAATGGTGCGCTGCGCCCGCTCCTCTGGCGTGGAAGCGCTGGGCGGAATCTCTCTTCGATGCGCCGCTCGAGTTGCACTACGCGAATCTCGATGCTCATGCTCAGTACAAAGTTCGCGTGGTCTATTCGGGCGACAGCCCGGAGAAGAGAATCCGTCTCGTGGCTGCGGAAAACGCCGAGGTTCATCCTTTCATCAGCAAACCTCTCCCGATTCGCCCGCTGGAGTTCGATATTCCCTTGGACGCAACCCGAAAGGGTGATTTAACCTTAAAGTGGTTCAGGGAGCCCGGCCTGGGAGGAAACGGCCGAGGCTGCCAGGTCGCGGAAGTTTGGCTGCTCAAGAAGTGAGATACCTGCTGCCCACAAAGGAGACTCCCCATGCCTGCCGCAAACTCGGGCTCGCAAGCAGTCTGGGAAAATCCCGTAAAGAAGTTGCTCCAAGAGGGGAATCCGGTGATTGGAATTACCCTTACGGTCGCAAGCGCCGAAATCGCAGCCCAGGCTGCTACCTTCGGTTTCGACTTCCTGTGGATCGAGATGGAGCACAGCCCCATCACGCTGGAAAGCTTACGTGACATGGTTCTGGCCACGCGAGGGCTAAAGGCTCTTCCCTTTGCACGCGTTCCCGTCAACGAGATTTGGACTGCGAAACGCGTGCTCGACGCGGGGGTGCTGGGCGTCATTTTCCCGTTCACCAGCACGCCCGAGTTAGCTCGCCAGGCTGTGGCAGCATGTAAGTATCCCCCCCAAGGCCGGCGTGGCTCCGGAGCAGGGCGGGCGACGTTCCGTTGGCCGGCTCCGGAAGGCTACTATGACTTCGCCGACCAAAACGTCATGGTCGTGGTCATTGTCGAAGAAGCGCGGGCCGTGGAGGAGATCGACGCGATTGCAGCCACGCCCGGGGTTGACGTCATCTTCGTCGGCACCAGCGACCTGGCATTCTCGCTGGGACACCGCGGGCAACAGGATCATCCCAAGGTTCAAGAAGCACTGAAAAAGATTGTGGCTGCCGGCAGGGCACACCACAAAATTCTGGGCGCGCCGGCCACAGATTCAGCCCAAATAAGAAAGTTCCTGGAGCAAGGCTTTCTGTTTTTCCAGACAGCAACTGAGCTCGGCTTGATGGCCCGCGGAGCCCGGCAGCTTCTCGAACCGCTCGGCAAAGCGGCCGCCGACCCAAAAACACGGGCTCTCTATTAGCCGTGTTGGACTGATGTAACTCCGTCGCACCGGAGGTGTACAATACGGATGGGAGCGATTGTGTATGCAAACGGTCAAGGACCTTTCGGTTGAAGAGCTGAGGGCGGTCATCGGCGAAGTGGTGGAGGAGAAATTGCGCGAGATTCTAAGCGACCCCGATGCGGGTCTCACTCTGCGGCCCGAGATCCGGGAACGCCTTCGGAGGGATCTTCAGGAGCCTCAAGAGGAGGGCCAGAATATTCCTGCGGCCGAACTGGCTCGTCGTCGGGGTTTGGATTGGTACCTAAGTGTTAGTCATTTTCCCAAGCTTCTGCGTAAGCCTTCCCGGTCATCCGGTATCGAGTAGTTTCGATCTTACCCGTATCAAGATGCCTTCCACGGATCGTCATTTCACCGCTTGGACTGACCACGGATTTTGTCTTTTCCCAGATTGATGGTGCCGCTCCGAATACCGCCAGCGCGGTGCCGATGCCTACGCCCATCGCCTGCTCGTCACCAGATCCCCCCGGAAGCACAACCACGCCGGGATTCCGATGGTCCGGAAATCGCGCGTTGTCCAGAAAGTCTCGGTCGTGTGTCCACAGCATTCGTTTTTCTCGCCAAGCGTAAGCGAAGATATCTTCGTCGCTGTGACCGCCAAGACCGACGTCACCGACAAACTCCGCGTTGTAGCCCTTTTCGCGGAGGTATCTTGCCACTTCGACGCCTAAACTTTCGTCAATTAGAAAGCGTGTCTTCTTCCTAAACTCAGCCCCGATCTCGCTGCTGTCGGGATTATCGAGAGGACGCCACGCCATCGAAAGAGATCTCCATGTGAGATTTTCAAATCTTACCCTTTTCGGTAGAAGCAAGGAAGTGTGCACAGCGGATCGAGTGGGTCGCCATTCCAGATGACACCAGCAGCAACGATTTGCCCCATAATCGCCGGGTAGCGCAGACGTCGTTTTGTGACGTCCGCGAATCGTGCCGAGCCCTGAGGACGGCCATATTGCGATCGATTCTGCACCCTCAGTCTCTCTGGTTCATCGCAGGCATGCAAGCTGCGGCATGTCTGCGCCACCCGCGCTGCACTGGGCGGCGCAAAAGTTACTCCGGGTCCTTTCGTCCACAAGCCCGCTCTGAGACCAGCCAGAGCATGGGGCCGACAAAGAACGCCTTTCCGACAAGGTACAAACCTACGCCAATAGTGAGAGCATCGTCTTTGTGCCCCGACCAGCAATCCCTCAGTACTCACAGCGCCCCAAGCAAGCAAAACGAAAAGGCTAACACTGCTCCTATCCTTCCCAGAATCATTAACTTTGTCTTAATGGTGTGGTCTCCCGCCTAACGCCGGCGCTCAGCCGCGGGCTCAGTCCGTTGGCTGGAGCGCTTCGTTAGACGGTGCCGGTGCGAATGCGAATGCTCCCGCTTCGTCGCCGACGCGAGCTGCGAGAAGTCGAGCCGGATGAGGGGCTCAAGCGCACATTGCTCGCAGCAGCCATCCGACGCCGTCAAAATCAAGTCATGTGCCACATGCGTCGCGTTTCCGCCGACGTCGTCGTCCACCGACAAATCGTGCCACTCCAGCTCAGCCCTGTGCGTAGCGCCCAGGTAGTCGTCATGTCCGCCGCGTTTTCGCACACGAGCGTAAAAGCCCAGCGACCGTAGGCCACCAAGCAGTCGCACGATCTTGCCCTCCGGGAACCCCGTCAACCGCCGGAGTAGGTCAGTGTTGGCATGAACGTTCTCAGGGAGTTCGGCGACGCATGTGTGGAGAAACAGGGAGATGACGAGCGTTCTCTCCTCGACGTTCATCCTTTGCAAAGCGGCAAAGAAATCACGAGCACGCCTCTCCACTGCGACCCGAGCTCTCGCAGACTTGGCCTTAGCCCGAAGGAACAGGCGATCAGGGACCGGCGGGAAGTAGTTCTCTCGGGGCCGGTCACCGAGCTTCTGGCGAATAAGCGCCGCCAAGCCAGCCGGTGGCAGCTTCGACAGGTCAATGTAAGCCACGGTGGGTCGCAGGCCAGGAATTCGCGTCTTGTCGAAGCGCGCCGGAAGGATGTACTCGGCATGTTCGCGAAGTGCTCGCGCTTGCGCGCTTTCGCGTTCATGACTCGGCCACAACCGTCTGGCGTAGTGCTTCGACGCGAAGAGAACACAGTACCTAGCGGCCGTCTGGTAGATGTCGTCCAGGTGGGTGTAGAGGTCCTTACCCCAAATATCGGCCTGCGCATACTCATCAAAAAACACCCGCACTCCCATACCGCGCAAGCGGGCGGCGACCCGCCGGACGTACGCACGGTCTTCGCCGGCAAAAGACAGGCAGACGTCGTAGCTAAATTGGTCCGTTCTGCGATTGCTTTGCCTCTTAGCCATGGCATCCTACAAGGTCGGTAAACTATCTAGCCTTCTAACTCACCGGCGCGCGGCGGTGCGCGTCCGGTGGAGCGTGGGGTTAGGCTGGGACCTCGGGCAACTCGTAAATGACTGGCTTAAAAGAAGGTGGAGGAACTGGCTTGCCTTCGGCCTTAGCAGCCTCCATCCAGACGGCTTTGGCTCTCAGAACTTCCGCCAGAGCCTCTTCCGGGCTCTCACCGAAAGCGGCGCAGTGGGGAAGATCAGGAATGTCCGCAACGTAGCCGCCGTCTTCTTCGCTGTAGAGAATGTTAATGTGGTAGTCTTTCATTGTCATGCCAGCCACCGTCGGCTGCAAGCGCTTGTTAGGCGGGCGGTCATCGCCGACGCTACGCGGAGGGCTTCATGTCCTCAGGCGTCACGTCGCGCACGTGCTGGGCGAAGTACCAGTGATGCCCCTCGGGATCCTCAGCTCCGTAGCTGCGGTCCCCGTAGACCTGATCCTTCGGCTCCTGAAGGATCTTCGCGCCCGCTTCCTTGGCCTGCTCGAAGTGCTTGTCCACGTCGTCAACGTAGACGTATAGGTTTTGAGTTGCTTGACCGAGCCGCTTAGGGTTCCTGTACTTCGGCCCCGGGTGCCCCATCATGATCACGCCGTCCGCGAATCCCATCTCGGCGTGCGTGATCCTCCCGTCCGCGCCGGGCATCCGCAGGCGCTCGCGGAAGCCGAAGGCCCGCGCCAGCCAATCCAGGGCGCTCGCAACGTCTTCGTAGTAGAGATAGGGAGTAATGCGCGGCATGTTCTCCGGTGGGTTCTTGGGCATTGGAGTTCCTCCTCCTTCGGACGCACGAGTCTAATTATAGCAGCCGAGGCGCGCGCCGACCTCGTGTCCAGAGCCGTCAATCGACGGTGACGATCTGTGTCATCCCCGCGTGCCGGACGACGACACGCTTCCCCTCCCAGCGCACGGAGAAGTCCAGGTCGGGCGGCCAGTCCTCCAAGGGGACCTGCCACGGCAATTTGTATGCGGAGTTGTTGCCGGTCACGGCGGCAACGGCGAGGTACACAGCATTCTGCTTGCGGCGGTGATCAACAAGTGCGACACGCCGGCTGTCCGCCGACCACACGGGCTCTGAGCGAAACCAATGCTGCTCGGCGCTCTCTACACTCGGGTAGACCAGTTTTCCTTCAATCTCAAGGGAATCGGATTTGTTCTCGACCGCAGAGAAGTGCGGCACGTTGCCGAAATTCGCGATCTTGGATTGATCCGGGGACCATACGAAATTACTTCCGGCGAGTTCTCGCAATTCGCGGCCACTCTTAGCATCAAAGACGAGGTAGATGCCGGTGGAAGGGTTGATTGTGCCCTCGCAGAACAGGCGCGTGGCACCTATCCATCCCCAGTCCTCGCACCCCCGAATGCCAACGCGCATCGTTCCGTCGGGCTCGACGAGCCAAACGTGGGCCACTGCAACTTGCACATCGGCGCTCGTGTAGACGACGAGCCGTTCGCGTTCTTGTCCGTTGCCGACTCGTTGCCCCGGAGCGCTCAGAGCGTACCACCTATGGTCAGAAGACCAGCGACGGGAATCCTGGCACCGTGCTGGCGACGCGAGCGCGAGCGCCGTCGCTCCAATGGTCAGGATTGTGGTGATGTCCCGCATCACCCTATGCCGCTTGATCCAATTCACCCTACACATCAATCAACCCCAAGCTGATCTGGATGGCTTGGTTGACCTTGGCCATCGTGCTGGGGTCAATCACCCCCAAACGATTGATCAGTCGTTGCCGGTCCACGGTTCGGATCTGGTCCAGGCGTATTGCGGAGCGGACATCAAGACCATTGGCACGGGAAGGTTCAATCACAGCTTCCACAGGATAAGGGAGAGGGGAAATCTTGGAGGTGATGGCTGCCACAATCGTCAGGGGGCTGTAGCGATTGCCGATGTCATTTTGGATGATCAGAGCAGGCCGGGTCTTCTGCATCTCGTGTCCCACGGTGGGGTCAAAAGAGACCAGATAGATTTCGCCGCGCTTGACGTTGGCTATTTCTTGCCTTTGCGGTTGGTGTGAGATCTTTGCCATGCCTCTTCCTCAAGGGGGAACCACTCCAGGGCAATCTTCACACTGTCCTCGGCATTGGCCTGGTAGCCCGCTTTGAGCTGCTCTCGCAGGATTTGCTTGCCGCGATTTTCCACGTAATACAGCACGGCACGGGAGATAAGGCGGCTACGGTTGCCTCGGCTCGTGACCCGGTCGAGGACGGCTAGCGTGCTTTCCGGCAACATAATGTTGATGCGTCTGTTCATGGAGTTTCGTAGTCTAAGGACCTCGCATCACCAGGGTACACACATTTAGTGTGGAGGTCAACCTGTCACAACGACAGCGGACACTGTGTCTCTTGACAAGCAGAATAACATAGGCTAGGATACTGAGTCGAGAGTATGCAGGAGGATTCAGGATTCAGGATTCAGGAGTCAGGAGCCAAAAGAGGAGGCAGTGGGTGCTGGGGGGACAAGACCCTCAAGTCATTGGACCGCGGCCCAATTGGCCCAATTCGCCTTTGAGAAAATGCCAGCAGACGCAAAAAGCGCAGAGACATGGCAGTTTGACGTTGGACGAGATGTCGATCCAGGAAGGGAAAGAGAAACAATTTTGAACGAACTACGCGGGAATGTCTATGAAAACAAAGGGTCTGCTTTCCACAGCCCGTCGCCAAGCGAGAATGTTATAGAAAACACAGGTAGTTACGAGTTTAAAGCAGGAATGTTGTTGAAAGGAAAGGACGTAGGTGGGGGTGGGGATTCAGGATTCAGGATTCAGGATTCAGGATTCAGGAGTAAGGGGCCAGGAGTCAGGAGAGAGACTTTGAGAACGCGCCACCCGGTCCGACAAAGGTGCCGAACTGCTTTGCCCCTTTGGACAGCATGTCGGTTGGGAAGGGGGAAAGGAAAAACTTAGTAACTTTAAAAACGCACGAACAACACGGGAATGTATATGAAAACAAAGGGTCGGCTTTCCACAGCCCGCAGCAAAGCGGGAATGTTATAGAAAACAAAGATAGTTGCGCGTTTAATGCAGGAATGTTGTTGAAAAGAAAGGTAGTTAGTAATTGGTGGAAGGGCAGGATTCAGGATTCAGGATTCAGGAACCGCTAGAGTGACAGTAGGCAGTACGCACAAAGCAGTGGCTAGGAGGAAAGAATTCATACTTCATACTTCATACTTCATACTTTAGAATTGCCCTCGACTTTGGCACCGCTTTTCAATGACTCAATGATTCGATGATTCAATGACTCAATGATTCAATGACTCAATGAACCAATCACTCAATGCTCCTGTGGAAGGTGTTATTTGCGCCATTGGCTCTTGTCCGGTAGAATCTTAAAGGGGACAGGGAAGGCATGGCCAGCCCTCCTGACGAGTTCCAGAGCTGCACCGGGGTGGAAAAAATGAAGATTGCACTGGCGGCAGACCATGAGGGTTTTCCCTTGAAAGAGAAAATCCGTGAGTACCTCAAGAACAAAGGCCTGGAGGTTGAAGACCACGGCCCATCGAACTCAGAGCGCGTGGACTATCCCGACTTCGCGGAGAAGGTAGCGGTGCAGGTGGCGGCAAAGCAGGCCGATTACGGGGTGCTGGTGTGCGCGACGGGCATCGGGATGATGATTGCCGCCAACAAAGTCCCGGGCATCCGGGCCGCGGCTGCCAACGATACGATTTCCGCGCGCATGGCGCGCGAGCATAACAACGCCAACGTCCTCACTATGGGCGGCCGGATGATCGACGAAGCCGCCATGCATCAAATTGTGGACACGTGGCTCTCGACCCCCTTCGCCGGCGGACGCCACGAGCGGCGGGTGGAGAAAATCGAGGCCCTCGAGCAACGCTATCACGCGGAGAAAAGAGCATGAGCCCTTCCCTTCCCCTGCGCGAAGTTGACCCCGAAATCGCCCGGGCGCTCGACCTGGAAGTTGACCGCCAGGCGCGGACGCTGGAGCTGATCGCTTCCGAGAATTTCGTCAGCGAGGCCGTGCTCGAGGCCCTTGGGTCCGTGATGGCCAACAAGTACGCCGAGGGATTGCCGGGCAAGCGCTACTACGGCGGCTGCGAGTTTGTGGACGTGGTTGAAACCCTGGCCATCGAGCGCGCCAAGAAGCTCTTCGGGGCGGAGCACGCCAACGTGCAAGCGCACTCCGGCAGCCAGGCCAACCAAGCGGTTTATATGACCGTGCTCAAGCCGGGCGACACTCTGCTGGGCATGAGCCTTGCCCACGGCGGCCACCTGACGCACGGGCACCCGCTGAACTTCTCCGGGAAGATGTACAAAATCGTTTCTTACGGCGTCCGCAGGGACACCGAGACAATTGACTACGACGAGCTCGAGCGGCTGGCCCAGGAGCACAAGCCAAGGCTCATCGTGGCCGGGGCCAGCGCCTACCCGCGCCTCCTGGATTTCGAGCGCTTCGCCGCCATCGCCAAACAGAGCGGCGCGCTGCTGATGGTAGATATGGCGCACATCGCGGGGCTGATCGCGGCAGGCCTCCATCCCAGCCCCTTCCCCCACGCGGATTTCGTCACCACCACCACACACAAGACGCTGCGCGGACCGCGCGGCGGAGCGGTCTTCTCCAAGGCGCAGTATGCGAAGGAGCTCGACAAGATCGTGTTCCCCGGCATCCAGGGTGGGCCCTTGATGCACGTCATCGCCGCCAAGGCCGTCTGCTTCCAGGAAGCGCGGCAGCCGGAGTTCTGCGAGTATCAGAAGCAAGTCGTCCTGAACGCCCGCACGCTGGCTGAGGCTCTGGCCGGCAAGGGCTTCCGCATCGTCTCCGGCGGCACCGACACTCACCTGGCGCTGGTGGATGTGTTTTCAAAGAAGGTAACTGGCAAGCAGGCCCAAACGGCCCTGGAAAACGCCGGCATCACCGTCAACAAGAACGTCATTCCTTTCGATACGAACCCTCCCATGGTCGCCAGCGGCATCCGCGTTGGCACGCCCGCCGTCACCACGCGCGGGCTCCGGGAGCCGCAGATGGAGCTCATCGCGCACTGGATCTCCGAGGTGCTGCACAACGTTGAAGATGAGTCTGTGCAGAAGCGAATCCGCAGCCAGGTCGAAGCCCTGACCGAGCAATTCCCGCTTTACGAAACCCGGCGTGCCCTGGCGGCGAGTCTTTAGAAGGTGATAATATGAGACAAGTTATTATCTATCCAGGCGAAGATGGCTATTGGGTGGTAGAGTGTCCCAGCCTGCCTGGTTGCATAAGCCAGGGGAAGACTCGCGAAGAAGCTATCCAGAATATCAAGGAAGCCATTCGGGGTTATGTTGCAGCTTTAGAAGCAGATGGCCTGCCGGTCCCCGCTCCCTGTCATGCTGATCCCTCCCTGCGGGAGAAGCATCTCGCCCTGCTGTTTGTCGACGGAAAAGTCCAGAGCGCGATGCTTCGCGGAGTTTACCCTGAGCGAAGCGAACGGGCTCAGCATGACAGTGGGGTGCACTCGGGATGACCGCAGGCCGAAACAGCCAGAATTCCACTGAGAAGGTCCTACGGTTGTCCTTGGCCGACCTTGAACAGTGTCCAAGGCCCAGCCTTCATATCGCGCAGCAGCGGCGTTTCCCAAGCGAATTCGGGATGCGCTTTAAGAAAGTGTGCAGCAAGAAAATCCATTCCGCAAGGGTGGCTCATATGCGCATAAAAGCTCATCGCTTTAGCCATCGTGGCGTCCATGACCTTTCCCTGCACCGCGCCACCAGGATGGTAAGGCGCCCATTCCCAAACCGGTTCACCGCGAGGGGAAAGATCCCCGTGTCCGCAGAGAGAACGCTCGTCGGGGATCAGCTTTTTCTGGTAGGAATCGTAATGATCGGCCATGAATTTCTCGGCCATCTTCACGTCGATCCTGCCCTTTGATTCCTTTATCAACTGCTCCCAGCGGACGCGCCGCGCGTTGGGAGAAGTCTCGAGATTCTTGATATCAAACGTGGTGTCTTTAGCCAGCACTTGCGGGTCGCGGGCAAAGTTTGAGCCCACGAAATAGCCATCCCTGGTGCGCCAGACCTGATGCGCCTTCAGACCCAGCTCGAACTGAGCGATTTCGCCGGTCTTGTTATCCCCCAGCAGCCAATCATTGGCGTAGCCGCCGTTGTTGGCGTCCAGCATGATGCGCACGTAATCGTCAATCGAACTCGCATATTGGAGCGCCTTGCGGGCGCGCATGAACTCCGGCTTGCCGTCCGGGTCCCAACCGACGAACTGCGTAATAGTCGTCTCGGTCACCATGATGCCGCTGGAATTCACGCCGAAATCGTCGTCGCTGATGATGACGCCGGGGAAGCCGTCCATCAGGATGCGATGTCCGTGCTGCGGCGCGATGTCGAGGATGATTCGCCAGCGTTCGCCCTCCAGATAGCCCGTCCAGTTGTTGTGCGCGATCACGATCTTGTGGTCTCGGGTATAGCTGCCGGTGGCGACGAACGCGCTACAGTTGCCGGGGCTGACCAGGTGTGGCGCGCTGGCCACCTTGTGCTGCGAGTCGTACCAGGGAACGTAGTAGTCAGGCAGTTCCTCAAAGGCGTTCAGCGCCACCACGTCGTCGATATCCATCGAGACGCCGTGCGCCTTCAGGCCCTCGGTGATTCCCGTGAGTTCCTCTTGGTATTCCTGATCGATCTTCGGCCAAAGCATCTCGTGCGCGGCCTTGCGGAAGAAATCCCAATCCTTTTTCGTGCTGTGTGTGTCCTGGAGCTTTATGGCTTCAAAGGCGTCCGCTATCTCATGGGCCAGCAAGTAACCGTGCTGGAAACCGATCTGGCCGGGCGTTCCCTCCAGGTGAACATAAATCCAACCGCCTTTCTCGAAGCGGTAGGCAGGTTTCAGTCGAGGGTCAGCAGGCTTGCCAGCCGACTGTTCGCCGGGGTTGTCACCCCCGCGTAAGCGGGGGTCCATGTCAGTCCACATTAGGGCTGGATTCCCGCTTTCGCGGGAATGACCGGCATCGATAGAGCACAAAACCAGAGTCAGGATGGCCAGAAGGAATGCCATTCGACGTGCCTTTACGCCTGTTTGCATCTTCACCTCAGTCAATGAATTCGACCATCGGGTAGTGGGTCAATTTGATGTTTTAGTCAATTTGATGTTGTAGCGGCGATCCCGCAAGGCGGGATCGCCATATGGCGGCATAAAGCCGCCTCTACATCAAATTGACCCACTACCGACCATCGTCCAGAATAGCCTCCGCAGCAGTGTAACCACTCTGCACAGCGCTTTCAATGGTGGCGGGCAAGCCTGTAGCAGTCCAATCGCCCGCCAGATATAGGCCGCGCACCGGCGTCCGGGCCGTCGGGCGCACCTGCTCAGCTTCCCAAGTCGGCGAGAAGGTGGCGAAGCGCTCCTTGATAACGAGGGTATGGTGCAATTTGGCCTTCTGCGCTTCCGGGAAAAGGCCGCCTAGCTCACGCAAAGCCATGGCCAACAATTCTTCTTTACCGCATCCGATATGCCGGTGTGCGCCGCTCAGCACGAGGGAAACATAATTCTCACCCGAGCCAAGAATCTTGCCTTTGTTGAAGAGCCACTGAATCGTAGTGCCACGCAATCCAACAAAATCAAGCTCGGTGATCGGACGGTCAAACCAGAGGTTGATGGAAATGATCGGCGCAGGCCGAAGGGAAATGACTGGGGCGAAGAAAGGCTCGAAGCGGAGCTGTTCGCCGGGCAACAAGCCCGCAAGCTGAAACGAGGGCACGGCGCTCAACACGCTCTCCGCCTCAATTTCCTCGCCACTGGAAAGGCGCACGCCCCGGCACTGCCCCTCGGAAACCAGGAGACTGGCCACGCTGCGGCTGCACTCAACTCGCCCGCCCCTTGCCCGAATGTAGGCTGTGGCAGCACCCACATACACATCACTCAAACCAACGCGGGCAATCCCGATCCGTGAATCCGCCGGCGAGGAGAAAAGCGCCAACTGCAACACCCGCTCAAACAGCCCCGCGTTGGCCTTGCTGGGGTCTTCATTGAGTGCCGCAATACAGAGCAGGTCCCAGAAATTGCGCTGCAAGCTCTCGGATTGGCCCAGCCTGGTGAGCCATTCGCGCACGCTCAGCTTTTCCAAGCCACGGTCCACCGCCCTCGCCCACCGGAGCGATCGTCCAAGACGCAAGACTTCCAGTTTGTGCTTGAAAGAGAAACTTCCGGAGCGTAGCACGCCCAGCAGTACATGCCAGGGCGAAGGCAGGCCGGGACATTGAAGCGCTGTCAGCCGCCCATTTCGGTCAAGGAAACGGACGGTCAAGTGCTGTTGAAACCGAATGCGGTCCTGAGTTCCGATAGTGGAAAGGAAGTGAATGGTCGAATGGTAGCAGCCCATGATGATGTGCTGGCCGTTATCCACCACGGAGCCCGTTGCAGGATCAAGAAAGGAGCGCGCCCGCCCGCCCAGGTGGGGCTTCTGTTCGAGCAAGCGCACACCGCGCCCGTCTTCCGCCAGTGCGACACCCGCCGCCAGACCCGAAAAACCGCCGCCGATGATCAAGACTTCGTCCGGCATGAGAGCAGGAATCAGGATTCAGGAGTCAGAAGCCCGGAGTCCAAAAGAAGTAGGCAGTACGCAGTCGTCCATGGGCAGAAAAAAGAAAGCGCGATGGAGAAAGAACAAATCTTATTCGCATGGTTTGCGACCCGCTTGATCGAAGACAGGCGCATTAGAGCCGAATGTCCAACTACAGTCAAGAGAATTGTGATAGGTTCTTGAGCGGCAGGGAGAGTACGACCGTGAGGGAGACAGATATTCGTGTTGCGATTGCCCTGCGTCCTGTCGCAGGGGTGGCACTTGCGCTGTTCGTATTCGCCGGTCGTGCGGCTGGGCAGACGCCCTGGGCCACCGATTGTTCGGCCGTCGCCAATAGCACCGTGAGGAGTGTGACATGGATACCAGCGCTATGCCAGGAATTTAGCGGCCCGCTGGGGCCTCCCGACAGCTCTGCGTGGAGCTTTGACTTGGGCGGCGGCGGTTGGGGGAACAACGAGGTGGAAATCTACTGCGGACCTCCCGGCTATCCAAACAATCCGTCGCAGTGCCCTGCGTCCTTTAGCACTGAGACTGCCAATTCTTATCTTGACGGTAGCGGACATCTGGTGATTCAGGTCATCGAGAGTGCCGGAAACTGGTATTCGGCTCGCATGAACACCGAGGGTATTCAGAACTTCCAATACGGGCGAATCGAGGCGAGCATCAAGATTCCAGATACGACCAACCCTGGCCTTTGGCCAGCATTCTGGTGGCTGGGAAGTAACCTCGCCGCGGGGACGGCATGGCCGCTCTGCGGGGAGGCCGACATCATGGAGAACTGGTCGCCCTCCGTATTCAATGGGCCTGGCCCTACTCACAACCGGTCCTCGATCCACACCGCGCTTACCGGAGGCGCCGGGATCGCCGCCACGTACGCATTCCCGAGCGGCCAGCAAGCGGACGCAGGGTTTTATGCCTACGGGGTGATTTGGTCGGCAAACATGGTGCAATTCTACGTGAATCCTACGACGACACCGCAATCCTCTCTCTGGCCGTTCTTCATTGTTACTACCAGCGACCTTCCAGCCGGAGACACATGGCCGTTTAACGGCAGTGCCTTCCTCCTGACGAACGTGGCTGTAGGAGGCACCCTGGGCGGGTCGACCGCCGACACGCCTAGCCCCGACATGATGATGATCGACTATATCCGTCAATATAAGCCCGCGGCAGTGCCGGCTCCGGTCCTGGGCCAACCACCGGGGATCACCGTAACGGCTGGCGCGACAACGGACAACACCAGCAGCCTTACGCCCAGTCTTGCGGCCGGTACTGGCTATGTTTACTTCTCCTGTGACACCACTGCGCCCAAGGCGAGTTGCTCCATCAAAACGGATGACCCGCTCAACCATTTTGTGGTTAACTCCGACGCGAGCCCGCCCGAGAGCGTAGCCGTGACGGTGATGACCACAAGCAACGCACGGGCTCTGCCGCACTTCTTAAATCCGAAAACGTGGAGCCGATTCTTGCTAAGTACCGTCTTCGTGCTTGTCCTTTTGACACTGATCGTTTTGCTGCAAAGGAGGCGTGTCGGACGGAGTTTCAGGTACAGCATCGCGTTGGGCAGCTTGGTTCTAGGAGCAACCCTTATCGTTGGCTGCGGAGCTGGTAGCGGCAGTGGGGGAGGTGGCGCCGGCAACACCGGCACGACTCCCGGCAGCTACACGGTTACTGTCTACGCGTTCACCGAAAACAACATGAGCAACGGAGCGAATAGCAACGCGGACGCTAGAGCCACCATTCAGCTAACGGTGAACTGAAGCCTGACGCTAGCCCGTTTATTGTGGTCCAATGTGACCCAACGTTGTAGGGTGGCGCTGTTACAGGTCAGGTAAGTACGTGAGTTTTCGGTCCAGAAGCCGGATCGACAAACGCGGATTTAGCTGGGGTTGGTCGACGGGACCGGCTCAGCCGTGCAGCTTACGAAACGCCGCGAGACAGCGCTGAACGGTTTCCATCTCGGAGTAATCGCTGCCTTCCTGTTCGATCAGGTAGAATTCGATTCCCCCAGTGCTTTCGGCGGCCGCAAAAATGTTCTTCCAGGGCGCCGTCCCATCGCCTGTCAGGACCCGATAGCCTCTTTCTGGAGACCAATCCTTGACGTGTATCGAGCGGATTCGTCCAGGATTCTGATTGATCCACGCCACGGCGTCATTGCCGGTTTCCAAGCATGTCCCGACGTCCAGTTGCAGCATGACGCTCTTGTCGAGCATTGCGGCCAGCAGTTCCATGGGCTTTTGGCCGCCGACCGGCTTCCACTCCAGATCGTGGTTGTGATAGCCCGCGAGCAAGCCCTGCCCTTTCAAGGTGTCGTTTGCTGTGTTGAGTGTTTCCGCTACGCGCTTCCAGTCATCCAGGCCGCTGACCTTGCCCGGGTGGGCCAGCACGATGTACCGGGCCCCCAGGATTCTATTCAACTCAATCGCCTTGGCGATTCCGTCTGGAGTGAACGACTGCAATCCGTTGTGGGTTGAGTAGCAACGGATGCCGAGAGCGTCCAGCTCGGTGCGAACCTGCTTTGCATAGTCGGGCGTCCAGGCGTAGTAAGGACCGAAGAATTCGACACACTGGTAACCCATCTTCGCCACGCCCCGGACGGTCCCCATCAGATCTTTCTGCAAGGCGTCGCGCACCGAGTAGAGTTCAAGTCCCACAGGAATTTCCTTCGAGTCCGGCATCGCAGCCACAAGCGGCGCCGCAGCCATAAAGCCCAGGAACGAACGACGTGAGAAGGAGTTTGGTCTGTTCATAGTACGCCCACCATACCACAGTCAAGCGCAAATGACTATCCTTCATCAAAAGCTTCATTAAAAGCGGAGAGGGACTAGCGGGGATTTCTCACCGCGGAAGGGAAGGGCGGGGCTTTAACAGGCTGCGGAAAAACCCTTCCAAGCTGTCATTCCGAGCGGAGCGAGGAATCTCGCTCTGAGTGTTTTCAAGACAGTGCGAGATTCCTCGTCGCCTGCGGCTCCTCGGAATGACACGCCAAACGAGTTTTTCCGCAGCCTGTGAAGCCCCACCCTTCCGGCGGCTCGAAGAAAATGGTTCAGCCTGGTGAGAAATCCGGGCTAGAGGCGCGACATCGCCGCCCTGCGAGCGGTGAGGATATTGAAGCCCGCCGGTCCTATCCCCTTTGCGGCGGCGCTGCTGCTACATCTGGGTCACGTGCCCAACGTTGAACCCCTCCACTACGACTCGCGGCGTCTCGCCACGCGTGTCGGCGTGCTCCAACTCCGTCTGAATGGTTCGCCGCTCGCCGGGCATTAATGCGATGTAGTTGTCACTGTAAATTGCCGGCAGGATCCGGTCTCCACTATTCTCCCTCACAGCTTTCAGGCGGATCATCAGCGCCGGCTGATTCGACGGGTTATGCAGTTCGGTCGTTAACTGCCAGCGATTGCCCTGGCGGTCGACGCGCGTTGCCGCTTCCAGGTTGACCCTGGGCAACTGGCGAATGGCCCGATAATTGCTCTCCTCCCGGCCGCGCAGATAGAAGTTCGTGGAGACCGTCTCAGCCCCGTGCGTCAAGGAGAGTCGCAGGAAGTGCAATGGCGTCAGCTCGGGCGGATACTCCATCTTGATGCACGGGGAGACGCTGTCTTCCGCGCTATCCAGGGTTGCGGACTTCTCCCATTGCTTCGTCCCGTCCATGTTCAGGACTTCCACCGTGGCGGTCAAGCCGCGCAGGTTCCCGGCGCTGTAGTTGACCACTTCGATGCTGTCGGTGACTGGGTTCCACTGAATGTGGAGCGGTTCACACCCTTTCTTGCACCCAAAGTACGCCGCCGTTGGTTCAAAATAGTAATCGTAGGTCTGCCAGACGAACGACGGCCAGCAAGGATGGCTCATCCAGAGGAGGAGCCCCATGCGGTACTTACTCTGCGCCTCGAACATGGCGCGATAACCTTCGTAATTGATGAATTGAGCGAGTGAAACCCATTCGTCCACATTGCCGGCGCCGCCGTAGTCGTAGTCGATCATGGTCCGGAAGCTCTCACCGCCTTGCGCGCCACCCAGGCAGAAATCGTGCAGGCCCCAGACGAGCCCCTGCGGCCACAGGGCCGATTCGGGCATCATCGCGCGCACGCTTTCCATGGGGGGTATATTCGGCATGCCCATTTCGCTATGCAGCTTCGGGTCGGCGCCCAGGGTAAAGTAGAAGTTGCGGGGCATTGCCCTGTAAGGCCCGCCGCCGCTGACAACCCCAAAGGCGGAGTTGGAGATGTAATGAATGCCGGGGTGTTTTTCCGCCAGCACTTTCCTGATGCCCCCGTCAAGAGGCGGAGGTGGGTTGCCTTCATTACGGCCGCAGTAAAGGCCAATCGAGGGATGGTTTCGAAACCGCAGGACCGAGTCATTTACATTGCGCATGAACAGGTCGTCATCCTCCGGGTCCGGCCCATCCGCCGGGTTGGCCAACCAGAACTCTTGCCAGACCATGATGCCGTGCCGATCACAGGCCGCAAAGAACTCCTCGTCACCGACCTGCCCTACCCAGTTGCGAATCATCGTGAAGTTCATTTCGCGGTGATAACGTACCGCCGCATCGTATTCGCGCGCGCGATAACGCAGCATGGACTCGCTGAAGCCCCAATTCCCACCGCGCGCCACAAACTGCCTGCCATTGATCCAAATCCGCAAGGCGCCGCCCTCTTCGCTGTAGGACATTTGCCGAACGCCTATCTGGAACGCCTTGGTGTCTGATACCATCCGCTTCGGCGCCTCGAAGCTCAGCTCCAGAGCGTACAAGTGCGGCTCGCCGTATCCCGCAGGCCACCAGAGCTTGGGATTCTGCAGCCGCAGGGCCGGAGTGTTCGAGGGGTCAAACTTCACTTTCTGCGTTGCGGAGCCATCGACGGAAACGCGCTGCTCGAACTGCAACTCCGCCAAGCGTCCGCGCAGAGTTCCGGTGACAGGCTTGGAGGTGTGGTTCACTAACTCGACCTCGATACTCACGTCGGCACGCGAAGTGTCGGGCAGCGGCAGGGTGGTCGAAACGAACGGATTCTCGATGGTAACGGCCCCGCTGAGGGTAAGGTAGACATCGCCCCAGATGCCCGTGTCGCGGCCGCGAATGGTGGGAATCCAGTCCCAACCAATGGAGGCGTGGTAGGTGGGATTATCGATTCCGAGCGCGCCCCCATTCTTGCCCGGACTCTCGAAGGTCTTCTGCTTCATGCTTCCGGGGGTGTCATCCTTCTCGATGCGGACGGCCAGCGCGTTTTTACGGCCAGCGAGCAGGCGTTCGGTGACGTCGAACCGGCCGCGCATGAAGCCACCTTCTACCCGCCCGAGTCTTTCGCCATTCAGGAAGACGTCCGCCTTCCAGTTAATCCCGTCGAAGTTCAGCCAAGCGCGCTGACCCTCGGTTAATGCCGGCGCCGTGAACTCGTTCCGGTACCAGAAATCTGCGTAGAAAAATGAATCGGAAATAAGCAACTGATTGTCGCCGTAATTCGGATCAGGAATTGCCCCGATATTCAGATAGGAAGAGAGCACTGTGCCCGGCACAGTGGCAATGACCCAATCCTGGTCCTGGAATCCCACCTTGGAGAGTGTTGCTCCGTCCGCGTTCACAAGGGAATCTCGTTGCAGGCGCCACGCGCCTCCCGCCAGGTCCAATCGCCCGTCAGGTCGCGCTGCGGGCGCGGGCTTCGGTTGCGGGACAAATCCGCCCCGCCCATAAACCTCCATTTCGCTCAGAACGTACCCATGCGGCGAGGTGGGCCGCTGCATCAGTATGCGCACGTACCTTCCCTGGACGGGCTGCGCCAGTCTGAGGTCGTCAGTGTTCCCTGTTCCCTCAGGAAGGGGTTGAATGTCTCGCCAATTCTGAGCATCGTCGGAAACCTGGAGGAAACCCTCCGCAGCGCGCGCGATCCAATACACCACCACACGGTCGAATTCACAGCGAGCGCCCAAGTCGACATAAACCCACTCCTCACCCAAACCCGCGCTCATCCACGCACTGGTGAAACTATAAGGCCCGCCAATTTCCACTCTCTGGCTCTGATGGAAGAACCCCACCTCACAGACTTGCCATTCCATGAAGAACGCGAACGGCGGGGCGTTGGCAGCTTCGAGTTCGATTCGATAGAAGCGGCTTTGAGAAGCCGAGCGAAGAGGAATGGAAGGCTGGAACCGTTGCCCAGATTGCGGAAAGCCCATCGGGGGACCAGTAACGGGTACGGGCTTCGGATTAGTTACCTTACCCAATTCCTTCCACTCCCGTCCGTCGTCGGAGACCAAGACGGCAACACCCAGGTCCTCCGGTTTCAAGTTGCGGGGCGCGATGAGGAGGACGTCAACACGATCGATCTCCGGAACGCTCGCCCCGCCTCCCAATTGAACCTGCACCCACGGGCGCGGACCCCGCAAGTCGACGACGCTGATCGGGTTGTGGTCCAGGAAGAACTCCCGC
>Ga0208692_1000796_pt1 | contig 20750 bp, 31 predicted proteins | sample June2015DPH_20_1_3_FD_184721 | JGI IMG/M metagenome (GOLD analysis project Ga0208692, IMG submission 184721) | Peatland microbial communities from SPRUCE experiment site at the Marcell Experimental Forest, Minnesota, USA - June2015DPH_20_100... | ecosystem: Environmental > Terrestrial > Soil >...
GCTCCCTCCACGATCTCCCGCGTCATGCTCCCGCCTTCCGAGGTCCGGCGAGAATGATCGTCTTTTTCACGTCCCACGGTCCCCAGCGTTTCGGATCGCGTCCCGCTTGGGTAAAGTGACTCTCGCACGCGCTCCCCACCGGGACGTTCACTCCCTCAAAGCGCGCGTAGATCACGCGCCCCTCGGAGTTCCGGCCGGTGTTCACTCGGAGGTAGTGTCCGCAAATCACGCACGGTCCGTCGGTTGCTTTCATTTTTCGCTCCCCTCGTTGATCGAGGAGTCGTGATGCGGTCCTCCGCGCTTGAACGCGGTCCGCGCCCGTGCCCGGGCTTTTGATCGCCCGTCGCGTGCTTCGCGTTCGCGCTCTACCCAGTACCGCCAGCCGACCGCTGCCGGGTCCATGCTCTCTCGGAGCCACTTATCGCACGAGCCCAAATCGTGACGGCATTTCACGCTCATGCTATCTCGATGGCCTCCTTGAACTCGTCCCAACGGACGCATACCTCACAACGGCACGCTTCCGCGCATCGGAGCGAATGGTCGGCGATGCGACATCCCGCCACGTGCCCCTTGGCCGAGAGGTCGGGGAGCGCGGGGTTGCGAAAGAGCCTCATGGACGGTAGGGCTCCGGGTCGTAGGGAGGGTCGTCCTCGGGGTCCTCGTCGTCCTCGTCTTGGATGGGGAGCGGCCATGGACGGTCGGGCACGTCGGGGACCGGATACGGGAAGCTCGGGTCGTTCATAGCGGGAGCCCCTCGAACGGGTCCTTGGGAGATACTTCGATCACCGTGGGGGGCTCGGAGTCTCCGGTCAGCTTGGCGTAACAGTCGAGGCCGACGAATCGCTCGTCCCAAGTGAACGCTCCCCGGGAGATCGGGCGCCCGCACTCGTCGCACTTTACGCTCATGCGATCCCTCCCTCCCGGAGCGTCCGCGCCGCGTCGCCCTCCGCGAACCCCATTCGGAGCCGGGCCTTTGCCTTGGGGTTCATTCGGCGGATCGGAGCGAGGCGTTCCCAAACTTGCTCAATAGTCGATCCGGTTGCGAGGATCAGTACGTCCGGGTTGCGAGCCCGGGCGCGTACCACCTCGACGAACGCGAGGTACACCGGGGCGGGCTTCTTTCGGAGCGTCACGCGCTCGCCCCCTTCGCTCGCCCGGATCGTCGGCGCCGGGCTTTCTCCGACTCGCCTCCCGAGATCGCCGATCGAACGCTGATCACGCCGGCGGCGTCGCGTGCCACCTCGCGGTACGCGCGAGCAAGCTCGGCGTACCCAACGTCGAGGCCCGCGGTCCAACGGACGCCGAGCGAGTAGTCGGCCTTCCGGTAAACGAACAACCGGAGGACCACTTTCTCGCCCTCGGGAGTGTTTTCGGCCAAACGGGTTGTCTCGAGCGAGGAGTTGGTCCCCGCTGTCTCGTTGTCGCACACGGTAGTACGGAGGGTGAACCCCCTATTTAGACCCTCCCCGTACTACCGGGCTTGAGATCCCGGGACCCGTACTACCGTCACCAAGAGCCCGTACTACCCGCGATCAACGGTGGTACGGGTGCTCGAGGGCCGGTCGTACGGGCGAGCGCGTCCGGAGCGCCGGTGAAATCGTCCCGATTCTCCCGGGCCTCTCCCCCGAGGCCGGGCGCTGGGGGGACCCTTTTCGATCCGATCGTACGCGGGAGGCGATGCAGCTCGGCTCTCGACAGGTCAACCGACAGTCGATCCGGGGGCGATCTTGGCGAGGCACGTCCAACACACCGTTCCGATCCGCCGCCAGCGGCGCGCGACCCTCCCCGAGGCCCTCTCTCGGTCCCACACGCCCTCCCGAATGTACGCCGCCGCCCCTCGCGTCGTCCCCGAGGTCCCGGAGGTCTTTCCGCATACGAGACACCCGCCTCGGTTCGATCCGTACGTCAACGGCTCCCTCCAACGGGGATATACCCGAAGATGTGCGGATATACCAAAGCAGGAGGACCGAGCGTCACCCGAACCCCGCGTCCGCCGCGTCGCCCGGATCGACCTTCGCCGGGTCGCGCCGCTCCGGCGCCGCCTCTTTTGGCGCGGCTCGTGCCAACTCGAGTTGCTTGGAGGTTGCCTCGATCTCGAGCTTGAGGAGGCGCTCGGCCCGCGCTTGGGGGCTCCCCTCGACGAGCAACTCGAGCGCCCGCTCGAGCGGGAGCGGCTTGCCGTCGAGCTCCGGTTGGTGAACCCGTACCTCGTGCCGGAGGGCCTCGGCCTTTTGGTAGATCACTCGCGCGACCCGCGGGAGATCGCGCAACTCGAGGTAGTTTTGCTCGAGGCGCACGTCCCGGTGGTCGGCGTTAACCTCGATTTGGGTTACGTGCGCCTCCTCTCCCTGTCCGAGACCGAGCATGGCGACGAGCCACCCCCACAACTCGCCGGCCCGGTCGAGCGGGATCGGCGTGCGGGCCGCGATCACACACTCGAGGGTCCCCGTCGTGGGGAAGTACTGAAGGCGCACGCGACGCCCGTCCCACCCAAACTCCGCGGCCTCAAAATCGCCCGCTGATCCGCCCGAAACTCGGGTCCATTCCCGCGCCGTCCGGCAGGGGGGCGGGGGTGTCTCGCGCCAATTCGACACGACGAATCGGAGGTTCTGAAACCCGAGGACCGGGTTAGGGTCCGACGTGAGGTCCCAGTACACCGAGGCGAGAGCGACGCCGACCGGAGTCTCGACGATCTCTCCCGAGGAAATGAGGTGGGCGACGGATCGCTGAATCGTTCGGAGAGGGTACCGAGTGAGGCTCGCAAGCTCCTTTGTGGTCGCGCCCAAGCGCCCGGAGACACCCAACCGCACTACTACAGCGCGCGCCACTTTTTTGGCGCGGGCCGCGCCAACGATCAAGAGCTTTGTTTGGTGAGGGTCGGCCGCATTTGCTCCGGGTTTCCGCGTTCGTCGCACGACAACTCGAGGAGCGAGGGTTGATAAAGAACCTTCCGCCTAAGCGCACTCGGGGCGTCCGGGCGGTCTCGTCAGCTTCCCGGCTGTCGTCGCACACCCGAACGGGCGCCCTCCCGGGTGGTGATCCCCCGCCCGAACACCCGGACGGGCGGGGGGGAGTCCGGGCACCCTGATTCTAAGGCCCGCTGGCACGTCGCGGATGGGGCGCCCGCTGATCGGAGGCGGGAGGGCCTTCTATCCACCCGGACCCCGCCGGATCGTTCCTATGCGACCCGGGAGAGGCTCGTTGTCTGACACGGGGCTCGGTTGTGTCGGACAAATGCGTAAATACTGGCGAGGGCGTCGATCCGGCGGGTCGAGACCGGAGGGGTTGCGAACGCCCCTGATCGTTCGTATCCGATCCGACCCGCCCGACTCGAGACCGGGGCTCGAGCGGGTCCGAGGTTGCCTCCTCCTCGGTCGGTCCGCTGTCACGGCCCGGCTCGTTTCAAGATTTGGGAATTGGGGGGGTCCAACTTTTAGGACGATTACCCCCCCGGGGTGTCCCTTCCCCTTGCGGACGCGTGTGCTTCAGTCCGCGGAGCGGACGGCGATCCCGGCTCCGAGCATGAGCACCCCGATCAACCCGGTGACCCACGCGTACGTGAACGTCCAGTAAACGTTGGACACGGCCAACAGCAACAGAAGGTCCACGAACGCAAGGACCGCACCGAGGATGATCAGCCCCGCGCCAACCGACTCGGCGCTCATCCGACCGGACTGGTCGTGCCGGAGGTTGCGTCGGGCGCGGTGGGCGGCGAGGGCGAGGGCGATTCGGGCGAGGTAGTTGCGAGGCATTTTTTCACTTACCTCCTCCGCCGGAACCTCCCGGTCGGCTCCCTACCCGGCGAACGTCGGTCCGCTCGGGTTGCGGGAGGTCCCAAAGGACAGTCATTAGCCCCTCCGTCGGCGGGGCTTGAGATGAGGCGTGCGACCGGTCCGGCAAGCTCCCGAACACCGGCCGCGATGATGCCCAGCGGGGTGTCGGTGTCGGTGCTCCGGTCGCGCGGCGCGTTCGGCGCCGGGGTGGAGAACGGAGATCGCCTCGGTCTTTCCGCTCGGGAGCACGCCGACGCGGACCTCGTGATCGCCCACGCGAACGGTCCGGATTCGGACGTACCCCGTGGGCGCCCGAATGTCCTCGTGCCTCCATGCGGTCGGATCGCTGATCGGGCGTCGGTTGTCCGCGAGCGGAGCCGCGGCCATCATGGTCGCAACGGATCGACGCTCTCGCCGATCCCGCTCCCTCCGTTCCTTCCGGTCTCGAGAGCGGCGCTCGTCCCGATCACGTCGAGCTCGTCGGGCCTCTCGTCGGGCGGCGCGTTCGTTGCGCCGCTTGTCTCGAGCGGCGGCTCGCTCGTCTCGCTCGCGCTGTCGGGCCTCACGATCCGCGGTCCGAGCTTCGCGGAGTTGCTCGTTGACTCTCCGAGATTCTTCCCGAGACCGGTGACGCTCCTCACGCTTTCGACGAGCGAGCGCTCGTCGGTTTTCTCGGTTGATCTCCCGGTCGTTCGCGCGACGGGCGATAGCCTCGCGCTCCGCTTGGGTCTTTTCTCGCATCGAGAAAAGTGCCATGCTCAGCGCCTCCGCCGGTACGACCAAAGGACCAACACGATCAGTACGACGAACGCGAAAACGAACACGAGCACGAGGAGTAGCTCGGTATTCGACGGCGCGATCCCTCCGCCTCCGGCGGCCGCGGGAAGCGTCGTGTTCGACGCGCACGAGGAGGCGACACCCGTCCCTCCGCTTGTGGTCGCGTTAACCGTCCAAGAGTAAGTCGTGTTGGCCGAGAGCGAGGTTTGATCGTACACCGTGAGAACCCCGGCATGGAAAATGTAGTTCGGCGTCCCCGCGCACGACGCTCCGTTGAATTCGGTGATCACGAGCGCGGTGAGGTTACCTCCCGGGTTTGTCCATGCGAGGTCGATCTCGGAGGACGAGACGTTCGTCGCGGTGAGGCTCGTCGGCGCGTTGGGTAGAGTCGCGTTGATCGAGGCGGAGGTCGGCGTGGAAAACGGACCTGATCCTCCGCTCGTGTTCGCGGCGACCTCGATACACGCCGAGTGCCCGGCAAACACGATCCCCCAAAGGTAGGGGTTGGCGAGCGGACCGTTGGTCGAGGCGATCACCGAGCCGCCGCAATCGTTCGGTGCGAACGCCTCCAACGTCCGGTTGAGCGTGAGGTTGCCAGCGGGATCGGTCCATGCGACGCTAAAGAGAGAGGTCGAGGCGGCGGTCACGATCACCGCAGTTGGCGCCGCGGGGAGAGTCGTGTTGATCGAGGCCGATGTAGGCGTGCTTTGCGCGCTCTCACCCGTCCCGTTCGTTGCGGTGGTGGTGAAACAATACGACGTGCCCTCCGTAAGACCCGGGATGACCGCGGTGGTCGTGACGCCACCGAGGTCGTAGCTCGTGATGAGCGAACTGGAACAATCAGAGCTCGCATAGACGTAGGCAGTGTTGTCGGTCAAGGGGCCGGGCGGGTTCGTCCAAGTCAGGTCGATCAAGTGCTCGCCGTAATTGTGCGGCGAGTCGAGGGGCTCGGTCGTTGCGATCACTCCGCTCGGAGCGGGCGGTACGTGTGCGGCGGAGAACGTCGTGTTTCCCACGCACGCGCTCGCGGTGCCTTCCCCTCCGCTCGTTGAGGCGGTCACCGTGAACGAGTAGTCGGTCGAGGCGGTGAGACCCGTTTGCGGATAGGTCGTTGCGACCGAGCCGAGGTCGTTCACCGCCGGCGAGCCGCCGCCGCAAATGAGCGAGCCGAGGTAGAGGTAAACGTGATTGTCCGTCAGCGTCCCGCTCGGATTCGTCCATGCGAGGTCGATCTCGGTAGCGCTGATCGTTTGCGCGGTTAGCGCGGTCGGTGCTCCGGGCGTTGGGTCGAACGTCGTTGCCGTCGCGCACGAGGACGGGGAGCTTTCTCCCCCCGATGTCGAGGCGGTGACCTTGTAGCTATAGGCGGTCGAGGGAGAGAGACTCGTGTCGGAGTACGACGTTTGGACCGAGCCGAGATCGACCGGTGTCGCCGATCCACCGCACGCGGCGCCCGCGAAGATGCGAACGTGATTGTCGGTGAGCGACCCACCGGGATTCGTCCAAGCGAGGTCGATCTCGGTCGTGGAGATCGGGGTCGCGGTGAGACCGGTCGGTGCGGACGGCGGTCCGTTGAAGGTGGTGTTAGTCCCGCACGCGGTCGGGGCTCCCTCGCCCCCGGCGGTCGAGGCGGTGATCGTGTAACTGTAGGCGGTCGAGGGAGTGAGACCCGTATCGGCGTACGATGTTTGGACCGAGGCGAGATCGACCGACGTTGGCGATCCGCCGCACGCCGCGCCGGCGTAGATGTAAACGTGATTGTCCGTCAGAGAACCGCTCGGGTTCGTCCATGCGAGGTCGATCTCGGACGCGCTGATCGTTACGTTCGTTAGGGTGGTCGGAACGTCGGGGAGAGTCGTGTTGGCGACACACGCGCTCGGGGCGCTTTCACCGCCCACGTTGGACGCGGTGACGGTGTAACTATAAGTTGTCCCCGTGGAGAGCCCGGGGAAATTGGCGCTCGAGATGACCGCCATGAAATCATATGCGGTCGGCGATCCCGCGCACGAGCTAACGGTGTATTCGTACGCGTGACTGTCGGTGAGCGAGCCACCGGGATTCGTCCAAGCGAGGTCGAGTTGGGTCGTGGAGGCGGCGGTCGCCGTGAGCGCGGTCGGTGCCGACGGCGGGGGCGACTGACTATAGGCGAGCAACACGCCGCCGCCGAGGGTATGTCCCCCTGTCAGCCGGAGTGTAGTTGCTCCCGCAAGTGCGCTCGTGTTGTCGAGTGCGGAGGCCGTTATGAATCCGCCCGCGTTCGCGTGTCGCGTTTCCTCGTTCCATCCGGCGGGTGCTGTCAGCGGCCCGTTTACGTCTCCATTCCCGGTGTAACCGATATCCGCGTACGGCGCAAGGAGAAGGCCGCACGCTCCGGTCGAGGCGGAGAGGTTCAGGTTTCCCGATCCGTCCTCAAAAGAGGGCGTTCCTACCGTTAGCACGGCTCCGCTCGCCGGCGGAAGATCGTACGCGACGAGGTAGGTCCAATAGTAGGCGGATGCGGTCACGGTGAACGCGAGCGTAGCGGTCGTTGCGGCCGTCGCATTGAACACTCCGATCCCGACGTACTGGCCGTGTGTCACCGCTGATAGAGTGTACGAGAGGTTTGCGTACGTGTTCACTCCATCGGTCGGCGCGCTGATGAACGGGTGCCCGACATAGAACGTATTGCCGGTTGCGATCTCGACGGCGAGGATCATGTCTCCGGTTGTCACCGCGAAATTGAACGACACGGGCGCGCTTACCGCCGATCCGTTCGTCTCGGTGGGATAGGAGCACGTCGCGGCCCGAAGCCCGCTCGAGTGCGCTGTCGCTGCCGTCGATCCGGTGTGCGCGAGCGAGGTCGCCCCAGCGAAAGCGACGAGAACAAGAGCCGCGATCAGTAGAGTCCGGGCGACGGCGACCAACGGCTCACCTCCGCACGACGGCCAATACGAGAGCGACCGCGATCACGGCGATTATGATTAGGACCACAATCGCAAGCGCCTCGGCGAGCGCGCACCCGAGCGTCGAGCTTCCGGTGATCGAGGAGAGCCCGTTCACAAGCGAGGACCAAAAGAAAATCCCCGAGGAGCATCCGACCGATCCGCCGAGTCCGCCGCCGCCTCCACAATGGCCGACACAGGGCGGGGGCGGAGGCGTGATCCCACCGACGCCGAACGCGCAACTCGCGGCCGACTTGAAATCGGGGCTCGAGTTGTTCGGAGCGGTGTTCACCCAACACTCGGTAAAGAACACCGCGTCGTTTCCGCGCTGACCGTTGGGTGCTTGCTTGGTCGAGATCGGCCCGCCGTGCTTGCTCGTGGAGTTGCCGAACAAGCCGCCGCCAATGTAACCGAGATAGTACGCGGCGGGAGCGAAGGGCGTTCCGCACGGATCACTCTTGTTTCCGCCGTTCACAACGCAATTCGTCGGTGCGGCGGCGATCACCTGACCGCTCGTCGTATTCATCAGCGGAACGACGAACGCCCACGCTCCTTGTTTGGACGAGAGGAGCCAAGTCGTGTTGAGCGTGACGTTCATCGAGTACAACGAGGGTTGAAGAAACACCTCGCCCGAAACGTTCCACGTCTCGGGATTGCCAAACGTTTGCGCCGCGGTCCCGTTCGCGTTCTTGAGACCCGATCCGTTAAGGTAGATGTAACCGAGCCCGTACGTGTTGAATTGGCCCGTCAGGTTTCCCGATGGGACCGGTAGCGGGTGATTACAGAACGTCGTGGTATTGAGCACGTACGAGGTCGCGTTGTAGGTGTATCCGAGTTGATTTAGGTAGGTCAGATAGAGGTTGAACAGGAACGTCGTGTTCGTCCCCTCGAGTTCGGTGTACGGGATTCCCTGTAGGACGGTGTTCGGCGTGGGGATGATACACCGGGCCGGGATCGAGGAGATCGTGTAGTACCCGAGGATATGGAGAAATTGCCAATACGTTTGACCGATTGTTTGCGCGGTGAACGCGAAGCTTTCGTCCTCGGCGAGCGCCTTCCCCGTCCACAAGTAGTTGTCGGCCGGGCACGCGAAGTACGTCACCGAGCTAAGGTCGCCGTACGACGAGCACGCGCCACTCTCTCCGTTCGCGGCGATCCTGACGCCGCCGCCTCCGACCGACACCTCACCCGCGGTCCCGATATTGTTGGTCGCGGCGTTGAATTGTAGAGGGAAAAACGGGGCGGTCGTTAGCGAGTCTTGCGAGGCGAGGTTGAGGGCCATACAGATTTCACAAAGCGCCTCGCCGTCGCCGCCGGTCGACACGTTGACGCGCCATTCGTCGCCTGCCGGCATCGAGAAATTCTTTGTCCAAGTCGAGATCACCACCGTTTTGTTGGTCAGGGGCGACCAAAGGGTGAGGCCGGGGATTCCCGAGCTTTGCGTCCCCCACACCTCGGCTCCTTTCGCTATGTACCACACCGTCCCGACGGCGCCTCCGATAGCGAACGCCGAGGAGACCGTTCCGTACGGCTCGGCGAACGATCCCGAGGTCGCGCCTCCGCAAGTCGCGGTCGCGGCGCCGGCGGTGATTGTCGTGTTGCCATAATTCTGCCCGCCGAGCAACTCGCACCCGTACCCGGATGAGTCGGCGTCACCGAGGGTTTGCGAAAACGACTCGAGCGTTGACCCCCAAATCGCGGCCTCTTGGAGACCGAACCCGGCGACCTCCGCCGATAGATTCGACGCGATCCCGCTTTGAACGATATCGAGCGGGCCATTCCACGTCAGGTTGCCGATCTGTAGGAGAGCGGCGGCGGCGGCGGAGTACCCGAACGCTTGGACGGTGAGATTGATGAGGGATTGGATTTCGACGCGCGACCCGGCGAGCGTCCACATGGCGAGTTGGTACGCGTGGATCAGCGCTTGCCCGGCGGTGTTGGCGGCCTCGGCCGCGGCGTTCGCGGCGTTCAACCCGAGGAAGTACTCGACCCCGAGAATGATCACTCCGATTGCGACGGCCGCGAGACAACCCAGCCCGAGAGACTCGACACCGGTCGCCGCACAAACGACGGCGATAAAGACCGCTACCCCGCCAATCGAAAGGAGGCGACACGCATCCCCGCACGAGAGGTCGTTGTGGAGACTCGAGTTGTACGCGGAGCCGATCTCGGCGGCGCTGAATTGCTGTTTCTCCGCTGGTACGGCCTCGGCGTACGCGGCGAGCATTTCGTTCAACGTCGGTAAGACGGGCTTGCCGGAAGGCGACGCGCCAAGAGTCGCCCGGATCGCGGACGAGGTGGATTGTTCGGCGGGGGTAAGCGGAGCGGGCGCTTGGAGAGCTTTGATCACCGCGGGCGCGTTCGGGAGATTCGCACCCGGGAGACCCGCTCCCGCTGGCGCCGCTTTGGAGGTGGGACTATTGCCCCCCCCGCTGGCGGCAAAGGCTCCGGTCAGTCCGAGACTCGAGACCACCAACATTCCGAGGAGGGCGAGGATCAGGGCGACCCGCGGCCCCCCGATCCGCGTAGAAAACATGGGTGGGACGACTGTCCGACAACTATAAGCTTATGTCGGACGAATACCCCAACTATGGCAGACGAGTGTGCGACAGCTAAACGAGGGTGGAGAGTTCGGGGGAGAACGGGGTCGGCCGGGGCGTGGATCGCGGTGCTCCTCTTGGTGGTCGTGATCGCCATTTTGCTATTCGGCGCCGGGGCGGTGCTCGGATGGTTCCGCGGTCTCTAACGACCTTTGTCGTCGCGCTGATCCTGACGTTTGCGGTGGTCGCCGTCGCGTTCTCGGTGACCTCCGGGAACGCTCGCGCCGACCTCGGGATCACTCCCCCATTCGGCTTCGAGACTCGGGACGGGTTGTTTGTCATTCCGTACTATCAAGCGCTCCTCGGGGTCAACTCGATCACCCCGGGAACGCTCGTGTTTAGCGACCTCATTTACCTCGAGATTTACGACCTCTCGGGGAATCGGACCGCGAAAATTTCGGTGGAGCAAATGGCGAGCCCGCCCGTTTGGTACAATCAAACGTACGGACTGACTACCGGAGTAAACGTCCTCTCGTTCACGATCCCCTCCGAGGAGCAATACGTCTCCGCGGAATTGTGCGTTGACGGCGGGTGCGTCGGGTTCGGTCACGAGACCCCGATCACCCTGTTTCCTTCGGGGATCATTTCCATTGGCGGGGTCGATCTGATCGCGTTTGCGTTGACCGCGGAATTTGCGGTCCTCGTGATCCCGCTGACCGTGCTCTCAAAGGCCCTGACGCGAAAGGCGGTTTGGTCTCCCTCGGGCCTCATGCCGGCGTTGGTCGCGCCGCACCTCGTCCTCCTCTTTGCGTCGCTGATCGTGTTCGACTATCCGCTGTTCGATCACTTGTTCTCGGGACTCGAGTTCATCCTCATTCCGATTTGCTTCGCGCTCGTGTTTTTCTTTTGGTCGCTCCACCTGTTTAACAACGCGACTCCTCTCGAGAGCTTCAAGATCGACCCGCGCCGACGACACAACGTCGGCGTGTACCGGTGGAGGGTGTTTATCGGTGAGTTGCCGGACGGGCGGCTTGCGCTGATCGGTACGGCATGGAGAGATTGGATCGCTCGGCTCCGAGGTCACGCCCCGATCATTTGGGACCCGACGGTGACCGGATCGGCTAATCCTCCCCCCGCGTTCGCTCCCGTTGTCACGCTAAAGTCCGAGCTCCGGGGCGAGCGCTCGGACCGGCGGGTGCGCGTTTGGGAAAAGCGGTACCGAGGTAAGCCCGGGCACGAGAACCCGCTCAAGCAATTTGAGGTGATCAACGCCGCCAGTTCTCGGATTTCACCTCGGGAAAAGGACGCTCCGCGTTTGCTCGGATTCGTCGATCACGACCGTTGGCTTCAAGCGGAAATGCCATACGTCTCGTGGCACCGGCCCCAGCCGGTCCAAACGAAGTACAACGCCGACGGCTCGATCAAGGAGGAGGCATACACCAAACAGAAATGGACTTGGCCGCACTACGTCGATCCTCCGGCGAAGATTTCGCTCGCCGACGTTCATTGGTTCGATACCGTTGCTGCCGGTCTCGGGTTCATTTCGGCCGAGCGACAAGCGCGGCGGAACGAGGAGCTTCGTGCGTCGAATATCGCCCTCCGCGCAACGCCGTTCGTCACGGGCGACGAGCAAGCCTCGAGCCAAACCGACGAGTTGTTCACGCTCCTCGAGCGCGAACGCTTTGGTATGAGCGACGCGGAGGCTGATGAGGAAACACGGCGGGAGGCAAGTAAGACAGCTAAGCCGGCCACCACTCTCGAGGAGGCGGAGACTCGACGGCTCCGCCCCGAGCCTCGTCGCCGTCGTGAACCAGAGGCGGGATCGTGAGGCTGTTTAACAAACGTAAAACGCCGATCCCTCCGGTCTATCCGTGGGGCGCGACTGGCGGTGCTTGGTGGGAGGACCCGCGACCTCCCGATTTCTCCCGCCGGTCCTCTCCGGCTCCGGCCGAGGATTCCGGTCGATCCGATCGGGACACGGCCTTTCGCGTTGTGATCCCCGGCGGATCGGGTGTTCGGTACGTCTCCGCTCGAGCGATCCGTCGAGCGCTTCGCGGTCGGCGGAGAGTGCGACGCGAAAAGCTCCGGTCGCTCAAGCGCCGGATCGTCCTCGCCAAAGAAACCCTGATCGCTCTTGAACGGGCGGGGTACGACCCGAACCCTCCGGGCTCGGACCTCGCCCAGCGCTGGCGGGAGTGGGACGACGAGGAGGGCGAGCGAGTCCGGGAGGACTTGCTTGACGACCTCGCCGTGCTCTACCCCGACGCATCCGACGTGCGACTCCAAGAGATCGCCGCGGGGTTCGTCCGGAGCAAACCGTGAACGGCGACGAGGCCGAGTTTGTCGAGACACGCTGTCCGATTGATGCCGTCGTGATCGAGGTCCGGTTGGCGTTTCGAACGAGTCCGCGTAAGTCCCGGTACCTCGAGCACCTCACCCAAAATCACCCGGGGCTCTCGACCCGGGCGCGGACGCTGATCGCCGAGGATATGATCCGAGCGGAGAAATTCTCGGGTCGTAAGCCGGAGCCGAAATGACCGAGGTTCCGCTCGGCGCTAACGACCCGATCCGCAAGCTTTCCCGCGACGGGTTGCTCGCCGAGATCGCACGGCTCCGGTCGCGCACCCGGTCGAAAGAGGGGGCGGAGGCGTTGCGGTCGGCCGAGCGCGAACGGACTCGGGCCGAGGCGCTCCGCGCCGAGTTGGACGATCTGAAAACGCAAACGGGCGAGGCGGGGATCGAGGGCGAGGAGGTCGGCGGTCACCCGGCGGTCGCGTCGTTCCGAAAGGCTTGGCGAGGGTTCACGAGCACGATCCTCCGGCTCCCCGCGGAGCGAGAGGCGGGCGGATTCTCGAGAGTGCGTTTGCTCGCGTCCAAAGCGATCCTCGCTGACCTCGCCATCTTTGAGTTGATCGAGCCCCGCGGCCCGCTCGAGGCGCGTGCTCGAGACGTACTCCGCCGGTGTTTCACTCACCCGGGCCGGCTCGACAAACTCTCCCGACGTACGCCGGGGAGCGAGCGGTTCCGTTCGGTCGTGATCGCGGAGGCGGTGCGGCTCCACTTCCGTCCGTCCGTTTGGCGCGTGTACGAAAAGACCGCGGAGGATCGGGACCGGTGGTCGAACCGTCCGCGGACTCGTTGAACGAGGCGTCGCTTTACTCCCCGCGTTCGGACGCTCTCGAGCGCGAGATCGTCGCGGCGGAGGACCGCCTCTACGCCCGCACCCGCCGGTCCTCGGTCGTGTTCACCGAGGATGAATTGTTAGATCTGTTCGTCGCCAACCTCGGCGAGCGGATCGGGCTCAAGAAGGACAACGTTGTGATCATTGACGGCCCGAAGCGGTCGGGTAAGACCACCCTCGGGTTGCGGCTCGGAAACTCGGTGCTCGAGTTGCTCGAGCGGCTCGGGATCATCCGGCCGCGACCGCGCTATTTGGGTCAACCCATGAACCTCGAGCGCGACGTGGTGTACCGGCTCGACAAGTGGATCGCCCGGGTCCGGTCGGGTGTGCGCGGCGACGTGATCCTAAGCGACGAGGGGATTTTCTCCGCTCAATCCGGGAGCGGAAAGCCTCCCGAGGTAATGGTGCTCGAGCGCGTTCTCTCGGTGTGCGGCCGGAAGAATATGACCCTGATCGTGCTCGCTCCCTCTATCGAGCAACTCGCTAAGGCGGTGTCCCGTTCGACCCTCGCAAACTATTGGGTGAACGTCGAGGACCGCGGTCGTGCGGCTCCTCACGAGTTCGTCCCGCGTCGGCACTACAAGCCGTCGAATCTCTCCCAATTTAACCGGTTCAAACCTCCCCGCGACTACCTCTATTGGGACGCCTTTGACGACAGCGACCCGTATTGGATTCGGTACGAGGAGTTGGCGGACGCTGGCAAAGGACAGGGCGAGTTGGACGCGCAGAAAGAGGCCGAGTTGCTCCACCGCAAGGCCACCGGCGGTAGTTGATTCGACTCCCTATTCTCGTTCGTTCGTACAACGTGCGCGTTCCGCGCGCGTGAGTACGCGCGCGTACGCGTCCGAGGGGGCTCCCCATTTTCACGCTGGGGGGTGGGATGAACGTTGAGGTTGCTCGTGCTGCATCGGGGAGGAGCTCGTCGGTACTACGGATGATCCTCCGTACTACGGTCGAGCTCGACGCGGCGCCGTACTACGGTTGATCGAGGGTACTACGGGGTCTCGAGGAGCGCCTCGAGATCGGGAGGGTCGCTTGTCCCCGGTAGATCAACTCGCAACCCGAGCAACGGTGTGCTCCCCCCAGTCGTCGAGGGTGGGCGTCGTGCGAGAGGAGACAAAGGTGCGGCCGGGTCGCCGCGTCGTACGTGAGGAGCGGGAGGACCCGGTACGTAGAGGAGGACTGAAAGTCGAGACCCTCGAGGTTGTCTCCCGCGGGGGTCGCGCGCGGTCCGTGCTTGGCGGATCGCTCCGCGCACTCTCCCCAGCGGAACCCGCACCGCGCGCTCTTGAGTACTCCGGATCGACTCACGTACCCGCCTCCACGACGAGCTCCGGTTTCTTCCGGGGTCGCCCCCACTTGAGGGGTTGTCCCGTTGCGACCGAGAGTTGTTTGCGGCGTTGGTACGAGGCTTTGGTCGAACGACTGATCCGCTCGCGGTAGTCCCGGTCCAACTCCGCGATCACGGCGAGGAGGACGTTGCGCGCGAGCGGAGAGGTGTCCTCGGCGGAGTCGAGGATCGGAGTCTCGAGGAATCGCCAGCTAACGCCCGCCCCCTCGAGCACCCGGAGAATCTCGAGTGCCCCGAGAGTCCCTTTGCGGGTCACGCGCGAGAGACTCCGAAAGAGCACCACGTCGAACGGCCGGCGCGCGAGCGCGGCGTCGTGGAGGAGCGCCGATAGTCCGGCCCGGGTCGAGTCGTTCCCGGACGCGATCTCGACGTACTCCTTAGTCACCTCGTACGATCGTCGGGCCGCAAGCTCGCGGAGGTCCCGGAGTTGATTCTCGAGAATGGGCTCGCCTCCCTCCGCCGAGGACTCGTCGGGCCGGCTTACCCGCGCGTAGATCGCGGCTCGCGTCACTGCGTCCCCACGAGGAGCCCCACCACTACTCCGCACCGCTTACACCAAAGCACCGAAAAGTCCGGGTGCTCGGGGTCCTCGATCTTCCCCCCCGGATCGTGACCGAACACCGCGCACGCCAGCGCGCGGAGAAAACCCGGGTGGTACTCTTCCGTCACGGCCCTTCTGCCTCGAGCCGTTTTAGGCGCCGTTCCGCTTGATAAAGTCGGTTTCGAGCGGATCGAGCGGGCGAACCGAGGTCGCAGGAGCACGGTCCGCAGATCGCGCAGTCGGGGAACTCCGGCTCGTCGCTCACGGCTTCGGCTCCTCGCCGAGAGCGTGGCGCTTCCCGCACTCGAGGCACTTGATGATCGGATCCGATCGGTACGGTTCGCCCTTCCAACCGACGATCGGGCCTTCGTGTCGGCCGTCGTTGTCCGTCACGGGTGTTTCCTCCCGGCGCCGGGGAGCCCGGCGATGTAGACCGGACGGTCGACGGCCTCCGCGATCTGGCGGGTGATGCAGTAGGCCGCCTCGGCCTCGGTGTGGTCGTCCTTCAGCCGGCCGCACGTCTCGCACTTCGGATCGAGAGGCGGTAGGTCGGTGCAGCCCTGATGGCATGCGTAGACGGAGACACCGTGTTCGCAGTAGACCATGCGCCCGGAGACACCCAACCGCACTACTACAGCGCGCGCCACTTTTTTGGCGCGGGCCGCGCCAACGATCAAGAGCTTTGTTTGGTGAGGGTCGGCCGCATTTGCTCCGGGTTTCCGCGTTCGTCGCACGACAACTCGAGGAGCGAGGGTTGATAAAGAACCTTCCGCCTAAGCGCACTCGGGGCGTCCGGGCGGTCTCGTCAGCTTCCCGGCCGTTGAAGCCGGGCTCCGAGTGTTTTCCTCCGAGGCGGCAGGGTCCGGCCTTCGCCACGAGGGCGGAGTAGTCGCCCGGCTCCGCCCCGCACCAGATGTCGCCGCTCATGGCGACACCGCCGTGGCGTAGTCGATGATGTTGCCGCAGGTAGGACAGGGCGAGCCATCAGGGGGAAGGAGTTCGAGAGAGGTGGAACACCAAGGGCATCGCGGGGAGGAGCGTGGGTCTGCCCCAACCAGAGGCGACGCGTTCACGTTGACCCCTTTCGTCCCTCGATTTCGACTCCCTCGAGATCGGGGAGGTCGGCCCCGGATCGTCGCCTCGCCAGTTTCACGTACCGAGGGTTTAGCTCGATCCCGACCGAGCGTCGGCCCAGCGCGCGCGCGACTTGGAGCACCGTCCCGCTTCCCGCGAACGGGTCGAGCACCGTGTCGCCCTTCCTCGAGCTAAGGAGAATACACCGCTCGGGGAGAGCCTCCGGAAATGTCGCAAAGTGCGCCCCCGGGTATGGCTGGGTGGTGATTTCCCAAACGGTCCGGAGGTTCGCACCGTTCGGTTTCCCCTCCTCGGCCCGTTTCTTGATCCCGGCGATCACGCTCCGCTTTACGTCGCTCGGGTTTTGCGCTCCCGTCCCCCCGTACGATTTCGTCGCTTGGCCGTCGTATCCCTCGAGGGTCTCTCGGATCGTCGAGGGCGCGTACTTCGGCGAGAGACTCCGCATGGCGGGCGTGAGCACCGGGTACGATCGCCGTTGTCCGGGTCCCCATTTGGAGCCGGTGTCCGGGTTGTCCTCGGGGTTCGCGTAATGGCCCTTCGCTCGCTCGAGCGTGCTGGGGGCGAGCGATCCGCGAACCGCGTCGGCGTCGTAAAAGTACTTGGTGTGTTTGGTGAGGAGAAACACGTACTCGTGCGCTCGCGTCGGCCGGTCTTTCATGGATTCCGGCATGGGGTTAGGCTTACTCCAAATACAGTCGGATCGGAGGTACCACCCTCGTCGTTGGAGATCGAGCGCGACCCTCCACGGAATCCCGACGAGGTTCTTTTCCCGGAGGCCGCTCGTTCGCTTGTCGAACGCCCCCGCTTGCTCCGCTCCGGTGTTGTCCCGGTTGGCGAGCGTCGAGGCTTTCCAGCGTTTCGCTCCGAGGAGCCCGGCGGGGTGCGTCGTGTACGTGTCCCCGAGGTTTAGCCAAACCGATCCGTCGATCCGGAGGACCCTCCGCACCTCGTCGAACACGAGACCGAGGTGCTCCACGTACGCCTCCGGCGTGGGCTCCGCCCCCAACTCCCCTTTCCATGATCCGCACCCGCACACCTCCCCTCCTTGCGCGTCGTACGAGGCCCCGCGGTGCGCCGCTTGAAGCTTGCCCCGTCCCTCGTCCGCGGATCGCTCCCGGCGGGGGAGCGTCGGCGACCACTCGTGCGCGTGATCGGGGAGGCCCCCCCACACTTGCGGGTGCGTCCCGTACGCCCGGAGGCCCCAGTACGGCGGGGAGGTGACGACGAGCGGAATGGAGCCCTCCGGGAGCCCCCGGAGCACGTCGAGAACGTGCCCGGTGATCACCCGTGGGGTTAGATCGGTCGGAAGGTCGATCACGCGCCCCACCTCGACCACCGCTCTCCGTTTCGGTCCGCCGCCTCCTTGCTCCGATCCGTCGCCTCCGCCCGCTCTATGGCGATCTTGAACGGTCGCCGGTCCCTCGCCTCCTCGATGATCTCCTCCACCTTGCGTCGCACCGTCCAACCGGGCTCGGTGTGCTCGCGGACCGCCTCGAGGACGCGCTTTAGGGCTCCGTGCTCGGTCAGGATCAGATTTTCCAACTCCCGCCGGGAGAGATCGGCGAGGCGGAGCGTTTGCGTCAAAATCCGAACCTCCAAAGGTACACCACCGCGAGCGCACCGAACGCGACGAGCACGAGGAGGAGAAATATCCCCCCGATCCCGATCTTGTCCTCGCTTTCGTTCATGGCGTCGCCCACCTCTCGAGCGTCGGCCCGGCCGGATCGTCGTGGTGCCAGTACTGGCGGAAGGCCCGCTCGGTCGAGAGCATACGCGCTTTGATCCCGGCGCGCCGGTGCTCGAGATCGGCGAGATAGTCCCGGAGCTCCGGCTCGTGTTGGAGGAGACGGTACCCTCTCGAGTCGGCCCCCAACGGGAGACCCTCTCGGACGACTTGCGCGATCACGGCGCGGGTTAGTGGTTGCGCCTCCCCGTCGCTGATCTCGAGCGTTCGGGCGATCTCCTTTGACGAGACCACCGTCCCTACCGGGAGCCGGAGAAAGAGCGCGCGGACCGCCTCCACCGTTCGCGCCTCGACGTTCCCGGCGGCCGGGTTGATCGACTCGCTCACGGTCTCTCCCCCTCCACCCACGCCGCGGCGAGGACTCCACGGGCGAGCTTGCTCTTGGAGTGAACGAATGTTTGGGCCTCCCGCGCGTGCCGTCGCCGCCGATAGACAAACTCGGCGTACATGACAACCGGCGGTCGCTCGGTCAACGGTGATTTGCTTTGAGCGACGGCGTTTGCGAGCGAGTGAACCTTCCGGCGAAAGGCCGACTGATCGGGCGGGAGAGGGACTTTCCGGATCGCCTTGCTCGTCGTCTTTACCTCCACCTCGAGGAGACACAACCGGGCGTCGATAGCCCACGCCGCCGAGAAATCGACCGGGCCGGTGGTCCGGTAATGCTCGATCAGGTGCGGCCCCGGGAGCGTGCGCTCGAGACCCCGGACGAGGCGGGTCTCAACCTCCTCGTGAGTGCGCCGCGTCGTCACGGTCAACCCTCGAGCGCGCGCCGGGCCGCCGCGAGATCGTCGCGGTTCGCGGTGATCCCACAGTCGCACTTTTCGGGGTGGGCCGGCTTTTCGAAATCGTCGCTGTCGAACATGGCGGCGCACTCCTCCCCGTGACAGTACGAGGAGAGCCGCTCCTCGATCTTCTTGATCGCCTCGAGCGCGATCCCGTCCTCCTTTCCGAGCACCCCCTCCGCCTCGAGCTTCCGCCGCGCGTCGCATAAGAAACACGAGCACGGTCGCCCCGTCGCCTCACTCGCCGGGTGCGCGTGAGTCTCTCGGACGAGGGCCGTGTATGCGAGTTTCACTTTGGCCTCGGCGATCACCCTCCGAGCGTGCTCGCTCGTGTATCGCTTGGCGGACTCCCGCGCCTTCATAGGTACTCCTCGGTCCGTCGCCCGCACTCCTCACACTTGGTCCGTCGTATCACCGACGGTCTCCTCTCGCCGAATGGCGCCTCGCTCGTGCTCACGTCGAGGAGACCGCCGCACTCCGAGCACACCGATCCGTCGTGGTCGGCGGCGCTCATAGCCCCGACTCCGGGAGGGCGGGGCGTACGGGCGGGAGGACGTGCGGCGGGTGGTACGCCCCGCACGCCGGGCACCGACAGTCGCCCTCCCGTTGTGAGAGCCACCCGGGGATCGCGCGGATCGCCCGCTCGAGCGGCCCGGGCGCGGTCGAAACGTAGATCGTCACGATACCCTCCTCTTTCCTTGCGCTTTCTCCTCGCACGCCGGGCACCCGAAACAAAACTCGCCGACGTGGGTGGTCGCTGTTTGGCTGGCGCCGACGAGCAACTCTTTCTCGAGGTGCTCGGGGTGATGACACGTCCGACACTCGTACAACGACGCCGCGACCATTAGGCGCCTCCGTTGATCGCGGATTCTATCGCCTCTCTCCACGCCGGAGGTACCGGAACCGCCAGCGAATCGAACGCCGTTGGGTCCCGGTCTTTGTGCGAGTAGAGAAACGTCGGCTTGTCGAGCGCGAGCGCCGCTCCTAACTCAACGTGCGCTCCTCTCGAGGTGGGTGTCAGCGGGACGATCACAACGAAATCCGCGCGAGCTATGTCGATCAAATCCGTTGAGGCGAGAATCGTACCCATAGGACCAGAGCCCTCGACCCGGTGGTGGTGCGTCGCCCAAATCCAACGGGACGTACACCGCGCCCCCGTCACCCTCTCGAGCGCCTCCGCCATTCGCTCCGCCGTCGGCACGCCCCCGAGCGGTGTTCCGGGCCGGTTGATGTTCGTTGCGAGGTAGAACGTCCTCCACGAGACTTTTGGCGCTCCCTCCACGATCTCCCGCGTCATGCTCCCGCCTTCCGAGGTCCGGCGAGAATGATCGTCTTTTTCACGTCCCACGGTCCCCAGCGTTTCGGATCGCGTCCCGCTTGGGTAAAGTGACTCTCGCACGCGCTCCCCACCGGGACGTTCACTCCCTCAAAGCGCGCGTAGATCACGCGCCCCTCGGAGTTCCGGCCGGTGTTCACTCGGAGGTAGTGTCCGCAAATCACGCACGGTCCGTCGGTTGCTTTCATTTTTCGCTCCCCTCGTTGATCGAGGAGTCGTGATGCGGTCCTCCGCGCTTGAACGCGGTCCGCGCCCGTGCCCGGGCTTTTGATCGCCCGTCGCGTGCTTCGCGTTCGCGCTCTACCCAGTACCGCCAGCCGACCGCTGCCGGGTCCATGCTCTCTCGGAGCCACTTATCGCACGAGCCCAAATCGTGACGGCATTTCACGCTCATGCTATCTCGATGGCCTCCTTGAACTCGTCCCAACGGACGCATACCTCACAACGGCACGCTTCCGCGCATCGGAGCGAATGGTCGGCGATGCGACATCCCGCCACGTGCCCCTTGGCCGAGAGGTCGGGGAGCGCGGGGTTGCGAAAGAGCCTCATGGACGGTAGGGCTCCGGGTCGTAGGGAGGGTCGTCCTCGGGGTCCTCGTCGTCCTCGTCTTGGATGGGGAGCGGCCATGGACGGTCGGGCACGTCGGGGACCGGATACGGGAAGCTCGGGTCGTTCATAGCGGGAGCCCCTCGAACGGGTCCTTGGGAGA